>ERZ808240.5473-NODE-5473-length-10314-cov-7.151672_pt1 | contig 10314 bp, 10 predicted proteins | sample MGYA00521084_ERZ808240 | MGnify/ENA primary metagenome ERZ808240 (study PRJEB31516, sample SAMN03275571) | gut metagenome | biome: mammalia-associated habitat; material: feces | host: Papio cynocephalus | place: Kenya | collected 2012-08-06 ... | reverse complement strand
CCCGATATTGCAAGAATATGTCCGATTCCATTTACCTGATATAATTCTTTTGTTTCCGGATTCATCTCACTTTTTTCGCCCAGAAGGATTGCGGCAAGTATCGCGCCATCCTCCTCTCCCATTTCCTTTATCAGCAGCGCTTTCCATCTTGCACGAAGCGTCTCCAATCTGTCTCTCAGCCTGTCTGTCCGTTCATCCACAATGTCTACATCATCTGCTTCTGCCCATATTTTCCCATGGATTCCCTGTTTCTGATAATAAAATTTCTGATCAAAATTCCCGGGATTTCTCGCCTCATCAAAAAATGAGACTTCTCCCTGTCCTTTGATCTTATTGCCTATATGTAATTTTTCTTTGGAATTTGAATATATGATAATTTTTGATTCTTGAAATTTGTAATTATTAACATTTGAATAAATAGAATTCTTTTTCAGATAGAACATCTGACAGTTCTCTTTTTGCTCTTGTCTGTAAATCTCACCACAGAAAGTGACACGATCACTTTCTACTGTATGAATCTCAAGCTGTGACGGGCGAAGTTCTTTTATGAACTTCGGTCCGCCCCATATAATACAGGTAGTCATCACACACAAAACCATCAGACATACGCTTAGAAGTGGTCTGTTTCTCACATATTACTCCCCTTCCACAATATTTGGATTTCTGGAAAGTGGTTTTCCCAGATTGACCTTCCCCATATAATTTACATTTGTTTTTCCATCCACCAGAATCTGGACCCTGCTGATGGAACTTCCATCTACAATTGAATTAACGATTGCATAGACCGGCACTTCCGGATTCATTACATTAGTCGTATCCAGGAATCCTTCATCCAGATTCACATAGCAGATATGATCCTTTACTGACACACTCAGCACCTTTGTACCTGGCGGCAATACAGCCGTCTCATCAGATTTCGATGGGCCTTTGATCAACTGTTCTATCAGTGCTTTTTCTCTGGATATGCTGCTGTTATATTTTACACTTACCTTTTCTTTCACCAGCCGTTCTCCCTGCTTATTTCCATAATAAAGAATGAATGTATCTTCCTGATATGTGTGGAGTGTGGAGCCTGTATTCTGCACAAAATCTGACGGCTGCATATAGCCTATCTCCCGTCCATTCTGATCTTCCAGATTTTCTCCTTCTATGGTAAATAACACGGAATCTACTCCTGACACCTGCCCCACTGACTGGACTACAGCTGCACGAAGAACAATCTCTTCTGTTGTACTCAGCTTCTGATAAGCACGGTTAAAGTCTATTGTAAGTTTTTCTGATTTCAAAGACCAGTCTTTCACTTTCACGCCTTTTATAAAAGGACTACGGTAATGGATATTGTTTGTATTCTTCTGAATTGCTTTCAGTATATATGCAATCTGCGCTTCTTTCGTCTTTTCCTTGCTTTTCGCAGACTTTTCCACCAGGGAAACACCTTCTGAATCGGTATAATATATCACAGTTTCTTTGGTCTTACTATTTTTTTTACATCCTGACACCGCTATGACACAAATAGCTGCAAGCATCAGGAATCTGTAAATCTTTTTCTTTATCATCTTACTCTCCTTCTGCCTAAGATACATAATTTAACGGGATCCGGACTGTAAATGTAGTTCCTTCCGAAGGCTGGCTGAATACTTTGATCGCACCTCTGTGCATAACAACCGCACTTCTTGCAATTGCAAGTCCAAGTCCGGTTCCTCCAATCTCTCTGGAATGTGATTTGTCCACACGATAAAATCTTTCAAAGATATGTTCCTGCGCCTCTGCCGGAATACCGATACCAGAATCTGCCACCTCTATGTAACAGTTTTTATGATCGGCATTTAACGATACATGTACCCAGCCATTTTCTTTATTGTATTTGATCGCATTTTCTACCAGATTTGAAATTGCAAGCGATATCTTCATCTCATCAACTTCTGCCGTCACAGGGCGGAAGCTTTCATATACCAGTTCAATATTTCTTGTCGCTGCAATCGGACGCAGTCTTTTTAATATCTTTTCCACCAGTTCATTCATATTCTCGGATTTTATATTCATGGTATTGGCAGTATTCGCCGTCTTGTCCATCTTTACAAGTGAAAGCAGATCATTGATGATCTTATTCTCCCGTTCGATTTCTTCTGACATATCCCCCATGAATTCTTTATAAAGTTCTACCGGTGCATCTTCCTGCAGAAGAAGCGAATCTGCCAGAACCTTCATAGATGTCAGCGGTGTTTTTAACTCATGTGACACATTTGACACAAATTCATTTCGTGAATCATCCAGTGTCTTCATACGTCCGGACATCTTATTGAATGCCTCTGATAATTCCATCGTCTCTGTATATGTATTTTCATGAAGGTAATCATCATCATAACCTTCTGTGACCGCAGAAATAGATTCTGTGATGCGCTTGAATGGTTTTAACATTGCCATTCCGGATAACACTGCAATCAGCATTATGACCAGAATCGATGCAAGTGCTACTACATCTGCCTTACTTCTCAATATATCCAGACTGTCCAGAACGGAGTCTGTCGGTGCACTGACAAGCAGAACTCCTACAACAGCATCATCTTTTCCCATAATTGGTGCCGTCACTTCTATATATCTGCTCTTTTTATTATATTCACTGGTTCCCTTGTTCTTGAAACAGCGGATTACGTTTCCTGATACGATTGTCTTTCCTTTATCCGTATCATAGGTATCTTCCTGAATCTGGAAATTGCCGTCGATCACCATTACACGACCGCTGTAAATATTAGAAAGCTGAACCAGTTCCGTCCTTATAACTTCCGATGTATCTCCTGTAAGATATCCTGAACTGCTCAGCTGATTACTGAGAATGGTACATTGATTCTGTATCTCCGCAGTGCGTACCTCCACTGCACGTTTTTCATAACTTGTCAGGAACACTGTTCTCATGATCAGTACCGGAACGATTCCTGCCAGTGCTACCAGCAGGATGATCCGGAAACGCATGCTCCTGAATATATTCTTTTTAAAATACTTTTTAACCCCTGAAATAATAACCCACTCCCCATTTCGTATATACATATTTTGGATCGCTTGGATTAGTCTCTATCTTCTCCCGAAGTCTACGGATATGTACATCCACTGTTCTTGCATCCCCCGGGTATTCATATCCCCATACAATGTTCAGGAGATTCTCTCTGCTGTAAACTTTTCCCGGATTCATTGCAAGCAGCTCCAGAAGGTCGAATTCCTTTGCAGTCAGATTAATCTCTTTCTCACCGATGATCACCCGTCTACTTTCACAGTCGATCTTCATCTCGCCTTTTACGATCAGTTTTTCATTCTCCTGATCTTTGTCACGCTTACTGATCCGGCGCATGATTGCCTTAATTCTTGCTTTCACCTCAAGAATATTAAATGGCTTTGTTATGTAGTCATCAGCTCCGTATTCCAGTCCCAATATCTTATCCATGTCATCGCCTTTTGCTGTAAGCATGATGATCGGAACATCCGAATATTCTCTGATCTGCTGACATACTTCAAACCCGTCGTGTTTCGGAAGCATGACATCCAGAAGAATAATATCATATGCATTCTCTTTCGCAAGCTTCAGTGCCTCTTCTCCGTCATAAGCACAGTCTACATCATATCCATCCTGCTCCAGACTAAACCGGATTCCCTTCACTATCAGTTTTTCATCATCCACAACCAATACTCGTCTGCTCATGTTCCTACTCCCTTATCAAATCTTAATTTGATTTTTCACTTTCTGAAATACGCCTTCCTTAATTCCTTCTACTTCCATCAGATCTTCAATCTTCTGAAATCCGCCATGTTCTTCCCGGTAACGAATAATGGATGCTGCCTTTGCTTCACCGATCCCGGTCAGTGTCATCAACTGCTCTTTAGCAGCTGTGTTGATATTTACCTTCCCGTCATCTGCAGCATTCCCGGCCACATCACCAGACTCTGTGATTCCATTCCCGGCTTCGTCCTTTGTCGGCACATAGATTCTGCTGCCGTCCTCAATCCGTTCCGCCTGATTCAGTGCTTCACCGTCCGCATCGCCGGTAAGTCCTCCTGCCATCTGAATTGCTTCGTACAGACGGCTGTCCGGCATCAGCTCATACACTCCCGGAGACTTTACAGCTCCGCATACATGTACATAACAGATATTTTCTGTCATAGCTTCTTTCTGCTTTTCTGAATTTTTCTCCGTCTTCTCTTTTTCCCGGTCTGATGTCTTACTGTCAGCATTACCCTGACCGGAATCTTCTTCCCGGACCTGAATCAATTCTTCGGTATCCGGCGTTTTTCCACCGCCGCACCCCGTCATCATCCATGCCGCCATGATGAAAATCACAATCCGCATAAGCGGTATCCGGCATATTTTTTTCTGTATTTTCTGTTTTCCTGTTATTCTGTCCTGTTTATTTTTCCTATGCATAACTTCTCCTTTACAGCCTGTCGAAAACTGTAAATCCCCGCATATGCCTAGTGAATTAATTGTACTATTTCCATTGAAAAATTGCAACACCAATCAGGGCAATGGACATACCAATAATTTTCCTGATTTCCAGTGGTTCTTTGTCTACTCCGAACAATCCAAGCAGTTCTATCACATATGCTACGATCAGCTGGGAGATTACGATCAAAAGTGCTGCTTTCGCCGGTCCCAGTGCTTCCATACTCTTGATCACCGTCCATGTGATCCCCGCACCGATCACACCTCCAAGCAGTACATATTTAGGTTCCACTTTCCATAAATTTCCAACCGGATCCCTTCCGGCGATCACCCATGCAGCAACACACAATAAAAAAGCACTGAACTGTACCCATCCATTGCTGACCCACATTCCTGTTGTCTTTGTTACCTGTGTATTAAACACTCCCTGCACACTCATAAGTGCTCCCGACAGAAGTGCAATCAAAAAACCAGCCATCTTCCATACCTCCTGCTTATACAGATAATATGTCCAACGACTGGTATTTTATTCACGATAATTTCAGCGGTTTAAAGTACCTTTTTTAATATCCGGATCATCTCATCCACCTGTTCATTTTCAATAATAAGAGGTGGTACAAAACGGATCACATCACTTCCTGCACCAATGATAAGAAGACCCTCTTTTAAAGCTCCTGTCGTAATCTCAGACAACGGCTTTGTCACCTGGATCCCCTGCATCAGGCCTTTTCCTTTTACTGCTTTTACAGTGTCAGTCTCTTCTGCAAGTTCTTCCAGTTTTTCCGTCAGATATGCTCCGACTTTCTGCACATGTTCCACCAGATTCTTCTTTTCAAAAATCTCGATCGTCTTACTTACTGCGGCGCATGCCAGAGGATTTCCACCATAAGTTGTGCCGTGATCTCCCGGTTCCAGTGAATATTTTGCAATCTCTTCTGTCATGGCAAATGCTCCGACCGGAATTCCGCTTCCGATAGCTTTTGCCATAGACATAATGTCAGGCTTGATGCCATATGACTGCCATGCGAACATAGATCCGGTTCTGCCCATACCGCACTGTACTTCATCACAGATCATCAGGATTCCTTCTTCATCACAAAGCTTACGGATTCCTTTCATGAATTCTTCCGTAGCCGGATTAATTCCGCCCTCTCCCTGTAATGGTTCCAGAATAATCGCACATGTCTTATCCGTTACCAGTGCTTTTACACTCTCCAGATTGTTATATTCCGCAAATGATACTCCCGGTACCAGTGGTTCAAATGGTTCACGGTACGCATCATGGCCGGTTACGGATACTGCTCCAAAGCTTCTTCCATGGAAAGATTCTTTCATGGCAATAAATTCATAACGTCCGGTTCCTTTTTTATAGGCATATTTTCTTGCAGCTTTCAACGTTCCTTCCACTGCTTCCCCGCCGCTGTTCGTAAAGAAAATACGGTCCATTCCTGTGATACGCTTCAGATCTTCAGCTGCTTTTCCGCACGTCGTATTGTAATACAGATTTGATGTATGGAAAAGCTTGTCAATCTGTGCTTTTAATGCCTCATTCAATTCCTGATTGCCGTATCCAAGCGAGGATACCGCATATCCTGCGGCAAAATCCAGATATTTCTTTCCTTCCGTATCATACAGATATGCGCCTTCCCCGTGATCTAACACAACCGGGAACTGATTATAAGTATGTAACAAAGCTTCGTTTGTTTCTTTTATATATTCATTCATAGCTTATTCTCCGTGATAATAACTTTCCTCAATATCATTCTTAATTGCTGTTCCGATACCTTTATTCGTAAAGATTTCAAGAAGCAGGCAGTGTGGGATTCTTCCATCCAGGATATGTACTCTGGAAACTCCGTTTTCGATTGCATCGATACAGTTCTGGAGTTTCGGGAGCATACCTCCGCCGATATATCCTTCTTCCATCAGTTTCTTTCCTTCAGATACATTCAGTTCCGAGATCAGTGTGGACGGATCTTTCGGATCTTTGTACACGCCCTCAATATCCGTCAGGAATGCAAGCTTCTCTGCATTGATTGCCTTGGCAATTGCACATGCTGCATCATCCGCATTGATATTATAAGTGTTATAATCATCATCCAGTCCGATTGGAGCAATGATTGGAAGAAAATCTTTTTCCAGCAGATCATAGATGATGTCTGCATTAACTTCTTTCACATCTCCGACAAATCCGATGTCCTCACCGTCAGCCAGCTTTTTATTTACTTTCAGAAGTCCACCGTCTTTGCCGCTGATACCGATAGCTCTTACTCCAAGCTGCTCTACGAGCTGTACCAGACTCTTATTGACTTTTCCAAGAACCATCTCTGCAAGTTCCATCGTCTCTGCATCTGTCACACGGAGTCCGTTAACAAAATGTGGTTCCATGCCGACTTTTCCAACCCATTTGCTGATTTCTTTTCCACCGCCGTGAACGATGATCGGCTTGAATCCAACCAGTTTCAGAAGTGTGACATCCTGAATGACTCTTGCTTTTAATTCTTCATCTACCATGGCACTTCCGCCATATTTTACTACAATAACTTTACGGTTAAATCTCTGAATATACGGAAGGGCCTCTATCAGTACTTCTGCTTTGTCCAGATATTTCTGCATTGCTTTTTCCATCTTTGATCTCCTATCTGTTGGTTTTATGACTTCTTTTTATGATTGCAGATCAGCTTCTGTAATCAGCATTGATCTCAATATATCCGTGAGTCAGGTCACATCCCCATGCCGTTGCTGTCTTATCTCCCATCTTAACATCAGCGATTGCTGTAACTTCCGGCTCTGACAGGATCTTTGTTGCCTCTGCCTCACTGTAATCTACAGCTGTACCATTTTCAATGATCTGAATCTTTCCTGCTTTGCTTTCAAAGAACAGGTCAACCTTCTCAGGATCAAACTGTGCTCCGGAATATCCCATTGCACACAGGATTCTTCCCCAGTTCGCATCATGACCTGCGATTGCTGTCTTGGTAAGGTTCGAACATACAATTGATTTTGCAAGTGTCTTAGCCTGCTCTACGCTTTCACAACCCACTGCTTTTACTTCAAATAATGCTGTAGCACCTTCTCCGTCTCCTGCGATCTTCTTTGCAAGATACTCGTTGATCGTATGCAATGCTTCTGCAAATTTCTTGTAATCTTCTGTTCCGTATGTAATCTCCGGATTTTCTGCAAGTCCGTTTGCCAGTAATACAACAGAATCATTTGTAGAAGTATCTCCATCCACAGAGATCATATTATAAGTATCTCCGACATCTTCACTTAATGCTTTCTGAAGTGCATCTTTTGTGATTACAGCATCTGTTGTGATAAATGCAAGCATTGTACACATATTCGGATGGATCATTCCTGATCCTTTTGCCATACCACCGATCGTGACTGTCTTACCGCCAACTTCAATTGTAACTGCCAGTTCCTTCGGAAATGTATCCGTTGTCATAATTGCCTTGGCTGCTTCTGTACCATTCTCAAGTGTATCGTTTTTCTTTCCGGCCAGTACTTCGATTCCTGCTGTCAGCTTATCGATCGGGATCTGCTTTCCGATTACTCCTGTAGATCCGATAAGGACACCATCTGCGGAAATATTCAGTGCCTTTGCTGCCGCATCTGCAGTATCCTTGCAATATCCAAATCCTTCTGCTCCGGTGCATGCATTGGCAATTCCTGAGTTTACCACAACTGCCTGTGCTTTTGCGCCGCTTTTTACAACCTGCTGATCCCATTTTACTGGTGCTGCTTTTACAACGTTTGTTGTAAATGTTCCTGCTGCCACACATGGAACCTGGCTGTATACCAGTGCCATATCTGTTCTGTCTTTATATTTAATTCCTGCTGCAGTACTTGCTGCTTCAAATCCTTTTGCTGCGGTTACTCCACCTTTTACCTGTTTCATCTGTTTTTCCACCTTTCTTCGTTCTCTCTTATCTCATCTGTTTTATAGCAGATTGTTATATTTTTGCTCTATGCATTCTATCCATTCATTCTTACTGGATAAATGCAGTAATATTTGCCTCATTCAGTGTGAAATCATAATAATTCAGATCTTCACGTTTTGTCCATCCGATCTCTTTCCAGAATGCATTCCCGATATCGTTCTGTGTAAATGCGATCAGGGATACTTTGTTAATCCCTTCTCTTTTCAGGGCTTCCATCGTAAATACTACCATTGCCTTTCCGATTCCCTTCATCCGGTGATTCACATCCACACACACATGATACAGACAGCCTCGTCTTCCATCATGTCCGCAGAGAATTGCTCCTACGATTTTACCGTCTTCCTCGGCAACTACACTTGTAGTTGGATTCCTTTTTAAGAAGCGCTCAATCCCTTCTCTTGAATCATCCACACTTCGTATTCCGAATCCCTTGATGCTCATCCAGAGTGCATGGACCTGATCGAAATCTTCTATTGTCATTACTCTTATATTCATATGTATCTCTAACTCCTCTGTCTGTTCTTAGTGTTGTCTATGGGAACATTGGCACCAGTTCCAGGCCTTCCGTCTCCGGAAGTCCGAACATCAGGTTCATGTTCTGTACTGCCTGTCCTGCTGCACCTTTTACCAGGTTGTCAATTGCCCCCATCATAATGATACGGTTCGTTCTTGGATCGATCTTAAAGTTAATATCCACGTAGTTACTTCCTTCTACCCATTTTGTCTCCGGACATACATCCTTTTCCAGAACGCGGACGAATTTCTCATCTTTATAATATTTATCATAGATTGCCTTTACTTCTTCGTATGTTACCTCTTTTTTCAGTGTTGCATACTCTGTTGCAAGGATTCCTCTGTTCATTGGAACAAGATGCGGTGTGAAATTAATCAACACCTTTTCTCCTGATGCATAACCAAGCTGTTCTTCAATCTCAGGTGTGTGTCTGTGGCTTGCAACTCCATAAGCTTTCATATTCTCATTCACTTCGCAGAAAAGATTCGGAACCTTTGCGCCACGTCCAGCTCCGGACGTTCCTGATTTGGCATCCACGATCAGGGTATTCATGTCAATGATTCCCTCTTTAGCAAGTGGATATGCTGTCAGGATCGAACACGTTGTATAACATCCGGGATTTGCTACCAGTCTGGCTTTCTTTACATCTTCTCGGTTGATCTCACACAGTCCATAGACTGCTTCTTCAATATACTGTGGACTCTTATGCTCTATTCCGTACCATTTTTCATATGTAGCTACATCTTTTATACGATAATCTGCACTCAGGTCAATAATCTTTGTCTCGTTTAAGATCTTATCATTCATCATAGATGCACAGAATCCCTGCGGCGTTGCCGTGAAGATCACATCCGCCTGTTTTGCAAGTTCTTCCATATTATCATCCAGACACTTTGCATCTACGATCTGGAACATATTCCGATATACATCTGCATATTTCTTATCTATATAACTTCTGGAACCGTACCATACAATCTTGGCATCTTTGTGTCCCGTAAGGATTCTTACCAGTTCTCCTCCGGCATATCCTGTTGCTCCAATAATTCCAACTTTTATCATCTATATAACATCCTTTCCGATATTGAATTTTTATAAATTCCCGTACGCTTTATAGTACCCCAATTTCTTATAATTGTCTAGTTTGGTCGGATTATTTTTTCAAAAATCCATCATTTCACTTTATTCTTGTAAAAGAAGAACTTGCATAATTATACATCTGAAATGTATATTATGCAAGTCCATTTTCAAAAATTTTATTGCTATTAATTCACCAGGCTGTTGGATACCCGGACCGGAATAAAGGTTAGAAAACCGTTCCTGTTCAGGTTCCATCGGCGGGAATGCCTGAAGAATGAAATGGCGGAAGCGGTAGCCTTTGTGATACCGGAAGGTTATGAAAATTAATCGTGAAAAGCTTAAATTTCCAG
>ERZ808240.5471-NODE-5471-length-10320-cov-2.854067_pt1 | contig 10320 bp, 5 predicted proteins | sample MGYA00521084_ERZ808240 | MGnify/ENA primary metagenome ERZ808240 (study PRJEB31516, sample SAMN03275571) | gut metagenome | biome: mammalia-associated habitat; material: feces | host: Papio cynocephalus | place: Kenya | collected 2012-08-06 ... | reverse complement strand
AATTAAAGCCCGTTGTGGACTTCAATGTGCAATATGTGCAACAATCGTGCCAAAAAATAGCCGCTTGTGGGGATTGCGCAATTCACACTGCGCCCTTAACTTTGCCGGAAAATAGCAAAAAGCACAATTTATGAGAAGCATCATCAATATTCTGCGCACCGAGGGCCGTCCCAGGGGCTTTGGCGCAATCGACATTATCCGAAACATAGGCCCGGGCCTGCTGGTGACCGTGGGCTTCATCGACCCCGGCAACTGGGCCAGCAATTTTGCAGCCGGCTCCGACTACGGCTATGCGCTGCTGTGGGTGGTCACGTTGTCGACCGTCATGCTCATCGCACTGCAGCACAATGTGGCCCACCTGGGCATAGTCACCGGCCTGTGCCTTAGCGAGGCCGCCGAGCGCTACGCTCCGCGGTGGGTGTCGCGGCCCATTCTGGCCACGGCGTTTGTGGCCAGCATCTCCACATCGCTTGCCGAGATACTGGGCGCGGCCATAGCGCTGCAAATGCTGCTGGGCGTGCCCATTGTGTGGGGCGCGCTGCTGTCGGCCGCCGCTGTGGCAGTGCTGCTGTTCACCAACTCCTACAAGCGCGTCGAGCGCATGATCATCACCTTTGTGTCGATGATAGGCCTGTCGTTTATCTACGAGCTGTTTCTGGTGAAAATCAACTGGCCGGCGGCTGCGCACGGCTGGGTGGTGCCCAGCGTGGAGCAGGGAAGTCTGCTCATAGTGATGTCGGTGCTGGGCGCGGTGGTGATGCCTCACAACCTGTATCTGCACTCCGAGCTGGTGCAGAGCCGCCAAATCAACCGCACCGGCCGCGGCGCCATTGAGCGCGCACTGAAGTATGAGCTGTTCGACACGCTGTTTTCGATGATAGTGGGCTGGGCCATCAACAGCGCCATGATTCTGCTCGCCGCCACCACATTTCACGCCGCCCACCAGTCGGTGTCCGACCTCTCGCAGGCGCAGGCCCTGCTCACTCCGCTGCTTGGCGGCAATGCGGCCGGCATCTTTGCCTTGGCTCTGCTGCTGGCGGGCATCTCAAGCACCATCACCAGCGGTATGGCTGCGGGCTGCATATTCTCGGGCATGTTTGGCGAGCAGTATCATCCGCGCGACGCCCACTCGGTGACGGGCATAGTCCTGTCGCTGGGGCTGGCTGTGGTGTGCATCATGCTGGTGGGCGACCCGTTTAAGGGTCTGCTCTACTCGCAGATGCTGCTCAGCGTGCAGCTGCCCTTCACCATGTTTCTGCAAGTGGGGCTCACCTCGTCGCGCCGTGTAATGGGCCGCTACGCCAACAGCCTGCCCAACAAGTGCTTCCTCTATGCCCTTGCCGCGGTGGTCACAGTCCTCAACCTGTGGCTTCTGGCCGACACGCTGATGTAGCTGCGCTACAGAAAACGAGCGCGGGGAACGGCCGCTTGGCCGCTCCCCGCGTTTCGCTTATAGGGTATTGTTGCTTTTCGTTACTTTCCGCTCACCACTATCTTGTGGGCAGCGCTCTTGCCGTTGGTGTAGTAGTCCTTGGCAATGTAGACGCCTGCGGCGTCGGGACGCTGCGAGCCCAGAGCCACACCGCTCACGGTGTAGTAGTCGGTCTTGACAATGGCGGCGTCGGTGCCGATGCCGTCAACGCCGGTGGCGCGCTCAATCACAAGGTTGTAGGTCTTCACGAGGTCGCCGTAGGTCTTGGTGACCCAAGCGGCGCCGTTCTCGTTGCTGTCCACCTTGCCGTCTTTCAGGAACAGATGCTCGCTGGTGGTCCACATGGTGCCTTCGGGAGTGCCCACTGTGAAGGCCGAGCGCACGTGCTGGTAGTCTTCGCATTCGCCCACCACGGGCACGGCGGCAAACCAGTTGGCCAGTTCATTCTGAGCCTGGGCCTTGATTGTGGGATACATGCCCGGAATCAGGGTGAACACGGTGTCGCCCTCAAGCGCGTTGCACAGCGTAAGGTCGCGGGTGCTCACGCCCTTGGCCAGGGCATCGGTGTTCGACGGGGTGAAGCCCTTGTTAACGTCGGTGTCGTAATACACGTTGGTGAGGTAGAGCTCCTTGTCGTTGTTGATAGGACAAATGTTGCCGCTGTGGATGGTGTCGGGAGTGGCGATTTCGCCTGCGTTATACGAATTCACCAAAGTGAAGCCGTCGAATGTGCCGCCGGCAATGCCGCCCACATAGCCTTGGCCCGACACCTTGCCCATGTTGTAGCTGTTGTATATCTTGCAGCGTCCGTAGCCCCAAAGGCCGCCAGCCACGCCATAGCTGTTGGCTGCGCTTGTCGAGGTCACGTTGCCCAGGTTGAAGCAGTTGTGGATTTCGCCGCCGCCAATGCCGCCGAAGCCGCCAATGCCGTAGCCCGAGGCCTCCACATTGCCGGTGTTGTAGCAGTTCACGGCCTTGCCGCTCATGCCTCCTGCAAATCCGGCTGCATACTTGGCGCTGCTGATGATGTCGCCAGTGTTGTAGCAGTCTTCGTAGTAGGTCTCTTCATCGTTGTCGCCAACCACGCCGCCGGTATATTGGCCGGCGCTGATTATGTTGCCGGTGTTGTAGCAGCGTGTCATGCTCGACACATAGCCGTTGCCACCGGCCAGAGCTCCTGCCACACCGCCAATGTTGGTCGATGAGATGCTTGTCACGTCGCCGGTGTTGTAGCAGTCGGTGAGCACTGAGCCTTCATACAGGCGTCCGGCCACGCCGCCAAGGTAGCCCTTGCCGGTCACGGCTGCGGTGTTGTGGCATCCGGTGATCACAACGGGGGCAAGTGATTTCCTGCCTGTGCCCAGAATGCCGCCCACACTGCTGCCGGTTGATTGAATCTCGCCCTCGTTGGTGCAATACAGAATCGAGTCGCCGCCGTAAGAGTTGGCCAGAATGCCGCCTATGGTCGAGAGTCCTGCGAGCGTGCCTTTATTGACGCAGTTGCGAATTGTTCCGTAGCTGTAGGTTGCAATGCCGCCCACGCCATTCTTCTTCTCATAGCCAATTGTAGTGTCGTTCTCGCAATTCTCCACCAGTGCGCCTTTTTCAACGTAATAGGCGATGCCGGCCAGGTAGTTGCCCTTTGAGTCAACTTTGCCGTGGTTCTGGCAGTTGACCACCGATCCGCCGTTTTTCACATATCCGGCGATGCCGGCAGCCGCGCTGCTCTCTGAGTAGATGTTTGCATAGTTCTGGCAGTTATACACCTTGCCATACACATTGCCGGCCACGGCGCCGTTGTAGCGGTAGCTGGTGATGGTGCCGCTTGCCACAGTCAGGTCGTGCACGGCTCCTTGCGGGCCCACGTTGCCAAACAGGCCTCGGTTGCTCTGGGTGCTTGTGTATGTGTTGTTGATGTTCAGGAATTTCTTGCCGTTGCCATTGAAGTCGCCGTTGAAGCTGCCTGCATCCACGCCCACGCACTCATAGGTGGTGCTGCCGAAGTCAATGTCGTTAAGCACCTTGAAGTGGCGTCCGCTGAACGGGTAGGCTTCAGTGTTGGTGAACTTGGCCAGCTTCAGCATGTCATCTTTGCTCTTAATCAGGAAAGGTTCGTCGGCAGTGCCTTGACCCTCAAACACGTTGGGCATTGCGCGCAATGCAATCACCTTGCTGTAGTTGCCCACTTTGGCTGTGAGCACGTCGCGCAGCGATGTGGTGTCGGCTGTGAGGTTCACCTTCAGCACCCCGTTGGCAGCAATGAAGTTTTTGCCGCTTTCCAGTGCCCACTGCAGGTCGCTGGCTTTGTAGAGTGTGGCGTCGGTGTATACGTCATCGGCGTTTTGGCCGTCAGCGAATGTGACCACCATTTTGCGGTTGGCAATGGCTGCCGGCTCGTCCTTGAACGCTTTGATTACGGGATACAGGCCTTCGCTCCAGTCGTAGCGGTCGGACTCGAAGCCCTCTATGGCCTTGCCGCTTGTGAGAACGCTTGTGTTAACCCCTGTGGCGCCGCCAATTGATGAGCTGGCTGCCGCGCCATAGTATCCTATCTGAGCGTCGTAGTAGTTGTTGGCCACGGCATACGATGCGCCAGGCGCAGTGGCAAGCACTGCTCCGCGTGCGGCGTCGCCTGCTTTGCTGCGCTCCACGGTGCCGTAGTTGATGTTATGCTCGATGGTGCCTTTTTGCACAGCTGCGGTGGTGATGCCGCCCACTGTGCGGTTGGCATAGATTGAGCCGGAGTTTATGTTGCCGCGAATCAGGCTTTCCGAACCATTGGTGGCCACAATGCCGGCCACTTGATACTGGCTGTTGGCCTTGTGGCTTGCATCCACACTGTCGCCTTCAATGTATCCGTCGTTCTGGCAATACTGCACTGTTCCCAGCGAGTAGGCCGCGATACCGGCGGCATACGAGTTGCCGGTGAGGATGTGGCCCGCATTGTAGCAGCCGTCTACCACTGCGTCGGGCTGGTTGAGGGCAACCACGCCGCCTGCGTAGTTGTATGATGTGGTCACATCGGCATAGTTCTTGCAGTTGGTCACGCGGCCGTAGTTGACGGCTGCGATGCCCGATGCGTAGTTGTAGGCTTTGAATGAGCAGTCGCTGGCCATGGCCAGGTTTTTCACTGTGCCATTTGTTCCGATAAAGCCGAAAAGCGACACTGCAATGAGCGATTGCTTGTTGTCGGCCTTGCCGTCGGCTCCATACACCACACCGTCAATTTTCAGGTTGTGGATTGCGTGGCCCCCGCCGTCGTAGGTGGCGTTGAACTGGCGCGCGCTGTTGCCGCCCATGCCAATGCCGCCGAAACCTGTGGCGTCGATGTCGTTGGTCTGCTTGAAGAAGTCGCCCTTGAACGTCTGGCCATATTTCGAGATGCCCTCGTCCATAGCCTCAAGGTCGGCCTTGCTCTTAATCAGATACGGGTCGGCCTCAGTGCCTGAGCCGCTGAAAAGCGTCGGGTTGACGGTTGCGAGTGAATACATTTTCACTATGCTGTTGTCGGCTTTCGACAGAGCCACCAGCACCTCGTTGGAATATGTGCTCTTCACTGTCACAGAGTCGCCGGCTATTTTAAGGCCTGACGTCTCGTCGGCAAAGGTTGAGCCGTTGTAGAGTTTCCAATAAATGTCGTTGGCTGTCGACACCTTGAATGTGCTGCGCACTTTGGTTACATTCTCACCATTCTTGAAACTGATGGGAGCTGCGCTTAGATAGGCCGCGTTAGTGCTCTCCATTGCTTTAAGGCGCGGATACAGGCCGTTGGTGAATGTCCACACGCTGGCGTCAAACCCGTTGTATGCCTTGCCGCTGGTGAGCTGCGCTGTGGTCTGTTGCAGATGCTGGCATTATGGTGCCCACCATTTGCTGGTCGTGATACACATCGGTGAATATGCTGTCGCTGTAGGCGGTGCCATACACGCCCATTTTCTCATACACGGCTCCGTTGCGCACTTGGCCGTAGTTGAAGCAGCGCTTCACGTTCGACAGATATGAATATTCTTTGTTGCCGTGCGTATCGGTGGTGTACGACGGGTTGGGAATGTAGCCAATCACGCCGCCCACGCTGGTGGAGTTGCCTGAGTTCAGCACCAAGTTGCCGTTGTAGCAGTCATATACATTGCCGCCATACACATCTCCGGCCACACCGCCTACTGCACCCTTGGTGCTTGAGCTGCTCGTGGTTGAGGCTGCACTGATGGGGCCTGCGTTGAAACTGCGTTGCAGCGTGGCGTCGAGCACTTCGCCAACCACGCCGCCAACGTATGCGTTGCCGCTTTTGTCGGTGAGTTGCATGTCGCTGTAGCTGTCGGTGAGAAGCGAGTTGCATTGCTTGCCCGGAAGAAGCGAGCCTGCCACGCCGCCGAGTGATTTCCACATCGAGCTGGCCAGGCTTGTCACTGTAATCGAGCCGTGGGCTGCAAGGTTGCTGGCCACGGCATATCCGGCTATTGTGCCGGCCACACCGCCGTTTTCTCCGGCTCCGGTGATGCTGCCGTCAAACTGGCAGTTGGTTAGTTTCGGGCCGTTGAAGTATCCCACTACGCCAGCGGCTCCGTAGCCTGTGGCTGTGATTTTACTGCCGTCAACGGTGATGTCGGTCATTGTGCCCGAGCATTTGCCTGCCACTGTTCCGGCGTATGTGCCAGCTGTGACAATGGTGGCGTCTTGCATCTTCAGGTTGCTTATGCTGCTGGTGGTGTCGGCTACGCCAAACAGGCCTTGGTAGCCTTCTGCGCCAACATTGATGTAAAGATTTTTAACCATGTTGCCGCCGCCGTTAAACGAGCCGCGAAATGGCGCGTCCTCAGTTCCGACTGGCGTGTAGGCCCTGGTTGAGTTGCTGAGGTCGAGGTCGTTACCCAGCTTCACATATTTGCCCTTGTAGTCATTGCCGTTGTTCACATCGTCGGCAAATGCGTTGAGCTGTGAGGGGGTGCTTATTATAAATGGAGACGCTTCGGTGCCGTCGCCTTTCCAGTCTTGAACCGATGGCGAGGGATATTTCACCACGCCGCTGTTAAACTTTATTGTGGCCGACAGCACGCCAAGGGCGCGAGTGGATGGGCTTGCCTCGCAGAACACACCATAGTTGCCAAAGTTAATCTCGGTGTCGGTGCCTGTGCCCAGCATGTTGCCCTTTTGTGCGCTCTTGCTCTTGGCCCAGTTGGCTGGATAGCAGTTAAACGGGCCATAGAGCATGTTGGTGAATATGCGCTGAGGTGATATGCTGACCGACTTGTCTGGCTTGAGACGCATTTTCACCACGGCTCCATTATTGGTGAAGTTCACAATGTCCACCTGGTTGTCATATGTCTGGTTGATATACACCGGATAGGTGCGCACCGAGTCGGTGTTGGTAGCCGACTTGCCGTTGTAAATCGTCTCGCTTATTGTGGCATTTGTGGGCCGGAACTCGCTTTTGCTGAAAATGCCAAACGAGCCGCCCTGCGACTCGCCCGTGGTCACTATCACGCCCCATGAGCCCAGTGTGATGGTGCCGTCGGCACCAATTGTGCCCGTGATAGGGGTCGACGTGCTGTACACGCGCTTGTTCAGGTCCATCGAGCATGCCCACACGGGACCGTAGGTTGAGTGGTCGTAGATTTTTGCCGGTGTCACTGCCACGGTGCCTGCCGCCTGGTCGTAGGTGCACTGCAGCGTGTCGCTCAGGCCCCACAGGTTGTAGAGCACTGCGTGCGTGTCATCGGTCTTCTTGAAGGTTGCAATGCCGCTCACCGTGGTGGTGCCGTCGGAATACTTGGTGTCGTATTCCGCCGCGTGCAGCACATCGGGCAAGGTTGCCGGCGCCTTTGATGCTCGGCGCGCTCCGCCCTTGTTGGTCACTTGCCACGAGCCGGCCGTGTACTTGCCCGCAGGCTGTCCGAGGCCTTTTGCCCGTTCGGCTTTCACGCTCTCTTCAACGGTTGCCACCGCCGCCTTGGGCTGGCCCGCTTGCCTGCTTTGGGCAATCTTGGCCTGTATCACCTTGACGGCTTCGGCATCTTGCGAGGCTGTTGAGCTGGCCGCGACTGTGGCGCCTGCACCACCATGGCTGGTGATGCTGCGCAGCTGTGCCGCCTGCTCAATGACCTGCGTTTGCGCCTGGGTGGCCGTGACGGCCATCGATGTCAGGAGCAAACCTAAAAGTAACTTCTTCGTCATAGAGAAAATAAATTAAAAGTTAACAAAAATATATGTTTTTACGAATATGCAAATTTATACAAAAAAACATAATGGGACAATAATTCAACTTAAAAATGAAACTTTTTTGCCGTGTGCTGCTTATGAAGTCAAATGAATTGTAGGGAATACCACTGTAAATATTAGCGATTCGCTCTTGCAATGCGCAACCTCAAAAAAAAGAGGCCGGCCAGCCTCCATGACGGGGGCTGGCCGGCCTTATGCGTATTAGGGAGGGGCGAAGCGTGGCCTTACTCTTTGCGTGCCTTGATGCACGATATGGTGAGGTAGGCAATCAGTGCCACATACATCACCACGGCCAGCCAGTTGCTTGCAGTGTCGCTGAGCGGACTGGTGTATTGGAAGCCGAAGTATAGCATTGCCGCACTCACAACGCCCATAAGGGCGCCGCCGGCAATGAAGCCCGAGGCCAGCAGTGTGCCGCGGTCCTGACGGGCCTTGTTCACCTTCTCGTCTTTGCTGCGCGAGCTCACAAACCAGCTGATGATGCCGCCCACCAGCAGCGGGGTGTTGAGCTCAAGCGGAATGAACATGCCCAGCGAGAATGCCAGCGCCGGCACGCCCAGCCAGTTGAGCAGCACGGCCAGTATGGCGCCCACAATGTAGAGCAGCCACGGTGTCTCGCCACCCATCATCAAGGGGTCGATCACGGCAGCCATGGCGTTGGCCTGCGGGGCCACCAGGGCGTTGTCGCCCACAAAGCCGTAGGTCTTGTTGAGGATTATCATCACACCGCCCACAGTGGCGGCCGAGAGAATTGTGCCCACAAACTTCCACGTCTGCTGCTTGGCGGGCGTGGTGCCTATCCAGTAGCCAATCTTCATGTCGGTCACCATGCCGCCGGCCATCGACAGCGCTGTGCACACCACGCCGCCTATCACCATCGAGGCCACAATGCCCTGCGAGCCTTTCAGGCCCACAGCCACAAATATGCCCGAGGCAATGATGAGGGTCATCAGCGTCATGCCCGACACGGGGTTGCTGCCCACAATGGCTATGGCGTTGGCCGCCACGGTGGTGAAGAGGAACGCGATCACCGTCACCACCACAAAGGCCACAAGGCTCTGGGCCACGTTGTGGATCACGCCCACATAGAAGAACACCAGCGTCACCAGCAGAGCGGCTGCCAGCGCAAACACCAGCACCTTCATCGATATGTCGCGCTGGTGGCGCTCAACCTTCACCTGCTCCTGGCCGCTGAAGGCCTTGCCGGCCAGGCCCACGGCGCTCTTAATCACGCCCCACGACTTGATGATGCCAATCACGCCGCTCATGGCAATGCCGCCAATGCCTATGAAGCGCGCACCGCCCTTGAATATCTCCTCGGCTGCCGATCCGGCCAGGCTCGGGTTCATACCCATCAGGGGCACTATCACCCACCACACAAACGCGCTGCCCGCGAATATGATGAAGCTGTAGCGCAGGCCCACAATGTAGCCCAGACCCAGCACCGCAGCGCCGGTGTTCACCTTAAACACCATCTTGGCATGCTCGGTGATGCTCTGCATGGCCGGAATGGCAGTGCTCGAAAGCACCTCCTTCCACCAGCCAAACGTGCTCAGCACAAAGTCGTAGAGGCCGCCCACAAGGCCGGCAATGAGCAGCGGCTTGGCCTGCTCGCCGCCCTTCTGGCCCGAAATGAGCACCTGAGTGGTGGCTGTGGCCTCGGGGAAGGGAAACTTGCCGTGCATGTCGCTCACAAAATATTTGCGGAACGGAATGAAGAACAATATGCCCAGCACACCGCCCAGCAGCGAGCTCAGAAACACCTCAAGAAAGCTCACCGTGATCTCGGGATACTTGGCCTGCAGAATGTAGAGCGCGGGCAGGGTGAAGATAGCTCCGGCCACCACAATGCCCGATGCGGCGCCAATCGACTGGATAATCACATTCTCGCCCAGCGAGTTGCGGCGCTTGGTGGCGCTGGCTATGCCAGCCGCGATTATGGCAATGGGAATCGCCGCCTCAAACACCTGGCCCACCTTCAGCCCCAGATAGGCTGCGGCCGCGCTGAATATCACGGCCATTATCAGGCCCATCGACACCGAGTAGGGCGTCACCTCGGGATAGCTGCGGTCGGGTTTTAGCACAGGCACATACTTCTCGCCCGGCTTCAGCTCGCGAAACGCGTTTTCAGGCAAACTCATTTCGTCTTGTCTTTCAATTTTTTCGTCTTGCATCTATTTTACCAGTTTTTAGTTATTATTTCTTGCTAAACGTTGCGAAGTTACAAAAAATGCGTCAACATTGCCACACATTCGCCTTCAAAAAACGTTCGCCGCACCCGCCTTTCACCCTCTTTTATTTGCCGGGGTGGCCGGAAAGCACTATATTTGCACCATAAAATAAAAGTGACCAATCAATAAACAAAACCCCTTATTGTTATGAAAGCGTGTCTATATAGCGAAAACGCCCAGCCCGTTGAGCCCATCGACGAGCACAAGCTGGCCGTGGCCGACAAAAAGCCCGAAAAGGTGGAGGCTCCGCGCCAAGGCTACTACATTGTGAACTACAAGGTGCTTAAGGGTGCCACACTCATCGCCTTCGTCATAATGCTGGTGTGGCTGGCAGCGCTGTGGGCATTCTAAGAAAATAGGCGCCGCGTGCGCGATTTTTTTTGCCCGAAAGCATTGACAATTCACAAAAAAAGCATTACCTTTGCACTGCAAAACAAAAAT
>ERZ808240.5470-NODE-5470-length-10323-cov-6.665855_pt1 | contig 10323 bp, 11 predicted proteins | sample MGYA00521084_ERZ808240 | MGnify/ENA primary metagenome ERZ808240 (study PRJEB31516, sample SAMN03275571) | gut metagenome | biome: mammalia-associated habitat; material: feces | host: Papio cynocephalus | place: Kenya | collected 2012-08-06 ... | reverse complement strand
CCGGTCTGCGGGAAGCCCGCCCACGTCGGAACGAGTGAGGGGAGCGGCAGGGCCTTCTGGCTCCATGACAAGTACGATATGCGCGAGCACTACCGCGGCCACGGAGTCCACGGCCTCGTCGAGGTCGACCGTGAGGAGTTCCGGGCGCTGCTCGCCGCGGCGCGCGAGCGCGGCGACGACCCCAGTGCCACGCGTGGCGGAGGGGAGGCCGTCAGCAAGCGCGTGAGGTGCGTCGAGACGGGGCGCGTGTACCCGAGCATACAGGCGGCCGCGGACGCCTCCGATAGGAGCAGGGCGTCGCTGTCGTGCGCCATCAAGCGCGGCGGGACGTGTGCAGGGCGTCACTGGGAGCTCGTCTAGAACCACGTGTGCCCGCGATCATCGGGCGTCACGGCGATGCGAGCGTCACTCGTTCGGAGCCCAGACCCTCGGGGCCTTCTTGCCCCCGCCCTTCTTGGTCGGCTCCTCGTACTGATACAGGGTTTCGCCATCGACATCAAGGCGGAGCACCCCGAGCTCGTCGTGCGCCGCCGCGAGCCATCCCGCAAGGTCCTGCGGGGCGCGGCTGTCGGCGGAGAGGCGCAGGATCGCCACGGCGCTTCCCGTCTCGACGCGCGACTTCTGCGCGTCGCCATCGGGGTCGTAGTCCTCCTCGAACCGGAGGTCGCTCCACAGCTGCAGGTCCTGCCCGCGCACGCGCAGGACCGCGTGCGACGTCGACGCCGACCCGTCTGCGCGCGTGTCCCAGCTGTCGACGCGTCCCGCGTAGACGATCTTGACGTTCATCGCGCGCCGCCCTCGTCCGCGTGCCTCTCGTAGGCGTGCGCGAGCGCGTCAGCCCACGTCCACGTCTGCCCGTCGTCGCGCCTGTGCCGCTCGGTCAGGACGCCCATGAGCCTCTCCCTGTCGGCCTTGTCGATGAACTCGATGCCGAGTGCCGCCTCGACGACCGCGCCCGTCTCGACGAGCCTGTGCGTGCGCGCCGCGCGCTCCTCGTTGCGCTGCCTCCTCTTGAGCTTCCTGAGCCGCTCCTCGGCCTCGGCGATCTGCTGGTCGATGCTCTTCTTGGCGCGCTTCTGGCGCGGCTTCTCGCCTTCTGTGGCCGATGCCTCCGCGCAACCGGCTTGAGCTGTCGTGTATGCGTCGGCGTCATCGGTCGATTGACCGTGCGCCTGTTGGCTGTCGTACTCGTAAACCTGCTCGCTCATGGCAAACCCCCGTGACCGTGTTGACTTTCGTGCATTGTACCCGTTGATGGTGGGTATAATTCCCTTACCCTTAGGTAAGGGCGCACTTAGTCTCACTTTCTCGGCCTACGGCCTGCGAGAGCGAGACATGCGTGCGCGCCTGGGCGGCGGGCCACTCCGCTCCCTGCGGTCACTGCGCGTCGCTTGCGCTCCTTGCCCTCCGCAGACGGGCTCCGCGTTCGCCCAATCGGCTCACCCGTCACCAGTCTGCTGCGCGGTCGCCTCGTGGCTCCCTTGCCCTCCGCGTCGCCGCGCCCGTTCGCGCTACCAGCTCACGGAGCGTGCGGAGACGCTGCGCGCTCGTTTCACTCGCTTGCCGAAGAGGAGACAGACGCCATGGCCATCTACCACCTCAACGCCCGCGGCGTCGCGCCCGCGCGCGGCTCGTCGGCCGTCGCGGCGTCAGCCTACCTGAGCGGCGAGGCCCTGCGCGACGAGGCGACGGGCGACCTCAAGCGCTACTCGCGCCGCGAGCGCGTGGTCGACTCGGGCCTCGCGCTGCCGGACGACGCGCCGGACTGGGGCCGCCAGCGCCTGTGGAACGAGGCCATGCGCGCCCATGACGGAGGCAACGGGCTCGTCGCGAAGCGCTACGAGTTCGCCCTCCCGCGCGAGCTGTCGCTCGAGGAGCAGCGAGCCTGCGTCGACGACTTCTGCGCGCTGTTCGGCGACCGCGCGCGCGACTGGGCCATCCACGACGACGACGGCGGCAACCCGCACGCCCATGTCCTCGTGAGCGCCCTGCCGCTCGGGCCCGACGGCTTCGAGCGCCCCAAGGCCCAAAAGTCGACCAAGGTCTACCTCTGCCGCGATTGCGCCGGTGAGGACCTCTTCGTCATGGCCCGCGACTGGAAGGCCGCGAAGGCCGAGGGCATCGAGAAGGTCTACAACTTCAAGGACGGCGAGCGCCGCACCATGAGCGAGGCGAGGGCGCTCGGCCTCACCAAGGACGACCGCAAGAGCAAGACGCCCGTCGCCGTCACCGCAAAGATGGACGGCTCGCGCGCCTTCGACGCCGAGAAGGCCGACCTCAGGCGCCTTCGCGCCGAGTGGGCGCGCATCGCAAACAAGCGCCTCGCAGAGCACGCCGAGCGCACCAGCGAGCAGGCCGTGACCATCGACCACCGTTCCTTCAAGGACCGAGGCGTCGAATACGTGCCGACCGTGCACGAGGGCCAGCGACCGACTCCCGAGCGCGTGGCCGCGAACGCCGAGGCGCGGGAGACGAACCGCGCCATCGACCGCATCCTCGCCGAGCTGCGCCGGCTCAAGGACCGCGCCGCCGCCTGGTGGGAGCACAAGGCCGACGCGCTCACGCAGCGCCGCCGCGCGTTCATCGCGCGCCACACCGGCGTCATGCGCGCCACCGCCGCCCGCCGGCGCGGCATGGCCATGGGCCGCGCGGTCGAGCTCGACATCGCGACGACGGTCGAGGCCGAGATACGGCGCGTGTTCTCCCGTCGCAGCGAGAACCACTTCAACGACCTCGCCGCATCGCTTGGGGCGCAGGGCGTCGTCATGGACTTCGCGGACGGCAGGGGCGACCTCACGTTCGCCAGGGGCGGCCACGTCGTCACCGGGGCGCAGATGGGTCGTCCGCTGCGTGACCTCATGGCCATGAGCAAGGAGGCGGGGCGTCCCGTCACCGCCGAGCGCCTCAAGGCCATGACGGAGGCACAGAGGGCCGAGCTCGCCAAGGGTGGGCGGAAAGCCGCCGACGCGCGTGGAACCATCACGGTCGAGGTCGAGTTGGACGCGAGCCGCAGGCGCGGCATCGACGACTAGGAACGGAGCTTTGACATGGGCACATTCGACAGCCTGAGACAGGACAACCTCGACGCCATGGGCGACGCGCTCGATGCGTCCGCCGACCTCAAGGAGCAGGCCGCGCGCGACCAGCTGAGGGTCGCGAAGGACATGCACAGCATCGCTGGCATCGCAAAGGAGATGCACTCCGCCATCGTCGAGAACACCGACACCATGCGAGACATGTCCGCCGCCGTCCTCGGCGCGGCCGAGCGCGCCGAGGACGCGTCGAACGTCGTCTACAAGGCCGTCGAGACCCGTGCGGTGACGTGCCTGCGCGACGTCGAGCTCGCGGCCAGGAAGGCCGTCGAGAGCAGCCAGGAGAGCGCCAGGAAGGCCGTCGACGAGCTTGAGGGCGCGAGGAGGTCGATGATCGCCGCCACGGTCGCGTGCTGCGCGATCGCATGCGCCGCGTGCCTCGTCGTCCTCATTGTCGCCGTCGGCATCCTCTGGCTCCAGTTCCAGGCCGGGGCGGCGTGGCTCGCGACCTGGGGCTGGGTCGCCGTCCCGCTCTCGATGGCCGCCTGTGGGGTTGTCGGCTACCTCATCGCCGTCAAGGCCAGGGGCTAGGCGTGGACGAGCGCGAGCATGGGCTCATGCTGCTCGACTGGCAGTTCAGGGTTGCCAAGATGGGCCGTCCAGAGCTTGAGGCGACCATGCGCGCCCTGGACGCGGAGGAGCACCGCCCCATGACCATGGACGAGGTCATAGCTGAGGCGACCACGGCCGCCGCCATCTACAACGGCGAGGCTGTCCTCAGACGCTCCGCGGCCGCGTCTGACGGGCTGTCTGACGGTCGGCGCACAAGGATGGCCACGGTCGACCTCGGTGCCTACTACGCGGCCCTGGACGCCTCTGAGGCCGAGGCCAGGGAGCGTGCTGACAGGGCCGAGATACGTGGCATGTGCGAGCGCCGGCTCGCCCACTTCGAGCGTCGCGACGAGCTCGGGCACCACCCCGTGGCATCGCCGCTCAAGGCATACATGGCCGCCCGCGAAAATCCTGGCGCGACAGGCTAAGGCGCAGCAAAGGGTTCGGTCTCAGCATTTGCCAGACGCCCAAGTTGCTTTGCCGGTAAACGAACTTGCTTGCTGTTAGACACCACAGCGAACGGCCTCAAAGCCGAATCTCTACGCATTCAAGACTCGAACGGGTCCAGCAACCGTGTCGCCTGACCGGTTCCAAAACTAACACGTGGGCAACCTGCCCCCCGCACCGGTCCAGTAACCGTGTCGCCTGACCGGTTCCAAAACCAATGCGATCAAACGGGGCATCTGACCAGTGGCTCGTTTGGAACCAGACTGTCAGGAAAAGCGCGGATTCCTGCTTCGGCGACCCACCGCTCGCGCGGTTTCTCACGGATCTCCACAGGCGTGAGTTCCGACCCTGGCGGCCGTACGGTATCCAGTCTATACCCCGCCGCGGCCACGCGGGAAACTCGTCGCATTTACCGGTCCGCCGTGGCCGGCCCCGCCGAGTCGTGGCCCTAGGGCCGCTCGACCCTGGCGTAGCGCCCGCTCCCGGACACCTCCAGGTACACCTCCTGGGAGACCGGGTTCGGGCGCAGCTCGGGAACCAGCCAGGCCCACTCCTCCTCGGGCGTCATGTAGACGTCCGCCAACGGCTCGAACCCCCTCATGACGTCGTCGTAGTCGCGCCACGCCCTCTCGGCGAGCTCCGGGTGATACGCGTGGTGCCAGGTGCACAGGCCGTCGCGGAACGCGAACAGCCACAGCCCGCCGTCCGGGCACTCGTACATCCTCGCGCGTGTCTCGTCCATGGCGTCCTCCCCGCGTCGTGGCTTCTCCTTGGGGCCATGCTACGGCGAGAGCCGGACAATTTGTCCCCACCGTCCCAGGCGCGCCAAGACGCCCCGTGACGCCCTCGATTGGGGCGGACGCAGACTTAGCCATGTGCCGCGCGGCGTGGCCGTAGAACGTCTTACAGAGGAGGCCCTGGGACGCCCTAGCCCTCGTCGGTCGAGAGCGCCCGCGCATCACCGACGCCGCAGACGCCGCGCAGCCTGTCGGCCGTTCGCTCCAGGCCCTTGGCGACGAGGCCCCACGTGTCCTCCGTGATTCCGTCAACGTGGCCCGCCGCGACCACGAGCTCGGCCCACCCGTCGAGCTCGCTCGCCGCGTCGACGATCTCGTCGATTCCGTCATGTCCGATCTGTTTGAGCATGCTGCTGCCTCCACTAAACGGCCTGGCTTCCAGGCACCAGTCCGGCGTCTTGAATTGGCTTGACTGTCAGACTGCTACACTTCTGTTACTGTTCAATTTACACCCCCCCAACTTGGATGGGGCTAGTGGGAGGCGTTTGCTATGGCTCGCATAAAGCCTGACAAGCCGACCTATACCGTGCATGCGTCCGACTTCGACTCGATGGATCCCGAGCTTAGGGAGAAGCTCGAGGTCTTCTTCACTGAGCAGGAGAAGAGGAAGGCCGTTGAGAAGGAGGAGGCCGAGTGTGCCTACCAGGCCGAGCAGGCCGAGGTGGTTCTCGCACAGCCAGGGTGGTCAGAGATTAAGGCCGATTGGCTTGAAAGTGCGCGCATGGATCTTGCCGGGAACTCGGATTACGAGTTCTGCCTTGACTCTGCCGTGAGGACCTTCGTCTACGACGAGGACGGCAACGAGTACAACATGCTGCACCTGCCCGATGACAGACCGACCATCCACCAGTTCTACGAAGACCTCTACGGCATCGAATACACGTCATGGGAGTGGTGGCCTGGGAAGGAGCCACCCGTTCCGATTCTCGTCAACCACCGCGACCGCGAGCACCCCTACCAGGTCTACGAGGACTATGGGGCCTTCATCAAGGCTGTCCAGAAGGAGACGTCGTTCATCTACCTGGGACGCTTCTGGGAGCCTACCCGCAAGGACGGCCTCAAGTTCTCGGTTGCCAAGAAGAACGCCATGACGCACATCAACGGCGTCTGCATCGACATCGACCGAGTCGAGGACGACAGGGGGCAGCACTACGGTGCAAAGTGGGTCATGGACAGCCTCTTCGAGTTCCTGGACGGCCGGCCTGACCTCATGCCCAACTACCTGATGCTGTCGGGTACTGGCATCCAGCTCTGGTACGTGTTTGGCCAGTCAATCCCACTGCTTTCGAAGCATGCCCAGCGCCGAGCGAAGTACGACCGCTTCATCAAACACCTCTATGCCTACTTCGCCGAGCGTCTGCCAAGGAACCGGTTCAAGGTCGACACGGCGTGCGGTGCCTACAACCATGCCTTCCGCGCGCCTGGCTCTCCGTCGAAGCTCGGGTATCCGGCCAGGCTCTTCGTCCTCGGTGGCGTCAATCGCAAGATGATCGACCCAATCGAGCTCTCCAACAGCATCGGAGACAAGCTCGAACCTTACGACGTCGGCGAGTGGGATCAGGAGTACTTCGAATCCATGAGGGGAGCGGGTGACGGCCGCGAGCAGCCCGCGAGCGAGAAGCAGCTCGCCTACATCGGCAAGCTGCACGACATGGGATGCGTCGAGGACGAGGTCCTTGACGCTGCCGGTGACATGACCGTCGCCAAGGCCGACGCTACCATCAAACATGCTGAGGGCCTCTTTACACGCATCCTGCACTACCGGCAGACCGGAGGGTACGCAGAGACGAGCAACGGACGCAGAATCCGTCTCAGTCCGCGACCAAGGGGCCTGTACGACGTCACGCTAAGGCGCATCCACGACGAGACGAAGCCTGGGTCGAGGTACATGTCGATGTTCGTCCTTGCCGGCATCGCCTACAACTGCAACGTCTCGAAGTCGGCCTTGGAGCATGACCTCGTGTCGCTGATGGACAGCGAGTGGGGTCGCAAGCCGTCGCCGACAGACGGCAAGCCCATCACGTCGAAGGACGTCAGGTCTGCACTCCTCGGCTACAACCCGATTGGCTGCCTGCGACCGAAGGAAATGATCGAGGACGTGGTCGGCTGGTCCTATGGCCCGCCTGCGAAGCGCAACGGTCGGAATCGACATGACCACCTTTGGGGTGATTGGTATGTCGAGGATGACGATGGAGCGTTTAAGCCGGTGATTAATACTGCACGCGAAAACAGGAGACTCGCATCGTCGAAGAGCCGCGCCTGTGCTGCCAAAAGCAGACGTGAGTCGTCGATTGACCGGCTGTGCCGCTATCTAACCAAGAACCCCCTCGCGTCTAAAAGGTCAGCTTGTAAGGAGCTGTCCATGTCGTTCTCGACCGTAACGAAGTACTGGGCAGAGGCGTGCGCCGCTGCCGGTGTCGCAGACGTTAGGACGGGCAACCACCGACCGTTTTGAGAAAAGTTGCGGAGAGTAGGCCGCTGAAGTAATAAAATGGACTAAATATTTTTCTGAGTAGAAAGATATATAGACCATGAATAAAGCCGAGTTCACATCAGTATCAGAAGCCGCCCGCATCATCGGCGTCACGCCGCAGACGATCACCAAGGGTGTGCGGTCCGGTGAGATAAGGGCCGAAAAGGTCGGCAGAAGCTGGGTAATCCGCCGCGACGAGGTCGAGTCATACCTCACGAAGAACAACCTGGCCCCGGAGCCCGAGGATCACCCGATCGTCGAGAAGCAGCCCGGTCCCGTCGCCCTCAGCTTCTTCTCCGGGGCGCTTGGCCTCGACCTCGGCATGGAGAGGGCCGGCATCCATGCGTCGCTCCTCTGCGAGAACGACCGCAAGTGCCGCATGACCATCGACTCGGTTCGTCCCAAGCCGGCCCTCATCGGAGACGTGACCAAGTACTCGGCTGCCGAGATCCTCAGGATGGCCGGCGTCGAGGACGGCCATGTGGACGTGATGTTCGGAGGCCCGCCGTGCCAGGCGTTCAGCACGGCGGGGGCCCGCCGTGCCTTCGATGACGCGCGCGGAAACGTCTTCCTCAAGTACATCGAGCTTGCGGCCGAGATAAGGCCGACCTATCTCGTGATCGAGAACGTGCGCGGTCTCCTGTCGACGGCCTACCCTCTCGAAGCGGGTGGCGAGCCCGTGAAGGGTGGCGCGCTCCGCATCATCCTGAACCGCCTGAAAAAGGCCGGCTATGCCGTCAGCTTCAACCTCTACAACGCCGCGAACTTCGGCGCGCCGCAGATTCGCGAGCGCGTCGTCCTCATTGGCAAGCTTGGGAATGACAAGGTCGGATACCTCACGCCGACCAACTCGAATGACCCCGCCTTTGGTCTGCCTGGATGGGTCACGTTCGGTGACGCCGTCAAGACCCTTGACGGCGTCCAGCACGCCGCGGAGTTTCCAGAGAAGCGGCTGAGGTATTTCAGGATGCTCGGCGAGGGTCAGTACTGGAAGGACCTGCCGCTTGAGGTTCAGCCCGAGGCAATGGGGAAGTCCTACAAGCTCGGCGGCGGAAAGACCGGCTTCTACCGCCGCATCCGATACGACCGACCGTGCCCGACGCTCGTGACGTCCCCGACGATGCCTGCAACCGACCTCTGCCACCCGACCGAGGACAGGCCGCTGTCGGTCGAGGAGTACAAGAGGATCCAGGGCTTCCCTGACGACTGGGCCATCCGTGGCAACCTGTCGGACGTGTATCGTCAGGTGGGTAACGCCGTCCCGGTCGCGCTCGGCAAGGCGATAGGCAAGGCAATCCTCGACGACATGGCCGGTGGCGGCCCGAGGCAGGTCGAGGGTTTCCCCTATTCGAGATACAAAAGAACCAGCGACAAGACCTGGAAGGTCGGCTAGAAGCGGCGCCGACGGAGCTCCAGGACGTCGTTCATCGAGCTCCCGAGGTGCTCTTCGGCCAGCGCGAGGGCCATCTCGTGCTTCAGGCGCTCGATGCAGTCCTCGCGGGCCTTCCTGACGCCTCCGAGCTCGACGTTGCCGAAGTCGTCGATAAGGTCGTCAACGGAGTCGAGGCCAATGAGCCAGCGCCAAAAGCCGGCGCCGGCGAGATAGCGGTACTGGAAGCCGGCAAGGTCCTGGTTCGCCTGGTCCCTCGCCTGTGGCGTGTAGGTTCTCCACTCGTCGATGGCCCTGTTGTTCCGCATGACGCAGAAGGCGGGGAGGATTCTCTGGCCGCTGGCGCGACGGAAGCGCGACATTGCGTCGCACTTGTCGCGAAGCTCGCGGAGCTCCTGCGGGAATGACGACGAGTTGGTCGTGTTGGCCTGGCTCTTGAGCTCGCACATGTAGAGGTCGCCGTCTCTGAGCGTCGTCATGTCGCCGGTGTCGAGCGTGTCGGCAGACACGGCGGCGCATATCTCCTGGCGGAGGGTGCCCATGACCGTCTCCTCGCTCGTGCTCTCCTTGGCGTGGAACGCCTCGACGACGAACTCGTCTGCATCCCTGACGCCGCGCGCCGCGAACATGACGACGTCCTTTGCCATCAGCCCCTTGAGGTTGATGGCCCTCTTGTCCGAGTACCACTCGGCGCGCTTCCTGGCGAACTTCGACAAGGCGTCGTAGACGGCCTGTCGCTGCTCGTCAAGATTCGAATCCGTCATGGCCACAGGTGCCTCCAAACGACCAACACCGAATACTTGGCCGACCATATCGAAAAAGTTAGTCGAATTATGGTCGATATTGGTCGAACAACCACCGAACAGAACGTATAATCGCTGCTAGATGGTGCCAAAACTAACAAACAAAGGATAACACTGATCAGGGATGTTCGACAGATGGGCGTAACCAAAAAGGAGCTTGCCGAGACCCTCGGCGTCGCAAAGCAGACCGTCGTCAACTACATCGACCGCCTTGGCCTCGCGCCCGACCACGTGACGCGCAGGGGAAAGTACGACGTCCTTGACGACTTTGCCGCATCGGCCATCGCCGACGCCGTGGGTAAGAGCATTCCTGTAAAGCCGTCTAGCACGGGCACTGCGGACGTCGTTCCAGACACGGTGCTTGCGGCTCTCAACGGCCGCATCGACGATCTCAAGGAGCAGAACAAGGATCTTCGCGAGCAGAACTCGAGACTTGCCGACGAGCTTGCGGAGCTCCGCTTGTCGCGCGACCACGAGGTCGAGGAGCTGCGTCGGCAGCTTGACGACGCGAACGACCGCGCCGCAGGCCTCGCCGACCGGGTTGCCGGCATAGCCGAGCGCCAGCAGGCACTCGCGGCGACGCCGTGGTGGAGGCGCGGACGCATGGCCATGAGGCTCCTTGGCCCCGGCTCGGACGAGTAGGAGGCATCTCGATGTACCCACGATGGGCGCACTGGCGCGGCTTGAACGGGGCCTGCCCGGTCTGCGGGAAGCCCGCCCACGTCGGAACGAGTGAGGGGAGCGGCAGGGCCCTCTGGCTCCCTGACAC
>ERZ808240.5469-NODE-5469-length-10328-cov-4.959992_pt1 | contig 10328 bp, 10 predicted proteins | sample MGYA00521084_ERZ808240 | MGnify/ENA primary metagenome ERZ808240 (study PRJEB31516, sample SAMN03275571) | gut metagenome | biome: mammalia-associated habitat; material: feces | host: Papio cynocephalus | place: Kenya | collected 2012-08-06 ... | reverse complement strand
GTAAGACAAACGCTTCAGCCGAATCGCTGAACTCAAAAATCAAATGCTTCCGCGCACAGGTAAAAGGAGTCAGGGACATACCATTCTTCATGTATCGTTTGGCAACAGTTTTGGGTTAGTGTCAGTACAGCTCCCCCACAGGGTTTGTCGGTTGCGCCGGAAAAAGTGATATTCACAATGTCCATTTCGCCACATATATGCACACAGGGAATAACACCAGGCGCAATAAAAAACAATGAGTTGTCGGCAACCTCTTTGCTCTCAAAATTGACAGTATATAGTCCTCGTCCTTCCCTTATCCATACTATCTGAAAGTAATCGTGCGAATGTTCATTTTGTTTTTTTAGTTCGCAATTATTATGGGTAGAAAGAACTTCTATTTTCCAGGTTTCGTTATTCTCAGTTTGATTCATGCAAATAATACTTTTTCGTTCTTTTCGCTGCAAAATTAACAAAAAGGTATATAAATTATACGATAATATATGAGAAAAACAAGAGCATGATTGAATTTGGCATAATATTGAAAGATTTTGCCTTCTATGTTTTGCTAAAAAATACTAATTTTGCTTTATAACAAAAAGCAAAAGCGTTTGCCAAACAATTATCAAATTAATTATAAATTAAATCAAAATGGAAAAATCAACAACAAAACCAGATTTGCTGCTTACTGGTATGAGTAGCAATGCGAACCTGCTGAGCGACGATGAACTTGGAGAAATTTTTGGTGGTTACACACATTGTCCTTCAGGCTACTGCGCTAAAGAGTACGAGAACCAAGGTCTAAAGTGCATGAAAAAATATTGCACCTCAAACTATGTGTCCTAACACATTATCCTAACTTACCAAATGGACTTATGCCTTATTAATGGCATAAGCCATTTAAAGGAAATGCTTCTATGAAATATGTTTTTTCAAAATATAATGTATCTATAGAAAGAAACGGTGCCATCTTTTCTTTTAACACATTGTCGAGAGCTTTAATTAAGGTCACTAAAGATGATTTTAATGTAGATAACACATTCCTTCAAGACAAAGGATTTGTCGTTAAGGACAATGAGGACTTAATGACATATAAGTATTACTATTTAAGCCGAATATTTGACAACAAGAACATAAGTTTAAGTGTTGCCACGACAATGTCATGCAATCTGAGATGCCCATATTGTTTTGAGGAAGGCAATAAATCTCCAGAATTTATGCATGATGACGTAGCCGATGCTATTGTAAAATACTTGGTATCTAAAAAGTCGCATAACATAAATATAACTTGGTTTGGCGGAGAGCCTCTAATGAATTTCAAAGTGATTGAACGTATAAGCAACTCCTTGAAGAAGAATGACGTTAGGTATGCTGCATCCATTATCACAAATGGAACTCTTTTCACAAGAGGCATGATTGAAAAATTAGATGAGTATTCTATAAAATCCGTTCAAATAACTCTTGACGGGAAACAATCGCAACATGATAAAAAAAGGTTCTTTGTCAATGGCAAGGGAACTTATGCGAAAATTCTCGAAAACGTATCATTGCTATTGCAATTGTCAAATGTGCATGTTTCATTGAAAGTAAACTTAGATAAAACAAATATAAACTCTTATATTGAACTAAGGAATAGTATTAATGGTTTATATTCAGAATATGTGAAAGCAGGTCGTTTGGGAATCTTGCATAATTATGTTCGGAACAGAACGGAATTTAAAGGTTGCGGAACGTGCCTGTCTGAAGAAGAGTATTTTGACAAATTTTACAACCCACGATGTGCAATAAATTACTTGACAAGCATTGCCACGCCATGTCCTCTTAGAAGTTGCTCTGAGTTTGCCATTGGCCCAGACGGAAGCATATACAAATGCCTGGAATTCTTGGGAAATAAGGACAAGGCCATTGGCAATATGCTTACACATGACATTAACATAAGTAAGCAGGCAAGCCATGCCCTTTCTTACGACCCGTTTAATGATGAAGAATGCTGCAATTGTGAAATTTTTCCTTTATGTGGTGGAGGTTGCCCAATTGACAGGGAAAGAGCCTCAAAGGAAAAGAAACCTAATAATTGCAGCGTCATAAAGGAGCGGATTAAGCAGATAATTACAGATTATCTAAACAAGACAAATATTGAATAGAGAACAACTAAACTGTAACTTCATGAAAAATATAAAGATAATATTTATGGTGATGTCAATGGCACCGTTATGCATATATGCTGCTGATATAAAAGGGCACTTTACGTCTTCAACATCAACGGCATCGCCATTTCAAGTGGTGATAGAAAGCTGCGACACCTTAAACCAATGGAAGGTTGAAAGCACATTCTATGAGCCTTTTTTCAGCATCAGCACAGGAAACAAAGGACGCTGCACGTTCAAGATAATGCAGCAAGGCAAAGTGGTGTATGGCGACAGCCTCGTGTTGGCGGACACGCCCATCAGCCTTGGCGAGATAAGGCCAATGAAGACAGTGGAGATAGCGGAAGTAAAGGTTAAAGCGAAAAAAATAAATATACGCCGTGATGGCAGGGACTATACGATAAGCAACATACAAGGCACTCATCTTGGGGAGGCTGGCAATCTCGTGGATATGCTAAAGTGGACCCCTGGCGTAACTGTTAACCGTAATGGGCAGGAAGAAACGTTTAATGTCTTGGGACGTGGCGAGGCTGACGTGTATGTGAATGGGCGCAAGGTGAAAACTTCGGCAGAGCTGCGCGGACAGAAATCCAACCTTGTAACGAAGATAGAGATTATAAGAGACCCTGACGTACAGTATAGTGGAAGCACGAATGCCGTAATCCGCATTACGACCCGCCGCCCCGTGCAAGACTATTTGGGAGCTTCCTTGTACAACAGGACAACCATAAACAGGAAAGCGAGCAACAGCTCGACACTTGACATAAACGGCAAGCAGGGCATGGTGTCTGGCAACATCTCCTTTGGATTCGACCATGATTGTTCCTTGTCCTACACGGACAAGGAAAACACAATAACACATTCCCCAAGCAACGTGTACCATGACACGTCGCGTCAGACCTATAAGAGTCGCGGCAATTATTATAACCTCTTTACGGGACTGAATTTCAATCTGTCCAAGAAGAGCATGTTGGCCGTGCAATACTCTGGCGGACATCACAGGAGTCATCCATATTCAATAACGCGCCATTCCATATCCGACAACGGTGTGGACACGGAAAAAATGACGAAAGTTTTTTCAGGTATTCTGATGCAAAGGACAATAACTATACTGCTGGTTACACTTACACACGCGATGCCTCATCAGCACTTAACATGACCGCGAGCTACACGCACAATACGTATGGTTATGACAAGTATATGATGGAGCATATCGTCAACGCGAAGGAGATGTCAAAAACGGGTATTGTCTCCCGTGACGTGTATAACTTCTATACATTTGACGGTGATTACAGTTTTAAAATCAAAAGCCTTGACATGGAAACGGTAGGAGCGCATTTCGGGCATATTCTCAACCGTAACCCCTACACGACAAATGGCGTGGAGCAGCTGTCTCGTCGCAACGACACGTGGGTTGCAGCGTATCTTAAAGGAGGAAAGACATTCAAAAACGGTCTCTCCATCCTGCTTGGACTGCGATACGAATACGACAACAGCATATTGAGCGGAGGGGAAAACGACTTGCGGACTCACTCGTCGTTTTTCATCCCGAATGTCCGATTGAAATACAGGAAGAACGGTAACTCTTACCAACTGCAATATCAGAGGTCAGCCTCAAATCCTTCCATATATCGGTTGAATCCTGTCGTTGAATACATTGACTCGCTGCACTACCGTACGGGCAATCCCTCGCTGCGTTCCTATTATGGTAATAAAATCTCCGCGAGCTCAAACATAGGCGACTTGTCGTTTGCCACGAGCTACACATGGGGGCACAATTCCCCCATCCAAGCCAATATACTCGAAAAGGGCAATGTCATAAAGTATATGCCTATATGCTCGGATCTGTATACCAGCTACGACTTTGACGTTGACTATTCGATAGATAGCGAAGACGGGAAATTCTCATCCTCATTCTTCGCTGGTCTTGAATATGTAACCAATAAATACACCGCCAATGGCAAAGTCGAGACCAATCGCCAGACATCATTGTTTGGCGACATGGACTTCAGCTGGTCGTTCGCCAAGAACTGGGAAATATATGGTGAGGCATTTTACCAGTCGCCACGTATAAATGGAGGAGCCCGATACGGCTACCAGTTGGACTCAAAGATAGGTGTCTCCGCTCGATTCCTCAAAAATCGTCTGCGCCTATCGCTCGAAGCCAATGATTTCTTCGACAGAAGCGTTGCGCCCACTGAAACGGAGTTTACATATCTTAATGTGTATGAAATTGTGCGCAACCGTTATGATTCACGCGGAGTGTCATTCTCATTGAGATATAATTTCAACGGCTTCACGTCAAGATACCGCAGGGTCAATTCTGATTCTACGACAAGCTCCCGTACAAATAGGCAATAGGGGAAATGAACCGACCATCATACCGACAGTTAGACATGATGGATTGTGGAGCCGCGTGTTTGCAGAGCATTTCCAAATATTACGGGAAATATTTCTCTCAGCAACGGCTCCGCCGATTGTGCCATATAACTAAGAGCGGTGTTTCCATGCTCGGGATTAGTGATGCCGCCGAAGCCATAGGAATGCGCACCCTTGGTGTCAAACTCACATGGGAACAACTAAAGAACAATGCCCACTTTCCATGCATCGTGCATTGGAACCAAAGCCATTTTATCGTAGTGTATGCCATAAAGAAGCGGCGTGGTAAGCATATGGTGGTCGTGTCAGACCCAGCCAAAGGAATCTTGAATTATGATGAAGAGAAATTCCTAAAATCGTGGTTGCAGATAGAATGCAAAAATGGAGAGAAAATGGGCATAGCTCTGTTGCTCAGCCCAAAGCCCGAGTTCTACAATGAGGCTGAAGACGATGAGGGCAGCAGCAAACTGCTGTTTAAGGCTATAAAATATTTGTCACCATACAAGCGTGCCGTCGCGCACATTGCATTGGCAATGGTAGCGGCCAGCGTGATAAGCCTTCTGTTTCCATTCCTTACCCAGTCGATCGTCGATGTTGGCATTGACACTGGCGACATTGGTTTTGTGGCATTAATACTTGTCGCACAACTGTGTCTTGTGGTGGGTCAGATGGTGAATAATGTCTGTAGAAGTTGGCTCATGCTGCACGTAACTACACGAATAAGCATATCGCTCGTGTCCGATTTCCTGAGCAAGCTCATGCAGTTGCCTATTGCCTTTTTCGACTCCAAGAACATTGGCGACATTATTCAGCGCATAAAGGACAACGACCGTATAGACACGTTTCTCACAGGCACCCTCATCAGCACTGCGCTGTCTGCCGTCACATTTGTGGTTTATGTGTTTGTCATGTCTTTATGCAGTGTTGCCATTCTTTTGGCTTTCTTTGTGGGCAGCACATTATATCTGGCGTGGGTTATGGCTTTCATGCGCCGTCGCCGTAAACTCGACTATATGCATTTCCAGCAGATGGCAAGGAACCAAAGCACCGTGATTCAGATAATAAATGGGATGCAGGAAATCAAGCTTAACAACTGTGAACAAAACAAACGCTGGGAATGGGAACTTATTCAAGCCAAGTTGTTTAAGATAAACACTAAAAGCCTTACTCTTGGCAATATGCAGAATATAGGTGGAAGTCTTATAGACCAAATTAAAAACATTGCCATAACATTTATCTCGGCAAAAGCTGTTATAGACGGGCAAATGTCGTTAGGCGAGCTCGTGGCTCTCCAGTACATCATAGGACAGATGAATGCGCCCCTGTACCAGTTTGTAGCTTTCTTGCAATCTTCGCAGGATGCCAAGATAAGCATGGAACGCATGGATGAGATACGGAAAATGGAGAATGAGGAAACTGAAGACGGCATTATTTCGGCTGACATACCAGAAAGTGGCGACATAGAGCTGCGTAACGTCAGTTTTCAGTATGACGGACCACGCTCTCATAAAGTCATAGAGAATTTGTCCATAACCATTCCTGCCAACAAGGTGACGGCCATTGTCGGGGCAAGCGGCAGTGGCAAGACCACTATCCTCAAGATGCTGCTCCGTTTCTTTGAGCCTGTGGAGGGCGACATACTGCTTGGCGGTAGGAATCTCTCTTCTTATAGCGTGAAGGAATGGCGACGACATTGTGGCGTTGTAATGCAAGAAGGATTCATTTTTTCAGACACCATACTGAACAATATTGCAGTTGGTGACAATGACATAGACTATGAACGGGTAGTGAGTGCGGCTCACCAGGCTTGCATAGACAAATTCATAAACTCACTGCCCATGGGCTACAACACGCAAATTGGAGCAGACGGACACGGATTGAGCAGTGGTCAGAAGCAGCGCCTGCTTATAGCGCGAGCCATATACAAGAACGTGAGATATATCTTTCTTGACGAAGCCACAAACTCACTGGATGCTAACAACGAGAGAAGTATAATGCAAAACCTTGACACCTTTTTCAAGTACCGTACAGTAGTTGTGGTGGCACACCGACTTAGCACAGTACGTAATGCCGACAATATTATTGTGTTGTCGAATGGAAAAATTGTTGAGCAAGGCACGCACAATGATCTTGTGGCGGCAAAAGGCGTTTATTTTGAACTGGTAAGGAACCAACTTCAGCTCGATTAATAAAACCTTAATAGTGATCGTGCTTATGGAAAAAGTCAAGAATATCAGCAATATCTTTTTAGACGAGAGAAACGAGATCGTTGACAAAATACCAACAGAGTGGCTCATGCGCAGCAACGTGGCAATGATAGGCATCCTTACCATGATGTTGTGTCTTGGCGTGTTTTTGCCATACAAAGACATTGTTGCGGCACAAATGACTCTAAGCACAAGTGCTAAACATAATGTTTGCGAAACTTATATTAGAAGTTCTGATTACGGAAAAATAGAGAAAGGACAGAAAGCCATTATTACACTGGACATATATCCACGCAACGAGTTTGGCACATTGTCCGGACATGTAGTGTGGAAAGATGATCATCTGTACAATGGTAAATACATAGTGCGACTTAATATAGATTCTGTGCGGCTCAGCTATGGGCACACAGCAAAGCTTTTGCCGGAAATGACAGGCATGGCGGAGATTGTCACAAACGAGGAACCTGCAATATGCAAGGTGTTGCCCTTTACAAAACGTTTTCTTAAAGCCAAGTTCACTAACAAGAAATAGCCATGAAATTGAATGACATTGAAATATTTGAATTAGCAGACGATCTTCCTGTGGGACTATGGGACGGGAAAGCAGGACTATGCCTCTATCTTGCAGAATCTGACATTGATGCTGCAAGGCAATTATGGAAGAAGGTGATGCAAGATCTCCCGCAACTTTGCGGTAACATAGACTTTTGCCATGGGCTTACGGGCATTGTCTTTGCCGCATATAAATTGGATGAGAAAGGACTGGAATTGCCCGAGCTGCCTAATCTGGTGGCAGAGGTGGATTCGCTTGTGTTTAGAGAGGTCGGGTATGGCCATTGCAATGATAATATCTCGCTACTTACATTAGCTCACCTTGTATGCTTTGAGGCTTGTTTAATTTCCGAAGGCAAAGACAATTGTGGGGAAGAGAGAGACATAAGGACGGCTCTACTGAAGAATATTGTCAATTTGATGCTTGAAAAAGTGTCAGTTTCTGAACTATATGAGCCACCAACTTTCTCCCTTGAATACGTATTGCCAAATGTTGTTTTGGCATTGGCTCTTGTATGCAAATGCGATGTCTACAAGAAACGAATAGAAAAGACCATGACAGAAATGTCATGTTTTGTTATAGGACGGTTGCCATTGCTGCATGCCAATCGACTGTTCACGTTGTTTGCCATAGAGCAATTATGTTCCGTCTGCAAACTTGACAATTACTGGAATGAACATAAGACCATACTTGAAAATAACATCTCCATTGAAACTGTGCTTGATGAAGTTAAAGGCTCAATATATATATCAAATGGCGTGAGCGGCGTTTTCTGGCTGTTGAGAATAATGGATTACCACAAACGCCTGACAATGGAAATCATGGATAAAATACAGAATTTGATTGACAGCTCAAACGAACAGGAACGTTTAAATGCTAACAACAAGTACAGGCTCAGCCACTTGGGATTATTCAATGGCATGGCAGGTGTAGTGTTGACGGAAAAAATAATGAAAGGTTACTGGCAATGAGATACAACGCGAAAGACACAACAATATTGATTTTATATAGAGGCGACTCGATAGAACGTCTTGAGAATGTCATTGCCGTAACAAATGACCTTCTTTCACGTTTCGACATAAACATCTATGTGCGTGAGGCAGCACCATTATGCAACAATATCCTGCCAAGAATGATTGTAGCTGATATAAAATATGAGTTTGTCGAGGATGATGACCCCATACTATACAAGACATGGCATTTTAACGAAATGCTAAGAAGTGTCGATACAAGATTTGTAGGAATTTGGGATGCTGATGTCATGGCCGATTGTGAAGCCGTATGCGAATGTATCAATCAGCTGCGCACTGGTACAGCCCAACTTGCGTTACCCTATAATGGGGTCTGCCTCGACACTTCGCCGATAATAAGGAATGCCTATCTGAAGACCAATGACTACGGCGTGCTTAAAAGGCAAATGCAAAAGATGAGAAGGTTGCAGGACCATGTGCTTACTGGCGGTGCCGTGCTAATGAATCGTGACACTTTTTCTCTGTTAGGCAACGAGAACGAGAACTATTATGGATGGGGCGATGACGACTTTGACCGTTATATAAGATTCTTGAATGGAGGTTACGGAATATTCCGCAGCAACACAGTGCTGTTTCATCTTTCTCATCAGCGAGGTCAAAACAGCGGCTTTTCTTCAAAACTAAAAGAACTTTATTCAAAAGTTGAACTGTCCAGAACAAAAAGAGCGTTATGAATAATGTATTCTTTAAATGTTGCGTTGCTGTTGTCTGCCATATTTTGAGACGCAAAAACATTATAGTCAGATACGCCAAAGTCTTTACAGGTGTAAAAACAACAAGTGTTTTAAAACGATATATAGAAATAGGAATCAGATTTGAAAGTATTGGCATTTTGCAACAAAATTGCAAGCAAAGAAGTAAAACTGGATTATTGCACGTTGCGTATCCGTCTCCACCCTAAAATTTTCATCGTCTCACTGGAGTTGCCAAACGGTGTTGATTTAAAATTGGAAGAGAAGAAAAATGGCTGTATAAAAGGATTTTGCCTTGAATTAAGGACGTTCTCGCTTGATGCTTTCAAAAATATTTTCGCAAACAATATCATGTCTGCGTTTATGGGAAAGATAGAAAGCAGCGACAGACTAAATATAGACGCAAGTTACATACACGACAACGCACGTCGCTTTCCACGCATATCGTATTCTATGAAAACGTTGGAAGGACTTTCCATAACTCCATCGTTTATGCGTATGGACAAAAAGTATATTGTAAGTCTTTTAAGGCAACGAAATCATCTTGGACAACACTATGTCGCCATGAAAGACATACCAGTAAAAGTTTGGAAAACTGTAATCTGTACTGAAGATCCCATGTTCTTGCTGCATAATGGATTCTGTGATGTCACGCTGGCTATGGCTCTGAGGAATGCCATCAACTCAAAGTGCCTCTCTGTTGGCGGTAGCACAATTACTCAGCAATTGATAAAGAACGCCATGCTCAATCCCGAGCGTACATTGTATAGAAAAGCTGAAGAGCTGATATTGGCTTTGTTGATAGAAAATTATTATCATGTGCCAAAGCAGGACATATTGGAGGCATATCTCAACATGATAGAACTGGCTCCAAATGTTTATGGCATTGAGGATGGGGCAAGGTTTTATTTCGACAAGGATTGCCGTGAACTGGACATAATCGAAGTGTTGGCAATTACATATGCCATCCCAAGGCCATTGTTTTTCTATGAGGCATTGGAAAACAAGTCTGCACAGTTAGGCAGGAATCTTTATTCACATATATCCACATTTTACCCAACATTGATAAAGAAAGGAATTGTTGAAGAAAACGAATTGGGCATGAAGCGACTGGATGGAATAATGTTTGGCCATCGTTTTGGGTTTCTAAAAATAACTTGATTATTAGTCATCGGATTTTTTCACGCCTCGGCCTCACGGCGTAAACGCGATGCGTTTACGCCGTGAGGCCGTCGCGTTTTCAGTGGCAAGGTGAAGGCCTCTCTTTTCAGCCTCATTGACACTTGCTTAGAAGCGGAAGTCGAGTTGGCAATCGACCATGCTGTAATTGTGCTTGTCGG
>ERZ808240.5468-NODE-5468-length-10329-cov-4.124002_pt1 | contig 10329 bp, 8 predicted proteins | sample MGYA00521084_ERZ808240 | MGnify/ENA primary metagenome ERZ808240 (study PRJEB31516, sample SAMN03275571) | gut metagenome | biome: mammalia-associated habitat; material: feces | host: Papio cynocephalus | place: Kenya | collected 2012-08-06 ... | reverse complement strand
TTAACGGGTGATTTCAGCATTTGTTTTTCGGAACATCTAACTGGACACCCTATAAAATAATTCTTTGTGTAAAGATATGAAACTAAAAATTTCTGATGTATGCTTTTGGATATATATGTCTACTTTCGTGTATCTTTGACAGAATTAAGTTGGATTTGTTGTGATGCAAGCTCTATAACTTATGCTTCGTAACCCTATGATTTAGGTTTCTTACTTTATGGTTTACGCTGCTAACTCTGTCTTTTTTGAACTGTTTAATTATGTTCTGAAATATGGATGTCTTACAGTATAGAATTTTTATGGAAAATGCAGTACTTAATATAATGCATAGGCAGCCTATAGCCCAGTATATCCAACCTTTTAGATGGAGTGAAATCCATAGAACACTGATGCCTAATAAAAAATGAATGGAAAAATACTGTATAGTATTTTTGGATATGCAATAGTGATATATTTTATAATTAAGTGTAAATAATAAAATATATTCTAATAATCCCGCTACCACAATGGCCCAACCTATACCTACTATTTTGGCATAATTGTAGCCTATTATTGAAAATAGAACAATGCAAATAGAGTAGAAACCTTCGCCACATAAGAAAAGTAAAGAATTGCTTTTGGCAAGTGATATATATGCTACGGGCAATTTGACGGCTCTAATGTATAAGGCAATTAATGCAATCTGTACCATTGGTACTACAGCTTGAAATGCTTCGCTATAAAGTAAAGGTAGAATAACAGGTATGAAAAGTATTAAAAATGAGAGCATTGGAGAAATTAGCAAGATGGAAACTTCACATTGACTATTTACTGTATTACAAAATTTAACAGAATCCGTAATGGAAGATAAGCGCGGATAATAATCAGTCTCCATGGCTGCAAAGATCAATCCACCATAGGTCATGACTATCACATATCCTGCACTATATAGTCCTAACTCTGCTAAGGATGCAACATTGTTTATATATGATCGGATGAAGAAATCTGCACCGGTTGCAAATATTGAAGACAAAACAAATGCTATACCAACTTTTATCATTGAAGTACCTGATGCAATTCGCTCTTTATTGAAATGCAATTTTAATGGTACAACTCTATACGAGTAGCCAACAGTAAATAGCATTTGTATAAATGCTGTTATCAAAAGGCAAGGTACTATCCCCGAAATTTTAAAATAATAATAAATGATTATACATATTATGATTGTGGCTATAATATTCAATAAACTGATTTTTGCCAAATAAGATAATTTTCTCAGACCTTTTAGTATGGCTAATTCACCTCCTGTAACAGACGTTATGAATATAACAGGAGATAGGCATAGAAAGTGAAATGTATGATTGCCCCATGAAAAAGTAATTTTGTCTAAATATCCACAAAATAAGATGCAGAATAAGCTACCAAATATACCTGCAAAAAGGCACCAAAGTCTAACTGTCAGTACTTGTTTTTCTATATAATCATAATTATCAAGGGTATAAGCATCTGAGATATTTTTCACGCCACTTGTAGCAACACCAAAATTGGTGGCATTGCTTACAAAATTGAGTGTTGAGTTGAATAGCGAAATCATGCCGACACCCATTGGTCCAAGAATGACAGCAACAACTTTATTTTTTACAATTCCAAGCATAATGCAAAGAAATTGTATGATTCCAAATAAACTGGTGTATTTTAATATGTGAAGATAGCTTTCGTCATTTCTATTGTTTTTCATATTTTAATTAACGATTAAAATCAAATATTATTATGATTACCGATTAAAAACTATATTCAAATGTAATATGTTTGGCTGAAATTAAAGATAATTTAGGTGGAAATTCGTGTATGGAATAGTCTCTTTGCCATTTTTTATAGCAGTTCTCTTTAAATTCTATTTTTTTTTGCCTAAATTTGCAGTCATATAAATAATGTTGAGATGATATATTTAAGCAAAAAATTGTTAGTAATATTATTAGCATCAGCCTTTTCTTTGGGTGTCAATGCACAGCAAGTGAAGAAATGGCAAGAAATGCATAAAGTAAAGAAGAGTGAAACCATTTTTGGAATCGCAAAAAAATACGGCATAACAGTCTCTGATTTAATCAATGCAAATCCAGACATGAACATTTCTGGGTATGAATTAAAGAAAGGAGACTATATCTTTATCCCATATCCATCTTCAAAGAAAAATTCTAATGCAATACAAGGTAGTGCCAAAAGCAATACCATTAATGTTGCAGTAGCTTTACCTTTGCATAATGTAGATGGCGATGGCTTGCGTATGATAGAATATTATAGAGGCATGCTTATGGCTTGTGATGAAATGAGAGCAGAAGGCATCAATATTCATCTTACAGCAGTGAATACACCAATAGAGGGCAATATTTATGCTACATTAGCTCATAAAGGTGTGGATAAATCAGATATCATATTTGGACCTTTGTATACGAAACAAGTAAAGCCGTTAGCCAACTTTGCTATGGATCATGGAGCAAAATTAGTTATTCCTTTTTCGATTATGGCTAATGATGTAAATACAAATCCTAATGTTTTTCAAGTGTATCAATCACCGGAGCAAACAAATGCATCGGTAATAAGCCAATTTATCTATAGGTTTAATAATTATCATATAGTATTTATTGATTGCAATGACAAAAATAGTGATAAGGGCATCTTTACTTTTGAATTGCGTAAGCAACTTGAAGGGAAAAAAATTGGGTACAACATTACTAATTTGACATCTTCATTAACTATGTTTAGTAAGGCCTTTAGTACCACAAAACCCAATATGGTCATTTTAAATACAGGTCGTTCACCAGAGCTAACTCATGCAATCAATAAATTAGACCAATTACAGAATCAAAATAATACAATAGCTATATCTTTATTTGGATACACAGAATGGTTGATGTATGTAAATTACAACCAAAATAATGCAAAGTTTTGCAAGTATGATGCATATATTCCAACATTATCTTATTATAATTCTTATTCAAGTAAGGTCAGAACTTTTGAAAATCAATATAGGCTATGGTTTAAGAGTGAGATAATGGATTATCTGCCTCGCTTTGCTCTTATGGGATATGATCATGCCATGTTCTTTGTCAAGGGAATCATAAAGGACGGTAAAAATTTTACGGGAGCAGATGCTGACAAAAACAAGTTGCAAACACCGTTGCATTTTAGGAAAATAAAAAATGGCGGCTATCAAAATTGCAGCTTGTCATTTGTCCATTTTAATAGGAATAATACAATTTCAACAATAGATTTTTAAAATATGTATAGGCTTTTAGTTACTCTTTTGACATTTGTAGTTACTGTACCTATTGCCCATGCACAAATAGGACAATATAGAAATGAAATATCTATAGGCTTTAATGCAGGTTATATCATGAGCAATATAGGTTTTACCCCTAAGGTAAATCAAATTTTGCATGGGGGTATGACAGGGGGTATAAGTTTTAAATATGTGTGTGAAAAATATTTTAATACAATATGTGCTTTACAAGCGGAAATTAATTATGCCCAGTTAGGCTGGAAAGAAGAAATTCTTGATATAAATAATGCACCAGTAATTAATACCAAGACAGGAATGGCAGAGGAATACAGTAGAACAATCAATTATATTCAAGTACCTTTATTTGCTCACTTAGGGTGGGGAAAAGAAAAAAAAGGATTGCAATTTTTCTTTCAGGCAGGTCCACAATTTGGATTATATCTAAATGAATCTACAAAAACCAATTTTAGTTTGGCTGACTACAATAGTACAGATAGAGTGAACAATACTGTGGCACAAGATACAATGGCGGTAGAAAATAAATTCGATTACGGCATTGCTGCAGGATTAGGTGTAGAGTTTTCAAATCCAAAAGTTGGACATTTCCAATTAGAAGCACGCTATTATTATGGCTTAGGAAATATTTATGGAGATTCCAAAAAAGACTATTTCGGAAAATCCAATCATAATAATATAGTAATTAAACTAACATATTTCTTTGACATTTTGAATGCTAAGAATAAAGTATAATAAGTTGTTGTGTATTATGGTAAAAACTTATTGAAATAAATATTAACAATTTAAAAAAAAACTATGTTTGAAAATCAACCGAAAGGTCTTTATGCGTTGGCTCTTGCCAATACGGGCGAGCGCTTTGGTTATTATACCATGCTTGCTATTTTCACCTTGTTTATGCAAGCTAAGTTTGGATGGACGGAATCACAGTCGGGACAAGTATATGCTATATTCTTGGCTGTAGTTTACTTTGCACCTCTTTTTGGCGGCATGATTGCGGATAAAATAGGTTATGGAAAGTGTGTGACAATAGGTTTTGCTACGATGTTTTTAGGCTATTTAGGATTGGCAATACCTACTGCTCCTGATATGACAGGAAAAGTCTCCATGTTTGCTGGTTTGGCTTGTGTGTCATTAGGTACAGGACTTTTTAAGGGTAATCTTCAAGTGTTAGTGGGCAATTTGTATGATGATCCGAAATATTCTGCACGTCGTGATTCTGCTTTTAGCCTTTTCTATATGGCCATTAATATTGGTGCCATGTTTGCTCCGTCAATGGCAAAATGGATAACAAATATATATTTAGGTAAATATGGCTTTGAATACGATGCAGCAAATACATCTGCTGAGTACTTAACGGCATTGTATGGTGCGTATGGCTTATGCTTTGGAGTAGCTTGCATTTCTTTGATTATTTCTTGTGTTATTTATTTTGCATGCCGCAATTGGTTTAAACATGCAGATGTTACAGCTAAACAAGCCAAAGAGCATGACGGCAATGTGGAAATTCTAACTCCAAAACAAGAAAAAGATCGTATTATAGCTTTATTGTTGGTATTTGCTGTGGTAATCTTCTTCTGGATGGCCTTCCATCAAAATGGATCAGCGCTTACATTTTTTGCAAAAAAGTATACTAATCTTACAATAAGTGGAGGTATGCGTATTTGGTTTAATATTTTCAGCCTTGCTTTGATAGCAATATCTGTTTATACTGGTTTTTCTGTATTCCAAGCAAAGCAGGTAAAAAATAGAGTTGTTTGCGGTGTCGCAACTTTGCTACTTTGGGCAGGTGCAGTAGCTTTGTTCATGGAAATGAGCAATCCTACAATGGCACAACCTTCTGATTTTCAGCAGTTCAATCCATTCTTTGTTGTTGCTTTAACACCTTTCAGTATGGCTTTTTTTGGAGCGTTAGCAAATAAAGGAAAAGAGGTTAGCGCTCCCACTCGTATAGCTTGGGGTATGTTGGTCGCAGCTTTAGGATTTGGTGTCATAACATTGGCTTCAACAAACTTAATCTCGCCAGTTGATTTAGGTGATAACACACAAAGCATTCTTTCACCAGGGTGGCTTATATCTACTTATTTTACACTTACTTTGGCTGAGTTATTGCTTTCACCAATGGGTATCTCTTTTGTATCCAAAGTGGCACCTCAAAAGTATAAAGGCCTGATGATGGGTGGTTGGTTTGTTGCAACAGCAATTGGCAATTATCTAAGTTCAATTCCATCCATGTTATGGAATCGTATTCCCTTGATGTATAATTGGGGTATATTGATTGCTCTTTGTCTTATTAGTGCATTAGTAATGTTTGCTCTTCTGAAGAAATTGAAAGAAATGACAGCTTAAATTTGACATGTTTTTTTGTTGAAAATCCCCAGTAGATTGATTGTTTGTCTATCGGGGATTTTTTTGCTTGTTCGGTATTGATAAGAGCTAATAAGCTATGGTTTGTAATTCAAAATTACTTTGCGATTGTGTTATTAATACACTTATTTTTGTGCGTATTTGCAATATTTATTCATCATTATGTCGCAGTTGTGATATGTGAATGTATATTTATAAGAAAATATTTGTCCGTTTCAATTTAAAGTGTTACTTTCGCATAAGTATTCTGATACTATAACACTATTTCCAATTTTAAAAGAAAATGATTATGAAGAAGTACAATTTTAATGCCGGTCCTTCTATGCTTCCTCGTGAGGTTATTGAGAAAACTGCAAAGCAAATATTAGATTTTAATGGTAGTGGTCTCTCTTTAGCAGAGATAAGTCATAGGGCAAAGGATTTCCAACCAGTAGTAGACGAGGCTCAGTTGCTCGTAAAAGAATTGTTGAATATTCCTGACGGCTATACTGTTTTGTTTCTTGGAGGAGGTGCTTCTCTTGAGTTCTGTATGGTTCCTTATAATTTTTTAATTAAAAAAGCAGGATACCTTAATACCGGTACATGGGCAAAGAAGGCTATAAAAGAAGCTAAGCTCTTTGGCGAAGTTGTAGAAGTAGCTTCTTCTGCAGATGCTGATTATACTTATTATCCAAAAAAATGGAGTTGTCCTACAAATATAGATTATCTGCACATAACCACTAATAATACCATTTATGGTACAGAAATACGTAAGGATTTTGATGTTCCTGTACCTATGATTGCAGATATGTCGTCAGATATATTTAGTCGTCCTGTTGATGTTGCTAAATATGACTGCATTTATGCTGGAGCTCAGAAAAATCTATCAATGGCAGGCGTTACGATTGTTATTGTGAAAAATGATGCATTAGGAAAAGCGCCAAGACAGATACCAACAATGCTTGATTATAAAACACATGTAGATAAAAATACGATGTTTAATACACCTCCTGTCGTTCCTATTTATACTGCAATGGAAAATTTGCGCTGGATAAAATCTCATGGTGGAGTAGAGGCTATGGATAAGCGTGCCAATGAACGGGCTGCTATTCTTTATGATGAAATAGATCGTAATAAATTCTTCCATGGTACGGTAAAAACGGAAGACCGCTCATTGATGAATATATGTTTTGTCATGAATGAAGAATATGCAGATTTGGAAAAATGTTTCCTTGATTATGCAGTTTCTCATGGAATGGTAGGAATAAAAGGACATCGGTCTGTTGGCGGTTTCCGCGCAAGTTGCTATAATGCTCAGACCATTGAAGCTGTACAAAAACTTGTAAAATGTATGAAGGAATTTGAAGCGGCTCATTAATGCCAATTTTGCAGTTGTCTTGTTCTAAAATAATTGAATATTTTTTGCCAGTTACATGGCAAGATAAAAACACAATGGGTTCTAAAATTTACCATTTAACAAAGCTAATTTTTTAGAACCCATTAATCAATAAGAAAATATGAACTTTTGTATTTCAAGTAAATTACGAATGTTATATTATTTTCAATAAAATATTTGTAAATACTTACTTATAAGTATTTGTCTATTATTTAAATTAATTGTATCATGAAAATATTAGTAGCTACAGAAAAACCTTTTGCAAATATTGCAATAGAAGAAATAAAAAAAGAAATCAACAATGTTGGTTATGATTTAAATTTGCTTGAAAAATATACAGATGTAGCACAATTACTTGCTGCTGTAAAAGATGCCGATGCCATGATTGTGCGTTCTGATAAAATAACGTCTACTGTACTTGATACTGCTCAGAATTTAAAAATTGTGGTCAGAGCAGGTGCTGGTTACGATAACATAGATACAGCTTATGCTAAAACAAAAGGAGTAGTTGTAGAAAATACACCAGGCCAAAATTCTAATGCTGTTGCAGAACTGGTCTTCGGCCTGTTAGTCTACGCTGCACGTAACTTCTATAATGGAAAATCTGGTACAGAACTTAAAGGAAAAAAACTTGGTATTTTAGCTTTTGGCAATGTGGGGCGTAACGTTGCGCGTATAGCGAAGGGATTTGGTATGAATATTTATGCTTATGATGCTTATTGCCAAAAAGAGCGCATTGAAACTGCTGGTGTTACTGTAGTAAGTTCTCAACAGAAGCTGTTTGAAATTTGTGATGTGGTATCTTTGCATATTCCTGCTACACCTGAAACAAAGCAAAGCATAAATTATGGCTTAGTTAGCAAGATGAGAAAAAATGCAGTTTTGATTAATACTGCAAGAAAAGAAGTAATAGATGAGAATGACCTGTTAAAAGTGATGGCAGAGCGTGATGACATTAAATATATTACAGATATTAAACCTGATGCAGATGCTGAATTTTCCAAATTTGAAGGAAGATACTTTTCTACGCCTAAAAAAATGGGAGCACAAACAGCAGAGGCCAATATAAATGCAGGTATTGCAGCTGCGAAACAAATTATAGCTTATTTTAAGGATAATTGCACGAAATATCAAGTAAACAAGTAAATTCTATAATTACTTATACTTTGAGTGATGAAGGAAATAATATGTTGAACGTAAAATGAAGATTCTATGGCTACAATAAAACCTTTTAAGGGCCTACGTCCTCCTATTCAGTATGTGGAAGAAGTGGAATCAAGACCTTATGATGTATTGTCTTCAGATGAAGCCCGTTCAGAAGCTTTGAATAATGAGAAGAGTCTTTATCATATAATAAAGCCAGAAATTGACTTTGAACCTAATACAAGTGAATACGATTCACGAGTATATGAAAAAGCTACAGAAAACTTTAAAAAGTTTCAAGAGAATGGATGGCTTGTACAAGATAAAGAGGAACATTATTATATTTATGCACAAACGATGAATGGTAAAACACAATACGGATTAGTCGTCTGTGCATCTGTGGATGATTATCTTAACGGCGTAATTAAAAAACATGAATTAACGCGCAGAGATAAAGAAGAGGATCGTATGAAGCATGTGCGTGCTACAAATGCTAATATCGAGCCTGTATTCTTTGCTTATCCTGACAATAGTATTGTCAATCAATTAATTATGCGTTATGCTGTTACTGAACCTGTTTATGATTTTATAGCTCCGATTGATGGCTTTAGACATCAATTTTGGATTATTTCTGATGCTAATGATATTGCTACTATAACTCAGGAATTTGCAAAAATGCCTGAGTTATATATTGCCGATGGACATCATCGTTCTGCAGCGGCAGCTTTAGTAGGGGCAGAAAAAGCAAAAAATGATAAGCTTCATAATGGAGCAGAGGAGTATAATTATTTTATGGCCGTATGCTTTCAGGCGTCCCAACTTACAATTCTTGACTATAATAGAGTCGTAAAAGATTTGAATGGATTATCTTCTGAACATTTTCTCCAACTGTTAACAGAAAACTTTATTATAGAAAAGAAAGGTACTGAAATTTACAAACCTAATTATTTGCATAATTTTTCTTTATATATTGATGACGAATGGTATAGCTTGACCGCTAAAGAAGGAACGTATGATAAAAATGATTCTATAAGCGGACTGGATGTAGATATCTCAAGTAGACTAATCCTTGATAAAATTTTAGGCATAACGGATTTACGTTCTGACAAGCGTATAGATTTTGTAGGTGGATTAAGAGGCTTGTACGAATTGAAACGTAGAGTTGATAGTGGTGAAATGAGAATGGCTTTAGCTCTTTATCCTGTTAAAATGCAGCAGATTATGCAAATAGCAGATGAAGGTAAGATTATGCCGCCTAAGGCTACCTGGTTTGAACCAAAACTTCGTTCAGGATTAGTGATACATAAATTAGGATAATTTATGGGCATAGATGAATTTAAGACAATTAGTAATATCGGTGAAGGAACTTATTCTGAAAAGCGGAGTAAGTTTCTTGCTTTTGCGCATCATGTAGAAACTGAAAATGATGTAAAAGATTTGTTGAACTTGTATCATAAAAAGTATTATGATGCGAGACATATCTGTTATGCCTATGTGTTGGGCTCTGATTACTTAACATATAGAGCAAATGATGATGGCGAACCAAGTAGTACTGCGGGGAAGCCTATACTTGGACAAATCAATAGCAATAATTTGACAGATATTCTTGTTGTCGTAGTAAGATATTATGGAGGCGTCAATTTGGGAACAAGTGGCTTGATTGTTGCATATAGGACAGTTGCTGCAACAGCAATTGCTAATTCTGCCATAGAAATAAAGCAAGTGGAAGAGGTTGTTACTTATAATTTTTCATACGTTATGATGAATGAAGTCATGAAAATTATAAAGTCAATAAAGCCACGTATTGTGAAGCAGCAGTTTGATAATACGTGTGAAATACAGTTGAGTATAAGAAAATCAAAAGCGCAGGAGTTAAGAGACAGATTGCAGAAATTATCTTTTGAGTAAAAATAGCAATGCCAAAATTGGCAATAAAAATTATATTGAATTATTAAAGTACTATACGATGCATGCAGTAGGAAGCAAATCACAATATTATTTCAAGTGCTTGTTTATAGACAAATATAATAATCCTTAATTCCGCAACACTATATATTAATGTTTTTATAACATCCTGAGCAACAAAAAGTTGCCCGGGATTTTATCATGTCAGAGGTTTCACTTAACTTAGTGTTGCTATAAAAATCAAACAAAACCTCATCAGACATGG
>ERZ808240.5467-NODE-5467-length-10330-cov-3.789489_pt1 | contig 10330 bp, 10 predicted proteins | sample MGYA00521084_ERZ808240 | MGnify/ENA primary metagenome ERZ808240 (study PRJEB31516, sample SAMN03275571) | gut metagenome | biome: mammalia-associated habitat; material: feces | host: Papio cynocephalus | place: Kenya | collected 2012-08-06 ... | reverse complement strand
CAGGTTCTAGTGTCCATTACGGACGTGCGGGTTCAAGTCCCGCCTCGCGCACCAGTCAAAGATAATCCGAATCAGGTCTTCCTTGTGGGAGACGGGTTCGGATTATTTGTTTTCTTTAAGAGATTTGAGGATACACATTTCCGAAATGGCGCTGTGAAGCGCCTGGAGTCCAAACTCGGAGGACCAAGAAAACCGAAGCGGAAAAAGAAGGACAGCCATGAAGAAAATCAGAAGCTGTGAATAATTTAACATGGACACGGGCTGCGTGAAACTGCGGTTTCTGAACGGCAGCATAATCTCTGTACCGCTGTGGAAAACGCAGCGGCAGACAACCGCTTCCGGCGGTCGGAGCTGGACTACCTCATCTGCAGCGACCCGCTGGTCTGTGCCGACCTCATTCTGAACGGCGATGTTGAGGCGTATCTCAATGCCGTCACGAAGTATAAACCCCACGAAAATTAAATAAACGCGCAAAGGGGATGGCGGTCTGCCATCCCTTTTGCCGTGCTGTTTCAGGAGTATATACCCCTTGGATTTGTCTTATATCTATCGTCAGGCGACGTTTTCGACGTTGGCGTCTTTATCCGTTTTTGCCGAATCCCGCGCTGCTTTCCATTCGGCAAACTCCCGCCGCCCCTCTTCGCTCTCGTAATAGGCGAGAATGTCTGGCAGCAGGATTCCGGCGATGTTCTCAATCTCATGCTGCGGAATGCCGCTGTTGTCGACCGGCTTTTTCCGCCTGCTCAAATGCTGCCTCCAAAAATTTCTCCTATCATTGCAAACCGGTGTTCCGCGCGTCTTCCGAGGAATCTGATCGCATCCATCCCATCCGAAAATAAAAATGCAGCCGCCTGTCAAGCCGTTCGGCCCGTTTGCGTCTGCATGGTGTCTTGTGTCTTTGTACGTATAGTTTACCGAATGTAATCTGATCTGTCGAGCGAAGATCCAAAAGGGGCTGCGCTGAACGCAGCCCCTTGCGCAAATGGCCATCAGCAGCATATCACATTTTCGTATAGCTGCATTTCCCGTTGATGGCTCGGATATGCTCCTTTATCAAATGCTGCGCCCCAGCTGATAGGCTTCCGTCATCGCTGCCGAGCCGCGGATCTCGCCAGCCTCCATTGACCCCACGCCCAGCACGACGCCGCCTTCCCTGGCGTTCGGGATGCAGCAGGTAAAGCCGCGCAGCGCCGCCAGCATGGTCTCAGTAAACGCGGCGTCCGGCGCGCCGCAGGTGATGAGAAAATAGAAGGTTTTTCCTTCCAGCTGCTGATAGAACGCATAGGTGCGGTCGATCACTGCCTTCATTTGCGCGGTCATGGAATAGAAATAGATGGGCGAGGCAAGAACAATGGCGTCCGCCGCCAGCATTTTCTCCCGGATCTCCGCCATATCGTCTTTCTGTACGCACTCGCCGCCGCTGCGGTAACAGGCATTGCACCCAAGGCATCCGGCGATTTTCTTGCCCGCAATCCGGACCTTCTCCACGCTGCACCCGGCTTCCTCCGCGCCGCGGGCAAATTCGCCGCTCAGAATCGCGGAGTTTCCGTTACGACGCGGGCTCCCCTCCAAAATCAGCACTTTTTTCATCGTTACGCCCTCCCGTTCGTGATGCCAAGGCTTTCGTTTACGCCCAGAGTTTCGTCTTTGATCATATCCGCCATGCACTGCGCAATGGCGGCGCGGTCCACGAACCAGCAGGAAGGCTTTTCGCCCTCTTTGGTCAGTGCATATATCTCGTTCTCGCCGTCCCGGATGCCCGGGCAGCGCAGAAGCGTCGTCACGGCGGAACTGGCGGCAATGGTATCAGCGGCCTGGATATATTCCGGCATTTTCTTGGCCAGCTGGTTCAGCATAATACCGTGTACGCCCTTGATTTCATGGTGGATGCCCATGCCGGTAATCCAGATGATGCGCTTCACGCTGGTTTTCTCAAGAGCCGCCACGATGTTCTTTGCCATGGTCAGCACATCGCCTTCCAGAGAGCAAAGGAGCACGTCCTGTCCATCCATGGCCCGCCGCACGTTCTCCGTGTTCAGCGCGTCGCCGGTAATAACGTTGACGCCGGTCATGTCCATATCCCCGAATTTTGCCGGGTTGCGGACGAAAACGGACAGCTCGACATCCGCTGTTTTCCGCATCTTGCGGGTCAGGTACTTGCCGGTGTGTCCGGCGGCTCCAAAAATAACGACTTTTTTCATATAGCGTTCCTTTCTTTGCGGCATAGATCGCTGCGGGAATTTATCATACGGTGCTGCTTTCGGCCCATTCTTTTTTCAAAATGGCGTACTGAATGGTGTTTTCATACTTGGGCGTACCATCCGCATTTTTCACGAAGGAGACGAACTCCAGAAAGCATCCTTCCCGCCGCATACCGAGCTTCTCGCAAAGCCTTTGACAAGGGATATTATAATCCTCCGTATATGTATAAATGCGCCTTGCGCCCTTTTCCCGGAACAGATAGTCCATAAAAGCGTGCGCCGCTTCAAAGGCGTAGCCCTTTCCCTGATAGGCTTCATGCAGCATCCAGCAGGGGCTGAAGGTGTCCGCTGCCCCTCCTTCCTCGTGGTTCGGCGACTCCGGATACCCGTCGATCTCGCCGATCACCTTACCGGCGTCCTTCAAAACAATGGCAAAATAATACTCCGTTTCCAATGCACGCTTTTTCATTTCGGCGCGGGCTTCCTCAAGCGAGTTCAGCTTCATGCAGGCAAAGCAGTTTACCGCCGGTTCTTTCAGATATTCGTAGACATCTCCCGCATCACCCTCTGAAAACGGACGGAGGATCAGGCGCTCTGTTTCAATTACCATGTTATATACCTCATTTTATATGGATCTGTTTTACCGGCAGATCAGCTTGCTCTTTCTGCTCGGGACGACAGCGGCGGCAAGCGTTATGATTTCCGTTACAAAGGGCGCAAACCAGATGGCTTCCGTTCCGAAAACCAACGGCAGGCAGAAGATCATCAGCGCCTTGACCGCAATGCCGCGGCTGACGGCGATGGCGTTGGCCGTACCGGTGCGTTTTGTGGAGAAAAAGTACGCCGTGCAGATGAGATTCAGCGCCATCGGAACAAACGACAGCGCAAAATACGGCAGTGCCGCCGACGCCGCGCCGATCAGTTCCGGTTCCTTGTTGAAAACGCGGATGACCGGTACGTCAAAGAAGAATAGCCCGCCGCAGATCAGCACGGACAGCGCAAGGTTGATGAGAAGCCCGCTGCGGAAGTACCAGCGCATCTGTTCCGTATCTTTTCTGCCGTAGCACTGCCCCCATAGAGGCTGCAGCCCCTGCGCCACGCCGGAGAGGATGGCGTTTGCCAGCGAGTAAATAAAGCTCAAAACGCTGAATGTCGAAATGCCGATGTCGCCGATGAGCCGAGCCAGCATCAGATTATAACAAAGCGCCGTGACGGGCGTTGTCAGCTGCGTGACCGCCTCCGGCACACCGCGCTTGCAGACCTTTCCAATGAGCGTCCCGCTGATTTGGAACCTGCGGATACGAAGGCCGCCTTTTCTCCGCAGAAAATGCGTGAGCAAAATGCCGACCGTCAGCACCTGCCCCAGACCGGTGGCAATGGCTGCACCAACGATGCCCAGTTGAAACGGGAAAATAAACAGCCAGTCCAAAAAGATATTTGTGACAGCGCCCACGCACATTCCAACGAAGGAAAGTGTTGGCGAGCCGTCGTTGCGGACGAATACCGACAGGCAGGAGCCGATGAGCATAGGCACGGAGAACGCGGAGCAGTAGAACAGGTACTGCTTCGCCATCTGCCGCATTTCCACGCTCAAATCCTTCGCGCCGCAGATGTCCACGATCTGCTGGGAAAATACCATGCCTACCGTCATGAGAAGCGCGGACACGAGAAGCGTCAGGGAAAACGCGGTCATGAAGGCGTGATTTGCCCCCTCCTTGTCGCCGCGCCCCATGCGGATGGCGACGACCGTCGCGCCGCCCATGGGAAACATGGCGGTCAGCGCCGTCATGGTGGTGATAAACGGCACCGCGATATTCACCGCGCCCAGCGCCGCCGCGCCGACACCCCGCCCGACAAAAATGCCGTCCACCACATTGTAAAGGTACGTCACGAACAGCCCGCCCAGCGCGGGCAGAATGTTGCCAATCAGTGCTTCTGCTTTTGCGTTCATACAGATGACCTCCGATCAAAAGAAATGGGGCAAAGCCCTGCAAGCCTCGCCCCACGCAAAAACAAAAGTGGGGTAAGGCCTGAAACGGTCTTATCCCACTTAAACGATCCTTATGGAATCGCAAGTCCTCTGATAAGCAGGCTCAGTATACCACGGGATTCCGAAAAACACAAGAGGCAGGCAAGCCGTGCGCTTTTCCTGCCGATTGACCGGCCCCTGTCAATCCAGGTTTCCGGCAATGGCATCCTCGATCATCTTTGCCATCGCTTCCGTTGTAAGCGGCAGAATGCGGCAGGACATGGGACCGAAGGAGTCAATGATCTCGACCAGCCGCGCATGGTCCTGCGGGTCTTTCTCCAGCTCACCGTAGGCAAAGGCAATGCCAAATTCCCGATAGAGCGCTCTCAAAGCACGCAGCGCCTCCTGCAAAAGCGCCTCATCCTCTTTGCTGTCTGCGGATACGCTGAGAATCTCGGAAAAATAGCGATAGAAAATCGCCTTATCTGCGCTGGCCCGATAAATTTCCTTGAGCCAGTACGGGAACAGCCCGGTCAGCGCACGGGGATAATCCAGTCCCAGATAGCGCTGGGCAAAGGATTGCAGCGGGTACGGGGCAAACTCTCCCTCACGGCCCAGATCGTTGATTCCGGAGAGCGCCAGAGCGCTGTTCAGCAGCAGAGTTCCCCGCGCGTCCGCATCATTCTTATCTGCAAGGCTGCGGCGCAGACATTCCAGAATGGTTTTCATCGATGCTTCCGCGTAATGCTCAGCCAGCGGCGAACGCGTCAGATTCAGATAATTGATGGACAGCTGTACAAAGGCGGTTATCTGCCCGCAGGCGAGGATAGGATCCGGCAGCGACATCACATAGTCGGGGTTCAGCCACGTAAATATGGCCTTGCCCACGCCGCAGCCGGCCTGCAGGCCGCTGCCGTCCAACGTGATCTGTACGTCCGCATTGGTTTCCGAGCCGGACATGGGGTTCGTCGGGATCGTGACGACCGGGAGCATGGAAAGCCCCTCCGTGGATGCCTCATAGGTCAAAAATTTCTCCATGGGCACATCCGTATGCAGCGCGCCGAAAGCAATGGCCTTGGCCAGGTCCATGCTGACGCCGCCGCCAATGCCGAGGACGGCCCGAATGTTCTGCTCCGTGCAGAGCTGAATACCCTCTTTGACCTTGCTCAAAAGCGGCTGCTTCCCGGCTTTCAAGCAGGTGATTTGAACTCCCGCGCCCGTCAGGGAGCGTTCCAGCTTCTCATAGTGGCCGCCTGCAAGAAAGCTTCCGGTGGGAACGACCAAAAGCCGTTTTCCCAGCCTGGCAATCTCCTGCACAACAGTCTCCATGTGGCCTGCGCCGTAGAAAATGCGGACGCTGCCGTCATAAATAAAGTCTTTCATGGTGATCTCCTTCGCTTAGCGTTTCAAAAAGCGTTGTTTTTTTCAAACCGTAGATTGATGGTCAGCTATGCCGCTTTTTTATTCCGTATCCAAAAACCTCCACTCCACAAACCGTTGCTGCATCTAGGCATCCGGCGCTTCGATATCCAGTTCTTTCTGCATTTCCGTTTGCGCCGGGATGCCATAATGCCGTTCGCTCCAACGGAGAATCGAAGCACTCGTCATACACAGGTCAAGACTCAGCACCGTACAAGCCACTTTCCACGGTCTTTTCGTATAATGCTTCAAAAGCGCTTCTATATGCGGTGCGAGCCTTGCAAACGCATACGCGCCGACACCCCATGCGGCGGAGAAGCCAAGACAGATAATGCCCTTGTAGTTCAGAAAGCTGTGGCTGTAATCCCACGCCCGCATCCCTAAGCCATACCGCAGAAGCAGACCGCACAGCAGTTCCAGTGCCGTTGCAAACGCGGTCATCACGATGATCTGAACGGCAAGCGGCTTGTGTTGGAGCTTGACAGCTCCAATGTAAAACACTACCAAACCCATGCCATAAAGAATATTGTAGGGCGCAAGGATGGACACCACATGGGTTTCCCAATGCCCTTTTGCAATCAGGCAGAACAGCCCCTCGATGATAACGCCCGCAACGCTCCCTACAAGAAACAGCCAGAAGAGCTTCGTATAGGTGATTGCCTTTTCCGGTTTCGGTATAGCCGGTATGTTCTCTGGTTTGACTTTGCGCCCTGTCCACCGCTTAATGGACAGGGTGATGCCGATGCAGATCGGGAAAAACGGCGTGAACGGGCCTGCCCAGAACACCAGACAGGCGGACGCCATGATAGATGCCCATTTCCAGCCGAATATCGCATGGAGCAGATACCCGCCCCACACCGGGGAGTAGACCACCGCGATCACCAGCAGGAGCAAAAGAAAGGTCTTGGTATCTTTGCATTCCTGCCAGATCCAGCGGCAGAAACAGATGAATTTATCTTTGAGTTTCGAGATCATTTTCAATCGCTTTCTTTATTTTTCATACTGTTTCCGCATGGTCAGGTTTTGATAGTGCAGGTACAGCATCCCAAAGGGATTTTTGTAGTCCTCATGCCACGGCTTATTCTTCCCGCAGAAGTGCAGGACTGCCGTGTTCTGCATGACCCAGTTCAGGTCATGCTTGCCGGTGCTGCGGATGAGGTACTTGGAGTAGTTCCGCACATCGTAATTCCAGAGCACATCGTCTATGGGCTGCGTCTCCTTGCCGTAGAGAATGTTGAAGACATCCTGATCCGGCAGGATCAGTTCCTTTTCGTGTTCGCTGACGCACGCAAAGACGTCCTCCGCCGTCACCAGCTTCCGGGCGGCGTTCAGGTCGATGAGCATGACGCCGGAGTTAAAATATTCATGCTCGGTGTCCAAACGCACCTGATTGATCCCGTTGGCCATTTCGGTCAGTCCCGTGTGAGCTGCCGCCGCGAAGGTCTTTCCATACAGATTCAGCTCCCACAGCGGCCCCAGCGGGTTGATAATCAGCATGTCCGGGTCAAGGTACAGCACCCGCTCCACCTCCTGCGGCAGGATCAGCGGGGAGAGCAGCCGGTAGTACATCTCCTTGGGATAACGCTTGCTGGTTGGGGCGTTTTCAAAGAGCGCCGTGTCCACGGCGATGGGCTTTAATGCCGCACCGAAGCCGGAGCAGAAGTCTGCCAGCTCTTCCAGCTTATCATCTGGAATGGCGCTGTGGAGCAGATAGACCGTCACGCCCTTTTCGTTGGGATTGCTGGCAAAAAAGGAATCCAGCATGACCTTGCAGGGCATCAAGTAGTTTTCATCAAGGGTAAGCAGTAAATTCATTGTGACCTCCTCACTCCGGAATGGAATCCAGCACGCGCTTTTCTTCGGCTTTCAGGTATTCAATATGCCGCTTGAACAGCGAAAGATATAATTCCCGTTCTTCCTCATTGAAGCACAGAAACGCGGTTTTCTCTATTTCGTCGGCTTTATGGATCGTATCTGCGACGAAAGTTTTCCCTTTTTCGGTCAGTAAGATCGCCTTGCGGTTTCTGGTGCCGGGGATGACCTGCAGCTCCACCAGCCCGTCTTTACGCAGGTTGTTGATTGCGGAATGGATGGTCTGCACGGGGAAAAAGAAATCGCTGCACAGGTCGTTCTGCGTCATCGGTTCCTCGGAATGAGCGATTGCATACAGCACCCAAAAGGCGGTGTCGGTCATGCCCAGCTTCGACGCGAGCCGGCTGTAAATATGTTCGCTTTCCTTATACAGACGATTGAGAACCTGTAACTGCTGTTGTAACTGGTCGTTCATATCGTACCTCCTGATATGTTTCCGAAATCGCAAACACAATATATTCCGAAATCAGAAACTTGTCAATGGACTTCATAGAAAAGTTACAATCGAAAGGGTTTGGGGATGTCCCCAAACAGATTCTGTCTAATGAATTGTGAGAAGAGAAGATTTACTTACGACCTTATCGGATATACAGAGTTGCTCTGGCAACTTAGCGTTTTCTATATCCTACGGCATGACGAAGGCTGTGGCGTACCGGTCGCACAACGGTCATTGACCGTCAATGGTCAAGATGAACGCTTCGCGCCATTGACTGCCGCCGCCCGCTGCGCATTTCGGCAGACAAGGCGGACGAGCCCAAGCCGTGCCTGCCCGTCAATATATATTTTATGGTTGGAACCCTTCTCTTCCAATCAATCCCCGTCTTGATTTTAATGGTGGGACAATACTGGAACGATGCTTCCAGTCGCATCTGCTGGGCTTACCCTCGATTAAAAATAGGGTGCTGGGTACGGACTGGCAAACAGGGCAGGTGTTTATACACACCTGCAAAAAGCGAGGAAATGGTACACCCGTTTCCTCGCTTTGCTTGTTGGGGGAGTGTTTTCCCCAAGCCCCTGAACTCAGCCGGCAAAGCGGCTGGAGGCGCGTCCTTCGGTCGCTTTTTCTCTCTCTGTTTTCATTGGATTATATAAATAACAGATTGATGGGATTTTTAATCCGGGTATAATGGAAACAGGAACGGAGGTGAGCCTTTTGAAAATCATTGGGGAGCGGATGCGGGCTTTGCGGGAAAGCGCCAGATTCTCGCAGGCAAAGCGGGTAATTGTATGAGAACAAACCGGATATCGCGCAGAGTAATCCGGAACTTGCGAAGGTCGTGGGGCAAATGTGTTTCCGTCAAGAAAAAACGTACCGAGTGCCACAAGAAGCCTGTCAAAAAGGACTGGATTGAGGATTTGGTTGTCAACGAAACGATGAAAATTGTGCTGGACAACAAATTTGTCGAAGCAATCGTGTCAGAGCTCACGGACTTGCAGGGGAGAGACAATGTGACTGCGCCGCTTTACGAGCAGCAGCTCCGCGAAACGGAAACCGCCATCAACAACCTGCTGGGCGCCATCCGGCAGGGCCTCCTGACGCGCTCTGCAAAGGAGCGATTGGAGGAACCGGAAAACCGCTGCGACGAGCTGGAGAACAGGCTTGCCTGCGAGAAGCTGGCAAAACCCAAGATCAGCGCGGAGTTCATGACGTTCCGGCTCCACCGCTTCCGCAAACTCGATGTGCGGCAGAAAGCGCACCGCAAGATGCTCATCGACACCTTCATCAACGCGATTTTCCTGTACGACGACAAGCTGGTTCTGACGTTGAACTACAAGGAGGGCGCGAAAACCATCATGTTTGCCAACTTGCAGGACGCAATCAATAAGAAAAGCGGGTCGGATTTGGATTGCTCCGCTGCACCATAACGAATGTTCTTACAGCGTTTGAAAGGCCGTAAGAACATTCGTTTTTATATGGTGAGTTCACAGGGGCGCAGCTGACGGCTGAGCTTTTTCCGCATTTATTACGGACGGCCTGGGATGGGCGGGAGCACGCGGCTGGAATCGCAACGGTTCCGACGCGGTTAACATATAGTGGATGCGAAGCCGCTGCTCCCGCATGCCGTCGATTTTCTCCGCATGGAACACGCCGATCTTCTCCATCAACCCGTTCGGCGCCCGGCGGTCAGGAACGCAGAAGACGCGCGGCCTTCCGTGTGCACAGCACAAAAGGTCACGCGTCTTCGTCTTTTACGTATGGGAAGGAGAATATTAAAGCTTGCAGCCCTCTTCATACCGCAGGATGCCCTTGACCCAAACCTTGCAGATGCCTGCGGGAAGCTTGATGGGATCCGTATAGCTGTTTGTGTCAATTACGCGGTCATAGTCAACCAAAACCAAATCGGCGGAGAGACCTTCACGGATGAGTCCGCGATCCCACAGACGCAGTCTGCGCGCGGGCTCTCCTGTAATGTGATTCACCGCGGTTTCGAGAGGCATGACACCCAGGTCGCGCACATAATGACCGAGGAAGCGGGGATAGGTGGAATAGGCTCTCGGGTGGGGAACCGTGCCGATGATGCCGTCTGTGCAGACAACATGGTAGGGGCTGCGCATAACAGCCTGAATGTCCTCTTCGCTGATGGAGCGATAGATGCAGATGACGGAGGATCTGGTCTTGGAGAGGATGTACAGGACGGCGGTTACTTCATCCATGCCAAGCTTTTCGGCGATCTTGTCGATGGAGAGTCCGGGCATCCAGGAGAAGTCTTCTGTGCTTTCGGGAACAGATGCGACCAGAACACGGCGGCCGTCGCCGCGGTTGTGCAGGATCTGGGCGGTCTCCTCGTGAATCTTTGCATAAGTGGCGGGGTCGGCAAGCCGGGCCTCAAAAGCGTCCTCGCCGCCGGAATAAGGCCAGCCGGGGACC
>ERZ808240.5466-NODE-5466-length-10333-cov-33.686612_pt1 | contig 10333 bp, 1 predicted proteins | sample MGYA00521084_ERZ808240 | MGnify/ENA primary metagenome ERZ808240 (study PRJEB31516, sample SAMN03275571) | gut metagenome | biome: mammalia-associated habitat; material: feces | host: Papio cynocephalus | place: Kenya | collected 2012-08-06 ... | reverse complement strand
AACAATCAACGGACTTGCTTTCTACAATACAGGATTGACAGAAATTACAATTCCGGCTTCTCTGACAAAGATTACAACAGCATCCGCTGCAGGGAAAACTGTCAGCCCATTTGCGGGAGGCGTGCTGAAAAAAGTAACATTTGCAAATGGTGTAACAAAGTCATTGCAAGGTATGTTTATGGGTACGGCTTCTTTGGAAGAAGTTGTATTACCGGAAAGCCTTAAAACGATAGATCAGAATACTTTTAAGGATTGCAGCAGTCTGCAAAAACTGTCAGTAATAAAGAGTGCGCAGGAAGAAGATGCATCTACGGAGAAAAATGTACTTGATACAATAGAGAACATTAATGCAGGTGCATTTAACGGCTGTTCTTCTTTGGAGACGCTTACTTTAAAAAATGTTGCAAAAATAGATTCTAATGAGACAAACAGAACTTTTGGCGGCTGTACGAGTTTAAAGAAGATTTCAGTTACAGGTGTAACGACAACAGATAACACCGGAAAAGCAGCACCGGGTACAATAATCGGGGTATCTGCATTTAAGGATAACAGGGCGCTGAAAGATATTAAGCTGGATACGATCAAAACAATATCTCAGGATGCGTTCAGAGGCTGTGGTGTGGCACAGGATGATACAACAGATCCGGCAAAGTTGGCGCTGAATAATGTAACCGGTATCGGGGCACTTGCTTTTTATGGTTGTGGTTTTAAAGAAGTACAGATCCCACGTCAGCTGTCTTCTGTGACGATCGGAAAGATAGACGGAGTAGACTATGGACCATTTGCGGGTGGCAAACTGGAAAATATTTCATTTGAAAAATTCATGACTACGATGCCTGATAATTTATGTCTCAATACACAGAGCTTGAAAACAATCAATTTACAGGCAGTGAAAACAACTTTAAGAACAATTGGTAAAAATGCATTTAAGGGCTGCATTGGTGTCGAAACGGTTACAATTCCGAAAATTGTAACAACGGTCAGCGAGTCAGCGTTTGAAGATTGTAGTGGGCTGACGGATGTTACGGTTGCTGCACAGGCAATCAATGCAAAAGCATTTGCAGGTTGCACAAACCTGAAAACTGTGAAACTGGAAGAAGGTGTGACAACAATCCAGGGCATGGTATTTGCCAATACGCACATCGATACGATTACCATTCCGTCAACGCTTACAACAGCAGGTATTACAAAGGATGGAACGGTTGAAAAAGGACCGTTTGCAGGAACTATGATTGCCACAGTACATGGAGCAGATGATTCTGATGGTATTGAAAATGGGGCAATGATCCTTCCGGAAACAACCAAAATACCGGATAATCTTTTCCTGGGTTGTAATTCCATTATTGATGTGCAGATCCCATCAACCGTTACAGACATTGGACAGAAAGCATTTAAGGATGCGGGTAATGTAGAAACAGTGACATTCCATGTGAATACAGAAAGTGGAAAGCCGGCTGGTATACATACAATAGGAATCAGCGCTTTTGATGGCTGTTATTCTTTAAAGGAGATCACACTCCCGGAAACAGTAACAGATGTCATGCAGGGAGCTTTTGCAAACGAAAAGTCTCTGACCAGAGCGGATATGAGCAAAGCAAAATCACTTAAAAAATGGGATAAGGAAACATTTAAAAACGATGCTGCTCTTCAGGAGATTACTCTGCCTGCAGTAAGTAGTATTACAGCAATTCCCGATGGTGCATTTGCAGGTTGTACTTCACTGACAGGAGAAAATCTGGAAATACCGGGAAATATTGTGACAATCACGGCAAATGCTTTTAAGGGATCAGGACTACAGAAACTGTATATACCAAATCAGATCACGACAATAGGAGCAAGTGCTTTTGAAAGCTGTAAAGATCTTGAAAATGTACATATCAGTAACAACATCACAATTATTAACCAGAACACCTTTAAAAATTGTGAGAAGCTTTTAAAGGTGGAAATTCCGGTTAAGGTAGCAGAGATCGGAACCAATGCTTTCTATGGATCAGGGCTCAGAGATGTTTATATTTTTGGCGATCCAAAGATCGGCGGAGGAATTACAAATACATATGCAGGTATGAAAAATCAGCTTTCTGTATTTGAAAATCAGCTGATTGATGAAACAGCAACCTTAAGCCACCACGTGTTTAATACAGGTTTTACGATCCATGGTGGTAAGGGAACAAAGTTGAAAACGGCATTTTTTGATACCTATTGTACAGAAACGGATGGACCTACTGTACTGAGTGCTGCAGATAGTAAGGGCACACTTGCCATTTACAGCACAAGTACAGGAAATGAAGATCTGCCTTGTATGAGCTGGGACAGTCTTGATGAAGATATCTACAGTGCGAAAACAGTGAAATTGAATCAGACAGAACTCGTTATGATGGCGAAAAACAAGAAAAATCTTGTGGCGACCGTAGTACCGGCAGATGAGACAAAAGAAGATGCAGTTATGAATACACTTACCTGGGAAAGCAGTGATACAAAAGTAGCAACTGTAGATAAGAATGGTGTTGTATCTGCTGTAGCCGAAGGTACCGCAGTGATCACCGCAAAAGCAGGAAATGCAAAAGCTGAGTGCAGCATTGAGGTTAGAAGTCCGATCACAAGCATCATTATGACGGAAGATGGCGGAAAGGACAGCCTGACGTCATTGATAATGGAAGGCGGCGACAGCAAGTATGTTACATTTGCTGTGACTAAGGATAACAAACAGACATCCAATCAGTATATAGTCACGGCTGCAGATCCATCTGTTATTTCAATTGAAAAAGCAGATAAGAACAGCGATATATATGTTATTAAAGCATTGAAGAAAGGCAAAACAGATATTGTCTGCAATGCAACAGATGATTCGGGATTCTCAAAGACGTTTGCGGTAACAGTTGGTTCGACACAGCATATTGTAAGAGATTTGTCAGAATTTACCAATAACAATGCGGATGATACAGGCACTTATGAAGCCAATACCAAAGATTCCTGGACGTACCATGTAGATGGTGTTTCTGAGATCAGGATCACCTTCAATGACCTGACAGAGGTGGAACCTGGCAAGGATTATCTTTTGATCTATGATAAGGACGGAAATACAAGTCTGTATGACGGTGACAGTAAAACAAACGGAGTGGCAACGGTAGAAGAAGATGGAACAGTAAAATATACAGATAAGCAGCTTGCCAATAAAACGGTTACTGTAAAGGGTGATACTGTCAGAATCCAGATCGTATCAGATGAAAGTGGTGAACGGTACGGATTTAAGGTAAACAATGTGGTAACAAAAAATACGATCACTTATGTATTAAATGGTGGTCTGACAAGGAATAATCCAAATCCATATTCATACAGCTCAGATGCAACAGAGCCGATCATATTGAAAGATGCTGCAAGAGAAGATGCTACGTTTGACGGATGGTATGCAGATGAGAAATTTACGATACCGGTAACAGAGATCAAACCGGGAATTGGCGGAACAACTGTTTATGCAAAGTGGATTCAGAAACCTGCCATTATTTATAAGTTAAACGGAGCACCGGATTCTGTGAACAAGCAAAATCCAAAATATGTACCGTTTGATAATGAGGAGGAAATCTTATTACAGACAATTGAAAGAGCAGGCTATACTTTCCTTGGCTGGTATACGGATAAGGAATGTACAAATCAGATTACGGCAATACCTGCTCATACGAAAGCTGCTCTGACGATTTATGCAAAGTGGGAGAAAAAGACAGAGCCGACACCGACACCTACGCCGACGCCTGTACCGACACCGGAACCTTCCAAAACACCAATACCGGAGCCATCCAAAACACCTGCTCCGGAACCGTCTAAGACACCTGAAAACAAACCGGCAAAGGCGGGAACGCAATTATCGGTGGCAGAAGCAGGTGCTTCTTATCAGGTTGTAAGCGAAGATGAAAAGCAACCTACGGTCGCATACACAGCACCGGCAGATAAGAATGCAAAGAAGATAACTGTTCCGGCAACAATTACGGTAGGAGGAATTACCTACAAAGTAGAATCGGTTGCACCGGATGCATTTAAAAACTGTAAGAAATTGACAAGTGTTAAGATTTCAGCAGGCATTCAGAAAATCGGTAAAAATGCATTCAGTGGCTGTAGTAAACTTTCTTCCGTGACAATCGGCAAAGACGTCACAGAGATCGGTGACGGTGCTTTTGCAAACTGCAAGGCTTTGAAGAAGATCACAATACCGGCCGCGGTTACAAAGATCGGCAAGAAAGCATTCAGTAAGTGTAAGGCATTAAAGACAGTGACAGTGAAAACCAAGAAACTGAAAACTGTCGGCGGCTCGGCTTTCAAAGGAATTGCAAAGAAAGCGGTCATCAAGCTGCCAAAGGCAAAGAAAAAAGCATATACAAAGCTTTTCAAGAAGAAATATGATAAGACAACCAAGTTGAAATAAGCATGTAAAAGGAGGAAAAACATGAGAAAGAAACACTTGCTTACGAAAACACTTGCAGTAGTGCTTTCAGCAGCAATCTGTACAGGAGGGACGGGAATACAGGCACTTGCGCAGACTGCTGGATTAACGGGGGAGGAAAACGTACAGACACAGGAAACAGAACAAATTGATGCAGATACAGCTCCGGCTGTATCTGCAAATGACACATCTGAGGCGGAGCAGGAAGAAACAATATCCGATCCGGAAGAGACGGATGATGAAAATGAAACGACTGATGAAGAGGAAACAGAAGCCGAAGAGGAAGATCTGGATGCAGATGAAGCATTACAAATGCCAAATGATGGCGAGCTTTTTGCAAGGTATGCAGATAAAAAGCTGGCAGCGGCAGTTGTAGAGCTTTACAATATGGCGAAAAATACAGATAAATATTCGGAAAGTAACCTGACGATCGGGCTGATCAAAAGTTATACGGGAGCTTTTGATTTTACGCAATTAAAAGATATGTCTGCTTCGGATATTACAGATATTACAGGGCTGGGATATGCAAGAAGTGTCAGTGCGATTGATATCAGTACCACTAATGTGACAAAAATTTCATCCTATGAATTTAGCAGCTGCGCATCACTTACGGAGATAAAATTACCCCAGACATTGACAGTATTGGAAGATCATGTATTCGCGGGCTGCAGCTCTTTAAAAGGAATTGATCTGCCTGTATCGCTTATCGGGATTGGGGGATATGCATTTAGCAACTGCTCAGAACTGGCATATGTAAATACGTTGTTAAATGAAGAAGATGTGATCGCAGATACATTGCCGGATGGCTTGGAAACGGTTGGAACCAATGCATTTGCCGGATGTTCTTCACTTGTTAAAATTACAATACCGAGTTATGAAACCGGAACAATTCTGGAAAAAGCATCTTCTCTCTTTGCAAATTGTACATCATTGAGTGAAGTTAAGATTGGAAGCAGCATTCAGTCAATTCCAAATGCTTGTTTTTATGAAAGCGGTAATGAAAAAACAGGTATGACAGTAACGATCGAAGCAGGTTCCAAACTGGATAAGATCATGGATTCAGCTTTTGAAGGTGCCAATATGAGCAGTCTGGATCTTTCAGGCTGTACCCATCTCGCGGCGATCGATGCAAGAGCTTTTGCAAAGAAAAATGCAAAGAAACCGTTGACAGAGATTAAACTTGCTGCACTGATCCGGGATGAAGCGGGAAATGAACTGCAGCTCAGTATCGGAAAAGAGGCATTTTATCAGGCTCCGCTTGTAAGTATGTATGCGGGAAATTCTGCTGACCAGGTGGTGACATTGCCAGATTATGTAAAATCTATTGGTGTTGGAGCATTTGCGGAAAATGAGGCAATGAATGCACTGGTGCTTGGCAGTAGTATTCAGACAATCAGTGACTTCGCTTTCAATGCCTGTAAAAATCTTGCGACAGTAACCCAGAGTACAACAAAGGATGGTGACTGTGCTACAGAAAGCATCGGTACCTGTGCATTCAGAGGAACAGGTTTTGCGGATGCCAGCTTCCTTGGAAAGATGAACCACCTGAAACGGATCGGTGGTGAGGAACAGCATCTGGATAGTATAGATGACAGAGAGAAGAGCAATATTTATATAAAGATCAAAAAACCGGATTATAAAAAGAATTATATCCAGAAAAATGAAAAATTCGGATCGGAAGTTTTTACAGAGAGTAAGGTGCAGACGGTTGTACTGCCGGCTTCTGTTGAAGTGATCGAAAGCCGTGCATTTTATAATTGTGACAGCCTTGAGAGCGTTACAATGGAAAGTGGCAGAAAAGAAAAGGGAGTAACCTGCAAGATCAATTCCGAAGCATTCAGAGAATGTGAAAAATTGAAAACGGCAATTTTACCGGATAATGAGAAGATGGGAGAAAGCCTGGAAATTGATAAGGGTGCATTTCTTCAGTGTAAGGCACTTGATACAATTTCAAAATTAGAGGGAGAAGCAACCTATAATGGCAAATTCCCTAAGACTCTGGCAAAGCTTGCAGATAATGCATATGACACAACGGGACTGAAAGAAGTGATCATTCAGGATCGTGAAGACGGCACTATGCCTGAGATCGGTACTTATGTATTTATGGACAGTGCATCACTCAGAAAGGCTGTTATGCCACAGGCAACGGTAAAACTGGAAGAGGGACTTTTCTATGATTGCGGCATCAATGATTTTTCAACAGCCGGTACAGCTAAAAATCTGGAAGAAATTGATGATGTTGCCTTATTTGGAAGTACATTTGATACACTGGATCTTTCTGCTTACACAAAATTGAAACGGCTTGGAAATTATGCACTGGCTTACAGGGATATGAGAGGGAAAATAATCCGTACAAGCCAGTATAGCAGCATTAGTGTAACAACACTGGTTTTACCGGCAGATATTGAAAATGATTCTTTGGAACTTGGAGAATATCTGATGCGGGGAGCACGCAGATTTAATACAATGCAGGTAAAGGGAGAATATGAGACAGACGGCATTGTATGTATTCCCGATTATGTTACGAATAAATCCTGCCTGGGAGGAACTTTCTCGGGGACAGCGGTTGAAGAGGCACACTGGCAGTATACAGAAACCCAAAAAAATCCATGGACGTATATCCCACACAGCATGTTCAATGCAACAAGCGTTTCGGATATTTCAAAGTGTCTGCTCCCGGTAGCGGATCTGAAGGAAATTAAAGAACAGGCATTTCTTGGATGTATGTGGCTGAACACTGTGGATCTCAGACCGTATACACAGCTGGATACACTGGGAGAAGGCGTATTTGCGGAGTGTTTTACTCTGAAAAGCGCATATATGGCACCACAGCTTACAAAGCTGCCAAACTATACATTCTTTACAGGATTTTATAGTAAGATAACCAGTTCCGCAGGATACGCATCTACACTGCAGTATGTGGATCTTGGAAATATTACGGAGCTGGGAGAATATTGTTTTGCTTCCGTAAACCTGCAGAGTGATATTGAAGGAAGCGGTACACCACAAAATGTTATCTGGCCGGCGGAGATGCAGGCGATCGACCTTTCAAAGATCAAAAAGATCGGAAAGGGCTGTTTCCTGGGACAGACAAAGCTTACGACTGTTAAATTTGGTGAAGAACTGACAGAAATTGGAAATAATGCATTCCAAAGCTGTGCATCACTGAGTCTTAAACCAGACGGTGCAGCAACAGTTCAGAATCCGGCGGAAGGAAAATCAGTGGAAATTGTGACAGCAGGTCTTCCAGACAGTCTTGAGAGCATCGGTGATTATGGATTTTACAGATGTGAAAATCTGGATACGGTTATTTTTGGCTCCAGGCTGAATCAGATTGGTAAATATGCATTCTCTGAAACAATCGGTCATTATGATTATGACTATACAGATAGTAAGGGATTATATATCCAGCCTGCGATTAACCAGGCATCCTATGATTGTACTGTACTTCCAAGTTATCCGGAGGCAAACGGTAAGGTAAGAGACACGATCAATTGTGATTTTACACAGGCAACGAATCTGGCGACGATTGGAGATCATGCGTTTTATATTTCCAGCATCGGAAAGGCGGATCTGCAGAATACCAAGATGAAGAGACTGGAGAACTATACATTTGCAGATTGTCCGAAACTGGACAGCGTAGAACTCGGAAACAGCTTTAATCTTGTTGCGGACAACAGTCTTGCAGCATGCCCGAGACTGACAACACTCAGGGTTTACACAACGACTACGATCAGCAAAAAGGCATTTGCGGCTGTATCTGTATTCAATGGAAAGTGGAAAACACAGGCAATTGGCGATCTGTATAACTCTACGGGTGAAGTAAAGAAACCGACGATCGATGTTACGACAGAACCGGTTACAACGATCGGTATCGGCGGAGAAACAACATTGCCATATTATGTGACCACTTATGTAAAAGGGGATGCTCCGGCGTTTACTTATTTATTGATCGGAGATAAAGATTCACCGGATACAATTGATGAATATATGTATGTAGAAGGACGTGTGTCATCCTACTATTATAAAAAGAACAACCTGGTAGGAGATCCGGCGTATCTGGTAGGCAGTGATTACTTTACAAATGCAAAGGATGCGATCACATTCCGGACAGATGCAAACCAGACCGTGGAAACGATCAAGATCACAGGACTGAAGCCTATGCGGGATAATGAGACGGTTCCGTTCAGTATTGCAACACAGATTTCTTTTGTAAGAGATAATAATAACAGAACGCAGGGAGTGAAGCTTTCCAGTCTGGACAGCATATTTACAACAACCTACAATATCAATGTGGCAAATGTACCATATCGTCCGGTATTGTATATGGATTCAGCCAGAACCAAGGAAGAGAACGTTGCTTTAAACGAAGCAAACGGAACAGCAACACTGGCACAGACAATACGTGTATGTAAAAAGAAAGCAAATTATAGTCAGAATTATTATTTTGACCTGAAAAATCTGAAGGCTTCAGAGTCAAGACCGAATACCTGTAACCTGATCATTGAAAGCAGTGATCCGAACGTAATTACTGTTGCAGGCGGTGCAAGACTGGTGGCGGGAAGCACAAACCAGTGGAAAGTGGAAGCTGCTGCTTACAATGCAAATACGGCAACAGCATCTGCAGCAACAAGAGGCAGATACTTCAGTGTCGCTGCCAAGAAGCCCGGTGCAGCAACTGTCAAGGTATATCCGGAAGGAAGCCCATATCAGACTGTAACGCTTACATATAATGTGGTTGCGGATATCCAGAGCATAGCACTGGCAATGCCAACAGAATTTGCAGCCGGTGTCAGACCGGGAGATACTTTCAATGTCCTCAATAGCGTAAGAACCTATCTGAATGGATCAGTATCAAAAGCAAAGAATGACTTGGGAACATTATCAAAACTGACGGATAATAAGATCACTTATACATCCGATAAACCACAGGTGCTTAGTGTAGATGCACAGGGAAATGTGACGGTGCAGAGTGTAACAGCGGAAAAACAGACTGTAAGGATCACAGCTACGGTCATAACACCGGATGGTGACAAGGTAGAGGGATATGTAAATTGCACCGTGGCATATCCGCCAATGAAGAACGGCGCAGAGACAAAGGACAGTACCGGTGCAGGCGTGACAGTGAAAACAGCCGGAAGTGCAACAAAGCAGGGCGAAGTAAAATATACAAAACCCGCAGATGGTGCATCAGATGTAACAATTCCATCAACAGTTGTCGTAGATGGCGTAACCTGCAAGGTAACAGAAATTGCAGAAGGTGCTTTTAAGAACAATAAGACGCTGCAGAATGTTACGATCCAGGCAGATGTAGCAAGTATTCCAAAGGATATGTTCAGCGGCTGTACAAATCTGAAATCTGTGAAGCTTCCGGGTAAGATCACTGAAATCGGGGCAAATGCATTTAAGAATTGTAAATCCTTAACAAAGATCACAATTCCGAAGCCTGTAAAAACAATCGGAAACAGTGCATTCAGTGGCTGTAGTAAACTGAAGACGGTTACTTTCCATAAAAAAGCAGTTCTGACAACGATTGGAAACGGTGTATTCAATGGATGTAAGGCGATGAAGGCTATTACACTTCCAAAGAAGCTGGAAGCGATCGGAAGTAAAGCGTTCTATAATTGCAGTAAGCTGAAAACGATCAAGATCCAGTCCACGGTATTGAACAAAGTGGGCAAAAACGCACTGAAGGGTATTTACAAAAAAGCAACGATCAAAGTACCGAAGAAGAAGCTGGGAGAATATAAGAACCTCCTCAAAAAGAAGGGGCAGTCTTCTAAGGTAAAAATTAAGAAGTAGGATAGAAAAGTAAGATAGAAGGGAGAGTCGGTGGACAACTGGCTCTCCTTTTGGATTTGGCCGGCGAACGGTTGCGATAGTACACCGGATGAGTTATTA
>ERZ808240.5465-NODE-5465-length-10334-cov-3.035315_pt1 | contig 10334 bp, 6 predicted proteins | sample MGYA00521084_ERZ808240 | MGnify/ENA primary metagenome ERZ808240 (study PRJEB31516, sample SAMN03275571) | gut metagenome | biome: mammalia-associated habitat; material: feces | host: Papio cynocephalus | place: Kenya | collected 2012-08-06 ... | reverse complement strand
CGATCTGCCCCATAATGGTTTCATCGATCTCTTCATCAATTCCAAAATTATAATTATCAAACAGAATCTGCTCGCTTTCACTGATTCCAATGCTGTCATAAAATTCTTTCACAACATCCATGCAGATTCCGGCCTCCTTCGGACTTTTTGGTCCCGGTGAAAGAACGATTTTTTCCGGTTTTAATTGCCGGATCTCCTGAATTGTGATTTTATCGTTTCTGACAACTTTGATATCACTTGTAAATGTCCCAATATACTGATACAGGTTGTAAGTAAAAGAATCATAGTTATCGATCAGCAGAATCATAAGTTTTCCTCCTTCACAAGTGTTTTTGCGAGTGCCATCACTTTGTTACAACACTCCTCGTATTCTTTCTGTGGCACGGAATCTGCGACGATCCCGGCTCCTGCCTGCAGATAGACTCTGTTCTGTTTTTTGATCATCGTGCGGATTGTGATACAGAAATCCATATCGCCGGAAAAATCAATGTATCCAGTTGCCCCTCCATAAAGTCCTCTCCTTACGCTCTCCAGTTCGTCAATGATCTCCATTGCCCGGATCTTTGGAGCGCCGCTCAATGTCCCTGCCGGCAAAAAGGAGGCGATCAGGTCAAGTGGATGAAATTCTCCTTTTTTTCTTCCCTCTACCATGGAAACAATATGCATGACGTGCGAATATTTCTGTACGCTCATAAAATCTGTGACCTTGACTGTTCCGAATTCACTGATGCGTCCCATATCGTTTCTTGCAAGATCGACTAACATCACGTGCTCTGCTTTTTCTTTTTCATCCGACAATAGTTCCTTTTTCAATGCCTCGTCTTCCTCCGCCGTTTTTCCTCTTGGTCTTGTCCCTGCGATCGGACAGGTAAAAACCCGTTTTCCCTGCTGTTTTACGATCATCTCCGGCGAACTTCCGATGACTTCAAATGCTCCAAAATTAAAATAGTAAAGATACGGCGATGGGTTTAGCTCTTTTAACTCCCGGTATAAAGAAAAGCCTTCCTGCTCTGTCTCGATTGTCCAGCGCTGCGATAACACAGTCTGGAAAATATGTCCCTCCCGGATGTAATCTTTGATTTTGTTGACCTTCTCACTGTATTGTTCCAGTGTATCTGACTTGTGCACGATCAGGCCGTCCTGCTGTAATCCTGTCGGCTTTTCTGACCGGTCTGCCATTGCTTTTCTGATCAGTGCCTCTGCCACCTTTTCTGCCCGCTTTTCTCCTGCCTCATCCGGCATTTCCAAGATCACTGCGGTCAGTGTCTCCGCCACCTGATCCACGATCAGAAACTCTTTCATCAGCATAAACTGGATGGTCTCAATCCCGATTTCATCCGGGTTATCATCCGGGATGGTCTCGGTGTACCTCACGAAATCATATCCGAGGTTTCCGACAAGCCCACCGGAAAAGTTCAGTTCTTCGTTTTCCTTTTGTATTTCAAAGTCACTGTAATATTCTTTTAACAGTTCCAGTGGATTTCCCTTTTTCACATTTTTCGTGCCGTCCCGGTAGGTAATCACAAGACTGTCCTTCTCCGATGTGATGATCTCCTCCGGTTCCACTCCCATAAACGTGTAGCGGTCATAATTTTTATCATAGCTTTCCAGCAGAAAACCTTTCTTTGGGATACCAGATTCCGTGCTCACCAGATTTTCATACATTGCAGTCGATGTCTCATTTACAATACTCACTGTCTTCTTATACACCTTATAAATCCGCTTCATAACCTCATCCTTTCTTTTTTCATAATAGGCAATTGTCTATCCGTAATGATAAATTTGCTTCCTGACATGAAAAAATCCCCGGCCAGATTTTTGCTCTGGTCAGGGACGATATTGCTTCGTGGTGCCACCCATCTTCATGTAACATGTTGTTCTTCTATGTTGTAGAAAATTGAACTACAAAAAGCGGACTTTCCAATCTCTTGGAAAATCCGCCACCAATCATGTCTCATCTCATTCCGATACTTAAATGCCCGCCATGTGTTCATCTCACTTGCACTCATTATATCATGTGCAAAAACAGCACATGATCAACATTCGTCGTTCGCCGAATGCATAAATGCATTCTTCTCACTTGCACTCATTATATCATGAACTTGCAGTTCATGATCGTGATCTACACTCGCTTCGCTCGGCAGTCTTTATTATATCATACCCCTGTAACGTGAGGACACGGCATCCGCTACTCCAACTGATCTGCTGTTTCGCTTTGCTCTCACAAACCCATTCCTTATATAGTATCTTATCAGCTTTCCACCCAACGCTGACTCTCTGTAAAGCATCCTATCAAGTACTCTCTTTGCTCAACGATTTATTCTGTTTCTTATTTGTTTGTTAGTTTATCGTATTAAAGTTCTAATGTCAAGAAGTTTTTGGTATAAAAAATTATTATTTTTCATATCTGATTTTTTCGGATATCTTTTCCTGTTACTTTCGAAATTTTCATCCATGGATATTGTTTCTGGATTGGAATCGCGTATCCCTGCTCCGCAAGTGTCTCGATATCCGCTGCTGTCACAATTTTGTCTGCATCACATTTTAAAAGTTCTTTTGCATAATCGACTCTGTGGCACACTTCCCGCAGTGGCTTTCCGATTGCATGTGCCCCCATGACAATGACGACTTCATCCATATAAGGAAACAGAACCGGCTCATGCTCCGCCGGGGCTTTGACCGGCATATGTGCGGAACCGTCTGCCTCGACCAGAATCTCATCTGCCAGATATAACAGATCCTCCATCAGCTTTTCCGGCAGCATTCCAAACTTTTCTGTGCCGGGGATCAGACTCCCTGCGACACAGCAGCCGTATGTGTCAAGGACAGACCGCACCCGCTCCTTCAGGTTCTTTTCTGCTGCCCTGCGCTCCTGCCAGACGGACGCGGTATCCGCTATCATATGCTCCTGTCCGGTCTGCTCATACGCTGCAAATATCTCCTGCTCCTGTGGCACCATCATCTTTGTTGTCGTGAGGATCAGAACCTTTTTTCCCTCTGCGCACAATGTCTCTGCACGCTTCCTTATACTTGATGTCTTTCCGCCGGCTCCGACATACGCCGTCACTTTTCCACGGTTTTCCGCCGCAATATCCTGCATCGCCCTGACCGCCTGCTCCACCTCTTCTGCCGTATTAAAGCAGGAGAAGCTAAACCGCACCATGCCCTGTCTTTCTGTGCCAAAATGGATGTGCATCAGAGGCGCACAGTGCGCCCCAGCCCTTGTCGCAATCCCATAATCCTCTGCAAGACGGTCACTGATATAGGCGGAATCGAGGTCTGCCAGATTGCATGATACGATCGCGACAACCCGTTTTTCTCCTCCATAGATGTGAATGCCCGGAATCGTTGCAATCTCTCTCTGAAACTTTTCTGCAAGTGCCATTTCCTTCTCATGGATGACATCAATCCCGGTCTTTTGGATCCATTTCAGGGCAACATGAAGTCCTGCGATCCCATGCCCGTTTAACGTTCCTGCCTCCAGGGCAGTCGGCAGTTCCGCAGGATGTTTTCGCTCAAATGAATGCACGCCGCTTCCACCGGATAATAGCGGTGCAACACACACTCCATCTGCCAGTGCGATTCCTCCGGTTCCCTGCGGTCCGAACAGCCCTTTGTGCCCGGTAAAACAGATTGCAGAAATATGGTTCTGCTCCATGTCAATCCCGATCGCTCCGGCTGTCTGGGAGGCATCTAAAATAAAATATAGATTATATTTTTTGCATAAAGTCCCAATTTGTGCAATGTCATTTCCATCACCCGTCACATTGGAAGCATGTGTGCACACGATTGCTCTTGTGTTTTCACCGACTGCCTGCTCTATTTTTCCACAGGAAATTGTTCCGTTTTTTTCACAGGAAACGATCGTGACATCAACGCCCTTCTCCTCAAGCTCATAAAGCGGCCGCAGAACACTGTTGTGCTCCATCCCAGTGGTGATCACATGGTCGCCCGGACACAGCAGTCCTTTCAGCACGATATTCAGGCTCTCGGTCGCATTCATGGTAAACACCACGCGCTCTGCCCCAAGAGACTGTTCGCCGTCTTTCATGTGAAACAGCTCTGCAATCTGTTTCCGCGTCTGAAAAATCAGTCTGGATGTAAAAAGAGAAGCCTCATTCGCCCCTCTCCCTGCATTGCCTATATAAGAAAATGATTCTTTTACCGCCTGCGCAACCTCCTCCGGTTTCTGCAAGGTGGTCGCGGCATTGTCAAAGTATATCATTGCAATCGTTCCTGCCTTTCCCTCTGTCAGCTTCTCTGAATGCCTGTGTTATTTCCATCACTCTGGAAGGATTCCCGCATGAAGCAGTGCTTCTAACACGCCTCCTGCGATACATCTCGCCTTATCCGAGATTATAAAACAGTTTTCATACTCGGATTCTCTCGGATCGATGTCTGCAATTTTAAATCCTTTTGTCACCGGATAACCGTCCCGGATGAGTCCGCGGAGAATCCCGGAAATAGTCGCTTTCACAGCAACTGCACCATCTTTTTTCTCCTGCCCGGCAGCGTCCTTCCCCTGTGTATCCGGATAAATGTAGGCGATCACTTCATCTTTGTGCACGTAATCGGAAATCTTTTTTTCTCCATATAAAACGCCTGCGCACTCCGCATGGATCACGCGCTCTTTCGCAACACCCGCGATCACACCCGGAATCCCGGTATTCGGGATCGCATTTCCCTCGTAAATAATTCTGCCAAGCTTGTGTCCGCGCATTGTCTCAACAACCGCATGCACGTCCACTCCCGCCGTAAATCCGGGACCTAATGCAACCGTAAACGGTGCCATATCCATGGTTGTCCCGAGATTTTTCTTTGCGAGGATTCCATCGACCACTGCCGCCGGTTTCACCTTCCCGATCACAGTTCCGTCCGGGTCGGTCATCAGCGCAATTTTTCCCTGCTCCATGAGTTCATATGCCTGTGTCAGATTCTCTGCCAAATAACATGTAACGCCTTCCACCGTATAACTTTTTTCATAGACCGCCTCCGAAAAAGCGACTAGCCGCCGGATTGCGGACGGATTTGCAATCTCTGTCACCAGAACCGGATAACCGCTCTGGTGCAGTTTATAAATTGTGCCCGTGGCGATATCCCCACCGCCACGGACGATAATGATATTTTTTTTCATTTTTCCTGTCCTTTACGGTTTTACGATGTGATCCGCTTCCATCATTGTCTGGGCGATCACATACATATTGGTCACAGAACCAACTGCCAGTTTCTCGGTCAGTCCGTAATGGTTCAGACACGTTCCACAGGTCATGATCTCCACGCCCTGCGCCTCCATGCTCTTTAAATCCTCGACGGAATCGGAACCTTCACAGCTTAAATATGCACCGGAATTAAAAAGTAAAATCGTCTGTGGCAGTTCCTCCAGCTGCGTCAGCGCATAGACAAATCCTTTCATCAGCATTTTTCCAAGCTTCTCATCCCCCTCGCCCATGTGGTCTGCACCGAGCACAACAACGGTCTTTTTCTTCCGGATGTCCGGGATGCAGTTTTCCTCAGTGACCGGCGCGGAGGAAACATTCCCATCCTTTGTATTATTTTTCACAAACTCTTCCGTCACTTCCATCCATACTGTGTATTCCTGATCGGATTTTTTCTCGCTCTTTGCTTTTAACCCTTTGTGGTCTGCCAGTTTGGTGAGGTTTTGTACCGCGATCTCATTGTCCACGGTCACTTCCACGATTCCTGCCTCTGTCATGCCCTGTATTGCATTTTTTGCCTCGATCACCGGCAATGGGCACTGTTTTCCTTTTGCGTCAATCTGAATATTCATCTTTTTTATTCCTCCATCTATTTACGATTATTTTTCAATCGGTCGTTACTCCAACATTTTCCTTATTCCATGACATAGATTTTCTTTTCTTTTTTCTCTGTCACTTTTCCTATTATTCCACAGTCCAGTCCAAGTGCCTCGATCTCCTTCAGCGCTTTTTCTGCCTCATTTTCCGGGATTGCCACGAGAAGTCCCCCGGAAGTCTGCGGATCAAACAAAATCTCCTCCATCGCAAAGCTGCAATTTTCAAATGCTACCTGTGCGCCGATATGATTGCGGTTGCGCTGTCCTGCAGCTGTAATGTAAAATTCTTCCACATAATCCTCACATGCCTTGATATAAGGAACCCGTGATGTCCACACCTCTGCGGAAAAGTTTTCGCCAAGCATTTCACCCAGATGAACTAACAATCCAAATCCGGTGATGTCTGTGCAGGCATGTATCCCGTACTTTTTAAAAATGTCTGCGGCATATTTATTCAAAGTGGTCATTGATTCCACCGCCTGGTCAAAGGCTTCTTCAGACGCTGCTTTCATGCGGGACGCGGTCATGACGATCCCCACTCCTAACGGCTTGGTCAGAAGCAGCAGATCTCCTTCTTTGCAGTGATTGTTTTCCAGAATTCGTTTCGGGTGAATCGTTCCCATCACGGACAGTCCATACTTCACATCCACATCATTGATGGAATGACCACCTGCCAGCACGCCGCCTGCCTCCATCACTTTCTCATTTCCACCGAGCAGGATCTGTCCTAAAATGTTGGCATCCATGCTCTCCGGAAAGCACACAATATTTAATGCTGTTTTAACTTCTCCTCCCATCGCATAAATATCGCTCAATGCGTTGGTGGCTGCGATTTTTCCAAAGAGATAAGGATCTTCCACTATCGGCGGAAAGAAATCAAGCGTCTGCACCACTGCAAGCTCGTCCGTAAGCTGATACACTGCTGCATCATCGGAATGGTCAAAACCGACCAGCAGATTCGGGTCAGCTTTTTTCGGTATCATTTTTAGTACCTTGTCCAAAATTCCCGGTCCAAGCTTTGCCGTGCAGCCTCCGCCCTTGCAAAATTCGTTCATCATCTTCTGATTCTCCTGTAATCGTATTTATGACTTCTCCATTGTACATTAAATTTTTATAAAAATCATCCACTTTATGTGGTTAATTTTGGGTGTTCATATTATAATGAATAGACAATTACGAAATTTTTAAGAGTGTAAATTGAATTGTGAAAAATTGACAAAAGACATGAAAGACACTGGGGAGCCGCCGGCACTTAGAAGGTAGGCACGACCGTAGGACGTGACTACCTTCTTAGTACCGTTGCGAGCGACACGTAGCGGAAGCGTGTCTTGAATGTTTTTGTTAATTTTGAACAATTTAACGTAACTAAGGCAAAATTTCGCAATTGTCTATGATTATGACGAATAAAAACAGGAGCATTTTTATGGAGCAGACCAAAACGAATCCGGGCAGAAAAAAGAAAAAAAACCTTCGCAGATGCGGCATATTTTTTGCATGCCTGCTTTTTCTGCTTCTCGGAAGTTTTACTTATATTTCCAGAAATCCGCGCGCCAAAATGCTTATGTCTGTCATTTATTTTATGCAGGACACCTTGAAAAATCCGGCTTATATTGCCTACCACATTGATATTATGGAATTATGTCAGGATTACTTCAATGGGGATATCTCATTTGAGGGAAAAGCTTACATGAATGATATTAAAAATTTCAATTACTCCTCTTCCATGGACATTTCCGGAGAACGCTCTTTTGCGCAGAAAAAGCTTTCCATCATCTCCGATATGGATGTTCTGACACTGAATGTAGGCGAGATGGATTTTTATATGAATCCCAATACCGTTTATTTCATGGTTCCAATGTTAGACAATCTTTCTTATGCCATGACCACCGACAATACTTATTTCAAAAAAGCACCGGAGCTGACACATGATATTGATCAGGAATGGTTTCACGACAACTTCTCCAATATTATCGAGCTGACGAAACAGATTCAGATTGAAGAGACGGGAAAAACAAGAACAGATTCCGACGGCGTGAAAAGTCACGAATACCTCGTCACGATCCCGGAGGGTTCCGGTGGTTTTATCTGGGAGCTTTTGGGCATGGATACCCCGGATTATGACATCCGCGTTTCCCTGTATCTGACCGACCTGTGCCGGATGAGCCGTATGGAGGTCGATCTGTCCGATATCACAGAGGGTGCTTCCATGGTCATTGACGGAACAGACGTCGGAACCTGTATTTTGAGTTATGAAATGCCAAATGGAGAACGCCTGACACTCACCTATGTCCGCAATCCGTCTGTCACCCATGTGAATTTTATCTACATGGACTGTCTTTATGAGACAAATCAGGGTGACAATTTTACAGCGAGCGGCTATATCACCACCCAGCCAGACGACAACGGTTGTGAAATAAATGTCAAAAACCTTTCCGTCATGCAGGGCGATGAACTGCTTGGCACCTTTTCCTTTATCGGAACGATCACAAAAGAAAAAAATCTGCCGGATGTCTTCCGTGACGCCGACCTCGATTCGCCTGACATGGAACATATTGACTGGCAGACTGTCCGCGACGACACAGAGGGCTTCATCCAGGATGTGATCGACGAAGCGAAAAAACGATTGATGGGATAAAAACTTCGGAGGTGCGTTTCTTCCGTGGCTTCTGTGTGTCGATGTAAATGAAATAGCAGGAGGTGCTCTGTGAAAATATTGTGAGAATTGTGTAAATTTATCCATGGTTCGTTTTTGACTTTAAGTTTATGTACATTCATAAATGGACGCTTGGCTCTCTGTGTTCGTCTATGGAAAACTCTCTGCAACTTTATTTAGCGCAAGTAAATGTCAGAATCAGCATCGTTTATTGTAGGGCAAAAATTAAAAAATACCCGGATAATTTTTGCCCTACTTCTCTGCTGATTTTCTGACATGTAACTTGCGCACAATAAAGTTGCAAAGAGAGTTTTCCATAGACGGACACAGAGAGCCAAGCGTCCATTTTTTGAATGAATATAAACAATCGAAGAAGTCAAAAACGAACCATGAATAAATAAACAATTCGAGCTATTTTCACAGAGCACCTCTTGCTATTTCATTTTTTGCTATACTTAGAGAGCCACGGAAGAAATACACCTCCAAAATTTTCTTCCCATCAATCGTCCATCTGCTCCATAAAGTACATCCGGGATGCAAAGTCTGGGAAATGTCTTACCTGCTCATTGTAACCGGTGTCTCCAAATGCCTGCTTTAACTTCACTCCAGCATACATGAGCGCATCACCATATGCACAGAAATCTTCCGTCTCACCATCCATTTTCACAAACTTTGCGATCAGATTATGTGCGACAGAATCCTGCCGGATATGCACCGGAGCCACGGTGTTCACCAGATCACCAAACTCTTTTACATTATGCTTTAAACTACGATTGTAAAAATGATATCTGGCTTCCGGGTTTAATCCATTCGGACGATAATATTCAAACTGCGTGTTCGGTGACACGATTTTCTGCATCAGGAAGCCAACGGCTTTTTGACGGTCTTCTGACACACATGTCCACTCCTGGATATTTCCAGCCGATGAACCTAACACACTGCTGCCATCACTGCCCTGATCTGCAAAATTCCTTCCCCGGTAAAAAGAACCGGTCTGCAGCACTTCCCTCCACTCTTTATAAAGTGCGATCTGTGCTTTTACCGCCTCGAATTCCTCTTTTTTCATATCGCAGAAATTACATTCATATCCGCAGACTCCAAACGCTGCCACCTGAAATCTTGTCTCAAGCGGTGTCACGCGGAGCGTCTGGTGATTCGGGCAGGATGAGACATGTGCGCTCACCACGGACATTGGATAACCATAACTGTATCCGGTCTGAATCTCTGCACGGCACAGTGCGTCTGTGTCATCGCTCGCCCAGATCTGTGGAAAATACGATAAGATTCCAAGATCAAACCGGTTGCCGCCTGCTGCACATCCCTCAAATAAAATTTCCGGGAATTGTTCTGTCAGCGTCTTCATACACCGGTAAAGTCCAAGCACATAACGGTGTGCCACCTCCCCCTGCCACTCCGGTGGAAGTGCCTTGGAATAATAATCGGTCACGATCCGGTTCATATCCCATTTCACGTAAGCGATATTCGCAGAGGAGAACAGTTCACCCATCTGCTCAATGATATAGTCCTGCACCTCTGTCCGGCTTAAATCGAGCAGCCGCTGGTTTCTTCCCTCGGAATGATTTTTGCCCGGAATATCCATCGCCCATTCCGGGTGCGCCTTGTAAAGTTCACTGTCCACGTTCACCATCTCCGGCTCCACCCAGATACCAAAATCCATTCCGAGATCGTTGATTTTTTTACAGAGACCAGACACCCCATTCGGAAGCTTTTTCGCATTCACCTTCCAGTCTCCGAGCGACGACTGGTCATTGTCCCTGTGGCCAAACCATCCATCGTCCATCACAAACAGCTCAATTCCTGCTTCCTTTCCGGCTTTTGCGAGCTGGAGCAGTTTTTTCTCATTGATAT
>ERZ808240.5464-NODE-5464-length-10334-cov-5.727697_pt1 | contig 10334 bp, 8 predicted proteins | sample MGYA00521084_ERZ808240 | MGnify/ENA primary metagenome ERZ808240 (study PRJEB31516, sample SAMN03275571) | gut metagenome | biome: mammalia-associated habitat; material: feces | host: Papio cynocephalus | place: Kenya | collected 2012-08-06 ... | reverse complement strand
CCGGCGGCTTCGACGTGGACGTGGACGGCTGGGGCGAATACGAGGACATACCCATAGACATGTAATCACCATACAAACCCAAAACATCATATAAACAAGCAATATACGACAATAACAAAATAACTTTTACTTATGAGAAAACTTATTTTTCTCGGCTGCGCAGCCGCAGCCGTACTGGCAAGCTGTTCCAATGAGGAACCGGTAGCAATGCCCAAGAGCAGCGCTGTCTCATTTGACAATGCGTTTGTGAACAATTCCACCCGCGCCACTGACATCACAGCAGCGAACATCGAGGACTTCAATGTCTATGCCTTCATGGGCAACCCCGCAGGTGTAGTTTTCGCCGGTGAAACAGTCACCAAGAACGAGACTACGGGCGAATGGGAATACGAGAACCTGCAGTACTGGACTCCGGTCAACACATACTGGTTCTCCGCAGTCGCACCCGTGACTGGCGCACACTGGACATACGCCCCCATCACCGAGACTGCTGACAGCTACCTTGGCGGCGGCACGCTCTCCTTCAACAACGAGGCCGCCAACGGCGAGCAGGACCTGCTCTATGCCTGGAAGCCGAGCATACTCTGCGAGTCAACGACTATGAGCAAGGTCGGCTTCACATTTGACCACCAGCTCTCTCGCGTGAAGTTCACTTTCCAGAACGACTTCAACAACTCGCTCGCCACTATCGTGGTCAAGGACGTGAAAATCACCGATGCAGTTGCCGACGGCACACTCGACCTCAATGTCGCCGCCCCTGCTTGGGTATGCGGCAACGGCACATTCACGCTCGCCTTTGACGACTATGCTGTCGTAGACGGCGAAGGAAACACCAACAGCCACATAGCAGCCAAGGGCGGCCAGGGCGCAACCGGCACCAAGTACATGATTTCTGCCAACCGCGCATACAATCTCACATTCACTGTCGAGCTGTATCAGGGCGGCCACCTCGCCGGCACTTACAACCACACTGTCACTGTTCCCGCAGTCAACATGCTGCGCGGCTACAGCTACAACTTCACTGCAAAAATCGATGCAAGCAACGTAGACCCGGTTACCGAACTCCGTCCTATCGAATTTGAGGTAACAGGCGTGAACGGTTTCGTTGACGGCGGCAACACAGATGTGCCTGTAACTGCTCCCACAGAGTAACAAGAAACTGAAAAACAACAACATCAAACATAACATACAAGATGAAGAAAACATTATTTATCGGAGTTGCAGCGCTTGCAATGCTCGCAAGCTGCTCCAACGATGAGGTGGTAGAACAGCCCAAGAGCAACGCTATCTCATTCTCGACATTCGTCGACAACGCTACCCGCGCAGACGCGCTCACCACGGAAAACATTGCTGAAAAAGGCGGCTTTGGCGTCTATGGCTATGTAGAGAACATGAACGGCAAGCTGTTTGACAATGAAGCAGTAACCAATGCGGGCAGCGGCTGGACATACAACAACACGCAGTATTGGGTAGCCGGCAAGAGCTATTGGTTCCAGGCATTCGCCCCCTATGCTGCTGACTATACCTTCACAGCGCCGACGGGCAACCTCCCGACAGGCGAGGCTGGTACGGTTTCGTTCACAAACAACGGCACAACCGACTTCTGCGTGGCTTCCGCAACCGCAACCGGTCTGGCGACAGGCAATGTCCCCGTGCCCTTCACATTCAAGCACCTGCTCTCTCGCGTGAAGTTCACCTTTGTCAATTCATTCCCGAATAGCAACATGAGCATGGTGATCAGCGATGTCAAGATAACCAATGCCCACAACAACGGCACAATGGATCTCGGCGCAAACACCTGGACTGTCGGTGAGGCCAACACGCTCGCAATTCCTTACACTGTTGCCGGCACAAACGTGGCACAGGGCGCAAATATAGGGTCTGACTACAACTTCCTCATCCCGAACAGCTGCGCATATACCGTGACTTTCACCGCCAAGGTATACACCGGCTCAACACTCGTGAAGTCGAAGGACTTCACTGTCACCCTGCCGGCAACCGAATTCCAGCGCGGCTACTCATACAACTTTACCGCAACTCTCAGCGCAGGAAACACACTCGATGACCTCGAGCCTATCGAGTTCACTGTTGCTGATGTTGAGGCTTGGGGAGAAGACAACGCCGGCACTGTGACAATACCGGAAGTATAATGACAACGGCTTAACAAGAGAACCGCCCCCTCAATGGGGTTAATAGGGTGCAGGGAGCGGGACATCTCCCTGCATCCGCCAAACCAAACAATGACGCGCACCAGCATGCGCCAGTAAAAAACTTGCAAAATGCACAGTATGAAATTACATATCAAAGGATTATGGGCAGTTGCCGCTGTCACAGGCTCGGCTCTGTTGTTTTCGTGCAGCAATGACGATGTCGACATCACAGATCCGTCTGCACCTGTAGATTATGTATGCTTTCGCCTCGATCAGGGGCAGAACAGCGACGGCACACGCTCCGACGGCAACCAGTATGTGCTGCGGGCTGCGTGCTCTGCCGACACACTATGCATGCGGACGGAAATCACAGACGGCATCAACACCGGCTCCGCCGCCACCAGAGGCACTCAGATAACCGGCGTCGCGGACTTGACCGGGTTCGACTGCTACGCTTACGTCAACGAAGGCGGCAAGGACAAGTTCTACATCGACGGCGAACAGTATGCCCGCGTTGATGATGTCTACCGTGCCGACAATACTTATTACTGGCCGCAGCGCGATATGGATTTCGGTTTTTACGCTGTGTTCCCTTCTGCTGCCAACGGTCTGACGGCGCCAACGCCGGACTATATGAAACTCCAGTATAAAGTGCCGTCAGATGTAGCGCATCAGCAGGACCTCATGCTCGCCACAAGCAATGTGCAGCACAAGGCCGGCGGCAAGCACGCCCCCGTGCCGTTGACGTTCAAGCACTTGCTTTCGGGCATCAAAATCAAGACGGGCAAGACCATGCCCGCCGGCACGCTGAAGAGCGTCACTTTCGAGAATGTCTATTCGTCTGCTGAATATGACTTGGCCGGAGGCGCATGGACGGACTGCGGCGATGCCGGCTCGTTCGCGGTCGCGCCCAATCTGGCGGTTGACGGCTCCGAAGGGCAGGAGCTCATCGGCGGCGACAACACGCTCCTGATGCTGCCGCAGCAGCTCGCAGCAGCCGGCGGCAAGGCTGCAGTCCGGATGACTGTCGTCTTTGACGATGCAGTGCGCGGCGAGAAGACCCTCACGGCGGAACTCTCCGGCGAATGGCTGATGGGGCAGACGCACACATACGTACTCAGCATCACCCCGGACTACATGCTGTTCTTCGATGAAACAGACAATCCTCGTTATGCTGATGCGCATTACGATATATTGCGCATCAACTTCACGAATGCAAATCTGGACAAGGATGGCGGCTGGACGCTCGAGATAACTGGCGATGCGGTTTCATACGCTACTCTCCGCGCCGGGAAGAACAACCTTACGCCCTTTGAGAAGTCCGGATACTGGCTTGAGAATGACGATAATTACAGGGAGTACTGCAAAGAGGCCAAAATAGACGGCGAGCGAACAATCAAGGTGACAGGCGACGGGCGCAATGTAACCGGTGTGGCTTATCTTTTCCTCGAGGAGAACGCCGGCGACACCGACCGTACGATAACCCTCGAGCTGTACCCGACCAAATATCCAAACGTGGAACACCGCCGTTGGACGATCACGCAGCATCACCCCAACTGGGATGCAAACGGCATCGGCTGGGAGTGCATCGAGGAGGATGTAAACAATGAGAAAACATTCCCCTACGGCTTCAAATGGGACCGCAAAGTGACCTTGCGCAGCAAGGAAAAGATGGGCGCCGTGGATGCTTGGCTGATAAAGATGGAACTGCGCACTGGCGGAGGACTCGACATATTATGGGATGCAGAATACCCCGATTTTGTCACGGATATATCTGCTCCCAAAGTGTTCCATTCCGACTATCTGACATTTAGCCTCGACTATTCCAAGGTCAATAATGTGACAAATGCTGGCTCATTGTCGGATGGACTCGCCAATACGTATGCACTCTACACATTCTCTGGCGCAAACGCCATAAGCATAGAGAAATGGCTTCTCGACAAGGGCTTCGTGATAGTGAGCCAAAGCGGCTCAACGGCGAGTGTCTCGGACTATGCCGCTGGCATATGCTTGCGCAAGAACAAGTTTACGCTTGAGCGGCTTCAAAACAACAGCGGTGCCTACACATACTCAATCAAGCAGCTCTCGGCAGATGAAGTCAAGTGGTATCTGCCGGCGAGCGGGCAGTTCGATGCTGTCAGCGGGCTGATGTTCGGCGAGGGCAGCACGGAGATGTCAGGCGGCGACTTCTGGTCTTCGACGGCGGTCAACGACAATGCGAATGCAAAGTCGTGGAACGGCGCGGCGTACACGTCAGACCGTATGCAGAACAAGCGTGTGCGTGCCGTCCGCAAAAGAAACTGACATACTGATTTTACGCATACTAAATTCCAAATACACAATAAATTTTCAATTAAATTCCCCGTGGGTCGTTCGATGTGAATCGCGCGGCCCTTTTTTCATCTCTCCGCAGCTGTTGCTGCATTGCAGTTTTGTCGCCAAGGCACAAGGCACATTTCATCTGGTGCTTGCCATCTTGTTTTCAGACACCTTGAGTGCCGTAAAGTTTATCATATACTGCGAGTTGCACGGTTTTCATCCTGCAAATTGACCTATAGAACATTATCCCATGGAGACTTTGTGCTGCATGAAAAATATCTGCTTTTGCTGTTCAATCTCCCTCCTCAATTCCTCGGGGGTGGGAAGGAAAGTCATTATCTTGGAGGCGAAGAGCTGGTCGCTGTCGTGGAGGACGGAATACCGAGCAATGTCTTCGCTTGTTTCAGTGCAAAGCACTATGCCAAGCGTGGGGTTGTCGCCCTCGGTGGTCTTCATGTCGTCGTACATGCGCACGTACATGTCCATCTGCCCTACATCCTGGTGTGTAATAGGGTTTGCCTTGAGGTCAATCAAGACAAAACGCTTCATTATGTAGTTGTAGAAAACGAGGTCGATGTAGTAGTCTGCGGTGTCGGTGACGATGTGCTGCTGGCGTTCAACGAAGGCATACCCTTTCCCTAACTCCATTATGAATTGCTGAAGGTGGTCTATCAGTGCGGTCTCCAGTTGCGATTCGGTATACTGTGTGTCTTTGGGGAGACCTAAAAATTCGGTTACGACGGGCGATTTGATGAAATTTACTGGGCTTAAGGGCTGGTACTGCTCGCCGGAGGTGAGCTGCTCCATTTCGGCTTTTACGAGACTTTTCCCTTTGGGAGTTGACGCTAAAAGGCGGTTGTAATATTGAGTGCTGACATTGCGGTCCAAAGTTCGTTTGGACCACATTTCGCGGTTAGCTTCCTTCATATACCACTCACGGGCTTTCGGGTTAGCTTCCCTCAATAAGATTGTGATATGTGTCCATTTAAGATTTGGCAACCGCGGTTGCCAAATCTCCCAGTCGGGAAATTCGAGGAAGAACTGGCGGTACTGGCGCAGGCTGCGTTCGCTGAACCCTTTGCCCAATTCGAGCGTGAGCCGGCGTGAAAGCGTTCTTATAAGGTTTGTGCCGTAGGAGGCGCGGGCTGAGCCGTCCTGTTCCTCCTCAACTATGCGGCGACCGACTTCCCAATATGCTTGAATCATAGCGGAATTGATGGCCGAAGCAGCCTCTGCGCGGTGTGTGTCAATAATCGACCGTATGTCGTGTATTATGCTGTCTGGTTGTTCCATATCGTTCATGATGCTTATTTGCGGCGTGCTTCGCTGACGATGAGCAGCACTTCGTCGCGGACGGCAGCGGGCAGCTCGATGCCGCGTATCGTGAGCGACCGCACCCATGCCGACACCTCCTCGGGACGCATGGTCATCAGTATGTCGCGGAACTGCTCTGCCTGTTCCGGGGTGTATGCATCGGCAGCGGTGCCCCGGTATTCGTCGAGTTCCTCATCGTCGAAATATTCAGCCTCGGTGGTGAACGGCGAGAGCGTTTCCTTCTCGCAGACGATGTGCATTCCGCAACATTCCCCATCCGCTGTTTCCTCCTCCTCGTTGGCGGCTTCTTCAGGTGTGTCTTCAGTCTTCCTGCGGTAATAGAGGCGGTCGGCGAGGTACAGCGCCAGCCCGATGGCGGCGGTGACGGCGAGGATGATCAGTGCTCCGGTCATGGTGTGTCTGTTTATATATTGGTGAGGGTTATGTCGTATCCGAGCTGCGCGAGGCGGTCGAAATAGCCGGGGAACGACTTGTCAACGCACGCTGCGTCGCGGATGTTCATCGGGCTGAATACCGCGAGCGAGGCGGCGGCCATGGCTATGCGGTGGTCGCCGGCAGCGTCAACGGTTATGGCGGAATCGGGCGGCGAATATTCCCCGCTTTCCAGTGTGTCGCCTGTGGCGGTGACGGCATGTCCGAGGCTGCGCAGCATCGCGCTGACGGAGGCAAGGCGGTCGCTCTCCTTGTGCCGCAGGTGGGCGATGCCGTACAGGCGGAATGATTTGCGGCATCCGCAGAGGGTGGCGGCGACTGCGGGGACAAGGTCAATGATGTCGCCCATGTATATGTCGAAATGTCCGGTGCCGCCCCATGTCGTCTTCTCGATGGTTGCGCCGCTGTCGTCGTAAGTGGTTTTGACGCCAAGCTGCCGGTATATGCTGGCGATTGCGTTGTCGCCCTGCAATGTGTCCTGCGGGCGGCGCAGCCCCTCCATGCGTATGCGCAGCGTGCCGGGAGGGTGCAGGGCAACGGTCTCGTACATGTATGAGGCTGCGCTCCAGTCGCTTTCGGGCGGCCGTTTGTCGGGGGTGAGGCGGCCGGGGCTGACGGTGATGTCGCGTGAGGCTGTGCTGGTTTCTGCGCCGGCGGCGCGGAGCATCTGCAGGGTCATCTGCGAGTATGGCGTTGAAACGGCTGTCCCGGTGCAGCGTATGTGCAGCCCGTGGCGTGTCCAGGGGGCGGCGAGCAGCAGCGACGACAGGTATTGCGAGCTCTCGGAGGTGTCAACCTCGACTTCGCCGCCGCAGATTTCGCCGGGGGTTATCTCGAGCGGCGCGTGGCCGTCTGCGCCGGCATGCCTGACGCGGCAGCCGAGGGAGGCGAGTGCGTTGACGAGCGGTGCAATGGGGCGGCGTTGGAGCTGCCCGCTTCCCGTAAGCACGGTTTTCACATGCGCTCGCATGCATATATATGTGGCGATGAAGCGCAATGCCGTCCCGGAGCTGCCGACATCGATCACGGCCTCTCCACGGCGGACGGCGGTGATGGCGCGGTGCAGGTGGCGCAGGTCGTCACACCAGTCCTCTTCGTATTGCGGCAGGGGAGCGTCGGCGTATGCGGCAATCATCATCTGCCGCGCCGCGATGCTTTTCGACGGCGGCAGGGCTACCGTTGTCTCGGCGCTTGGCAGTGTGCCGAAGCGTATGTATGCGTTGCTGCTCACCTCTCTGATGCACGGAAAAACAGGCATGCGTCGCCGTATGACAGGAAGCGGTAGTTGCCGGCGAGTGCATGGCCGTACACGCGCCGCCAACGCTCGCCGTCCTCGTCTTTGCCCAGAAATGAGGAGACGAGCAGCAGCAGTGTCGATTGCGGCTGGTGGAAGTTGGTGACCATGGCGTCGGTGATGCGCCACCGGAAGCCGGGGGCTATCATTATCGCTGTCGAGGAGGTGAAGGTCGTCATGCCGTGGCTGTCCATGTATGCGGCAAGTGCCTCGAGCATCGTGACGGTGTCCATCTCGGCGGTGTCGCCGCTGTATGCCTCCCACTGCGAGACGTGTGGGTCTTCGCCGCGCATGATGTGCCGCCCGGCGTATGGCAGCGACTCGAGTGTGCGCACACTCGTTGTGCCGACGGCAGTCAGCGGCCTCCCGGCGTGCCGGGAGGCGATTACCGCAGCCAGCACTTCGCGGCTGATGCCGTAGACTTCGGTGTGCATGGGGTGTCCCCCGATTTCGTCGCTCTTGACCGGCTGGAACGTGCCTGCGCCGACGTGCAGTGTCAGTTCGCGGCGTTCTATCCCAGCGTCGGCGAGTGTGCTTATCATCTGGTCGGTGAAGTGCAGCCCGGCTGTCGGAGCTGCCACAGACCCCTTGATTTTGGAATAGACTGTCTGGTAGTCGGTGTCGTCGCACTCCTCCGAGGCTCGCCCGAGGTACGGCGGTATGGGTATGCGCCCGGCGGCATCCACTATGTCGGCAAATGTCGCCGAGGGGTCGTCCCATTGCAGTTCCACGAGGTGGGAGTTGCCGGCGCATGCCTCCATGCGCGTTGCCCGCAGCGTGACGCCTCGTTGCGGCTCGCCGAGCGTGATGACGCGCTCCAGCGCGTCCTGCTTCCACCGCTTCAGGTTGCCGACCATGCATTTCCATGTGCAGCGGCCGCGTGTCTGGAACACCAGCGCGTAGTCTGACGGCTCTTCGGGCTCGAGCAGGAACACCTCTATCACCGAGCCGGTGGGCTTGCGGAACTGGAGACGCGCGTTGATGACGCGCGTGTTGTTGCATACCATGAGCGACCCTTCGGGCAACAGTCCCGGCAGTGCGTCAAACCGCCTGTCGGCTATGCGCCCCAGGCTGTCGCACGTCAGCAGCAGGCAGCGGTCGCGGTCGGCGAGCGGATGCTTCGCTATCCGTGCGTCATCGAGCGGGTAGTCATAATCGGCTATGTGTATGCCGCAAACGGACGGCACGGTTTCGTCAGTCTTTTTCATATATAATGTATGATTGCAAAAGCCGGTACGCGGTGTGCCGCGTACCGTGCTTGTACGGTTTTCGCACACGTTGTGTGTCAGAACCCGGTGTAATTCAGCGGGGTGAGGGCAAGGAGCTGCTGTTTCACCTCGTCGCGCACGTTGAGCGAGTTGATAAATTCGGCGAGGCTCTCCTGTGTCACCTCGCTGTTTACGCGCGTCAATGCTTTCAGTGCCTCGTAGGGCTTTTCGTACCCCTCGCGGCGCAGGACGGTCTGTATGGCTTCGGCCAGCACGTTCCAGCGGCGTCCCAGGTCGTCATGTATCGCCTCGCGGTTGATGAGCAGCTTGTCGAGGCCTTTCAGTGTCGAGGCGAAGGCGATGACGGAGTGTCCCATCGGCACGCCCACGTTGCGCAGCACTGTCGAGTCGGTCAGGTCGCGCTGCAGACGCGACACGGGCAGCTTCTGCGACAGGTGCGCGTATATGGCGTTGGCAATGCCCAGGTTGCCCTCCGAGTTCTCATAGTCTATCGGGTTGACCTTGTGCGGCATTGCAGAGCTGCCGACCTCGCCAGCCTTGATCTTCTGCTTGAAATAGTCCATGGATATGTACATCCAGAAGTCGCGGTCCAGGTCGAGGACTATGGTGTTGATGCGGCGCAGCGCGTCAAACAGTGCCGCCATGTTGTCGTAGTTGGAAATCTGCGTGGTCACTTCCTCGCGCTCGATGCCGAGGCTCTCGCGCAGGAAGCGGTTGCCGAATGCCGGCCAGTCGATGCCGGGGTATGCCACGTGGTGAGCGTTCATGTTGCCGGTCGCGCCGCCGAACTTGCCGCTTATCTTCACGCCTCGCAGCGCGTCAATCTGCTGGCGCAGGCGGTATACGTACACATTTATCTCCTTGCCAAGGCGCGTCGGCGTGGCGGGCTGCCCATGGGTGCGTGCCAGCATAGGCACGTCTGCCCATTCCTCTGCCAGCGAGGCGAGGCGCGACACGAGCTGCTCGAGCAGCGGACAGTACACTTCGTTCAGCGCGTCCTTTATCGACATGGGTACGGCGGTGTTGTTGATGTCCTGAGAGGTCAGCCCGAAGTGGATGAACTCCTTGTATGCCTGAAGCCCGAGCGTGTCGAAGCGGCTTTTCAGGAAGTACTCGACGGCTTTCACGTCGTGGTTGGTGACGCTTTCCGTTGCCTTGATTTCGAGCGCGTCGTCGGTTGAGAACTCTTCGTAGACGCGGCGCAGCTGGGCAAACGTGGATGTGTCAATGCCGGACAGCTCCTTCAGCCCCGCCTGGCAAAGGGCGATGAAGTATTCCACTTCGACCTTGACGCGGTAGCGTATCAGACCGAACTCGGAGAAATACTTGTCCAGTCCCTCGCATTTCGACCGGTAGCGTCCATCTATCGGCGAAATCGCCGTGAGTGTAGATAATTCCATAATATGTTATGTGTTAGTGCATTACGGCGGTTTGCCGTGGCTGCGCAAATTTTTTCCACACAAAATTAGCAAAAAAATTTGGAGGTGTAAAATGAAAGCAGTAACTTTGCACTCGCAAACGGGGCGCTTAGCTCAGCTGGTTCAGAGCGTCTGCCTTACAAGCAGAGGGTCGGGG
>ERZ808240.5463-NODE-5463-length-10335-cov-3.192996_pt1 | contig 10335 bp, 8 predicted proteins | sample MGYA00521084_ERZ808240 | MGnify/ENA primary metagenome ERZ808240 (study PRJEB31516, sample SAMN03275571) | gut metagenome | biome: mammalia-associated habitat; material: feces | host: Papio cynocephalus | place: Kenya | collected 2012-08-06 ... | reverse complement strand
CACAAGTACCGCTTCTCTCTGGTCAGTTTTCCAATAATAATTCCACCAACTAATGTTGACACTACATAAATTCCAACAATTGCCGCCGATACAATTTTTTCATTCAACTCAAATTTATACATAAAAAATGTCAGTATCAGAAGTAAAATACCGGTGACAATATAGGAAGCCAGAAGCGACTTGATCCACCATATGACCTTTATATTTTTTTGCCTCTTCTCCATCTCACCCCTCCTTGTCTACCACAAGTTATGAGATAAAGGCGGCAAATATGACTGCTTCTTCAAATTCTATTGTTCCATTTGTTTTCCAAGGAATCCCGCTGCACAGGCTCCCAGTTTTTGTTCTAATTTTGTAAACTTCTCTTTTTCATCTGACGACAGCAGAAGAACTGCTCCTACAACATCTCCTTCACAGATAATCGGTGTAATGGACTCCCACACATAATCCTTTTCCTGTTCCCGGAATACCCGTATATATTTTTTCTCATCAATCTTTGCCAGAATGCTGTTCCGTTCTTCCAATTCTCCTTGCAGGACTTTACTGATATACTTTTCCTGTACTTCTTTCCGCCCATTTCCGGAAGCCGCCACGACCTGATCCATATCACAGATACATACAAGGCAGCCGGACTCTTTTGCCAGACTGTCCGCATACATACCTGCAAATGCAGCAAGCTCGCCAATTGGTGAATATTTTTTCAATATAATCTCGCCTTCCCGGTCAGTAAATATTTCCAGCGGATCGCCTTCTCTGATTCTAAGTGTTCTTCGTATTTCTTTCGGAATGACCACTCGTCCCAGGTCATCAATCCGACGTACAATTCCTGTTGCTTTCATATTCTTCCTCCATGATCTGATTTCTGCATGGTTCAACTTTCTTCTCATGCTATATTTTACTTTTGGTTCTATTATGTGGAAATATGTCAGATTTATTCCGACCGGAGGCTTTTTTATATAATAGGAAATGCAATTTCCTATTATATAAAAAAAGACAGATCCTGTTCTCTGATCTGCCTTTATCTTTATGTATTTTTTATTTATTCCTCGTCTTTGACTTCTTCACCGGCAAGTTTCAATATATCTTCTACTGCATCTTCTGTAATGCCCATACGCTCTGCCACTTCATCGACCGAGACTTTCCGTCCATATTCTTCCTTCATGCTCTTGATTGTCTCGTCAAGATCGTTGACACGCTCGACCATCTTATTGTCCCGGCGCTTTTCTTCCGTATGAGATTCCAGCATCGTGCGGATTCCGGCACGTACATGTTCGAGGACTTCCGCTTCTTCCGCCTTTTCTTGTTCACTCAGATACATCATCAGGCTGATATTTCCTTCCTGGATAACATCGCCGATAAATATTCCCGGAATATGAAGTTTTACCGCTTCCTTCACAACTTTTGGAAGATAATAAGCCAGTGTCAGTTCCTGCTCCGTCACTTTCGGCATCTTTTCAATATCAATCAGATACTCTGCCACATAATCTTTCTCCTGCTGGCTCAGTGTATCTTTTTCTTCTTCGGCACTGTCTTTTTCTGTACTTCCTGTATATCCAGAAACCTCTACCTTCTGAGACATCAGAAATTCACTGACAAGATTCATCTGTTCTGCGGTAAGGTTGTCTTCCTGAAAAAAAGCTTCCACTTCCTGCTGTGTCATCTTATTGCCCTGACCTGCTGCAACTGCCAGAAGCTCTCCTAATTTTTTCTGAAACTGGGCTCTGTCTGCCATAGTAATACTCCTCTTCGTTCATTTTGTCTTTTCTATTCTATCACATATGTTCCAAGATTCATATACTTCCTATACTCCCTCATAAGAAAATTCAGGAATAAAACTTTCTTTTGCCGTCTCTCCTTCCTGAATGAATGCCTGTTCTACGCCAAGATCAATAGCATAATCTACCAGAACATCGTAAGCTTTTTTCGTTACTTTTTTTGAAAGTTCTGGATATTTTTCCTGATCCAGTGTATCAAGTGGCGTATACTGATTCATCAGGCTCATATAAATGTAGTCTCCGTAAGTATCATAGAGGTACTTTACAATTCTTCTGGCATCACGAAGACACCCTGGCAATAACAAATGTCTCACAATCACACCTTTTGTCATGATTCCTGCATCATTAAACACGGGGCTTCCTGTCTGTCGTACCATTTCTGCCAGAGCAGCCTTTGCCACTTCCGGATAGTCTTCTGCCCCGGAATATTTCTTTGCATGTTCCGGATCCAGATATTTAAAATCCGGAAGATATACATCAACATATCCGTCCAGCATGCGCAGAGTCTCTACCTTCTCATATCCACTCGTATTATAAACAACCGGAAGATGCATCTCTTTTTTTCTCGCCTGATCCAATGCCATCATAATCTGTGGTACAAAATGTGTCGGCGTCACAAGATTAATATTGTTCGCGCCCTGTTCCTGAAGCTCCAGGAAAATCTCTGACAACCGTTCAACACTTACTTCCTTTCCAATCTCACTGTTGGCAATGTGATAATTCTGACAATACACACATCGAAGCGTACAGCCAGAGAAAAAAACAGCCCCGGATCCTTCTGTCCCGGAGATACACGGTTCTTCCCACATATGAAGCGCGGCTCTGGAGAGCCGGATCATATCCGACTCCCCACAAAAGCCACGCTTTCCTTCTTCTCTCTTAACCTGGCACTGTCTCGGGCATAACCTGCACCCGTTCACTAGACAACCTGTCCTTTCGCAACAAATACAGGAAATGCTTCATCACCCTTTAATTCTTTTCCATCGGTAATTTTAACATTCTTATCTGAAATAATGTATTCCAGCTTTGCATCTTCTCCAACAGTTGTATCCTGCATCAGAACACAGTTCTTCACTTTCGCACCTTTTGCAATCTTTACACCACGGAATAAGATACTATTCTCTACTTCTCCTTCGATCACGCAACCATCTGCCACCATAACATTGCTGGCTTTTACGTTACCGATGTATCTGGTCGGATTATCATCACGAATCTTTGTATAGATCGGATTACCTGTAAAAAGTGCCTCCAGATTCTTATCGTCAAGGAGCTTCATATTCTCATCAAAATAGCTCTTAAGTCCGGTAATTCTTGCCACATAGCCATTATGTTCGTAAGCCATGACTTTATATGTATCCAGATGCGGAATGAGAATATCGCGTTCCAGGTAAATAGCTCCACGCATAAATGCTGTATTGATAGTATCAATCAGCCACTCCCGGTTCGCAATATAAATATTCATAGAGAAATTCTGGACACCCTGCTCCTGCTTATTAATATAGATGTCTTCAACTTTATTTCCATCCAGCTTCAATGTATAATAAAGTCCTTTACTTGCATCTTTGGCACCGGTCAGCTCCTGCGGAAGTTCCTCTTTTGTATAAGCAATTGTAATATCTGCACCTGTTTCTACATGCTGCTCAATCAATGCATTAAAGTCAAAATTCGCAGCGATGTTCGTGTCTGCCATGATCACATATTTTTCTTTTTGTTTTCTGAGTACCGGAAGAATATTAGAAAGTGCCTCTACTCTTCCTCCACCCATACTGCCGATCGTCTTCTGGGCAAATGGTGGAAAGATGCTCAATCCTCCGTTCTTACGGCTCAGATCCCACTCTCGTCCGCCGCCTAAATGGTCTACCAGAGAATGATAATTCTCACGAACAAGCACTTCTATTTTATCGATTCCGCAGCCAACCATACTGGACAATAGAAAATCGATCATTCGATAACGGCTTGCAAATGGAATGGAAGCCATCAGTCTTTCACTAACCAGCTCCGGAACAAACTGATCATAATTATTCGGGAATATAATTCCCATTGCGTCCGCATTTGCATTTATCATTTTTCTTCACCGTCCTTTACATCTTCACTGATCATGCCCTTTGGTCCGATCTTCGCACCCTTTCCGACGCAGACATCCGGTCCGATTGTTGCGACTCCGTGCTCTTCTTCTGTTGGCATAGCTCCTATCACAGCATTTTCACCAATTACTACATTCTCCGCAACAATACAATGCTTCACGCTGGCTCCGGCCTTAATCGTTGTTCTGCCCATAACTACTGCATCTTCTACAACCGCACCGGCTTCTACTTTCACTCCGGCAAATAAAATGGAATGCTTCACACTGCCGGCAACCTTGCAGCCATCTGTAATCATGGAATTCTCCACATTTGCTCCGGCGCAGATCTTGTGCCCCGGCATACCACTGTTCCTGCTGTAAATCTTCCAGTCTTCATCAAACAGGTTAATGCCACTGTGTTCCGGATCCAACACTTCCATGTTTGCTTCCCACAAAGATGGAATAGTTCCCACATCTTTCCAATATCCGTTAAAATGATAAGCATACATTCTTCTCTCATCACGCAAGAGATTCGGTATAATATTATTTCCAAAATCATTCTCGGATTCCGGGTCAGCCTCATCTTCAATCAGATATTGTTTTAAAATGTCCCAGTTAAATATATAGATACCCATAGAAGCCAGATTGGATTTCGGATTTTTCGGTTTTTCCTGGAATTCCGTGATACGGTCATCATCATCTGTTACCATAAGTCCGAATCTAGACGCCTCCTCCCACGGAACTTCCATAACTGCCACACTGAATTCTGCGTTCTTCTCTTTGTGGAATCTGAGGAAATCACTATAATCCTGCTTACAGATCTGATCTCCTGATAAAATAATGACATATTCCGGATCATAACGCTCAATAAATGAAATATTCTGATAAATTGCATTCGCCGTACCTTTGTACCAGTCCGAACCAGATGCCTTCTGATACGGCGGCAATACATGAACTCCTCCATAGATACGGTCCAGATCCCATGGCTGCCCATTTCCGATGTACTCATTCAGCTCCAGAGGCTGGTACTGCGTCAGAATTCCCACTGTATCAATGCCTGAATTCACACAGTTCGAAAGCGGAAAGTCTATGATTCGGTACTTTCCACCAAATGGAACTGCCGGTTTTGCAAGCTTTTGGGTCAGCGCATACAGTCTGGAACCCTGTCCTCCGGCAAGTAACATTGCTATCATTTCTTTGCCCATTATAGTTCCCCTTTCTCATTCTATCATCCACCTGTAAAATGACAGATTATTCATTCTTGATATGTAAAATATTATACTATATTCTGGTTATTTTTTCCACAAACCCTCCCCATTCTTTTTCTAAAATTTTTGTTAGTTTTCTGTTAAATCTGATGTTAAAATTAACCAATATTTCTGTCCGGATATTTCTTCTCCAATCCAGGACTGGATATTTTCAATCTTGTCTTGTATAATAAAAGTAGTAATTTCGAGGAGGATATGTATCATGAGTAAAATTGATGAAATTAGAAGTGCTATGGTCGCAGCTATGAAAGCTGGCGAAAAAGAGAAAAAGGAGACATTGTCCATGCTTCTGGCAGCTCTTAAGAATAAACAGATCGACAAACGTGCGGATCTGACAGAAGAAGAAGAAACCCAGGTCATCATGAAAGAAATCAAACAGACAAAAGAGACACTTGAGATGACACCGGCTGACCGTACAGACATCGTTGAAGAATGTAACCGCCGTCTGGCTGTTCTGGAAGCTTACGCTCCAAAGATGATGGGGGAAGATGAGATTAAAGCAATCATTGAAGGTGTATTATCCGAGCTTGGCATCGAGAATCCAACCGGAAAAGACAAGGGTAACATCATGAAGCATCTGATGCCAAAGGTAAAAGGCAAAGCTGACGGTAAGCTTGTCAACGACCTTGTATCCACATATTTCAAATAAAATATCCGGAATAAGTTTCGTTTCAAAGATAAGTCAGAAAAGGACAGGCGTTGCCGCCTGTCCTTCTTTTATATCATTCTCATAGTTTTATTGTCCTGACTGTGACTGATCGTCTGTCTGCACCTGATCTGTATACGGTGTCTGTGTCTCAGTCTTCATCTTAACAGATACTTTCTGGAAGCTTACTTTTTTCCATACACTCTTATGTACTTTAATATCTGCTTTTTTTCTCCACTTCTTCACCGTATCATCATAAAGTTTTGTCTGGCGCTCCTGCACGATCTGTGATTTTTTGGAGTCCGTTGCTGTACGGTCTAAAAGACTTGTAACTTTTGCTACGTAGCAGCCTTTATCCGTCTCGATCACATCTGTAGACTCTCCCTCGCCCAGTGCATCTGCTGCTTTAATCAGATCTGCATCCGGGGAAGTTGTATCTTTATCAAAAGTCAGTGTCTGAACCGTTGCTCCCTGCTCTTCTGCAAGTGTATTCAGATCTCCACCTTCCTTCAGACCGGAAGCAACTGCCTCTGCCTGAGATTTTAGCTTTGTTTTTTCATCATCAGAAACATCTTTGCTGTTACCGGAATCATCTTTTGTCTGATAAGAAAAGAACACATAATCCATACTCTTCTGTGCTGCCTCATCATCTGAGACTTCTGTATCAGCCCCGGCCTGGATTGCAGTTCGCATCTTCTGCTGAACTGCCATAAGTGTCAGCGCACGGTTTACAGTCTTCTTATTACCGGATACAAGATTCTTGTCATCTAAAGAATTATCATCCAGGAACTGCTGTGTAGTCTCCTTAATCGTCGCTTTATCTTCATCTGTAATAGATACGTCATAATCATCCATATGCTTTTCGAGAAGAATCATATCTTCCAGTGATTTCAGCACGGAACTCTTTACTGATTCTTCGTACGTCTCTCCGTCAGAAGCATCTGAATTCCACATATCTTCTCCCAGATAAGCAGAATAATATGTCTCATATGTTGCCTGTGTATATCTTGCGAAGAAATTGGCCAGATCTGCATTAATCTTTGTATCATCGACTGTCGCAACTGTCTCGTCTCCTTTTAATGATCCGCATCCAGTCAGCGTCGCAGCCGCTAATACTCCGGCAAGAACCAGCGCAAATAATCTCTTTTTCATATCTTTTGGTACCCTCCTTCATTCTGCCAGACATCGAAATGTCCGCTTTTTTCATTATATCTTTTTTTCTCTAGTCAAGCAATCCTTTTATTCCAATTAACACTTTTTTCACAACCTCGACCGGATTCTCCACTTCCCCGCGCTTTGTTTTCTTCTTTCTCTGGTAAATGAATTTGGGATCTGCCACATCTGCTTTAAAAGACAAATCCTCCGGAAATTCTCTTAAAAGATCCGGAATCCGCTCTGCGTGAACCTTTGCTTTTTCATACATATGAAATGTATAAGTAACACCTTTTTGCGTTACCTCCGTTACATACGCCTGATGTGCCAGATTCTTAAGTCTTGCAACCTCCAGAAGCAATTCCACTTTCTTTGGAATATCACCAAAACGGTCAATCAATTCCTCAATCATATCGTCCATTTCTTCCTCGGATTCAATTGCAGCAATTCTCTTATAAATATCCAGCTTATGATATTCATTTGGAATATAAGAATCCGGAATATATGCATCCACATTAATATCCAGTGTCGTTGTAAATGTATCCTCTTCGTCCAGCTCACCTTTTAAATGTTTGACCGCTTCATTCAACATTTTACAGTACATGTCGTATCCCACTGCTTCCATATGTCCATGTTGTTCAGCACCAAGAAGGTTTCCTGCACCACGGATTTCCAGATCCCGCATAGCGATCTTAAATCCCGAACCAAGATCTGTAAATTCCCGGATTGCAGCCAGACGTTTCTCTGCAACTTCTTTTAACAGCTTATCTTTCCGGTACAGTAAAAATGCATAGGCCATCCGTCCGGAACGGCCGACACGGCCGCGGAGCTGGTAAAGCTGGGAAAGTCCCAGCCGGTCTGCATCATGTATGATCATTGTATTAACATTAGAAATATCAAGTCCCGTCTCAATAATCGTCGTAGAGACAAGTACATCAATATCACCGTTTATAAAATCATACATGATCTTTTCCAGTTCATGTTCCTTCATCTGCCCATGGGCAAAAGATACATTTAACTCAGGTACCAGCTTTTGAATATGCGCTGTTACCTCTGCAATATCTTCTACCCGGTTATATACATAATAGACCTGTCCGTCTCTTGCGCACTCTCGTTCGATAGCCTCTCTGACCATCTCATCGTTATATTCCATCACATATGTCTGAATCGGGAGCCGGTCCTGAGGTGCTTCTTCTAACACACTCATATCCCGGATTCCGATCAGGCTCATGTGAAGTGTTCTCGGAATCGGCGTCGCCGTCAAGGTCAGCACATCAACATTTTCCTTTAACTTCTTAATCTTTTCCTTATGCTGTACTCCAAAGCGCTGTTCCTCGTCAATAATCAGAAGTCCCAGATCCTTATACTCAATGTCATCACTGAGCACTCTGTGCGTTCCGACTACAATATCCACCAGACCACGTTTTAAATCCTGAATGGTATTCTTCTGCTGTGACGGAGTCCTGAACCGGCACATCAGATCTACCCTTACCGGGAAATCTTTCATTCTCTGGCAAAATGTATTGTAATGCTGCTGTGCCAGTATCGTCGTCGGCACAAGATAGACGACCTGCTTATTCTCCTGCACGGCCTTAAATGCTGCACGAATTGCAATTTCCGTCTTTCCGTACCCGACATCTCCACAGATCAGACGATCCATGATCTTATGACTCTCCATGTCTTTTTTCACAGCATTGATAGCAAGCAGCTGATCCTCAGTCTCCTCATACGGAAACATTTCCTCAAACTCTCTCTGCCAGACAGTATCCTCTCCATACACATAGCCATCCTGATTCTGTCTTGCTGCATAAAGCTCCACCAGATCCTTTGCAATTTCTTTTACTGCCCCTCTGACTTTCGCTTTCGTCTTTGTCCAATCCTGGGTTCCAAGACGGTTAAGCTTCGGTTTCTTCGAATCAGATCCGGCATATTTCTGGATCAGATCCAGTTGCGTTGCCGGAATATAAAGATTTCCACCCTTTGCATAAGAAATCTTCATATAGTCCTTGGAAATCTTATCTACTTCAATTTTTTCAATTCCCTGGTAAATTCCAAGTCCGTGATTTTCATGTACAACATAATCACCCGGCTTCAGCTCTGAAAAGCTCTGGATCTTACGTCCCTCATAAGTCGCACGCCGTTTTTTCTTGCGCTTACTTTTTCCGAAAATATCTGTCTCTGAAATTACAACAAAATTCAACAGTGGATATTCATATCCTTCCGCTATATAACCATAAGAAGTCATAATTTCTCCAGGTTTTACTTCCCGATCCATATCTTCGCTGTAAAAACTGCTCAGATTATAATCCCGCAAATCTTCCGCCAGACGTCTTGCTCTTGTTCTTGACCCTGACAAAAGCACAACCCGGCTCTTATTCCGCTTCAGCCGCTTTAAGTCCTGCGTCAGAAGTTCAAAGCTTCGGTTATACGGATCCACATTTTTCGTCTGGAGATTATAACTTTCCCGTACAGTAAGCCCCGGGCAGCGCATATCCAGCGCCTGGAATCCCACACCGGAATACTCATTCATTTTCTTTAAAACTTCCTGTGTCGAAAAAAGCAATGCCTCGCTGTCAGCCACCTCATACCCACTCTCTGCGCGGCGCTTCTGAGCTTCCAGAAATTCTTCTTCCACTCCTTCGCCCTTTTCTTTCAGGCGGACAGGCTCGTCTAGGAAAAGAATCGTTCTCTCCTTTTCAAAATAATCCAGGAAAGAAACTCTTTTTCCCTCTTCTTCCGGGAATTCTGTTGCGGGAAATATTTCCACTTCATCAAGCCGTTCGATTGATCTCTGTGTCTCTGTATCAAAGGTTCGTATGGAATCTACCTCATCACCCCAAAGTTCAATCCGGACTGGAAGTTCTTCCGTAAGCGGATATACATCCAGAATACCGCCGCGGACTGCAAACTGCCCCGGCCCGTCTACTTCAATTTCTCTGTTATATCCGCATTCTGTCAGCTTCACCGACAACGCTTCCAGATCCAGGCTTTCATCTGATTTGATCTTGATAATACGGCTTTGGATCATCTCTTTCGGAAGAAGTGCATCCATAAAAGCGTCAAAGCTTGCAACTACCGTAACCGGCTCTCCTGCCAGAACTGCTTTCACCACATTCATCCTCTGACTGATCAGTTCCTTGCTCCGGATATCTGCCTGGTAAAAAAGCAGATCCTTTGCCGGATAAAAATAAATATCCGAATCCAGAAAACGATACTCTTCATAAACCTGCTTTGCTTTTGCCTCACTGGAACAGGCGATGACCTTATAGAAACAGCCATCGCTAAGTGCATACATCATATGTGTTTTCTGGGAACTCACACAGCCTGTCAGCATCAGAACTCCCGGAGCTTCTTTTTTCTTTTTTACAATCTCTTCATATTCTGCCAGTTCCAAAAGCGGCTTAACAAGCGCCTGCACCTTCTATTCCTCCT
>ERZ808240.5462-NODE-5462-length-10336-cov-3.458710_pt1 | contig 10336 bp, 5 predicted proteins | sample MGYA00521084_ERZ808240 | MGnify/ENA primary metagenome ERZ808240 (study PRJEB31516, sample SAMN03275571) | gut metagenome | biome: mammalia-associated habitat; material: feces | host: Papio cynocephalus | place: Kenya | collected 2012-08-06 ... | reverse complement strand
GAATATTATTTATAGGTACATTTGGAACATTAGAACTCAAATTAGGATTAAAAAATGTATTATTCATAAATCAACCTCTTTCCAATTAATTTTATTTAATTGATTATTAAAATATAACAAAAATATAAATTAATGTTATAATAAAAATGGTGATTATATGAAAATAAGCGTAGGTGTATCAAATAGACATATACATTTAAAAGAAGAAGATTATATAAAGTTGTTTGGTAATAATAAAATAGAAAAGAAATATGATTTACATCAAAAGGGTGAATTTGCTTCAACTTCAGTTGTTAAAATAGAAGGACCTAATGGGATAATAGAAAATGTTAGAATAATTGGACCATTTAGAACATATAGTCAGGTTGAAGTATCTAAATCTGATTCTTATAAGTTGGGATTAAATCCCCCTATAAGAAAATCAGGTGATATAAATGATAGTCCTAGTATAACTATAATTGGCCCAAATGGTGAATTAGAATTACAAAATGGAGTAATTATACCTGAAAGGCATATTCATATAACTAAAGAACAATTAGAATATTACAAACTAGATTTGAATAAACCATTAAATATTGTTGTAAAGGGAGAAAAACCAACTATATTAGGAAATGTAAAATTAAAAGTAAGTGATAATGCATATTTTGAACTTCATCTAGATACAGATGACGCTAATGCATGTAATTTAAAAAATGGAGATATTGTAGATATACTATAAATATACAAAATAATATGATTTAAAGATTGGTGGTAATAGAAAATTGTCTAAAAATAGTCATTACTCATATTAAGTCTAACTTAATAAATAATAAATCTATTTATATATTATCAAGCTTTCTAATACTTAGTATATTTAAACTGCAATTTGTTTTTAATATTAATGATTATTTATTTTATTCAATATTCTATAAGTGAAAATAATATTAAAAAATATTGAATTTTAACCTGTTTATTTAGCTTTATATATATGATATATATGAATGATTTTTTATTTATCAATTTATTTAAATACTATTTTATTAGTAATGATGTATTTCATTTTCATTTAATTCATTATATTATATGAATTTTAATTCCTATATTTGTCATTTTAGAAAAAGTAATGAAGGGTGGTATGACCATATGTTAGAAATTAAAAATGTTAGTAAAACATATAAAACAAAAAATGGATTAAAAAATGAGGTTTTGAAACAAATAAATTTAAAATTTTCTAGTAATGGGCTAACATTCATTCTAGGTAAAAGTGGATCAGGAAAGTCAACCTTATTGAATTTAATTGGTGGGTTGGATAATTATGACTCGGGTGAAATAATAATAGATAATGTAAGTACTAAAAAATTTAAAGACAGTGACTTTGATAGTTATCGTAACAATTATGTTGGATTTATATTTCAAGAATTTAATATTATTGAAGATTATACAATATATGAAAATATTATTTTACCATTGAAATTACAAAATAAAAAAGTAAATGAAAATGAAATAGACGATTTATTAAAAAAATTAGATATTGAAGAATTAAAAACAAGAAAACTAAATGAATTATCAGGTGGTCAAAAACAAAGAGTTGCTATTGCACGTGCATTAGTTAAAAAGCCAAAAATTATATTGGCAGATGAGCCAACTGGAAATTTGGATAGTAAAAATGGTATTGAAGTAATGAATTTATTAAAAAAAATTAGCAATGATACCTTAGTTATTGTAGTTACACATGATAGTGATTTTGCAAATAAGTATGGTGACAGAATTATTGAAATTTCTGATGGAAAGATTATTAGTGATAGTAATGATTCAATAGATTCTAAAATCGAATTATATAGAAATAATCAAACCAAATTGCCTATGAATGATGCCTTAAAATTAGGATATAAGTCATTAAATAATCACAAAATTAAGTTGTTTTTTACAATAATTTTAATCTCACTATCAACAATATTTGTTTTATTAGCATTTATTATGAATACCTATAGTATAGAAGATAATCATTTAAAATTAATTAAAGAAAATAATATTGATATTTTTGAAATAAAAAAATATAATTATGATGAAAATCAAAAAATAAGATTTGAAGTAAACCTTGATAATAATTCAATATTAGAAATAAAGGATAATTTAGAAGAAGAAAATTATCTTGTATATTATTTAGATGAACAAATTTCAACTATAAAATTTTTGGGGCTTAATATATATGAGCAAGAGGATTTATTTAATGATCCCCCAACTTTAGAAAATGATATGTATACCTATATTCCTAATAAAATTAAGATAATAGAGGATGGTAATAATCTTATTGATCAAGAAATTATTGGTATATATCCAACTAGTAATGATGAGATATTAATATCAAATTATCTAGCTGATTTTATCATTAATAATGGTATTTATAATTATGATACAAAAATAATTGAATACTTTGATGATTATAATGAATTAGTTAATTCAAAAATTAAAATAAATTTTGGAAGTAGCAATTACGCAATTATATCTGGTATCATTAATTATGATTTGAGTAAATATAATAATTTAAAAGGAAAATATAAATCACAGTTTAAAATAGATAATAGAATAAGTCAAAATGACTTTAATCGTAGTATTGATTTGGACAATGCAGTAAACAATTTATATAATATTATTTATGTAAAAAATGATTTTATAAATCACCTAAATACTAAAGATACTAAATTATCTAATAATAATAAATATGAAGTAGTTATTAACAATAGCAATTTAAATATTGACATTAATTGTCTTGATAAAGAAATTGCTTATTATGATGGTAAAGAATGGAAAAAAACATCATCACTAAAAGGTAATGAAGCTATACTCAATTTAAATTCATTTATTAAAGATAGAGAAGATTATGAAAAAAAGTTAGAAGTATATATTTTAAAACATCCAAAACAAGATAAAGTAAATTTGGAAAAACAATTTATTATTAGTTGTTTTAATTTTGATAGTTATATTAATAAAACAATTGGTTTAAATGTATATGAAAATATGTATTATACTATTGGAAAGAAACCTAGCAAGCAATTTGATAATATTAAAATAATTGGTTTTACGGGGTTATCATATTTTGCCCAAACTTATGAAACTTATTTTTCAAAAGATATATTAGATCAATATACTGATGAATACATTAAAGTAGATAGCATAATTTTTAAAGAAAATGATGAAAAAAAAGTTCAAAATATAATTAATGAATTTAATTATACAAGCAAATATACATTATATACAATGTATTATAATTCGATAGAGACATATTATCGTTCAATGTCTTATATTAAAAAATTTGTAGTTATTGGATTGTCAATATTTATAATTTTTTCATTTATTTTAATTGGTAGTTTAGTTGCAAGTAGTATAGTAAGTAGAAAAAAGGATATTGGTATTTTAAAATCTCTTGGTGCTAAAAAAATAGATATTATTAGAATTTTTATTTTAGAAGATTTTATATTAGCAATTATGTCTAGTATTGTAAGTATTATTTTTCTAATAATATTATTTATTTTTTTAAACAATACAATGATGGAAACCAATTATGTTGCAATTAATGCTTTTTATATGAATCCAAAATTGATGATTTTTACATTTATATATATTTTTATATTAGTTATTGTATCAAGCATCGTTCCTTTAATAAAAATGACTAAAATGAAACCTATTGATTCTATATTAGGTAAATAATTTTAAATTTTAATTAGTTGTTTAAACAACGAATAAATGATAATTAATTTAATTGATTCTAAAGAATGTGTAATGACACATTCTTTTTGTAATATTATTTAATAATAATTTGTAAAATTGTATATTTTTTACTATATATTAGCACTCATACTTGACAAGTGCTAAAAATATGATATAATGTATATATGTAGAGAAATCTACGAAAAGGAGGGGATAATATGAATATAGGAAATATTTATGACAATCAAGAAGAGGATGTTTTAAGTAAATATGGTCGTAATATTATAGAACTTGCTAAAGCAGGAAAAATTGATCCAGTTATTGGTAGGGATGAGGAAATAAGAAGTATTACAAGAGTTTTATCCCGTAAAACAAAAAATAATCCAGTATTAATAGGTGAAGCCGGTGTAGGTAAAACTGCCATAGTAGAAGGTTTAGCGCTTCGTATTGTAAAAGGTGATGTTCCAGAATCACTAAAAAATAAAACAATATGGGAACTAGATATGGGTGCTTTGATAGCAGGTGCTAAATATAGAGGTGAATTTGAAGAAAGACTAAAAGCAGTACTAAAGAAAATAAAAGAATCAGATGGAAATATAATCATGTTTATTGATGAAATACATATGATTGTTGGAAATAGTGCTGAAGGTAGTGTAGATACATCTAATATGCTAAAACCATTACTAGCTAGAGGTGAAATAAAAGTAATTGGTGCTACAACTTTAAATGAATATAGAAAATATATAGAAAAAGATAGTGCTCTAGAAAGAAGATTTGAAAGAGTATTAGTAAATGCTCCAAGTGTTGAAGATACTATTACAATTTTAAGAGGTTTAAAGCCAAGATTTGAATTATTCCATGGAGTAACTATCAAAGATAAAGCTTTAATTGCAGCAGCAACTTTATCAGATAGATATATAACAGATAGATTTTTACCAGATAAAGCAATTGACTTAGTAGATGAAGCTTGTGCTACTATAAAAGTTCAAATGGATTCAGTACCTTTTGAATTAGATAGTTTAACAAGAAAAATAATGGGACTTGAAATAGAACTAGAAGCAATCAAAAAAGATAAAGATGAAATGTCTAAAAAAAGAGTTTTAGCTATAAAAGACGAAGTAGCTATTTTAAGAAAAAAAGAACAAGAATTAAAAGGATCTTGGGAAGAAGAAAAAAAATTAAAAGAAACAATTAATAAAAAGAAAGATGAACTAGAAAAAAATAAATTTTTACTTGAACAAGCAGAAAATAATTATGACTTAGAGACAGCAGCTCGTATTAAACATGGTGTAATACCAACTCTTGAACAAGAATTAGAAAATTTGAAAAAACAAGATAATTATAAATTATTAAGTGATTCAGTAACAGAAGAAGATATAGCAAAAGTAATATCTAAAATGACAAATATTCCAATTCAAAAATTAGTAGGTGGAGAAAGAGAAAAATTATTACATTTAAAAGAAAACATGGAAAAAAGAGTAATCGGTCAAGATGAAGCTATTAGTAAAGTAAGTTCAGCTATAATAAGAGCAAGAGCAGGTATTAAAGATCCAAATAGACCTATTGGTTCATTCATATTTTTAGGACCAACTGGTGTTGGTAAAACAGAAGTAGCTAAGACACTAGCAAGTGAACTATTTGATGATGAAAGACATATTATAAGAATTGATATGAGTGAATATATGGAAGCTTATAATGTTTCAAGATTAATTGGTGCTCCTCCAGGATATGTAGGATATGATGAAGGTGGACAATTAACTGAAAAAGTAAGGAGAAATCCATATAGTATAGTTTTATTTGATGAAATAGAAAAAGCTCATCCAGATGTATTTAATATATTATTGCAAATACTAGATGATGGTAGAATAACTGATTCACAAGGTAGAACAGTAGATTTCAAAAATACAATTATTATAATGACATCTAATTTAGGTAGTGAATATATCTTAGATAATAAAGAAAATAGTAATGAATTAGTAATGAATGAATTAAAACATACATTTAAACCAGAATTTATAAATCGTATAGATGAAATAATTATATTTAATCCATTGACTAAAAAAGTAGTTTATAGTATTGTTGATAAATTGTTAAAAGAATTAGAATTAAGATTAAAAGATAAATTAATTAAAATAGATATAACTGATAAAGCTAAAGACTATATTGTAGATAACGCTTATGATGAATCTTTTGGAGCTAGACCTATAAAAAGATATATTGTAAGTAATATTGAAAACTTAATTGCTAATAAAATAATTAATGATGAGATCAAATATAATAGCACTATTTTAATAGATGTAGAAAATGATAGTTTTATAATAAAATAAGTTAGTATTAATTTACTAACTTTTTTGTTTTCACTTAGTTTACATTGCTAACTTTACTTATGATTAAAATTCATGTATAATGAATTTATTGATAGAGGTGTGCCATGAAAGAAAAATTATCGTTATTATATAAAATTATCATAATTATTGCTTGTGGTTTTGGTATTTATTTAAATTTTAAAGCGTTCACAATAGGTGGAGCAATAATATATTATACAGTACAAAGTAATGTAATGTGTTTTATATTCTACCTTGTAACTGTTATATTAAAATTAACAGGTAAATTAAAGAAAAATTCAATTTATTATATTTTAAAAGGTATGGTAACAATGGCTATTACTGTTACAATGATAGTATTTCAATTTGTAATTACTGATTCAGGAATGTCAGCATATGCTGGCAATGAACTAGCAAGTATAATGGCTCATATAGTAGTTCCATTATTAGTTATGAGCGATTATGTAATATTTGGAGAAAAAGGAAATTTAAAAAGAAATTATCCATTTATATGGAGCGCTACATTAGTATTTTATATAATATTTGATTTTATTTATGTAGCACTAGGTGGTAGATTTGGTGATGGTAGTATATATCCTTATTTATATATGAATATAGAAGTAAATGGATTATTAAAAGTAATAATTAGCTGTATAACAATATTTATTCTATTTATAGGATATGGAACAATTATTCAAACTATAGATCAAAAATTAGGTAAAAAATAGGTGGTATCATGAAAAATAATGTTAAAGGAATCAATAACAAAATAATAAGTAATTTAATTACAAATTTTCTATTAATAAAAAATCTTCCTACTCATTATAAATTTATTAGAGAAAATAAAAAAGGAAATTTATTAGGTAAAAAAGTTAAGTTTTCTCCATATTTAAATTTAATTGATCTGATAGAAAATAATCCGGAAATTAAAAATAAAGTTGCAATTAAACAAAATAGAGAAGTAACCTATTTAGAACTTCGAAAAGAAATAGATAAATTAGGTCAATTTTTGCATTACGAAGTAGCTGCATTAAAAGGAGAAAATGTCACTATATGTGCTGGAAGTTCTATTGAAGGAATTGAAGCATTCTTTGCATATAATAAATTAGGTTTAGTAAATGCTAGAGCATTTAATGGTGCTAAAAAAGATAAATTAAATCACAGTATTATTGACTTTAATTCAAGAATAGTATTTACTGATGATAATAATTTAGATGAATTAAGTATTTCTTTGGAAAATACAAGGGTAGATACAGTTATTGTTATGTCAGAAACAAGTAAAGAAAAAGTCAATAAATTTAAACAAAAGAACCCAAATGTAAATATATATTTGTGGAGTGAAATAATAAATAAAGAATACCCATATAATGATTATATTGAAGAAGTTGGAATAAATGATATGGCCTCAATTTTATATACTAGTGGTTCAAGTGGTGAACCAAAACCAATATCTATTACTAATAAAGTTTATGTAAATATGCCAAATATTGTGGAAACTACAGCTAATCAAAAAATATGTGATGATGAAAAAGTAGTGGGTGTAGTATCACATGAATATCCCTATGCTGCTATCAATAGTACAGTAATGATTTTATTGATGGGAAAAACATTAATTTTACCAAAGACTGGTGAAAATAATACATTAGATTTTCATGATTTAATTCAAAATCATCCGGATAAAATACAAGCAATACCAAATTTTTATAAATTATTAGAAAGTTCTATTTCTAATGGAGAAGTTGACACAACAGATTTAAGACACTTGAAAAATATTGTATCAGGTGGAGAAACATATTTAACGGAAGAAAAAATGGATATCATTAATTTTTTAAATAAATTTTTAGCTGATCCATTATTAATTGATGGCTTTGGTTTTGGTGAATTAGGAAGTGCTACGGCATTAAAATTTGGTTTAAGTGATTATTTTTTACTTATGAATGGTATAGTTGCTAAAGCAATAGATGAAAAAACAGGTGAAGATTTAAAACCTGGAAAAGAAGGAATCTTATGTATAGCAAGTCCAAGCATCTCAAAATGCTACTATAATAATGAAGAAGCAACAAAAAAATCTTATATAAGTGATAAAGATGGAAATTACTGGTTTAAGTCAGATACATATGGTTCTGTTCATGGAATGTTTAATAGATTAGTAAAATTAGGTGGCAGAATAAGGGAATACTTTATTACCGGAGATGGATATGGGAATTTTGTAAAAGTCTATGCAGGAAATGTTGAAAATGCCATAATGGCAACAAATATAGTAGAAAATTGTATAGTTGTGCCATCCGACTCAAGTGCTCTTCCAACAGCAGTAGCTTATATTTCTATAAAAAAAGATTGTACTTTAACTTTTGATGAAATAGAAAATAAAGTAAAGGAATCTTGTAAAACACTAGAAGAATTTGCTCAACCTACTGAAATTATAATAGAAGAAGAAATTAAAAGAACAGATGCTCAAAAAAAGGATTATAAATATTATAGACAATTACAATTAGATAAAGATAAGATGAAAACACTTTGCTAAAACTATTAATAGTGTAGAGGTGTATAAAATGTTTAATATGTATTTTCAGTTTTTCGGATTATTAGATATTATTTTACTTACAATTGTGTATTTTACAAAGACAACTTTTAAAAGTGAAGAAAATAAAATATATGGGTGGTTAATAATAACAAGTTTTATAGGTCAAATATTACATATTTTAAGTTATATAACAATTTATAATATGGAATATGTTCCATTAATTAATAGCATTGTAACAAAATCATATTTAATATATTTAGTAGTATGGATATCATTGCTTTTTGTATATATATGTATAGTTACATATAAGTATTCTAAAGAAAAAGGTACAAAAAAGAAAATAAAAAAAATTGGTTTATATACATTTTTGATAGATGTAATTGTATTGATGCTTTTATTAATGTTACCAACGTATTGCTATCGTGATGGTGCTATTGTATATACTTATGGTTCAAGTGTTAATTTGATATATTTTATATCAATTATATATATAACAATATCCATATTAATATTTATTACCTATTTTAAATTAATAATCAAAGAAGGTTTAAAAAAATACATTCCCCTTTTTGCATTCGTATTAATAGGAAGTTTAGTAATGATTATTCAATATACTAATCCAAGTTTACTATTAATTACGTCATGTGAGACTTTCATAACATTTTTAATGTATTTTACTATAGAAAATCCTGATTTACAAATGTTGAAAGAATTTCATAAAGCAAGAGAATTTGCTGATGACATAAATAATGAAAAAACAGAATTTTTATTTAATATGTCAAATGAAATAAAAAATCCAATAAAAAACATTAATTTATTAAGTAAAGATATATTGTCAAACAATGAAAATGTAAAAAGGGATGCCGCTGAAATAAGTAGATTGTCATCCAATTTGATTCAAATTGTTAATAATATTCTTGATATAACAGATTTAGAAACTAGGAAAATTGATATTCAAGGAACTAAATATAATGTTTTCAATTTATTTCAGAGTATTAATAAACAATTTGAAACTAAAATCAGTAGTGAAATTAAATATAATTTTAAATATGACAATAGTATACCAGAATATTTATATGGTGATTCAATCCGTATAAAACAAGTCATGAATATTTTATTAGACAATGCTAGAACATATACTAAACAAGGATTTATTGATGTAAGTATTAATTCTATTATAAAACATGATATTTGTAGATTAATAATAAAGGTGGAAGATTCAGGAATAGGAATGACTTTGGATGAACAAGAACACTTATTTGATAAACAAAAAATATATATAGATGAATTTTTAAAGATAATAGATGATAATCAAAATAATTTGGGTGTAGCAAAATCATTAATCAATTTAATGAATGGAAGTATTATGGTAAATAGTGAATATGGGAAAGGTACTATATTTACTGTTGTGTTAAATCAAAAAATAACAAATGAAAGAAAATCAAAACAAATAGAAACTGTCGAAAAATATGAAGAAATTTACGTTAATAATGATAAAATATTACTCGTTATAAACAGTGAAAATTTGAGCAAAAAAGTTAATAAAATATTAAAAAAATATTCTATTGATACAGTAGAAGTAACTGGTGGGCAAGCATGTTTGGAAAGATTGAGAAATAAAGAAAAATATAATGTAATTGTTATAGAAGAAGAATTAGAAAAATTAAGTTGTGAAGATACACTAAATAAAATAAAAGATACTCCAGGGTACAAAATACCAGTAATTATAATGACTAAAAATAATGAATTTGGTTCAAAAGAAAGGTATTTAGAAAAAGGATTTAAAGATACAATATCTTTA
>ERZ808240.5460-NODE-5460-length-10339-cov-10.106573_pt1 | contig 10339 bp, 7 predicted proteins | sample MGYA00521084_ERZ808240 | MGnify/ENA primary metagenome ERZ808240 (study PRJEB31516, sample SAMN03275571) | gut metagenome | biome: mammalia-associated habitat; material: feces | host: Papio cynocephalus | place: Kenya | collected 2012-08-06 ... | reverse complement strand
TGCAGCGGATTGGCAAAGACTATGGCAGCAGCGGCATCGTTATTGGACACAGCGGCACCGTTGCAGCTCTGCTTTTTCCACCGGCAGCTGAAAAACAGGTCCGGACAGCGTCGCTAGCGTCGTGCGTACAAGAGAAGACAACGATGAAACTGCTGGGCACGGCTGTTTTACGCAGCGGCGGCTGGCAAATAGAAAAAAGGAGATAACCATGCAGCAGCGATTTGAACACGGCGGTAATATTTATCAGGAAAACCCGGCTCAGACACCGTGGCTGGATTTTAGTGCCAATATCAACCCGTTGGGACTTTCCCCTAATGTCAGAAAAGCGATTCAGATGCATATAGACGATGTGATGCATTATCCAGATCCCCAGGGAACAATGCTCAAACAGGCCTTGCAGGCGCAGTATCATATTCCGTATGAATCCATTATATTGGGAAATGGCGCGGCCGAGCTTTTTTATGTCTATATGCATGCCTTTCGCCCCAAACGGGTCGTGCTGCCCGTGCCTTCGTTTAGTGAATATGAAAAGGCAGCCCAGTCTTGTCATGCCGATGTTTCGTATATCCTGCTGCAGGAGGCAGATGGCTTTGCTATGAATTGGGACGCGCTGTATGATGCGTGTGATGATGCGGACTGCATCATCCTAGGCAATCCCAACAATCCAACGGGCACATTGCTTTCTGCGGAAAAACTCACAAAACTGGCGCAGCGGGCAGTACAAACGCATACAGATCTAATCGTCGATGAGTCGTTTTTGGATTTTCGGGATGATGAAGAACAATATACCATTCGTTCCTTGCCTGCCCGATATGACCATGTCTTCGTGATTCGTTCATTGACTAAGTTTTATGCCCTGCCGGGACTTCGCTTGGGATTTGCTGTCATTCCGCCGGATAAAGCAGATGCCATGGAAGCGCAAAAAGATGTCTGGAACACAAATGTATTGGCGCAGTGTGCAGGAGTTGCGGCACTGCAAGATCGAGACTATCAGCAGCGGACACGGGCTTATATCCGCACGGCTAATCAATGGCTGTATGCGAAACTAAACACAGTGCCCGGCTGCACGGCGTTTTTACCGTCTGTCAATTTTATCCTCGTCAAGATAGAATCGGCCAATGTTACGATGCGACATTTGATTTTCGCATTGCGGCAACAGGGCATCTTGGTGCGGGAATGCGGTAACTACCCCGGATTGACGGAATCTTTTCTGCGATTTGCCGTAAAAACACCGTCTGATAATAAAAGTTTATATACTGTATTAAAAAAAATAATGCACAACCAATAAAATGCTTTATAGTAATTGTTATAGATTACTATAAAGCATTTTTCATTTATACATATTGTGAATTTTTTCACCGAATTATTAAAAATATAAAAAAGCTAAAATATAAAATGACATTTTAGCAATTATATGATAAAATAAACATATAATTTAAAGTTTGTTATTTATAATATGTTTATCATTTTATGGTTTTCTTTGTTCTGCTTGGATAGGAGGTAGTGTTATGAGTGAAAAAAAAGGAAATCGTACGATTGCCATCGGATTAATGCTTTTTGCGTTATTCTTTGGAGCAGGCAACTTAATATTCCCGGCATCTATGGGACAAAATGCCGGTGAAAACGTTTGGTGGGCTGTTTTGGGGTTTGTCGTTACCGGCGTAGGTTTGCCCTTGGCCGGTGTATTGGCTATGGGGTATTCAGGCTGTAAAAACCTGCAGGAACTGGCCAGCCGTGTCCATCCCGTCTATGGATTGTTTTTTACCGTCATTTCGTATTTGACGATTGGCCCGTGTTTTGCTACGCCGAGAACCGGCAGTGTATCGTATGAAATCGCTATTCGCCCGTTTTTGGGAGATGGAAATACTGATATGATAATGACTGTATTTTTAGTCGTTTTCTTTGCGATTTCGTATTGGTTGTCTGCTTCTCCGCAAAAATTAGTTGACCGTATTGGTAAAATTTTGACGCCGGCATTGTTAGTTGTTATTTTACTGCTCATTATCAAATCCTTTATTACACCCCTGGGAACGCCGGAAGCTGCTACAGCAGCATATGCTACGTCAACCATGGCGGTTGTACAGGGATTTTTGGATGGGTATAATACAATGGATGCCATCGCTTCACTTGTCTTTGCTATTTTGGTTATTGAATTTGTCATGGAAGATGGGGCTGAAACTCCGGAAGCTGTTACCAAAGAAGTATTCCGGGCCGGTCTTATCGCTGTAGGCTGTTTAGCCTTTGTCTATATTTTTATTGCTAAAATTGGTGCAGACAGCGTCATGGCCTTTGGTATTCAGGAAACAGGCGCGCCTGTTTTGTCCAAAAGCGCAATGATTTTGTTTGGCAATGTAGGGGCTATTATCTTGGCTGCTATTGTACTGCTGGCTTGTCTTTCTACAAGTATCGGCTTGATTACATCTTGTGCGACATATTTCCATTCGCTGATTGGCGGCGTGGGATATAAATCCTGGGTTGCTATTTTCTCTGTATTTTCCTTTGGCGTTGCTATGTTTGGCCTGAAAACCATCATTGTAGCAGCCATTCCAGTTTTAATGTTTATTTACCCGTTAGTAGTCGTTTTAGTTATCTTAACGTTTTTGGATAAATTGTTCGGAGGACGGCAGTGCGTATATGCCTGGACTATTGGCTTGACGATGATAACGGCATTAGTAAACGGCACACAGACTGCCAAAATCCCGCTGGGCTCTGTCGATACATTCTTTAATACGATGGTACCGTTCCATCTTATTGGCATGGGCTGGCTTTCCTTTGCTATTGTAGGATTTGTTATTGGCTTGATTTGGAAAGCCGTTGTAAAGCCGTCTGACGCTAAATAAAGCGATAGAGAAGAGGTTTGGGATTTGGACATTTTTAGAAGGAAGTCATTTGATGATTTAATGGCTCATACGCAGGAAAAGAAATTGACAAAAGCACTAGGCGCTTTTGATATTACGCTGATGGGCTTGGGAATTATTATTGGTACCGGCATATTTGTCCTGACAGGTATTGGCGCAGCTAAATATGCCGGGCCTGGACTTATGTTATCATTTGTATTGGCTGCGGTTACGTGTGCGTTTGTATGCCTGGCCTATTCGGAATTGGCATCTTTTTTGCCCGTGTCCGGGAGTTCGTATACGTACGCCTATGCATCACTGGGTGAAATCTTTGGCTGGTGGGTTGGCTGGAGTCTGATTTTGGAATATTCTGTAGGTGCCAGTGCCGTAGCCGGCGGCTGGTCTGCCTATTTTGTAGGGATTCTGCATTCCTGCGGTATTGATTTGCCTAAAGCCCTGACGACCGTACCGGCAGACGGCGGGCTCATCAATCTGCCGGCCGTTGCCATTGTCTTATTGACGACGGCACTGCTGGTTATTGGTGTCCGAGAAAGCGCGCATGTCAATCGTATATTAGTATATGTCAAAATCGGCACGATTTTTGTCTTTCTGTTTTTAGCGGCACCACATATTGAACCCATGAATTGGCAGCCTTTTTTACCGTATGGTTTTTCCGGCGTAGCAGCGGGCACAGCCGTCTTGTTCTTTGCATACCTGGGATTTGATGCCTTATCTACTGCGGCAGAAGAAACTAAAAATCCCAATCGGGATATGCCGATTGGGATTATTTCAGCCTTGACGATTTGTACCATCTTGTACATTGCTGTTTGTGCAGCTATGACAGGGGTTGTACCGTATACCATGCTGGATACGGCAGCACCGGCTTCATTTGTTTTGGAATATATTGGCATGCATTTGGGTTCTGCCATTGTAGGCACGGGCGCACTTTGCGGTCTGTCTACGGTAGTCTTGGGAATGCTCTTTGCACAAAGCCGTGCGCTGTATTCGATGAGCCGTGACGGATTGATGCCTATGGCATTATACAAAGTACATCACAAATACCATACACCGTATATTATTCAAATCATCATTGGCTGTATTGTAGCTGTCATCACAGGCTTTACGCCGATTCATATCGTTGCAGAAACATGCAGCGCCGGGACTATTTTTGCTTTTCTCTGTTCCTGCGTAGGCATTTTGATTCTGCGCAAGGTATATCCGGATAAGCCGCGCGGCTTCCGCTGCCCGGCAGTCCATGTTATCGCCCCGTTGGGATTTATCTTTTGTGCTTTTGTCTTTACGCAGCTGTCATATCATACCTTGCTGTTGTTTGGCGGTTGGTCCGTGTTAGGCTTGCTGATTTATTTGGCATATGGACATGCGCACAGTGTGTTAAATAAAAAGTAATAAGACGGCATATATAACGATTTTGTTATTATGAATTATGTCGTTGCCTTTAAAAGTTTTTAGTTTAAAGAAAATAAATAGCATTGTTTCAAACGATGCACGTAACACTGTATAGTAAAGGGGTTGTAACACATGAACTCAAAATTTCATGTTGTTACAACTCCTTTTTGCTAAATTAAGCACTATTGCTTGAAAAAACAAAATTTGCTATACTATGTATAAATAGTTGATTTGGTCAACTTTATAAAGGAGGGACAGTCATGGATTATACGAGCATTGGTTATCATTTTGGCGTGCTTAATCGGCGTTCCCAGGCCTTTATTTCTTATGCCTGCCAGCCGTGGCAGCTTAGTTATGCTGAGTATGTCATTTTAGTGGAACTGTACCGAGGTGACGGACGAAGCCAGGATGATGTTTGCAAATCATTGACGGCAGATAAGGCACTTATTGCCCGCAACGTCAAAACGCTGGAAGCGAAGGGATATATCCGGCGAAAACAAGATGATGCAGACCGGCGGTTTAAATATATCTATTTGACGGAAAAAGCCCAACGTATCCGGCAGGCATTGCTGGACATACTTCAGCGGTGGATTCATGAAACGACAAAAGGAATGGATCCGGCACTGATTGAGCAGACTATTCAAGGACTGCAGATAGCGGCCCGCAATGCTGCCAATCTTTCTATTGAAAGTATAGCCGACACGAAAGGAGAGACGGAGAAATGAAAAGCAACATGTCTTGGCTGCATGCCGCCATTGTTTTTACGCTTGTTTTGAGTCTTAGCGGCTGCGGCCAGCAGACTCAGCCTAAAGAAGAAGCGCAGCTTGTCAAAACCGTGCAGGTAGGAGCAGAATCGGATAGTACGGCCGGAACTTATTCCGGTACAGTCAAAGGACGCTATGAAAGCAATTTAGCCTTTCAGGCAGGCGGCCGGATTACGGCGCGCAACGTACAGCTCGGCAGTATGGTTCATGCTGGTGATGTTTTGATGACGATTAATCCGCAGGATATTGCCCAAAGCGTCAATCAGGCCCAAGCTCAGGTTAGCTCGGCACAGGCACAGCTGCAGCTGGCACAATCCAATTTGGCGCGGTATCAGCAATTATTTAATGAAGATGCTGTCAGTGCCGCTGTGCTAGATCAATATCAAACAACGTACAATCAGGCCCAGGCTCAGTACGAACAGGCAATGGCTGCACAGCAGGCTCAGCAAAACCAATTATCCTATACGCAGCTGACTGCTGATGCCGACGGTGTTGTATCCAGCATTGTCGGCGAAGTCGGACAAGTTGTCGGCGCCGGACAAACAGTTTTGACACTGGTGCATACGGGAGATTTGGAAGTACAAATCAATGTACCGGAAAATCGCTTGGCAGATTTCCCAATTGGCAAAGAGGTCAGCATTTCCTTCTGGGCTTTGCAGGGGCAGACGGCAAACGGCGTTGTCCGGGAAGTAGCCCCGATGGCAGATGCAGCTTCTCGGACATATAAGGTTTGCGTGACTGTGACCAATCCGCCGGAAGGCATGCAGCTGGGCATGACGGCAAGCGTCACCAACCGCAGTCAAACCAGTCAGAATACAGAGGTATATGTCCTGCCGTTGTCAGCTATTTACCAGACTGGAGATACACCTTGCGTGTGGGTAGTAGGAAAAGATAAAACCTTATCACTGAAAGAGGTAACCGTATCGGATTTTGGCGATAATACGGTCAATGTAACCGGCTTGTCCCAAGGCGATGTCGTCGTCACGGCAGGCGTGCATATGCTCACGGAAGGAGAAAAAGTACGGACGGAGCGTGATGACGCATGAAAAATTTATCCGAGTTAGCACTGAAAAACAAAGTCCTTGTCTGGTATTTTATCGTCATTGTGGCCATTGCCGGTGTATTTTCATATATGAAACTGGGGCGGATGGAAGATCCGGCATATACGGTGCGGCAAATGGTCGTTACTGTTGCCTGGCCCGGAGCGACAGCCCAGCAGATGCAAGATCAAGTAACAGATAAAATTGAAAAAAAACTGCAGGATACGCCGAACCTGGACTACATTAAAAGTTATTCCAGTCCGGGGCAAGCTGTCATCTATGTCAATCTGACCGACCAGGCACCGGCAGACAGCATTCGCAGCACGTGGCACGAAGTGCGGAATTTGACGGAGGATATGAAAAAAGATTTGCCTGAAGGCGTCTACGGGCCGTATTACAATGACCGCTTTGATGATGTTTATGGGTCTGTCTATGCGATTACCGGCGATGGCTATTCCTATGAAGAACTGCGGCAGAAAGCAGAAAAAATCCGCCGTATTATGCTGGGTGTACAAGATGTCAGCAAAGTAGAAATCGTAGGCGAGCAGTCTGAAAAAGTTTATATCGAAGTAGCCAATGCCAAATTGGCAGAACTGGGCATTGCGCCTACGGTGATTGCCAATGCCGTCAAGGGTCAGAATGCCATGACGCCGGCCGGTATGATAGATACGAAGTCTGACAATGTATATCTGCGTATCAGCGGTGTTTTTGAAGATATAGAAGCTATCCGCAACCTGCCGATTAATGCTAACGGACGGGTATTCCGCCTTGGCGATATTGCCACTGTCGAACGGCGGTATACAGCCCCTTCAGATCCCAAAATGTATTATAACGGCAAACCGGCTGTAGGCATTGCCTTGTCCATGAAGACAGGCGGCAATATCTTGACGCTGGGCGATAATCTGGAAAAACTGCAGACGAGTGTCAAGCAGGATTTGCCGGCCGGCATGGAACTGCATCAAGTATCAGATCAGCCAAAAGTCGTCAAAGATTCCATCAGTGATTTTGTCAATACACTGCGGGAAGCGATTATCATTGTCCTCGTCGTCAGCTTTCTCAGCTTGGGGCTGCGTACGGGCCTTGTCGTAGCTTTTTGTATTCCCTTGGTTTTGACTGGCGTGTTCTGCGTCATGGAAATAGCCGGCATCGATTTGCACAAAGTATCCCTGGGTGCCTTGATTATTGCGCTGGGGCTTTTGGTAGATGACGCGATTATTGCCGTAGAAATGATGAGCGTACAGCTGGAAAAAGGGATGGACAGGCTGAGTGCCGCTTGCTATGCTTTTAAAGCGACAGCCAAACCTATGCTGACGGGGACGCTGGTTACTTGTGCCGGTTTTATTCCTGTTGCCTTTGCAGACGGCGCGGCATCTGAATTTTGCAAATCGTTATTTCCGGTTATTTTAGCGGCACTGTTGTTGTCGTGGATTGTTTCTGTTATGGTAGCCCCGCTTTTTGGCTACTATTTGATCAAAGTGAAACCGGAAACGACCGAAAAGCCGCTGTATCAAAGCCGTTTTTACCGCTTGTTCCGCCAGGTGCTTACATGGTGCCTGACGCACCGGGCTGTCGTCATCGGTGGCACGGTCGGCCTGTTTGTCCTTTCTGTTGGCTTGATGAAATGGATTCCACAGGAATTTTTCCCGCCTTCGCTGCGACCGGAAATTATCGTAGAAATGACGCTGCCCGAAGGCTCGTCTATGCAGGCTTCTGAAAAAGAAGCCAAAACGTTATCTTCTTTTTTGGATACCCAAAACGAACAGATAGACAGCTATTCCTATTATGTAGGCGAAGGTGCGCCCAGGTTTGTGCTGACGCTGGAACCGGTACTGCCGAAAAACAATTACGCGCAGTTTGTCGTCGTTGCCAAGGATGTCGCGGCACGGGAAGATTTGACGCAGAAAATAAAAAAGGAAATGGCTGATAAACAGCCGGGCGTGCGCTGCAACATCAAAAACGTTCCTTTAGGGCCGCCGTCGGATTATCCGATTATGCTGCGCGTATCCGGTTATGATGTAGACAAAGTCAAATTGTATGCTCAGCAAATTGCCGATCGGATTCGCAGCGACAGCAATACAGAAAATGTATTTCTTAATTGGGAACAAAAGAGTAAAGTCATGCATTTGCAGCTAGATCAAAATAAACTGCGTGCTATGGGATTATCCGGACAGGACGTTGCCAAAACGCTGTATACGGAACTATCCGGCGCGACGATTGCAGAATACTATGCTGCAGATAAAACGATTGGCATTCAGCTTCGCCTGCAGGACAGTGACCGAAATGATTTGTCCAAAATCAAAACGATTCCTGTGTATACAGGCAGGGGATACGTACCGCTGGAACAGATTGCTTCCATTACATACGGTGCCGAAGATGCCCTTATTTGGCGCCGAGACCTAAAACCGACGATTACCGTCGAAGGCAGCATTAAATCCGGCACAGCCAATGATGCAACACAAAAAGCATACGATTCGATCAAAGACATTCGCGACGCCATGCCCTTTGGCTATTCTGTAGAAGTAGATGGTGCCTTGGAAAACAGCCAAAAATCACTGCGCTATCTTTTAGGCCCCGTTCCTATTATGATCCTCATCATTATGACCCTGCTCATGTTTCAGCTTCGCCGTGTTTCGCTGATGCTATTGACGCTGATTACAGCTCCGATGGGGATTATCGGCGTATCCTTTGGCATGCTGCTCTTTGGCAAATCCTTGGGATTTGTAGCCTATCTGGGTATTTTGGCGTTAGGCGGCATGATTATCCGCAATTCTGTCATTTTGATTGACCAAATCGACAAACACATGGCAGCTGGAGAAGATCCATGGCATGCGATTATCGACTCAGCCGTCCTGCGTTTTCGGCCGATTATGCTGACGGCAGCTGCAGCCATTCTCGGCATGATACCCTTGATGCGTAGCATCTTTTGGGGGCCCATGGCGGTTGCTATTGCCAGTGGCTTGTTTGTGGCCACCGTGCTGACGTTGTTGGTATTGCCGACAATGTATGCCGCATGGTTTAAAGTCAAAAAAAAATAGTTAAAATCCTAAAAAAAGATAGTTGCTTTAGCTGGGTGTTTGCAAAATGATTTATGAGAAATGTTATGGCAACCGCCTATTAGAATTGCGAACACTTGGCTAGGCTGAGAACGCATTAAGCCCCGTGTCCACATTGCGTCAAGATGTTGGAACAAGGGCTTTTTGCATATCAGGAGTTTATGTCCAACTGAGAAAGTGACAATACAGGATGCCCAAGTTGTATGATAAGACATTCGCTGCTGTATGAAGGACTCTTATAACGTTTTTTCCTTGGCGAATAGGGATATGCATTTTAGCTACATAAATCGAAATTTAAGGAGATGAAAGTATGAATCGCAATGAATTGGAAGCATTTATAATGGAAACGTTTCATGTATTTCCAGAGTATCCATGGCTTAAATATCCTAATTATGAAGTGTTTCGCCATTGCAGTAATCAAAAGTGGTTTGCGCTCATGATGGATATTCCCAAGAATAAGCTGGGATTGCAGGGCAATGAACTGCTGGATGTAGTCAATTTTAAATGTGACTCGCTTTTGATAGGCTCACTGCGCAAGGAAGGAGGTTTCTTTCCAGCATACCATATGAACAAAAATAATTGGATTACCGTCGCACTGGACAGTAGTGTGTCAGATGACAAAATCAAAATACTGCTCGATATGAGTTATCAATTAACAGCATCGAAGCCGCGCCAGAAGAAATACTGACAACATCTGGGTTTATCGTACGTATCTATAGTAGGGATTAGACAGCTTAGGGAGAGTGTGATAAACATTGTTTTATAAAGCCCTTGTAGAATGTGACAGACAGCTTTTTAGAGTATCTGCCTAAAAAGGGCACCCAACTGCCTAGACTGCATAATGGGTGCGAATTAGCACGATATGAAATAGGCAGCAGTATTCAGCAGTAGAAGAGATACAATCTGCGTATTTCTTACATAACGAAAAAATGTATATATTGTAAAAAAAGGTTTGACAAAAGGGCATACCTACGGTATAATACTTTTTGTTGGCGGGGCATAGCGCAGTTTGGTAGCGCACCTGGCTTGGGACCAGGGGGTCGCAAGTTCGAATCTTGCTGCTCCGACCACACCACGCGGGTGTAGCTCAATGGTAGAGCGCCAGCCTTCCAAGCTGGTTACGTGGGTTCGATTCCCATCACCCGCTCCATTTTTTATGACTCAGTAGCTCAGCTGGATAGAGCAACAGCCTTCTAAGCTGTGGGTCTAGAGTTCGAATCTCTACTGGGTCACCAAAC
>ERZ808240.5459-NODE-5459-length-10343-cov-5.187986_pt1 | contig 10343 bp, 5 predicted proteins | sample MGYA00521084_ERZ808240 | MGnify/ENA primary metagenome ERZ808240 (study PRJEB31516, sample SAMN03275571) | gut metagenome | biome: mammalia-associated habitat; material: feces | host: Papio cynocephalus | place: Kenya | collected 2012-08-06 ... | reverse complement strand
CGGCACGTTCACATGCGCGGGACACAACGCCTCGCACGGCACCTTTTGCTCGATGCCGGGCGTGCACACATGGTTTTCTACGTGGCTTCGATATTCGTCGGCGTGTTTTTCAAGCCCAGCGAGGAACTGCGAGGCGGCTTCGTAGCCGATGGCGCAGTCGGATGCATCGCGAATCATTTCCGCGAGCGCGCGAGCCTGGTCGAGTTCAGCCGACGACGCTTGGCAATTCAGAATGCGTCGCACGATTTTCGCAAGCTGCGGCAAGCCGTCGCGGCACGGCACGCATTTGCCGCACGTTTGGGCCGCGCCCGCCTCGAGCAGCGTCAGCTGCGAAGCGATCGGGCACATGCCCGGCGGCGTCGCGGCAACGCGGCGCGCATATGCCTCAAGCTCGGCGGACACATCCGCATCGCTCGACCCTTTCGGCGCGATAGAAAGTTTGGTCATTGGTACCCCCTATATAGGAAGCGGCGCCGAGCATTCTCACACTTCGGCACGCACTGTTAGACGCATAATTTTAGAACGCGCACCAGGGGAAACCGCGGCGAACACCGCAAATGGCAGCCCGAAAGCATCAAATGAGCACCCTGTAACAAGGTTGTAACAAAGCACGCGCGAGGAAAGCCTTCCGCGCCACGCCTGGCGCGACGATCCGACGCATTGCACGCAGAATGAAGAGGGGACGTCGCAGAGCCCCCTCTCTCTTCCGCAAACCGCCGCTCAGCATTCGACGGCCCGAGCGATTGCGCAACCTACGGAACCATGGCGGCCAAAACGCCCGACTGCAAGAACACGAGCGCGCACAGAACCGCGAGGAACGCCAGGCTCCAAGGCAGGATTTTGCGGAACAGCGTCGATTCGTGCTCGCCGGTGGCAAGCGCCGCGATGGCCAGCGATTGGGGCGAGATCATTTTGCCCACGACGCCGCCCATGGTGTTGGCCGCCAAAAACAAATCGGGCGACGCGCCAGCAAGCGCCGGGTTGGCCTGCGCCACGCTGTGCTGCAGGCTTGAGAACAGGGCGTTCGCCGAAGTGTCGGAGCCCGTGACCGCCGTGCCCACCCAGCCAAGCACGGGCGACAAAAGCGCAAACAGCACGCCCGTTTCGGCCAAAAGCTCGCCGATGCACATCGTCATGCCCGAAAAATTCATCACATAGGCAAGCGCCAGCACCAACACGATAGTTAGGCACGACGTGCGCATTTTCCAAGCGGTATCGACCAAAGCGCGCGCCGCCTGGCCCATGCCCATCTTAAATTCCCCGCCGCCGTTGAACACGGCGTAAATCGCCGCCACGATAATGCCCGCCACAAGCAGCATGCTTCCAGGGTTCGACAAAAGCGGCAGCGTGTACGTAGTGCCCGGGTTCGCGCCGACGGCGGTGAGCACGTTGCCCGCGAGGCCGGGCCACGGGATTTTGATGTCGAAGCCAGAGAGCACGCCGGGAATCGCCAGCTTGCCCACGGCGAACACCGCGATCACCACGGCATACGGCAAAAGGGCCATCCATGCACGCACGGGCGTGAGCTGCGCGTCGTCGGCAGCCGAAGATTCCGGCAGCCCAAAACGGGCCCGCGATTGCTCAACGCCGCGCGGCTTCCACACACGCATGAACGCGATGGTGATGCCAAGCGAGGCGAGCGTCGCCATGACGTCGGTCAGTTCGTAGGCGAAATTGTTCGAGCACCACCATTGCACCACGGCGAACGACATGCCGCACACAAGCGCCGGCGGCCAGCAGTCGCGCACGCCATGCTTGCCATCGAGCACGGCACACACCAAAAGCGGCACCACCGCGGCGAACAGTGGCGCCTGGACGCCCACGATGGCGGCAACGTGTTGCGACGTTGCGCTCGCCACGGCCGCATCGCCGCCAGAGACCATATTGCCCGCCATGGTGATGGGAGTGGCGACGGCACCATATGCCACAGGCGCCGTGTTGGCGATAAGCACGGCGAGCGCCGCGCGCAAAGGCCTGATGCCCAGCGCGAGCACCATGGTCGCCGTAATGGCAATGGGAGCGCCGAAGCCCGCAAGCGCCTCGAGCAAGCCGCCGAAGCAAAACGCGATGAGCACCGCCTGGATGCGCACGTCACCGCCGCCGACGATGTCGAAGAAGCGGCGCAAATCGGCGAAGCGCCCCGAGAGCACCGTCACCTCGTAAAACCACACGGCCAAAATAATGATGAACACGATGGGAAACGCGCCATACGCCGCGCCCTGCGTGGCCGACAGCGCGGCGAGGGGAGCCGGCATGCCGAAAGCAAAAACGGCCACCAAAAACGAAATTGCGAGGGCGATCGCCGCGGAAACGTGGGCCTTCAGCTTGCATACAGCGAGCAGCACGAAAAACGCGACGAGCGGCACGCAGGCGACGGCGGCCGAAAGCGCAAGGTTTCCTGCAACGGGATCGAGCGAAGCTTGGAACATGGGAGCCTCTTTCATAGCGTGCCTCGGCGATACCCCGGTCAATAATTGCGAGAGGGGCAGTAAGCCTCGGTGGCGTTTGGTGGGCGAAATTATCCCCAAGCGCCGACGAGAGCCGCACGAAATCGACGCCGAGCGCGACAAAGGGCGCACGACTTCCGGTGAACGGCATGCGTCGGTAAGCGGTATGCCAAGCATTAAAAGGCTGCACCTATGGGTTCACCGCCCGCCTGCCCCGAAAATCCCCCACGTCGAAAAACCAGCCTTCCACGTGCAGAGCGCCATTCTGAACGATCGCACGGCCCTTCCCTTGATATAATTGCAACCAGCATTTGGGGGAATGCTTCATTGAGGGAATGCTGCGAACGTTCAGCGGCAACATAAGGGGTTGGGCCACCGTGCTCGAGTCAAATATCAAAGATGTCGAGAAGATTTTAAAAGCACTGCCATCGTGCATCTTCTTCAAAGACACTGAAGGCAAATATCTGTTCGCGACGCATTATTGGGAACACATCGGCCGCCACGACCCTGGTTGGAGCATTCGCGGCAAAACCGACCTGGAAATTCGCGAAAACAAGGAAAACGCCCAGCTCGCCATGGAACAAGACCGCAAGATTCTTGAAACGGGCGTTGGCACCACCTACACCATCACCGAGCAGGGCGACCACGAGCTGCAGTATTTGGAGCTCATCAAAAACCCGGTGTTCGACGACGACGGTAACATCGTGGGCATTGCGGGGCTCATCAACAACGTAACCGAACAAGAGCTCATGCGCAAAAAGCTCGAAGAATATTCGCTCGAAGACGAAATGACGAAAATGAAGAACCGCCGCGCGTTCGATGCATGGATAAGCGAGGAGCTTCCCCGCGCAAAATTCCCGCTGAGCATCGCGATCGCCGACTGCGATTGCCTGAAATTCTTCAACGACACCTTCGGCCACGCCGAAGGCGACGAGCTCATCAAAACAACGGCCTTGTTGCTGAAGCTCGCCACGCCTTCAGGCGCCGCATGTTTCCGCATTGGCGGCGACGAGTTCGCCGTCATTTTGCCCGGACACACGAAAGACGACGCCCAGCAAGTCATCGAACATCTCTACGAAACGGCACACACCCTTACCGTCGCCGACCAGCCACTCAGCATATCGATCGGCGTTGCAACCATGCAATCGACGGCTGACGATGCGCAGCACGCGATCGAGGCGGCCGATAGGGCCATGTACGAATACAAGCAGAAGCATCATGAATATCTGAAGGGCATATACGAGAGCCGTTGACGCCAGAGCGCGAAGCCCCCCTGGTTCGCCAACCAGCAAAGCGCCGTCCCGCCAGAACCGGAAAACTCACCCTACAAGAAAACCCTGGTTGCCTTGATATCGCAGACGACCAGGGTTTTCCTTTGGCGGAAGGCAGGCAAGCTCCAATGGCCCTACCCGCAATTCCACCAAGCCCTTCTGGGCAAAAAGCCCAAAGCGGCAATCAAACGACTATCCCCAAAACGCAACGAAGCGGGCCGCGCATATTCGCGGCCCGCTTCGTGGAAGGGCTGGGCGTGAGGGAGGGGGGCGCCCAGATAGGAGAATCAACCGAGCTTGGCGCCGGGAGGGATGGCGCCAAGCTTAGAGAATGCGAGCCTTAGAGCTTCGCCACGTATTTGCCGGTGACATAGCCCTGCGTGTGCGCACGACCGAGCGACAGGCCAGGCATCCACATGGTGTAGTCAATGCCGCAGTAGAAATCGCCCGCGGTGTTGCCGATGGCATACAAGCCCTTGATCGGGTCTTCGGAGTCGGCCTTCAGCACTTCCATGTGCTCGCCGACATGCACGCCAGAGACGACGGCAGAAACACGAACCTTGCGGTGGATGCCGTAGTACGGCGGAGTGTCGATAGTGGTGAGCCACTTGGCGTCGACGCCGAAGTCTTCGTCTTTGCCTTCAGCGGCGAGCTCGTTGTAGCGCTCGACGCTCTTCTTGAAGGCAGCCGCGTCGGTAATGCCGAGCTTCTTGGCCAGCTCGTCAAGCGTGTCGGCCTTGAAGGTTGCGACCTGGTCCTCGTAAACGCCCTTCTTCTCGGCGCTTTCCTCGGGCATGTAAGCCTTGATTGCCTCGGGATCGTACAGCTTGCCAGGCCACGAAGCAGCCTTGTCCATATACTGCGAGTCGAAGATCTGGCAGTAGTTGCCAGCATCTTCTTCGCTGCGCAGGAAGCAGTTCATGCGGGACATACCGGCCGTCTCGTCGGCGAAGCGCTCGCCGTTCATCTTCACAGCCAAGAACGGCATGTCGCACATAGAGCCCGGACCAGCATCGAAGTCGTGCAGCATCTTGGTGTGGGAAATGGGCTCGATCTGACCGCCAGCCCACACGGCCATCTTGATGCCGTCGCCGGTCTTGTTGTTCTGCTTGCGGCCCAGGTAATGCAGGTCGGGCAGGTAGTAATCCATCATCTCGTCGTCGTTTTGGTAGTCGCCGGTTGCCAGGATGACGCCCTTCTTGGCGTTGAACTGGATATTGCCGTCGGAACCCTTGGCGATGACGCCGGTGATGCCATTGTCGGCGTCGCCCACGAGCTGCTTGGCCTCGGTGCTGTAGAAGAACTCGACGCCCTGTTCCTCGGCATATTCGGCCAGCGCGCGCATGCCGTCGCCGGTGTTATAAGGCTTGGGGCCGAAGTCGATGGACAGGTAGCTCATCGGATAGCCGTTAACCGTCTGCACGGTAGACGTCCATTTCTTCGTGGTGTCGGAAACCTGGGCGCCAACCTTTTGCGCCAAATCGAACACCCACGTGATGGCCTCGCCGGAGTTCTTGGCCCACAGCTCAACCTGCTTGCGGTTGCCGCGGAACTGATGCTCTTTAAGCAGCGTGGACACGACGGCGGAAACGCCGGCCGGGTCGGAGCCATCGAGCAGGATACCCGTGGCGGTGTTGCCCTGGGAGATTGCCGTGGCCTCTTTCTGAATGACGGCGACGGTCGCGCCGGCTTCTTTCGCAGAAATCGCGGCAGGCACGCCTGCGGCGCCAGCGCCGACGATCACGACGTCGTATTCCTTGGTTTCCTTAATATCGGTAATGGGGTCGGGCGCAGCGAGGAACGACGGCTGGCCTGCGCGATAGTGGCCCGCGATATCGTTGACCTTCTTGTCGTCGGCGGAAGCGGTGCTGCCCGAATCGGACTTCTTCTCCCCCGAGGGCGAGCAGCCAGCAAGCATCGAGGCGCCCATGGCGCTCGCGGCGGCGACGCCGCCAATCTTGAACAGGTCCCTACGGCTCATTTCCTTCATGATGAAACCCTCCTTGTTCATCTTCGTTTTCGACGGGCGCTTCGCTTGAAGCGATTCCCTTGCCCCGTCGGCATGTCTGCACAATACGGCGTGCTCAAGCGCTTGCAATCGACCGCAGGCGGCGCATTTCGGGTTTAAATACGTAACACACCCCCATAACACCCATATTCATCAGGCATTACGTGGAGTTGCCATTCAAAGGCAAATTCCAAGCGCGGCTCCATCGCGCTAAAGCGAGCCCTATAATGGGGTAAAGGGTTATGATGCCGGGAGGGGTTTTAGGCACCATGGAGAAACGATCCAACAATGTAATGGGCAATGTGAACCTGCCATTTTCTTTCGCAGGATTTATACCGCTCGCCTTTTTAGGCCTGGGAGTATACCGCGCCTGGATCGAAATCGTGTTCGTGGGATCGTTCGTCGATTTCCCGGCGGCGCATTTCGCAACACGCGACTTCTTCGATATCGTAATGAGTTCGATGCTTTTGGGATGCGCGCTTGGAGCACGCAAGATCTCGCCATTCTTCTCGAAGCGCGCACCCTGGGCGATAAGCCTGCTCTTGCTTACCGCCGCGACGGCATGCGTGTTCGCGTCAATCTATTTTCCCGATGTCGCATTCGAGCTGGCCATCGCGGCGTCAATTGCCGGCGGCGTGGGCATTGCGCTCATGATTCTGATTTGGAGCGAGCTGTATGGCTGCCTGAACCCGCTGCGCGTGGCGTTTTACTACGCCGGATCGATCATCGTAGGCGCCGTAGTGATTTACATATACCGGGGCTTCATGATTCCCTGGCTGTTCGTCATGACGTCGATTCTGCCCCTTGCCTCGCTTACATGCGCATATCGCAGCTTCAACCTGCTTTCGAGCGACAACCTGCCAAGCTCGAATTGGGCGAAGTTCTCGGTGCCATGGAAAATCATCGCGCTCATGGCCATCTATGCATTCGCCTACGGCCTGCTCGAGAAATACCTGTACGTTGGGCAATTTGGCCCGCATTCGGCATTCGGCACCGTGGCAGCGGCGCTCGTGGTTATGGTGGGCGTTGTGCTGCAGGGCAAGAATTTCGACTTCGCGGTGATCTATCGCACGGCCTTGCCGCTTATGGCGGGCGCGCTCATTCTGCCATCGGCGTTCGGGCTCGTCGACAACTTCTGGGGCAACTTCTGCGCCACGGGAGCCTATACGGCGTTCTCGATTTTGACCATGCTTATTCTTGCGAATATTTGCTACCGCTACGGCGTGTCGGCCATTTGGCTGTTCGGCATCGAGCGCGGCGTGCGCGCCTTGTTCATGATGCTGGGGCGCTATGTTGAGCAAGGCTTGAACGCCATTGCTCCTTTCGGCGTGAATGACGACCTTATTACTTCGGGGGTGGCGCTTATCGCCATTATCGCCGGCACGATGATCTTGCTCTCGGAACGCGAGCTCGCCAGCCGCTGGGGCGCGAAGTTTCTGTACGCTGACGACAACGACCCGGTTGAGCAGAAGCATGCGCTCGTCGATCGCTGCGACGCCATCGCCAAAGACAAGGGCCTTTCGGCACGCGAGCAGGAAGTGCTGCTATTGCTCGCCCAGCACAAAACCATTTCCGATATCGAAAAAGAACTTATCGTGGCAAACGGAACCGTGAAAGCGCATGTGCGGCATATTTATCAAAAGCTCGGCATCCACTCGCGCGAAGAGCTGTTCGAGGTTTTAGAGGCGCCCAAGAACGGCGAGGCGCCCAAAGGCAAAGGCGCATAAAACACCACGGGAAAGCATGTGGCACGAAAAAGGCCCGCTTAAAGCGGGCCTTGAACATTCATGGAGCCGTTGACCGGACTCGAACCGGTGACCTGCTCATTACGAGTGAGCTGCTCTACCAACTGAGCCACAACGGCGCATGGCGCATAACGCAAGTGGTTATATTACAGGAAGCCGCAGCCGACGTCTAGGAGTTTTTCCAACAAATTTTAATTTTTGTCGATAGGCATATGCCTATACCCCTGCAAACCTTACTCATTTCCCAGCACTTCTGCTTTGAGACCCTTACAGGGTTCTGTCTCATTGGCTTGAAATGCGGCGACATAACGGCGACGTCGTTCCGCCACTTTTGAGCTCTATGATTTGCTTTGTTGAGAAATTGGCTGGGCCACCAGGATTCGAACCCGGACTAAGGGCACCAAAAACCCCTGTGCTGCCATTACACCATGGCCCAGTAAGAAAAAGGCGGGCTGAACCCGTCTTGAAGAAATCGGTGGTGGGCCGTGAGGGAATCGAACCCGCGGCCTTGGGATTAAAAGTCCCCTGCTCTACCAGCTGAGCTAACGGCCCACAAACACGACGCGACGAACGCGCAGGAATGAATTGTACCCGCACGTTCGCCTTACGTCAATGGGAAATTTATTGCTGATACACAGGCACGGTGCCTTCGTAGCCGATTTTTTCCTTATCGGCGTTCAGGGCAGCCTTGGCCTCTTCCATCTGCACCTTCACGGCTTCGTAGCCCGTACCGCCGTATGTCTTGCGGGCAGCCACGATGGTTTCCATATCCAGCGCGCTTACGATGTCGCTCTCGAACAACTCGTTGGCCTGCTTGAATTCTTCAAGCGTGAGGTCTTCCAGGCCCTTGTGGTGCTTCTCGCAGTACAGCACCAGTTCGCCGACGACCTCGTGCGCCTGACGGAACGGCATGCCCTTCTTGGCCAGATAGTCGGCCACGTCGGTTGCGGCGGTGAAGCCCTTGCCGGCCGACTTGCGCATCTCGGGCACATGCAGCTCCATGGTTTTGATCATGCCTTCCATGCACACCATGCAATCGTGCAGGGTTTTCGCGGCATCCATGGCGCCTTCCTTGCACTCCTGCAAGTCTTTGTTGTAGGCCAAAGGCAGCGACTTCATGGTAACCAGCAGGCCCACCAAATCGCCCACGACGCGGCCCATCTTGCCGCGCGTCAGCTCGGCGAAATCGGGGTTTTTCTTCTGCGGCATGATCGACGAGCCCGTGGCGAAGCTGTCGGACAGCGTAACGAAGCCGAATTCGGTGGTCGACCACAAGATGATTTCCTCGCACAGGCGCGACAGGTGCATCATGGACACGCTGCAAGCGTATTCCAAGTCGAGCAGGTAGTCGCGGTCGGACACGGCATCCATGGAGTTCGGAATAGGATGGTCGAAGCCAAGCAGCTCGGTAGTACGGAAGCGATCGAGCGGGTACGTGGTGCCGGCAAGCGCCGCGGAACCCAGCGGGTTGGCGTCTGCGGCTTCGTAAGCGGCAATCAGGCGCTTGAAGTCGCGCGTGAACATCCAGAAATACGCCAGCATATGGTGGCTGAACAGCACCGGCTGCGCATGCTGCAGGTGCGTGTAGCCTGGCATAATCACATCGAAATTGTCGCGGGCCTTCGCGTACAGCACACCGCGCAGCGCGCAGTTCTGGCTCAGCAACTCGCGCAGCAGGTCTTTCGCATGCAGGCGCGTATCGGTTGCCACCTGGTCGTTACGCGAGCGCCCCGTGTGCAGACGCGCGCCGGCCACGCCGATATCGTTGATCAGCGTTTTCTCGATGGCCATATGGATGTCTTCGTCGTTGATGTCGAATTTGAACTTGCCCTGGGCAATTTGGTTCTCAATTTCCAGCAGGCCTACCTCGATTTTGTCGAAGTCGGCCTTGGAAATGATGCCTTTTTCGGACAGCATGCGCGCATGCGCGAGCGAGCCCTTGATGTCTTGGGAATACATGGACTTGTCGACCTGCAGCGACGCGCCGAACGCCTGGGTGAACGACCCGACGCTCTTCTCAAACCTGCCACCCCATAAAGCACCCATGGAATCGCCTTTCTTTTGAAGCGGGCGCACTTGCGCCGCGATAGCCTTGTACAAGAAAGTGCGGGCCCGAAAGCCCGCACTTGAATGCGTTTCGAACAACGCCCTATTCTACCGTGGAATTACAGGTCTTGCGCCTCGTGGCCCTGCTTTTCCGCCCACACTGCAAACGGCAGCGCGGAAAGGTCGATGAAGCCCTTAGCCGCCTTGTGGTTGAAGGTGTCGGCGGCGGTGTAGCTGGCCAGGCCGTAATCGTAGAGCGAGTACTCGCTGGTGCGGCCAACCACAGTGCAGCTGCCCTTGAAGAACTTCACCTTTACGTTGCCGGTGACGAACTTCTGGGTTTCGGCGCAGAACGCGTCGAGCGCGTTCTTCAGCGGGCTGAACCACTGGCCGTAGTACACAGCGGTGGACCACTGCTGCTCAACGCCGAGCTTGTAGTGCTGCGTCTCGCGATCGAGGCACAGGGTTTCAAGCGCCTTGTGGGCCTTGATCAGCGTTTGGGCGGCGGGCACCTCGTAGCACTCGCGGCTCTTCACGCCGATGAGGCGGTTCTCGACCATGTCAAGACGGCCATAGCCATGCTTGCCGGCGATAACGTTCAGCTCCATGATGATGTCGAGGAAGCTCTTCTTTTCACCATTGAGCGAGCACGGAACGCCCTGTTCAAAGCCGATTTCGACGTATTCGGACTCGTTGGGGGCAGCCTCGGGGTCGACCGACATGGTCCAAATGTCCGCGGGAGGCTCGTTCCAGGGGTCTTCCAGGGCGCCGCATTCGATGGCGCGGCCCCACAGGTTGTCGTCGATGGAATACGGTGAAGCCTTGG
>ERZ808240.5458-NODE-5458-length-10345-cov-3.230515_pt1 | contig 10345 bp, 10 predicted proteins | sample MGYA00521084_ERZ808240 | MGnify/ENA primary metagenome ERZ808240 (study PRJEB31516, sample SAMN03275571) | gut metagenome | biome: mammalia-associated habitat; material: feces | host: Papio cynocephalus | place: Kenya | collected 2012-08-06 ... | reverse complement strand
AGCGCGCGCACCTCGTTTTCACCGCCGGAATATATTTTTGTCAGATCATGTGTCTCGATCAGCATGAGTGTGTCCTCCGTGAATAAAGATAAAGAATTGGTTCCCGCGCGTTGTTTGTTCTATAACTTATTATACCATATTATATGATATATGTCAATAAAATTATATAAATAATTGTAGTATACCGATAATCAATTTTCAGTTTATCTTCTCTCAATTAACAGGAGGTTGACATTCAGCCTGACAACTGTTATAATATAATCACAGGCTAGCCAATAAATCAAACCAGAAAGGCTGAAAAAATGGCATTCGGGCAAACAATAAGAACCCTCCGGCGCGACGCCGGAATGACGCAGGAGAGCCTCGCAGAGCTGCTGTCAATATCCCCGCAGGCGGTCAGCCGGTGGGAGACCGACGCCGCTATGCCGGATATCTCGCTGCTGCCCCCGCTGGCGACGCTTTTCGGCGTCACCACAGATCGCCTTCTCGGGATGGACACCTACCAGAAGGATAAGAGAAAAGCGGAATACGACGAGGCGTTCCATGAATACTGGAACCATGACGACAAGGAAAAGAACTACCGGATCGCCGTCCGCGCCGCCGCGGAATATCCGGGAAACATGGAGTACGTCGAATGGCTCGCGAGCGCCGAATACTATTACGGGCTGCCGTTATCCGACGACGATGAGCGGAACCGCCTGCTTGAAAGCTCCGTAAACCATTACAGAATCGTCCTTGACAACAGCAACGACCGCAAGCTGTACGACATGGCGCTGCACGGAATTGTTCTCACGCTCCATTTCCTCGGAAGACACGACGAGGCGAAGGAATGGGCGATGAAGCAGGAGGACGAGACAAAGCGCGACGATATGCTCTGCTGGTGCCTCGAGGGAGACGAAAAGGTCAGGCACATCCAAACGGTCGCGGAAAAGTGGCTCAGCAGTTTTCTGCTTTGTCTGAAGCTCCTGCCGCAGTCGGTCATGCTGTGCGACGCCGTCGAACAGATACTGAAGACGCTTTTCCCGGACGAAAATTATCAGTATTATCACAACACGCTCCAGTATAATTCGCTCGGAAAGGCATATCTGCTCTGCGATGAGAGCCGTTTTGACGAGGCAATGGCGGAGCTCCGCAAAGCCCGTCTTCACGCGGAGGCTATGGTCAGATACGGAAAGGAAACACACTGGCGTTTCACGTCCCCGCTGTTCGACATGGTCGGAGGCGAGAAGGACGTGACAGATTCTCCTGTGACCGACGTTGACGATTTCAAAAGCTCTCTTCAGAGAAATCGCTGCTTTGATCCTCTCAGGGAGAGGGAAGAGTTCAAAGAATTGCTAAGGAAACACTGATTTAAGGTTGTTTTGGCAATAAAAAGCCCATAAATCCAAGACTTTTTATTGCCAAAACCCGATTTATTCAGTGTATCCCTAAGGTAAAAACAGCCCCTGACCGGGCGGACAGATTCCGGTCAGGGGCTGTGATTTTATGTTATTCTTTGTTGTTCAGGCTTCTGACCTGTCCGTATGTACCGACCCGGCACCGAACGCTGCGCAGACCTGTGCCGGTGATTCCGAGCAGGCTGTCCATCTCCCGCGCGGCGCCGCTGTAGACGCTGTTCTGGTGATGCACGAGGAAGTAATCGACCTCGCGTATCTTCCCCGCCGCCTGACGGCAGAAGCTCCTGACAGGCGCCGCGAGCGCGAACACCCAGACCGGCGAGCATATTGTGACGTGGTCGAACGATGAGAGGTCGATATCCGGCGTCTTTATCGGCATATCCCACCTGTGCATACCGTATCTTCCGCACCACCAGAAGCCGAGCGTTCCCTCGGTGCGCTCGACGGACTTTATTTCGTACAGCACGGCGCCGGTTCTGTCCGCTTCTTCGTAAGCGACCCGTCTTACGTATCCCATGCGGGAGAAATACACGACGAGCCGACGCGGATTTCTCCCGACGCCCGGATAATCCGCGATATCCACGGAGAACTCCTCCTGCCGTCCGAAAACGACAGCCATATAACCGGTCGCTGCCTGCGCGAGCCCGATAAAGAAAAACAGGGTCGACATGAAATTCGGCGGGAAGATGTAAAACTGTATACAAATCCAGAGCATAAGCGTCACACCGAATATCCCGCCGAGCGGGTCTCCGGACCGTTTCTTCGCGAAAATCAGCGCGGCGGCGGTCAGGTTTGTCAGCCCGTTCACGATGAGCAGCGCGCATCCGGAGAACGTGAGGTCCTGAAACAGCGCTCCGGCGAACGGCAGCACCTGAAAATACGGAAGCGTCCCGTCCATTCCCATAGCTTTCCCGGTCGGGTCGGCGAGCATTCCGACAGCCCCGGCGACGGCGCCGATTCCGACGAACAGCGTCCATAAGATAAGGGCGCGTCTCGCGGTTCGGTATCTTGATGGTTTCATTTGTTTCGAAGCATCTCCTTATTGCCTTTCACCTGCATTGAATTGTGCGGTATATCTTGTCAGTATCTTACCACCGGTTCTTCACCGTGGCAGGTTTTTTTGTATCCGGTCGGAGTCTTGCGGGTCAGTTTTCTGAAGACCCGGCGGAAATACGCCGCCGACTCAAAACCGGTCATGGCGCTGACCTCCTCGATTGTTATCCCGCGGTTTTCCGACAGAATTCTCTCGGCAATCGCGATCGCGGCGCGGTTCTTGTACTCTATCGGCGTTATGCCGGTCGCCACCTTGAACTGGTGATGAAAATACGAGCGACTGAGCCCGCACTGAGCTGCTATCTCATCTATCGTCAGCTTCCGGCAGCAGTTTTCATCGATGAACTGACGCGCTTTCTGTATTTCCGGCAGGGTCTCGGGGAGAGAGTCGGGCACAAGCATTCCGAAAAGAGTGTCGACCATCCCGTAGTACCTCGAGAGCAGCCTGAGCGACGATGGCTCACTTGCGAAGTTCGCGACGATAAACGCGATATCCGCCTCAAGCCCGGGAGTTGCTCTCACGATCTGCTGGGAATAGCTCTGCCTGTACGGATTACCCATCGGCGGAAAACTGAAATGCAGTGACATATGTGTGCTGTTAGGTCTGCCTGTCCATTCAACAAAGTATTTCGTTCCGACCGGTGTGAACACGATGTCGCCCGGACGCGCTGTCCGTTCTTTCCCGTCCCGGACAAAACGTCCGGCGCCGGCTTTCACAAGGCAGATGCTGTTCATATTCCGCGGGCGGTCACGGAAATCGTCAATGATTCCGTATTGATTCCGGTACTGGGCGGCGCCTATAACGGTAAACTGACGTGCGCAGATATCCATGTTATACCTTTCTCTCATTAAAGTACAATCGTTCCTATATTTAGTATTATACTATATTTAATTTTGTTTGTCAACATGATATAATAAAATTGTAAAAAAATAAAAGGATGGCAATCACCTATGAAAAAACAAGCAACAGCGGCGCTTCTCGCGCTATTCAGCCTTCTGTCCGCCTCATGCGGCGGTGGTACGGCTGATCCGGTCACTACCACAGGTGGGAACGATTCTGCTACGACTCCCGAGACCACGGCGAACCTTTACAGCGACCTTCCGACCGGAGACTACGGCGGATCTGACTTCAACATTTTCAACACGACGATGGGCTGGGCTTACAGCGCTCTGGACGCTGAGGAACAGACCGGCTCGGCGCTCGACGACGCGGTTTATAACCGTACCCGCAAGGTCGAGGAAAAACTGAAAATAAAGGTCAATGTCACGGAGATGGATGTCTTCTCTGGCATTCCGGAGTACGTGAAGAACATAATCATGGCGGGTGACGATTCATTTGACGCGTATTATATGTCAGCTTATCTCACCGGACCCATGATAGTTGAGAACTTGTTCGTCGATCTCTATTCGGTCGACGAGCTGAATTTCGATAAGCCGTGGTGGGACACGCGCACGCGCGAATACTACGAGGTCAACGGAAAGCTCTACATGGCGCACGGAAGCGGTCAGATAAACTACTTCGATATGCTCTGGGGAATCTACTTCAACAAGCAGATGGTCGAGGATCTCAGTCTCGAGTCGCCTTATGATCTTGTTAATTCGGGCAAGTGGACGATGGAAGCGATGAAAAAACTCGGGATGGCCGTTTCGAGCGATATGAACGGCGACGGTGAGATGACCGAGGACGACCGCTTCGGTCTGATAACGATAAATGGAGGTTCGTCGCTGGCGTTCCTGCACGGCTGTGACGAGCGCGGAATAGATACCGATAACGGGAAGCTGGCTCTGAGCAAGATCGATGACCGTATGTTCGGTGTTATGACGATTATTAAGCAGAACATTTATGAAAACAAGGACGAAGTTCTCATAAAGGATGACAAGACACTGTTTACCAGCGGGCATTCGCTCTTCTACGCCGAGGTGCTTGGCAACGCAAAGGTGCTCAGGAGTATGGATACCGATTTCGGAATAATTCCTTTCCCGAAGTATGATGAAGCCCAGGAAAAATATGTCAGCTACACGTCATACGGCGCTATAGCGCTTTCGCTCCCGACGTCGTTATCCGCTGAGAAGCTCTCGAGAAGCGCGACTGTCATGGAGAACTTCAACGCGCTTTCCTACGAGACCGTTCTCCCGGCGTACTATACGATAACCCTGTACGGCAAGACGCTCCGCGACGAGGAATCGGCTGATATGCTTGACATAATGTTCGCGAACTGCGAGTGCGAGGACGCAGCCGTGTTCGGGTTTGACGGATATCAGAACACGATAACCGACGTGCTGTGCCAGGGCAAGGAGATTACCTCGACTCTCGAAGCGAAGAGAGCTTCGGTTGAAGAGAAGATAGACGAGCTCTACGAGGCTATGGACTGACCCCGGCGAAAGTGAGGTTTTATACAATAAATCCACCGGATAATACATTGAAAAAAGCTTCAGTATAGTGTATAATATTTACAACATCAGCCAAATTCCGATAAATTAATATAGGAATAATCCATGACTGAATAACTGAAGGAGAGACGAAAATGAAAAAAATCTTCCTGTCCGGACTTGCGGCACTGCTGTGCGCGACGGCACTCACCGCGAGTGTATCGGCGCATAAGGACTTCAAGAGCTGGGGCGACGTCCCGAAGACCGCGACAAAGATCACGCTCGACGGTAAGCTCGACGAGGTCTACAATGAAGGTCTCATTGTGAACGTGAACCTTGCCGATGACGGCAAGACCGGCACCGCTACCGGTAAGGCTTACTTTGTGTGGGCTGACGACGGACTCTACTGCGCGGTCGAGGTGAAGGATCCGGATATCTGCGCGATCGACGAGTCGAAGAACGCGTGGGAGCAGGATGGTATTGAGATCACCTACGACTGGGCGAACGACGGTTCGACGCGCCACAAGTGGATGATTCACTATGACGGCACTGTGGTCAAGGCCGGCGACGCGACCGTCGAGGCGATCGAGGCAAAGGCTACCAAGACCGCTGATTCCTACATAATCGAAACAAAGGCTGCACTCCCGGACGGCGTCAAGACCGGTTCCGGCATCGGCATCAACATCCTCATTGACGATATGACGGACGACAACAGCGTCCGCACGATCGTCCGTTCCGCACAGTCCGCCGGCGCGGGTGAGAACGACGTCGCGAACTTCGATTACATTTCGCTGTCTGACAAGGAAGTAGGGAACGAGACCGCTCCGGCTGCTGCCGATACCGATACAGCTGCCGCTCCCGCCACCGCTGACCTTTCGGTCATCGCCGCTCTGCTCGCGGCAGCTTCGGGCGCGGTTGTCGTCTCGAAGAAGCGCAGATAAAATTCCGAAGAAACACTGATCTAAGGTTGTTTTTGCTATAAAGGCTCATATCGGAAGCTTTTTCCGCAGAGACCGGAGCTTTCGGATTATTTCTTACAAGCCAGTTTTTTCATTGCATTGCCTGACCCGGAAACGGGTCAGGTTTTTTTCGGAAACCGTAAATCCGCGATGAAAAACAACTTGACAAACCCGGACGAGTACTGTATAATAGTAAGTAGTATGATAAGGAAGGATATACATGGCGGGGATATGTGGCGACGGATATCCTGATCGCAAGCGTCACACACCGCGGTGTTCGGGAAGAATAATGAGCGTTATCGAGAATCTGGGCGATTTCCCGGGTATGCGGGTTAATTTCTCAAAGCTGTCTGTATTTCATCATGACGTGCCGGCTCGCGAGTTCTCGACTGGCTTTCGGTTTATTAACAACGTTTATCTGATACTCGACGGCAAGTACCGATATTTTCATCCGGACGGCGGCATCGTCGAGGCAAAGCCGCGCGACATAGTCCTTCTGCCCTATGGGAGCGCATATAAGCGGGGGACTCTCAGCGGCGACAATTTCGGCAGCGGGCTATGTCTGGATTTCCGTATGGTCGGAGAGGACGGTCATGAGCTGACGTTTCCGCCGTATGTCACGCTGCTCACGACCGATACCGACGGATATTACGAAAAGCTCTACCGCGAGGCGATGCGGGCACAGCTCGACGCGCACGGCGGATTCGCGTTCCGCGCGACGGTGTATGATATCTTCGACAAGTTATTTGCCGAGGCCGACCGCTTTCCGGCGGGGTCGCCGTGGAACGACATCGCGCCCGCGATCAATATTATCGAACGCTCACCGCAGAACAACAGAACTGTCGTTGAGCTCGCCGGACTCTGTAAACTCTCGGAAACCCGGTTCAGACAGCTTTTCAGGGGTTACACCGACGGCATGAATCCGATCGAATACCGAAACTGTCTGCGCGTTCGCAAGGCAAAGGAACTCCTGTGCGCGAATTCGCTCTATTCTGTCGAAAAAATCGCGGATATGCTCGGGTTTTACGACGCGCCGTATTTTATAAAGATCTTCACCAGGTTTGTCGGGGCGACGCCGAAGGAGTACAGATCCACGGTATGTGAGAATGACGAAGAGCTCCCGGACTACAATATGGTGAACAGATGAATATACGTGCCGAAAAAATCCTGACCCGGAAGCATTGAATTGTTCATAAATTGATGATATAATAAAAGTAAACACAATACCGACAGCCGCCGCGGCGCGGCTGTTTGTAAAGCATCAGGTTAGCCGCAACTAACCACGAGCGCCGAATTAATCACTATCTGATGCGGCGCAACAGGATCATACATACACGGCTGGCTCTGCATCACGACGCGGAAATAAAGTATTGTCCGCACATCCGTGAGGATATGACGCGGGGGCGCGGTAAAAAATTTGAAAGAAGGCATAAATATGAGTATTCCGGCTGCGCTGCTTCGCGGCGTATACAAGGCTCTCGGCACGAAAAAACTGTTCGCGCTTCCGGAGGATGAGCTTCTGAAGGTGATCGGAAAGCAGAACAGAAACCGCGGGTTCTTCATGCCGACCGATCACAAGGCGCACTATGAAAAACGGATGATAAACGGTTTCCCTTGCCTGATAGCCCGAGAAAAGCCAGAACCGGCGAAACGCGCGATACTGTTCTTCTTCGGCGGCGGGATGATGATCGGTCCGGACAGGGGTGATATCGGGGTCATACGGAAGCTGTGCCTTGAGACCGGCTCGGATGTCTGGTTCCCGTGCTATCCGCTCTGCACCGATTACTGCATCACTGAGACCTATGACATGTCTTTTGAATGCTACCGGCAGATGGTCGGAATATATGGCGGCGGCAACGTCAGTACCTGCGGCTTCTCGTCCGGAGGCGCGCTCGCTCTCGGCATCGCGGCGCACAACAGCGCGCTCGGATCCCCGCTCCCGCAGCCGAAGCATATCGTCGCGGTGTCTCCCGGCGAGGTGCCGTGGAACGACGAGGAGAAAGAGCGTATGAAAGCGCTCAACGAAACCGACGTCGCAATTGACTACGCTTTCATGGCGAGGGTCGAAAAGTTCATGCGTCACGGGGAGGAAAACGTTCCGGACTATATGATATCCGGTTCGCGCGGGGATTTTTCCGGAGTCGGGGATATACATTTCTTTTACAGCTCGGACGAGGTGCTCTATGGTGCGCTCCCGGATTTCACCGCCGCCTGTGAGCGTTCCGGCGTGCCGTACACGGTCACGGCGAGACCGGGGATGGTTCACTGCTACTGTATGCTGCCATATTTTCGCGAGGCGAAGGAGGATTTTTCTAAGATCGTTGAAATACTCGGAAGAGAATAAGGAATCACTGATTCAAGATTTTTTTCTGCGAAAAAACCGAATTATTCAGTGTATCCATGAGGGATAAGATTATGATTCTGTTATATTTATTGTTGGAAGGTATACTGCTCGGTGTGCTGCTGACTCTTGCCTGCGCGTTCGGTATACGCGGCGGCGCCGTCGGGATGGTTCATCTGTATCACAAGGATGTTCAGGAGCGCTGCGTCGAGCTTGGTCTGACGACCGAAAAGAACATACGCCGGCGCGCGCTTCTCATGAAGCTTTGCGCGGTGGTGTATCTGGCTGTCCTGATTCCCTGCGTTCTTGCCGTGAACGGTGCGCGCGGTTTTTTTGAAATGTTCTGGCAGATGACCGTGATTCTGCTGATCGTCAACCTGATCGACCGATTATTCATAGACGATTTCTGGGTCGGGCACACAAAGGCGTGGATCATCCCCGGAACTGAGGATATGATGCCGTACATAAGCTCCCGCGACAAAGCCTTCAAGTGGGTTGGCGGAATCGTATGCTCTCCGATAGCGGCGGCGATTCTCGCCGGGATAATGACCCTTTTCGGGTTCTGAAGATAAGGAAAGGGCGTAATAACGGATATGCTGTTTGAAACATACGGCAACGTATCGTTCCCGGCGATACTGTTCTTCCACGCGATGGGTGTGACCGGGGCGAGCAGCGCGCCTGTCGCGAAATACCTCTGCGACAGGTATTTCTGTATTCTGCCGACCTCCACCGTTTACTGTGAAGGGCAGAAATATCTCGGCAAGGAGGATGAGGTCAGGCAGATCGAGAATTTTCTGCGTGAAAAAGGAATTAAGCGGCTCGCGCTCGTTGTCGCGTCCTCAATTGGCGCGGATCTCGCGATGGCGTTTCTGACAGGATCCGGAATACCGGTGGATCACGTCTTCTTCAACGGAGGGCAGTTCGCGCGAATTGGTCTTGCGGCGAGAAGGCTGATGACGCCTTTTCTGTACCTCGCGATAAAGAGCCTTTACCTGTCGAAAGGCGGGACTTTGAAAAAAAATAATGTGGTGTTATGACGAGTCGATTAAACCGTATTTCGTAGCCGCCGGAAAAGCTTTACGATATGGGAATCTGCGCCGTCAGCTTGCCGACAGCCTTGAGGACAAGCCGTTCCCGCCGCTGTCCGCCGGGCTTCAGCGTCGGACGTTCTTTGCGTTCGGAAGCGCGGAGGAGCATTTCAAATATCGCCCGGATGTCATAAAAGCGTACCCGGACGGGAACTTCCCGGTCTTTGACGGATATAACCATATGCAGTATCAGATACGTGACCCGAAGGGATTCGCGGAAATGCTCGTGTCGATTATCGGGAAGAACACTTTGCCGGAGCTGCCGTTTCTGATGCAGGACACAAAATGAAAGGGTTTTGAAACTATGAAATATCATATAGAAAAGAACACGGTTCAGGAAACACTGGTAATACCGCTCTACGGCAGAAAGATGTGCTCCGGGCTGTATCCGTCCCTGTTCCGCGACGAGACGGCGATCCGTCTGATTGACGAGATCGACTACGATTTTTCCGGTCTCGCGGAAAAGGCGGGAAGCGCGATGCAGCGCTTTGGCTTTCTCGAGGTCGCGATGCGCCAGAATGACCTCGCGTATGAAGTCAGAGAGTATCTGAAAGAGCATCCGGAGGCGGCGGTTGTGAATCTCGGCTGTGGGCTCGACGACATCGGGCGGCGCTGTGACAACGGACAATGTCATATATACAATCTTGACTTTCCGGACGTGATAAGCGTGCGGAACGAGCTGCTTCCGGCGGGCGAGAGGGAGGAAAATATCGCCTGCGACCTTAACGATACGTCGTGGTTTGACAAGATCGACAACGGCGGCGGAGCGATATTCTTTGCCGCCGGGGTGTTCTACTATTTCCTGAGCGAACAGGTGAAAAAGCTCGTTCGGAAAATGGCGAAGGCTTTCCCGGGAGGACGTCTCGTTTTTGACGCCGCGAACAGGGCGGCGGTGAAGCTGATGCTCAAGACATGGATCAAAAGCGCCGAGATCCGCGATGTCGGGGCGTATTTCGCGGTTTCCGACGCCGGGCGCGTGATATCGACGTGGAGTCCCGGCATACAGGTGTCCTCGCGTGGGTATATGCTCGGGTACAACGATCTGAGAGACCCGTCGGTAAGCGGATTTTTCCGGTTTCTTGCGAGGGTCGGGGACGGGGCTATGAAGATGCGGATTGTACGTGTGGAGTTCGGGGA
>ERZ808240.5457-NODE-5457-length-10345-cov-16.420311_pt1 | contig 10345 bp, 4 predicted proteins | sample MGYA00521084_ERZ808240 | MGnify/ENA primary metagenome ERZ808240 (study PRJEB31516, sample SAMN03275571) | gut metagenome | biome: mammalia-associated habitat; material: feces | host: Papio cynocephalus | place: Kenya | collected 2012-08-06 ... | reverse complement strand
CGCCATTGCTCGCAACAGCTGTTTCCCAAACCTTTTGCCACCTTTCCGGCAAGTAATCGCAATTCTCTGAATATCATAGGGTGGATCACCACTTATTGATTCAGTGAGAGTTACGCAAAGCCGCCAGTCAAATTCAGAGGGCAACGTTTACGAACATATACATTAACAGCCTATTACATCCCACGCAGACACCGCTCTCCCACCGCCGTGTCCGGTCTCTACGGCAGGCTCAGTGACCGAAACCATCCCCTTCGGCTGACTTAATGCTTGAACGCATAATGTCTCTTCCTCCAATTGTGCCTATGCCGAATTGCGAAATGCGCGGAAAAACTTTGTGAATAAAAAAAGTTGCATATATTTGCAGTGCTAGAATCCGCCACGCGAGCCGAAAGGCAGCGTACCAGGGCGGAACTTTTTTTGATATGTCATATTCTAATCAACCACTCACAACATCGGATCGGAACTGGCGTCTTTCGGATGCATGACAAAGTTATTCTTCAATTTCTCCGACACAAAGACCAAGAAGTCCATTGCCAGAAGCTATTACGTACCGCAACATGAAATCTTGGAAAGCTGGATGAAATCGCTCAACGCATTGAGAAATTCGTGTGCGCACCACAGCCGTGTCTGGAATCGAATAATGCCAGCAATGCCACAGATTCCGTCAAGGCTGAACAAAAACCGGATTACAATCAAACCGACAGCCAACAGATTATATGCGATTTTATCTTGTATGAGTTACTGGTTAAACGCCATAAAGCCTCATAATGATTTCACCCAAAAGTTCAAATCACTTTTAAGTCAATACCCTAGCATCGACATTCGCGCAATGGGATTCCCTCTTGATTGGGAAAAGGAGCCTTTATGGAGATAAGTCCAGGCTTCAGAGACAAGTCCTGCCCCACACACAATGCACCCATTGCCCGTGGTGATTTTCATTATGCCACACAGTTCCAATTCTCCCCACCCTGGCGTTCTCCGGTGACAAAATCCCACCAAAACGCCTCCCAAGAGGAACAAACGCCCCTCTGCAGCATCATTTTAATCCAAAATCGTCTCCCTTCAGCCCCTTGGTGGCATAGGATAGAACTCCTTCAGCCCGTCTCTTAGTTGAGCGTTGCTGAATATCACCCGAATAGTTCTGAATGACTTCCAAGACGAACCAACTTGATGGTTTGTTCCGCCTCATCAACCCATATCAGCAGGAAATCGCTCTCTATATGACATTCAAACGCTCCTTTGTAGTTACATGTCAAAGGGTGTGGTTTGTATTCATCAGGCACTTTTAGCGCTGACGGGAAAGTCAGACAGAAAGTTCCAGCCAGCGGGTTTCCTTGGTGTCAAGGAGATCGGAGACTTCAGCGAAACGGGTAGTGACTTTCTGGAGTTCAGCGGGATCGGTCAGGCCTCCGTTCATCTTGGACTCAAGGTCGGATTTCTCGGTGGTCAGGGACTCGATGTCTTTCTCAAGTTGTTCAAGCTCACGCTGTTCCTTGTAGCTCAGCTTGCGCGGGGCATCAGAACTGGAACTTTTGGACGAAGCGCTGACAGAGCCACCAAGTTGAGACGAGTCGGATGCCACCGCAGCGGCCTTGGAGGCGCGTTCCTCCTCTCGGGCCTTGCTGCGTTTCTCCGCCTCGTAGTCCTTGATGAACTCTCGGTACTGGCTGTAGCTGCCGATGAAATCCTTGATCTCTCCGTTGCCGCAGAACACGAAGAGGTGATCGACCAGACGGTCCAAAAAATGGCGGTCGTGGGAAACCAGGATCAACGTGCCTTTGAACTCCTTCAAGTACTCTTCAAGAATATTGATGGTTACGATGTCCAGATCGTTGGTCGGCTCGTCCATGATCAGGAGGTTCGGCTGCTTCATCAGGATTGTCAGCAGGTACAGACGACGTTTCTCCCCTCCGGAAAGCTTGCTGATGCGGTTGTTCAGCATGTCGTGCGGGAAAAGGAACTGGCTTAGCAAATGAGTGTCGTTCACGGTTTCCAGAACGGTTTGGTTCTCATCGAATTGCATTCCGCTCTGACGGTAGTATCCTATTTTCAGGGACTCTCCCCTCTCGATGACACCGGTGGTTCGGCAATGCTCAACAACCGTGGTTCGGCTAGGCTCACCAACCGTGGTTCGGCTAGGCTCACCAACCGTGGTTCGGCTAGGCTCATCAACCAATGAAGCGCCAGGATCCGACGCGTCCATATTCCCGATCAGAAGATTGATGAAGGTTGTCTTTCCGACACCGTTCTTTCCCACGATGCCGACCTTCTCGTAGCGCTGGAAATTGTAGGTGAAATGGCTCAGGTAGCAGTCCTCGCCATAATATAAGCTGACATCCTTGCAGTTGATGATCTTGGTTCCAAGCCTTGAAGCCGGTCCCATCTCTGCAAGGCTCACGCTGCTGGTCCGATAGACCTGTTCCGCCCTGTCCTTCAGTTCGTAGAAGGCGTTCTTGCGGTACTTCGCCTTGCCGGTCCTGGCGCACGGGCTCGCGTGCATCCATTCCAGCTCACGGCGAAAGAGGTTCTTGATCCTGTCGGTCTCGGCATTGTAGTTCTCGATGCGCTCCTGTCTCTTCTCCAGGTAGTTCTGATAGTTACCTTTATAAATATACACGGCTCCGTGATCCATCTCCATCACCGTGTTCGCCACGGAATCAAGGAAGTAGCGGTCATGGGTCACCATCAGGAGGGTGCAGCGGGCGTGGGACAGATAGTTCTCCAGAAACTCGATGCCGTCAATGTCCAGATGGTTCGTCGGCTCGTCCATCACGAAGAAGTCCGCCTCGCTGGCGAGCATCACGATGATGGCGGCACGCTTTACCTCTCCGCCGGAAAGCACCTTCATCTTACGGTCATATTCCGACATTCCGAAGGAGGTCAGAAGACGGCGGACCCGCTGCTCATATTCAGCAAGATGCTCCGGGTCAAGGTTTTTCGTCCACTGCTCGCTGTCCCGCATTATCTGATCCCACACGGTGGACTCTGGGTCATATTCATACTCCTGCTCAAGGAAAGCGATGCGGATGTCCTTGAGGAATATGATCTTGCCGCCGGAGTCGGAGCTGTCCTTTCCCGCGAGGATGCGCAGAAGGCTGGTCTTGCCGGTGCCGTTCGGGGCGATGAGGGCGATCTTGTCGCCTTCGTTGATGTTGAATCCGATGTGCTCGAACAGGACTTTCGGGCCGTAGGATTTGGAGATGTTCTCTATCTGGAGGTAACTTGGCATATTCTTATTTCCGAATGACGTTCCAAGGGCAAACCTTAGATTTGCGGCGGAGTTCTCATCTCTAAGACTTACAGCCACAAAGTTACAAAGTTTCGGAGGAAGTGCAAAAACAGATAAGGAACGACAAACGGTGGAGGACTGCCGTGCAACGCATAAATTTTCACTTAAACGATATAATTGAATAAACAGTTTGACAAAAACTATATTCTGGCTATATTACAAAAGTTTTGGTTGACAAGTAAGAATATAGTGTCGTCTTTCTGTGCGAGAGGGTTCCTTCCATTTCCACAGTTCTGTACAGGAACTCGAGACTAATTCAAAATAAATCAGTGTGATAAATTGGTAATGAGACACCTGCGTGTCTGATTACACTAAACTGTTTAAATAATGAAGCACTATTTATGTTTGGTGATTGCCTGCTTGCTTGCTGGCAGTGGGTACTTGTTTGGACAGAGTACCCGAACGGTCACCGGAGTTGTCGTCTCGGCTGAAGACGGGCTTCCGGTCATCGGCGCGGCGGTTTTGGAGAAAGGGACCAAAAACGCCTCGATCACGGACACCGACGGCAGATTTACCATCAAGGTAAGCCTGACCGCCAAGGCTCTTGAAGTATCCTGCCTCGGAATGAGGCCTAAGGAAGTCCCCGTGACTTCAGGAGAAATGAGGATTGAGATGCAGACCGACACGGAGGTTCTTGAAGGAGTTGTCGTGACCGGTATGCAGAAGATGGACAAGAGATTATTCACCGGAGCCACTGACCGGTTGTCCGCTGACAATGTCAAACTTGACGGTATAGCAGACGTGAGCCGAGGTCTTGAGGGACGGTCCGCCGGTGTCTCAGTCCAGAATGTCTCAGGAACGTTCGGAACAGCCCCGAAGATCCGGGTAAGAGGAGCGACCTCTATCTACGGCAGTTCAAAGCCGCTGTGGGTTGTGGACGGAGTGATTATGGATGACGTTGTGGATGTCAACGCCGACGACCTTTCGTCAGGAGACGCCAACACGCTGATCTCCTCCGCCATCGCCGGTTTGAACTCCGACGACATCGAGAGCTTCCAGATCCTTAAGGACGGTTCAGCCACATCAATCTACGGAGCCAGAGCAATGGCCGGAGTCATTGTCGTCACGACCAAGAAGGGTGTCTCCGGCCAGGCGCACATCAACTACACCGGAGAGTTCTCCTACAGGCTGAAACCTTCGTACCAGACATTCAATGTGATGAACTCACAGGACCAGATGGATGTCTATCAGGAGATGCAGAAGAAAGGCTGGCTGAATTATTCAGCTGTCGCCAACGCATCGTCAAGCGGCGTGTACGGCAAGATGTACGAACTTCTGAGCACAGTAGACCCTGTGACTGGACAGTTCGCGCTTCAGAACACAAAAGAGGCAAGGACAGCCTATCTGAGGGCCGCTGAGTTCCGCAACACTGACTGGTTCGACATCCTGTTCAACAACTCTGTCTCGCAGAACCACTCGGTAAGCATCTCCTCAGGCACGGACAGGTCGCAGCACTATGCGTCCATCAGCGCCATGAGCGATCCAGGCTGGACAAAGCAGAATCAGGTCCAACGCTATACAGGGAATCTCAACAGTACTTTCAAGATTTCAAAAGGCCTAAGTTTCAACATGATAGCAAACGTGGCCTACAGAAAGCAGAAAGCCCCGGGGACACTTGGCAGCACAACGGATGTCGTGAACGGAACAGTCAAGAGAGATTTCGACATCAATCCGTACTCCTACGCATTGAACACTTCAAGGACATTGGATCCAGACACTTTCTACACAAGGAACTACGCACCGTTCAACATTGTCCACGAGTTGGACAACAACTACATTGACATCAATGTGATCGATTCCCGTTTTCAAGGTCTTCTCACCTGGAAACCGACTCCTAAATTGGAAATCAACGCTCTCGGTGCGGTCAAATATTCCGCGACCACCCAGGAGCATCACATTCTGGATGAGTCCAACCAGGCGCAGGCCTACAGGGCGATGGGCACTACAACCATCAGAGACAACAACAGTTATCTCTACACAGACCCTGACGACCCTTACGCAGTTCCTGTCACGGTTCTCCCTGAGGGAGGTATTCTGGACAGGACGGACAATTCATTGTTCGGATGGGACTTCCGAGCCTCAGCAGCCTACAACAATGTGTTCGCTGACAGGCACATTGTCAATCTCTACGGCGGACTTGAGACCAACTCCTACGACAGACACGCCACGTGGTTCAGAGGATGGGGTATGCAGTACAACATGGGCGAGATTCCATTCTACGCCTATCAGGTGTTCAAGAAAGGCTCCGAGCAAAACAGCCAGTATTACTCGATGGGCAACACTTACAACCGTACCGCCGCTTTCTTCGCCACAGGCACGTATTCTTACAAAGGCATCTACACCTTGAACGGGACTTTCCGTTACGAAGGGACAAACAGGCTTGGCAAGTCCAACACTGCAAGATGGCTTCCAACCTGGAACGTCTCCGGAGCCTGGAACGTCTCCGAGGAGGAGTTCTTCAAGCCTCTGACAAACGCGGTCTCTCACCTGTCACTGAAAGCGTCGTATTCACTGACCGCAGATCCCGGTCCTTCGTATGTGACCAACTCACGCGACGTGATCTCCAGTTCGAACCCTTGGAGACCTTGGTCAAAAGACAAAGAGAGCCAGCTCTACGTGTCCAGCCTTGAGAATTCGGAACTCACCTACGAGAAGAAGCACGAGCTTAACATCGGTTTCGAGTCAGGGTTCATCGACAACAGGATCAACCTCTCTTTTGACTGGTACAAGCGCGACAACTTTGACCTGATCGGAATCATCACGACCAAAGGCGTCGGAGGGGAGGTGCGCAAGTACGGCAACATAGCGTCAATGAAGTCCGATGGCGTCGAGGTTTCTCTCTCCACGACAAACGTCAGGACAAAGGACTTCTCTTGGGCGACCAACTTAATCTACTCGCACACCCACAATGAGGTGACGCACCTTGAGACAGCCGAGCGGGTGATAGACCTTGTCTCCGGCACCGGATTCGCCCAGGAAGGCTATCCTGTAAGAGGCATCTTCTCCATCCCGTTCAAAGGACTGGGCAGCGACGGACTTCCTAGATTCATCGACCAGGACGGCGAGGAGACAGTCTCCGGTGTCAATTTTCAGGAACAGGAGAAACTTGATTTCCTTGAATATTCCGGCAACGCCGATCCGACGGACATCGGGTCGCTCGGAAACATCTTTACCTACAAAGGGTTCAAACTGAACGTGTTCATAACCTACTCTTTCGGGAACGTTGTGCGCCTTGACCCGGTGTTCAGGAAAAGCTACACGGACCTTGACGCCATGCCAAGAGAGTTCAAGAACAGGTGGACAATCCCCGGGGACGAGGCCAAGACCACAATCCCTGTCATCTCGGACACGAGGCAGAACAGGACGGACAGCAACCTTGCCGTGGCCTACAATTCCTACAACTACTCCACCGAGCGCATCGCCAAAGGTGATTTCATAAGAATGAAAGAGATCTCTCTGAGTTATGACCTTCCAAAGTCTTTCACCAAAGCCTTGAAACTCAGCAGCGCATCCGTGAAGATCCAGGCGACCAACCTCTTCCTGCTCTATGCGGACAAGAAACTCAACGGACAGGATCCTGAGTTCTTCAACACCGGCGGAGTGGCCCTCCCGGTCCCGAAGCAGTTCACTTTCACACTCAGATTAGGAATCTAACACCAGAATCATGAAAAACAGAAACATATCATACATTTCATTCATCATAGCGATGGCATCCGCTGCATCTTCCTGCAATGGATTCCTCGACAAGATGCCTGACAACAGGACAGAGGTAGACACTGAAAGCAAGGTCGTGAGCCTTATCACATCAGCCTATCCCAAGACAGACCACCAACTGCTGTGCGAGTTCATGTCAGATAACGTTGATGACTACGGGGAGAGCAACCCGTACTATGATCAGTTCATAGAGGAAGTCTATGGCTGGCAGGATGTCACCCAGGCCGACAACGAAGATCCTGAGAATCTTTGGGAGGCCTGCTACTCAGCCATCAGCTCGGCGAACAAGGCCCTTGACGCCATCGAGAATCTTGGTGGAGAGGAAGTCTCGCAAACAATCAAAGAGTGCAAGGGAGAGGCCTTGTTCGCCAGGGCATACTCACACTTCATCCTGACTAACATCTTCTGCCTCAACTACAATTCCAAGACAAGCGCCACGGATCCCGGAATCCCGTATATGACGGAATCAGAGACGACGTTGAACCCAGATTACGAAAGAGGCACAGTGGCAATGGACTATGAGTTGATGGACAAGGACATCCAGGAAGGCCTGTCCCTCATCGGAGACAACCACCTCAGCGTGCCTAAATACCACTTCAACACCCAAGCGGCCTACGCCTTTGCGGCAAGGTTCTACCTTTTCTACGAAAAGTGGGACAAAGCCAAGGAATATGCAGACCTTTGCCTCGGTGACACTCCGACCCTCAGGGACTGGACGGCGGTGGCAGCCCTTCCGGTGGAGCCGGATGTCAGATCAGAAGACTACATAAACTCTGACCACTCTTGCAATCTTCTTCTGACGACAGCATATTCAGGAATGGGTCTGTATATGGGTCCATACAGGGTTTATGCAAGATATTCCCATGGCAGGTACCTCGCATCCTTTGAGACTGGAGCCGCAACGCATATTTTCGGAGGCAACAACGCCTACATCGCACCGATGTATTCCTACACCGCCACCAACTTTGACAGAGCCATGTTCTGGAAAATTCCTTTTCTGTTTGAATATTCAGACCCTGTCGCCGGAATAGGTTTCTACAGATGCGTGTTCGTGAACTTCAGTACGGACGACTGCCTGCTTACAAGGGCGGAAGCCAAGATAATGATGGATGATTACAACGGAGCCGCCGCCGACCTGACCTTATGGCAGAACAATATGGTAAAGGCCAGCTTCAGGAAAGACTTGACACCTGAAAGCATACAGACATTCTTCAATTCAGTTGAATATGCGGACGGAATGAACTCAACCATCAAGAAGCACATCGCTCCGGCGTTCGAGGTTGGGGAAGAAGGCGGGGTTAAGGAGTCGATGCTCCAGTGCGTTCTCGACTTTAAGCGCATCCAGAACCTGCATGAGGGTACGAGGTGGTTCGACATCAAGCGCTACAACATCGAGATAGTGCGCAGGGTGATGGGTGCTGACGGATTTCCGGAGACTGTAACAGACTCTCTCACAGCCGGCGACCCACGCAGAGCAGTTCAGATTCCGGCCAAGGTAATAAAAGCCGGATTGCAGGGAAATCCAAGGAACAACTAAAAAACGATCATCATGAAAAAAGCCATATTATATCTTATGCTTGCCGCCTCGCTGCCGATGGTTCTCACGTCGTGCGATTATGACAATCCCGACCCGGACAAAAGTGTGATCGAGGAAAGCACACGTAGGAACAATGATTTCGACAACTGGCTTGACGTCAATTTCGTCTATCCTTACAATATTGACTTCAAGTACAGGATGGAGGACATAGAGTCTGACATGAACTACACGCTGGTACCGGCAAGGACTGAATGCTCGGTAGCCATGGCACATCTGCTCAAGTACCTGTGCCTCGAGGCGTACGACGAGGTGGCCGGTGTGGAATTCACCAGGAAATATTTTCCTAAACAAGTGCATCTGATCGGATCTCCGGCCTACAACAATAACGAGACAATGGTTCTCGGCGTGGCCGAAGGCGGCAAGAAGATCACCCTATACAACCTCAACACGCTTCCGTCCATCATGGATGACGTGGACCTGCTGAACGAATGGTACTTCGGCACCATCCATCACGAGTTCACTCACATCCTGCACCAGACCAAGCCATACGCCGCCGCCTTCAATGCCATATCCGGTACGGACTATGTCGCTGATTACTGGAGCGAGGAGCCTTACAACACAGAATTCCTTCAAAGAGGTTTCATCACGGACTATGCCCAGAAGAACGCTGACGAGGACATGGCCGAAATGGTCTCCAAGTACATCACCAACGACGATGAGTACTGGAACGCAAGACTCAACGCCGCGGGAGACCAAGGGGCGTCAATCATTCAGGCGAAATTCAATTATATCAAAAAATACCTTTCCTCTGAATGGGGCATAGACATCGATGAGCTCAGAAGCGTGATTCTAAGGCGCGAGGCCGAAGTCATCTCCGGAAAAATCGACCTGTATGACATTTCACTGGACTAATCTTTAAAGACCACGATTATGAAACGAATATTATTGTTCATCACTCTCGCGCTCACATCCTTGATGTTCTTTTCCTGCCTGAAAAGTCAGGAGGATGTTTTCGACGAGCCCTCAGCGGTACGTCTTCAGAAACTGATCAGAGCCTACAAAGACACTCTGGCAGCGTCCAAAAACGGCTGGATAATGCAGTACTACCCTATCCCGTCAAAGGATTACGGAGGGTTTGACTATTGGCTGAAGTTCGACAATGACCAGAACGTCTCGGTATACACCAATCTCACCTTTAGCGACGGAACGGTGAAGACAAGCCTCTATGACATCATCCCGGAGCGAGGTCCGGTGCTGACTTTCAACACGTACAATGACATACTGCATTTTTTCACGACTCCATCGAGCGAGTACTACCAAGGCTATCAGAGCGACTACGAATTCGTGATAGAAAGCTACGAGGACGGGATCTTCACCTTGGTAGGAAAGATCTATGGAAACAAAATGTACCTGATAAGACTGGGAGACTCCAAGACACCCGCGGAGTATCTTGACAATGTGGCCAACAACAGTTACAGGCTGATCAAGGGCGACTTCAACTGCACTACAGAGGAAGGTACCGCAATGTACTTCCAGTCAAGCGCCAAGGTCAATTTCAGATACCTCGACGGAGAAGACACTGTCGTGGTGACCAGACCTTTCGCCCTGACTGACGATGGAATAGACCTCAACACTCCGGTCGAATTCAACGGACACAGCATGCGGAGGTTCAAAATCGACTACTCAGACGGTTCCTACGTCTGCACGGACAAGGGACAGGAGGACATGAGGTTTGAGTATGACCATCCTGACACCTACGTCAAGTACGATGACCTGCTCGGGGATTACTACTGCGTCTGCGGCAT
>ERZ808240.5456-NODE-5456-length-10345-cov-30.625753_pt1 | contig 10345 bp, 11 predicted proteins | sample MGYA00521084_ERZ808240 | MGnify/ENA primary metagenome ERZ808240 (study PRJEB31516, sample SAMN03275571) | gut metagenome | biome: mammalia-associated habitat; material: feces | host: Papio cynocephalus | place: Kenya | collected 2012-08-06 ... | reverse complement strand
CTTTCCACGTGGAGCCGGGCGTGCTGATTCCGAGACCTGAGACTGCCGAGCTTTGCCAATGGATAGTGGAAACACAGAAAGAAAACTGGGAAAAAGAAGAGGAAATCATCAGAAAAGAATTTAATATAAAACCTGATGTGAACATTGATGATGTAAATATATTTGAGGCAAAAGGATGGCTCAAGCGTAAATATTTATATCTGAGATACCTCGTCAAAATGATGCATAGTTATAAAAAGGCAAGGCATACCAAACTTGTCTCTCCTACCCCAAGAATCATTGACCTTTGCTCAGGCTCTGGCTGCATCGCCATTACTTTGAATCTTGAAATTCCAAATTCGGAAGTATTAGGAATCGACATCTCCGACTGCGCCTGCGAAGTTGCCGAAAAGAATGCCAATCTGTTGGCTTCCAAAGCATTCTTTAGTAATGCCGACATCTTCGAAATGCTAGAAAAGTGCAAGAGAAACACAAAGGACCATTTCAAAGCAGACATCATCGTGAGCAATCCTCCCTACATCTGCGAGAAAGAAAAATCTGACATGGAAAAAAATGTCCTGGAGCACGAACCAGCCATCGCCCTCTTCGTACCCGACGACGACCCGCTGAAATTCTATAGAGCCATCGCTGAGTTCGCCTCCATCGAATTGCGCAGTTGGGGCTTGCTCTATTTCGAGATTAATCCTATCTACGAAAAGGAAACGAGGGAAATGCTCGAAGGGTTCGGCTTCAGAGACATCGAGACCAAGGAAGATTCATTCGGCAAAAAGCGAATGATGAGAGCTATGAAATAAGAAAAGCTCTGCCAACTCAACATTCAACATTCAACACTCAAAATAATGGAATACGAAAGTTACAACAAGCCACGTCGCGCCAAGAAGCCGATGACCGAGCAGCAGGCTCTCTTGAAGCTCACCACCCTCTGCACCCAGGCCGAGCATTGCTCGCAGGAGATGCTCGACAAAATGAAGAAGTGGGAGCTCACGGAGGATGCCATCGCCCGCAACATGCAATTTTTGACGGAGAAGAAATTCATCGACGACGAGCGATTCGCCCGGTTCTTCATCAACGACAAGATAAAATACAATAAGTGGGGACGACGCAAGGTGGAACAAGCCCTCTGGATGAAGCACATCCCAAAGGAAATCTCCGACCCCATCTTCGCCGAAATCGAGGACGACCTCTATATGGAAACCCTCCTGCCTTTACTGAAAAGCAAGTACAAGACCATCAAGGCAAAAAACGACTACGAGCGCTCCATGAAACTCATCCGATTCGCCATGGGCAGAGGCTACAGCATAGACGTCATCCACAAGTGCATCGACCGAATGAAAGAGGAAGACTTGGGAGAAATAGATTTCGAAGACAACTTCTAAATCTCAATCCACCCCCAAAAACAGCCATCATTCCAAAGCTCCATTGGGTTCCATCCACTAACTTCATAGTTTTTTAAAAAAAAATGTACCTCAGCCTGTTAGAAAGAATCATCGACCTCTTTTCTCCTCGCTATTGCCCATCGTGCGACAAACGCTTGATGGGCACAGAGGAGATGCTGTGCGCCACCTGCCTATTGGGACTCCCGATAACATCTACCTGGGAAGACCCCTACGAGAACAAGATGGCGAAGATGTTCTGGGGGCGCATACCCATCGAGCGATGCGTGGCACTCTTCTATTATCATAGTCACTCTTATCCCAGCAACATCATTTACGCCCTGAAATACCACCATCGTCCCGATGCGGGCGTTTACCTAGGCCACCTCATCGGCAGCAAAGGATTGGAAACTAACTTTTTCGATGGAATCGACGCCATCATTCCCATTCCAATTACCCCCAAAAGACGAAAACAACGCGGCTACAACCAAAGCGAAATGATAGCCCGAGGCATTCAGGAGAAGATTGCCAAGAATATCCAAGAGAAAATAACAAAGGGGATTCAAGGGGGAATAATCGACAAGGGGATTCAAGGAGCGAAAACACCTCCCATCATTACCGACGCTGTACGCCGCATCGTGTTCACGGAAAGCCAAACCCAAAAGACAAGAATGGGACGACTGGAAAACGTGGAGAATGTATTCCAACTATCCGACTTCTATCACGACACTGACGGAAAGCACCCCATCTCCGACCTCGCTGGCAAGCATCTGCTTCTGATAGACGACGTTTGTACCACAGGAGCCACCCTCGTATCTTGCTGTCAAGAATTAGAGAAAGCCGGCAAAATGAAATTCAGCATCGCCACCGTGGGATGGGCTACGGAATAAGACACAATGGACTGCGGAATAAGGCTGAAAGGATTGCGGAACAAAACAGAAAGGGCAGCAAAACAAAACTGAAAGAGCAGCAAAACAGGCCACGAGGTATAAAAAATATATAATAAATGCACCATTTGTGATGATTACTCGTTTTTTTGTCGTACCTTTGCATAAATAAGAAATAATAAACATTTAATCCTTATATAATTATGGACAAACTAAAGAAAGAATTCGCATCTAAGTTATTGAAGGTTAAGGCTATCAAATTGCAGCCTAACGATCCTTTCACATGGGCTTCTGGTTGGAAGTCTCCTTTCTATTGTGACAATCGCAAGACATTGTCCTTCCCAGAACTCCGCAACTATGTGAAGCTCGAACTCGTTCACGCCATCTTGGAGCAGTTCCCTGAGGCTGATGCAGTAGCAGGTGTTGCCACTGGAGCCATCGCACAGGGTGCCTTGGTTGCCGACGAGTTGAACTTGCCTTTCGTTTACGTTCGTTCAAAACCAAAGGATCACGGTATGCAGAACCTCATCGAGGGTCAGCTCGACCCTAAGGCGAAGGTAGTCGTAGTGGAAGACTTGATTTCTACCGGCGGTAGCTCATTGAAGGCAGTTGAGGCTCTCCGCAAGAACGGCAACGAGATTGTAGGTATGGTAGCTAGCTACACCTACGGTTTCCCTATCGCAGAGCAGGCATTCAAGGATGCCAACGTCAAGCTCGTTACCTTGACTGACTACGAGCACGTAGTGGCAGAGGCTCTTGAGACAGGTTACATCAAGCAGGAAGACGTTGAGCTGCTCCACGAGTGGCGCAAGGACCCAGCCAACTGGAAGAAGTAATCAAATCTTAGAAGTTAAGCACCCCTTAACTCCTATCATTCAAGACAATAGATGAGTACTAGTACATTCGAAAGTAATATCAAGCAGATTCCTCACAAGCAGGAATCTGTTTTCAACACATTGAGCGACCTCAACAACATCCAGTCCATCCTCGACCGCTACGAGCAAGTGAAGGACCAAATTCCCGAGGACAAGCGCAAGGAAATGGAGAAAATCAAGGACTTGCAATTTGACAGCGACAGCATCTCCATCAACGCCCCTATGGTGGGTAACCTCAAGATGCGCATCATCGACCGAGAGGCTCCGAAGACCATCAAGTTTGAGACCGTAAACAGCCCTATCCCATTCAACTTCTGGATTCAGCTGCTCCCTACGGGCGAATTCTCTTGCAAGATGAAACTCACCATCAAGGCTGAGCTCAATATGTTTATCAAGGGTATGGTGAAGAAGCCATTGCAGGAAGGCATCGAGAAGATAGCCGACGCGCTGGCAATGATTCCATACCAGGATTAATAGATGATCCCATATCAGGACTAATAAAAGATACAATTATGGCACATAAACTTTGGGAAAAGAACTTTGAAGTAAACAAGGAAATCGAACGATTCACCGTGGGTCGCGACCGTGAGCTAGACCTCTACCTCGCCAAGTACGACGTATTGGGCAGCATGGCGCACATCACCATGCTCGAAAGCATCGGCTTGCTGGAGAAAGACGAGCTTACCCAGCTCCTTGCCGAACTGAAAAACATCTACGCCATCGCCGACAAGGGCGAATTTGTCATCGAGGAAGGCGTAGAGGATGTTCATTCCCAGGTAGAACTGATGCTCACCCAGAAGCTGGGCGACATGGGCAAGAAGATTCACTCGGGGCGTTCACGCAACGACCAAGTATTGGTTGATTTGAAGCTCTTCACTCGTCATGAGTTGAAAGAAATTGTCGATGCAGTAAAAATTCTCTTCGACGAGTTGATTCAGAAAAGCAACCAATATAAAGACGTACTGATGCCGGGCTACACCCACCTACAGGTGGCAATGCCTTCATCCTTCGGCCTTTGGTTTGGCGCATACGCCGAGAGTCTCGCCGACGACATGCTCTTCCTTCAAGCAGCTTATCGCATGACCAACCGCAACCCTCTGGGCAGCGCCGCAGGTTATGGCAGTTCCTTCCCATTGAACCGCACTATGACCACCGAACTTCTCGGCTTCGACAGCATGGACTACAATGTGGTCTATGCACAGATGGGCAGAGGAAAGATGGAGCGCAACGTGGCTTTCGCCATGGCTACCGTGGCAGGAACCTTGGCAAAGATGGCTTTCGACGCCTGCATGTTCAACTGCCAGAACTTCGGTTTCGTGAAGTTGCCTAAGGAGTGTACCACCGGTTCTAGCATCATGCCTCACAAGAAGAACCCAGACGTATTCGAGTTAATTCGCGCCAAGAGCAACAAGCTGCAGAGTCTCCCTCAGCAGATTATGCTCATCATGAACAATCTGCCAGTGGGCTACTTCCGCGACCTCCAGATTATCAAGGAAGTGTTCCTGCCAGCTTTCGACGAGCTGAAAGACTGCCTCCAGATGGCAGCCTACATCATCAATAAGATGGAAGTGAACGAGCATATCCTCGACGATCCTCGTTACGACCCAATGTTCTCGGTAGAGGAAGTAAACCAGCTTGCCGCCAACGGAATGCCATTCCGCGACGCTTACAAGAAAGTGGGACTGGAAATCGAGGCTGGAGAATTCAAGCCAAACAAGAACATCCACCACACTCACGAGGGCAGCATCGGCAATCTCTGCAACGACAAGATAGAGGCTCTCATGGGGCATACCCTCTCCGAATTCCATTTTGAGCGTATGGAGAATGCTGAAAAAAACCTTCTAAAATAAGTTCTGTGGAAGAAATCGTGAGAATTCTCACTAGATTTGAGAAATAGAAAACTTTTAGATGGAAAGAATAGCTATATATATTATATAATAAGGTATATATATATTCAAATGGAAAGAATAGCTATAAATAAGGTTTATATATATAATAAGGTGAAGAGCATGGCAAGCAAAGCTATGCTCTTTGCTTTCATCCCTCTTCTTGCTTGCCTGGTGGCAACCATCTTCCTTACAGGATGTGATGCAGAAAACAGCATCAGCACCCGCTATCCCTGCCAATTTATCTTCCGAACCATCTATCATCCCGGCACCAGCATAGAGACTGCGCTCAATGGTTCAGGCACAACCTACACTATGATAAGTGCCAAAAAGGTGAACGGCGCTTGGAACATCTATTCCACACTAAATGATGGAAAGAACAAAACGGAGACCATCGTGCTCTCTACTGCCAAGGAAAACTACGCCAACTATAGCTATCTGGGAGCAGGCAACAACACTACCGATGCTACTAAAAACGGATTCATACTTGGTCAATCCTACTTCAACGGTTATGTGGCTTGGGACAGGCAATGCCTCAACTGCATCCTGCAATATGGAGGAACCAACTATCCACTGGAATGGGCAGAAGATCGTCAAACGGTAATCTGCAACAAATGCAAACGAGTATATAGACTGGAAGACGGTGCCATCATAAGTGGCAGACAAAGCAAAGAAGATAAGTCTCTAATGCGATATAGAGTATCATACGGCGGAATAGGAAGTGTACTGACCGTGGGAAATTAGACTGAGAGAAACAATACTGCGGAAAACAAAACTATAGAAAAAGGGTAGCGGAAAGCGGAAAGACATCGCCTCGACACACAAACTTTACACTTTTGCCCCCACAAAACGATGAATTTCAAATAAATGGGAAGAAAAATACAAACGTTTTTCTTAAAATATGTAAATCTATTTGGTCAATCCAAGAAATTGCATTACCTTTGCACTCGCAATTCAGCAATGCGGAAATAGCTCAGTTGGTAGAGCACAACCTTGCCAAGGTTGGGGTCGCGGGTCCGAGTCCCGTTTTCCGCTCTAACTCTAACGTTTACCATGCCGCAATGGTGGAATTGGTAGACACGAGGGACTTAAAATCCCTTGGCCAGTAATGGCTGTGCGGGTTCGAGTCCCGCTCGCGGCACTCAAACCTCCCTCCTTAAAGTTTTTCATTATGAAAAAATTTGCTTACATCATATTTCTTATTTCATCAATATTACTTACATCATGTGGTGTCAGTAGTGGTTACTTTAAACTTGAAGGCAAATTTTTAAACATGAACCAAGGTGAATTTTACGTTTATTGCCCAGACGGTGACAAGGAAAGTGTGGATACCATCAAGGTCGTGGGTGGCAGATTCACTTACGAAATGCCTTGCAACGACGATTGCACCTTGATGATTGTCTTTCCGAACTTCTCCGAGCAACCTATCTTTGCAGAATCTGGTGAATCGGTTGAGCTGAAAGGCGATGCCTCACACTTAAAGGAAATGGAAATAAAAGGCACCAAGGATAATGAACTGATGACCAAGTTCCGCAAATCCATTCTGGGAGACACTCCTCCACAGGAAAAGGAACACGCAGAAATGTTTATCAAAGACAACGCAGGTTCTGTGGTCAGCCTCTATCTGGTCAGAAAATATTTTATCGCCACTCCTCAACCAGACTACAAGAAAGCATTCTCCCTACTCTCTATACTGGAAAAAGAACAGCCTAAGAACGCGAAATTGAGCAAACTGAAACAGCAAGTCAACTTATTGAAAGATGTCGCAGTGGGCTCCACCCTTCCGCCATTCACCTCATACGATGTGAATGGGAAGCTCATATCCAGTGCGGAACTAAGCAGTTCGCCAGTGACAGCCATCTACACATGGGCTACCTACAGCTATGATAGCCAGGATATGCAAAGAGAACTTAAGAGACGCCAACGCAATTCACAAGGCAAACTCAAACTGATGGGATTCTGCCTGGATGCAAGCAAAAGCAGTTGCAAGGAAAATATGGTGCGCGACTCTATCAACTGGCCAGTGGTATGCAATGGAGAAATGCTGGAAGACAAGACTTTGAAGAAGTTGGGACTCACGTCGATTCCCGACAACATCATACTTCAAAATGGCAAAATCATCGCCCGAGGGCTTAACAAGCAAGATCTATACAACAAACTTGATCAACTGCTGAAATAATACCACGGGCTCTAACAATTTAAACAGAGAGCCTATGCTAGTAAAGACCTATTGCGCAGCAGTAAACGGACTGGAAGTCACAACTGTTACAGTAGAAGTAAGCCTCAACCGAGGCGTTCAATATCACCTCACAGGCTTAGGCGACGAGGCGGTAAGGGAAAGTCGTGACCGAATCGCCGCTGCCCTACAGTACAGCGGCTATAAATTTCCGATAGCCGACATCACCATCAATCTTGCTCCAGCCAATCTGCGCAAAGAGGGAAGTAGCTTCGACCTCCCCCTTGCCATCGGTATCTTAGGCGCCAACTGCAACATCCCCGAAGACCATCTCAAAGAATACATGATGGTAGGCGAATTAAGCTTGGATGGTACCTTGCAACCCATCAAAGGCGCATTGCCTATCGCCATCAGAGCAAGAGCAGAACACTACAAAGGACTTATCGTGCCTGAACAAAACGTAAGAGAGGCCGCTGTAGTAAACAACCTGGAGGTCTATGGTATGAAAAATCTCTTCGATGTCATCCAATTTCTTAGCGATCGCTCCGACCCAGAACCCACCATCGTAGATACCCGAAAAGAGTTCTACGAAAACCAAATACATTGCGACTACGACTATGCCGACGTTAGAGGACAGGAAAACGTAAAGCGTGCCCTAGAAGTGGCTGCCGCAGGCGGTCACAACCTCATTATGGTAGGGCCTCCGGGCTCAGGAAAATCCATGATGGCAAAACGCTTGCCATCAATTCTTCCACCTCTCACACTATCAGAGAGTCTGGAAACCACCCAAATCCACTCCATAGCAGGAAAACTGGGCAAGAATGTCTCCCTCATCGCACAACGACCATTCAGAGCCCCCCACCACACCATATCGCAAGTGGCATTAGTTGGTGGAGGTGCTTCCCCACAACCAGGCGAAATATCTCTCGCCCACAACGGCGTGCTCTTTTGTGACGAACTACCAGAGTTCAACAAGACAACTTTGGAAGTATTGCGCCAACCCTTGGAAGACCGCTACATCAACATCAGCAGAGCCAAGTATTCCATCGACTACCCTTGTTCCTTTATGTTTGTAGCCAGCATGAACCCATGTCCCTGCGGCTACTATGGCGATCCAACCCACCATTGTGTCTGCACACCAGGACAGATACAAAGATATATGAACAAGATTTCCGGTCCACTGCTCGACCGCATCGACATCCAATGCGAGATAAGTCCTGTACCTTTCAAAGACATCTCTAAAGCTGCACCAGGTGAGCCAAGCGAGAAAATAAGAGCCCGAGTCATCAAGGCTAGAGAAATTCAAGCTGAAAGATTCAAGAACTTCAAGGGAATACACTGCAATGCCCAAATGACAGAACGTATGATTCATCAGTTCGCCGAGCCAGACGAAGCAGGAATCAACCTGTTACGAATGGCCATGGAGAAGCTATCGCTATCTGCTCGCGCTTACAATCGCATCCTAAAAGTAGCGAGAACCATTGCCGACCTGGCAGGAGCAGAGCAAGTTGAACCACAGCACCTGGCAGAAGCCATCGGATATAGAACTCTTGACAGGGGAGATTGGGCAGAAAGAGGACACATATAAATACACAACAATATATACTAGATGAAAAAATCGAGATACATTTTGCAAAAAAGACAAAATCTATTGCATTTTTAGCAATAATACCATAACAAAATAGTCCAACAAGGAGTATTTTCTACCACATAGGTAGTATATTTTGTTTTTTCAATATCAAAAAAGCAGCAATTACCCCCTACTTCAACAATTAATCGACCAAAAATTACAAAAATATCGCTAATTTTGCAAATGTAAAAAGGAACACATAGATGTTCTATAAGTTAAACAACAAAAATAATAAGATTATGGATTGCATTTACAGAATTACCAGTTTGATTAAGAAAGTAGGTTTCGTAATACTTCTCGCTGAGTTGGCTGTTATTGCGTTTATGTCCATTCATTAATAGAATTAAAGGGGCATATTCAACATAACTTAAAGAGAAGACATAAAGAAACAAGAAAAAGCTTATAGCTCAACAGAGCTATTCTAATAAGGATATTTAAATGCCTTGGTGGTTTCGAAAGTTACCACCAAGGCATTTTCTTTTTAATCAAGGCACTTCCTTTTTGAATCAAGACACTTTCTTTTTAAACAAAGACATTTGCTTTACGAACAAAACACATCCTTTTTGCACAAAAGAGACCTAAAAAGAAAGAAATCACCAATTATTACCTACAAGGAATGAACACAGAATCGTCCAAAAGGAGTATTTTCTATAGCACAAGGAGTACTTTTTTGAGAAAAATCGCATTTTAAAAACAATTTATACCCCATAAAAACAGTTTTTACCCCCAATATAGCGAAAATACCCGTACCTTTGCAACCGTAAAACAAACGTTATCGCAACGTTGAACATCAACAAGAATATAAACTATTAAAATTATAAGATTATGGATTGCATTTTTAGAATCACAGAAGTTGTTAAGAAAGTTGGTTTTGTAATTCTCGTAGCAGAGTTGGCAGTAATCGCTTACTTGAACATTATGTAAAGTTCTCCTCAACTATATATAATAAAGGAGGAACAAGATAGGCAAACTAACTTGCCACAGTAACAAACACAAAATAAAAGATATTGTGTCGCCTAACAAATAACGGCAACACAAAAATGGTCTTAGGCGTACCGCTTAAGGCCATTTTTGTGTTTATTCAATGGTCACCACAACCACACAACATTCCAAATTCCACACTTTCCGCAAAACTTTCGGTATCATCCAAGGTGCTTTCCGCATCAAATTACACCTTATTATATATATAAGCAAGAAAAAGGAGAGATTATTTTTCCTACTTTCCCACATTTTTTGTAATTTTGCAGCCAAATAACAAAAATATATTAGCTAATATGGAAGAAAAGAAATTTAAACGTACCACCGTTACCGCTGCATTGCCTTACGCCAACGGTGGTGTACATATCGGTCACCTGGCAGGAGTTTATGTGCCAGCCGATATCTACGTGCGCTATCTCCGCCTCAAGAAGCAAGACGTTGTCTTCATCGGCGGTAGCGATGAGCACGGTGTGCCGGTAACTATTCGTGCCAAGAAAGAGGGAATCACCGTACAGGAGGTGGTTGACCGCTATCACAACC
>ERZ808240.5455-NODE-5455-length-10348-cov-15.511027_pt1 | contig 10348 bp, 6 predicted proteins | sample MGYA00521084_ERZ808240 | MGnify/ENA primary metagenome ERZ808240 (study PRJEB31516, sample SAMN03275571) | gut metagenome | biome: mammalia-associated habitat; material: feces | host: Papio cynocephalus | place: Kenya | collected 2012-08-06 ... | reverse complement strand
AAGTGCTGAAGCTGACTTTGCAACCGATGAGGATGACGATTTCCTTGCTTAATCCGAAGTAACACATAAACCATAAGGGTGGCGGAGGATATTTCCTCTGCTGCCCCATTTTTATAATAAGGAGACAATCTATGCAAATTCCAGAAGTAATTAAAAAATTATCTATCGACTTGGAGACTTACTCCAGTGTACCTATCAAATATGGTGTGTATCCATATGCCGAATCCCCAGATGCTGAGATTCTTCTGTTCGGATATTCCATCAATGATGAACCTGTCATCGTAGTAGATGTTGCAAACGGAGAGAAAATCCCAGATTATATACTGAAAGCACTCACAGATGATTCCGTAATAAAATGGGCATTCAATGCATCATTCGAGCGAATCTTTCTCTCCTACTGGCTTAACCGAAACTATCCAGAATACTTTGAAAGTTACAGTATCCCGGAAGATTCCGTTGGTAATTATCTCGACCCGTCCTCATGGAGATGCAGCATGATCTGGTCTGCATATATGGGACTTCCACTTTCACTTGAAGGTGTTGGTGCTGTGCTTGGACTTGAGGAACAGAAACTTAAAGAAGGCAAAGACCTCATCCGCTACTTCTGTGTTCCATGTAAGCCTACCAAGGTCAATGGTGGCAGAACAAGAAATATGCCATCCGATGCTCCAGACAAATGGGAACTGTTCAAAAAATATAATAAAAGGGATGTTGAGGTTGAGATGTCCATTCAACAGAAACTCTCCCGTTTTCCTGTGCCGGACAGTGTATGGGATGAATACCATATAGACCAGGAAATCAATGACCGTGGCATCCTGCTTGATATGGATGTTGTAACAAATGCAATAAAATTTGATGCTTTCAGCAAGGCAAGGCTTATGGGAACATTAAAGGATAAGACAGAACTTGAAAATCCAAACTCTGTAACACAGATGAAAGACTGGCTCATTTCCAAAGGTGTAGAAACAGACTCCCTTGATAAAAAAGCTGTTATCGAACTGCTTAAGACCGTACCTTCTGATGTAGCAGATGTTCTGAAACTCCGTCAGCAGCTTGCAAAATCTTCTGTAAAAAAGTATCAGGCTATGCAGAATTCTGTGTGTGCCGATGGCCGTGCCAGAGGTATGTTCCAGTTTTATGGTGCAAACAGATCTGGCAGATGGGCAGGGCGAATTATTCAGTTACAGAACCTTCCTCAGAACCACATGACCGATTTGGAAGATGCAAGAGACATCGTAAAATCTGGGGATTATGAACTTATGAATATGTTATACGATGATGTGCCGGATGCACTCTCACAGCTTATCCGTACTGCTTTTATTCCAAAGCCGGGATACAAATTCTGTGTATCTGACTTCTCTGCGATTGAAGCCCGTGTTATTGCTTTTCTGGCAAAAGAAAACTGGCGTATGAAGGTGTTTAAAGAAAACGGGGACATCTACTGTGCCTCTGCATCAGCTATGTTCCATGTTCCAGTCGAAAAGCATGGTGTCAACGGACACCTCAGACAGAAAGGTAAAATCGCAGAGTTAGCACTCGGCTATGGTGGTTCTGTTGGTGCTTTAACTGCTATGGGAGCGCTGGATATGGGACTTACCGAAGATGAGTTACAGCCACTGGTTGATTCATGGCGAGCATCTAATCCCAACATCGTACAGTTCTGGTGGGATGTTGACCGTTGTGTTAAAACAGCCATCAAACAGCGTACTGCTACAGAAACACACGGAATCAGATTTATCTATCAGAGTGGTATGTTATTTATTGCACTTCCTTCCGGCAGACGCTTATGTTATGTCAAACCTAAGATTGGAGAAAACAGGTTCGGAGGAGAATCCGTTACCTATGAAGGTGTCGGCACAAATAAAAAATGGGAACGCATCGAATCCTATGGTCCCAAATTTGTCGAGAATATCGTACAGGCAATCAGCCGGGATATCCTCTGTCATGCCATGCGTACCCTCTCCCACTGCTTTATCGTAGGTCATGTACATGATGAACTGATCATTGAAACACCTATGAATGCCGACCTTAATGCCATCTGTGAGCAGATGGGCAGAACCCCAAAGTGGATTGACGGACTGCTCCTTCGTGCCGATGGCTATGAAACAGAATTTTATAAAAAGGACTAACTACAAAGATACCGCCAAGCCTCTCAAACTTGACGGTATCTATTGTTATTTTATTTTTTAGTAAACATATCATATAGACCGCTTGCTAACATTGTCATAAATAATGAATATTTTTTCTTATCAATATCACTAAATAAAGATTCATATGTTTCTTGGCTTTCTATATAGGACTCCATCGCTACCTCTTCAAATTTTTTCGGAAAGATATTATTTTGGAACATCTGTGCACCATCTTGTTTTGCTGATTTACTAAGTGCTTTATCTTTAGATAATTTTTCCCACAGATTACGCATAATAACTTTATCACCTTCTGTGAAATCTCCTGCAAGTGCCTCGTTGATTCTTTCCAAAACAGCATCCAATGGTTCTTTCTTTTCTTCCATCTTTACGTTGCTTTTAACCTTAGCAGGTTCGTATTGTCCACCGAGATTTTTATCCAGTTCCTGTGAAATTGATCCGGTAAAAGTATGCTGTAGCTTGTAATATTCTAAACGAACTTTATTTCCGATATCCCATTTATCAACTTTTTCAGTCGGAAGCAGATGCACTAAATAGCTACAAAATACATATTCATCATGCAAATCATCATCAAACAATCTAACAATTTGTGTTATATAATTGTACCATTTTACAAAACATCTGATCTTACGTCTGAATTGATATTTCTTCTGATTATCCAAACAATCATAAGCACGAGCAACAGGCAGTAATGCATTTGTCACTTGTGCCTGTATAGCATCCGCTTTCTTTCCACCTGTGGCATTAAACTTTATTGCATGAACAGTTTTTATATCCTCGTCTCCATAAATTTTGAATTCTCGAAGTTCTCTCTGGGTTTTGTAAATTAAATCTATGTTAATCTCAGCCTGCAGACTAGTTTCCGTATAAAAAGGTTGAAACGCATCTAAAATTTCCTTTTTAGTATTAACAAAGTCTATAACAAATGTATCATCCTTATCCGGACATATTCTATTTAGACGACTAATGGTCTGTACAGCTTTAACATCGCGTAATTTTTTATCAATTACCATAGTATGAAGAAGTGGTTCATCAAATCCTGTCTGATATTTCTCTGCAACTATAAGAATGCTACCCTGTTCATGAAATACAGCCTTAGTTTGTGACTCAGTCACTCGATTTCCATCCTTATCCACATTTAAACTACTTTCCGTGTACTCTGGACCTTCTTCTTCCATAGGATCTTTAAGAGAACCTGAAAAAGCAATCATTACAAGGATATTGGGATTTTTCATCTTAGCAAGTCTTCTTACCTCTTTAAAATATCTGACAGCCGCCAAACGAGATTCCGTAACTACCATCATTTTGCCCTGTCCATTGATTGATGGTTGAGTAATAGATTCAAAAGTATTTATTATGACCTTTGATTTTTCCTGTATATTATGAGGATGTTCAATTGCAAATTTTCTGATTGCCTTTGATGCCTGTGATGAAGGAACTTCTTCATCAGCCTCAACATCAGCCTTCTCTATATCATAGCAGGTCTTATACGTAGCATAATTGGCTAAAACATCCATAATAAAGCCTTCTTCTATAGCCTGTCTCATGCTATAAATATGAAATGGATGAAATGAACCATCTTGATACTCATCACCAAATATTTCTAAAGTCTTATCTTTAGGTGTTGCAGTAAACGCAAAAAAGCTCAAATTCTTATGCCTTCCGGCACTCACCAATTCCTGCAGAAATTTGTCATTCTTAATATCAATTTCCTTTTCAGCCTTTCCTTCCATTTCTGCATACTCAGCAAGTGCATCATCAGTATCAGCAAGTGCCATCTTTAACTTTAATGCACTTTGTCCAGTCTGGCTACTATGTGCTTCATCAACAATAATAGCATAATTTTTTCCGGTGGTATCTCCAACTAATTCATAAATAACCGGAAATTTTTGAAGGGTAGTTACTATAATTCTTTTTCCATCTTTGATGGCTTTTAATAAATCTTGTGAACTCTTTTTTTCGTCAATTAGGACAACGCTTCCCATTGTATGGTCAAAGCTACCAATTGTATCCTGTAATTGCGAATCCAATACCCTTCTATCCGTAACAATAATAACTGAGCTAAAAACGGATTCATTATTTCTATGCAAACTCGCCAACCTATAAGCTGTCCATGCAATACTGTTAGATTTTCCAGAACCAGCACTATGCTGTATTAAGTAACTTTTTCCAGAACCTACTTCTGAAACATCAGCAATGAGTTTTCTAACAACATCTAACTGATGATATCTAGGGAAAATAATTTTATCCTTTGACTTTGAATCTCCTTTTTGATAGCTTATGAATTTCTGTATGATATCTAACATCTTATCTTTTTGAAATACTTCCTTCCAAATATAAGATGTAACATAACTTCCATCATTAGTTTGTGGATTTCCTGCACCCCCATCGTTTCCGGCACCATTGCTTCCTTGATTAAATGGTAAAAAATAAGTTTTCACACCATCTAATTTTGTAGTAATTGCTGCCTCATACAAATCGACAGCAAAAAAAGCTAGTATTCTATGGTTAAATTGGAATGCTGGGTCATTTTTATCACGATTATTCATCCATTGTATTTTTGCGTCTTCTATTGATTGTCCTGTTAACTGATTTTTAAGTTCAATCGCAATAAGTGGAATTCCATTAATAGCAAGCATCATATCAACACTATTTGCATTCACTTCACTATAATGCCACTGACGAATACACTGACATATATTTTGCTTGTATCTGGTTTGAGATAACTGATTCAATTCGGATTCAGGCTTAAAGTAACAGACTTTAAATTCCTGTCCCCTATATTTAAAACCATGACGCAAAACACTAACCAAACCATCCATTGCAACAGCATCCTCAAAAGCTTTGTAAAATTTTCGCTTAGGGTCACTATTGCATCTCTTCACAAACTGTGTCCAAGCAAGTTTTTGTGTGTTCTGAACAAACGATACAAGAGTATCAATATCTAAAGCCATTTCTTTACTTTCTGGCAATCTGTAACCTGCATCTGTAGCTTTTGTCCATCCTCCTACATCGGAAATGAGAAATGCTTCTATATCAGATTCAAACTGTTTTTCTGTATCCGCCATAATCTATACCACCTCTCTTTTCCCAGTAATGTATTCATATATTAAAGATCGTTTCATATCTTCAAGTTCTTCAACTAATTTTTCTTTTTTGCTTATTATTTTATCTAATTCAGTACATTTTTTATCAAGGTATTTTACTATTTCACTCATTTCCTTTTCGCTTGGAATAAGGATTGTTGTTTCCTTCAATATCTTTTGAGTTATACTAAATAATTTTATACCTGAAACTCTTGATCTTATTTGACTTCTCCATTCATCCGCCAAAAATAAATATGCAAAATATTTGTTATCAGTCGAATTCGAGTGTAAAATAATGGTGTGATACCCAGCAAATAGCGTTTCATCAGTATCAACATAAACCGCATTACCACACCCCTCCAAATCCTCAGATGTATCTGCCAATATAAGATCCCCTTTTGTAACTAGCGATGTTGGATTACTATCCAAATACTTTTCACTCACATATCTTTTTAATTCTTTAGAGATATGTACACCACTATTAGTCTTTGAATGAATTTGACCATAACTAATCACAGGTACCCCTTTTAAAACAAGATTTTCTTTTGTTATTGGTAATCCTTTTCCAAAAGAAAAATAGTTTTTTAATCGACAAATTCTCCAATTATTCGGAATATGTGCTATCCACTCTACACCACTTTCCCTGTACTCTATATCTTCATTCAAACCTCTTAATACAGCATTAGATACAACAGCTTGCTTTAATTTTCTATACTCATCAATGCTTGAATTTGTTTTCTCAATCAGTCTGTCTATTTCTGAACACTGTTCATTTAAATAATCTGCAATTTTCTCTTGCTCAGTTGGCGAAGGAACAGGTAGCAATACAGCATTTAACTTACTTACAGGAATTCTCATTCTTACAGTATTAAAGTTACCATTTTGAGATTCTCTCATCATAATTCCATTTCCAAGCCCAATTAGACTTCGTTGAAATGCTCTTGTTTGAAACATTAAATGATAATAATCTACACTAGTTTCATTGTTTCTCGGATAAAACATATAATAAACAGGACTTACGCAACCAAAATACTTTGATAAACCAACCGATCCCGATATTATATTCATACTATTCATAACGATATCACCAGGATATGCGAGTTTATATGCTGAAAAGTCATCTTTCGCCTTATTACCACCACCTGTTTTTTCTGAGTATGGAATTACTCCATAACTTGCTCCAAGTGAAAGTATAAACTCAGACTGCACAGGATCATTCTTTTCGTTTCTTTCACATAAAATTGCTTTTAATCTTTTTAAATCCCAAGAGGCTGGTATTTTCCCTATCCAATCAATCCCAGAATCTATCATCTCTCTTTGCATTGGTTAGTCCTCCTTGTGAAATAAAGTATTAAGTGATTTAGAAATATCTTTTTCTAAATCTGTTACTCTCTGTACAATGTCATCTACCGGCTCAGGCTTTTTATACTCATAAAATGTTCTGATAAATGGAATTTCATATCCCACTTTAGTTTTTGATTTATCAACCCAAGCATCTGGATTATATGGTAAAACTTCATCTCTTATGTAGTCATCAATATCTACTGATAACGGAATATTTTCTGTATCTCTTTTGCTGACATCCGCTACTTTCTTTCCTTTTTTCATGACATATTGTCCTTCATCATCCAGTAAAGGACTTTCCACAGTTACTTTGCTATATCCTAGATTGATACTATCTAATATTTTGCTCTTGCAATATATAACAGTTCCGTCACCCAATGTCTGTTCATAATCTTCTGTAGAATATTCTGTATATGCTCTTAAAATAAGATTTCTACATTCATCTGAAATATCATATTTTTTGTTACCAATAGATTTTTTTCTTTCTACACAGCATTTACTTGCGTCTATCAACTGAATTTTTCCTGGATTTCTTATAGACTTTTGCTTATCAAGTATCCATACATATGTTGTAATAGGTGTATTATAAAAACTGTCATTTGGTAACTGAACTATAGCATCTAGCCAATCATTCTCAATAACATACTTTCTAATATCGCTTTGTCCAGATCCCGCATCTCCTGTATATAAAGATGAACCATTCTGAATAATAGCCATTCTGCCGTTATCTTTTAATTTTGCAAGTCCATTCAATAAAAACAACATTTGTCCGTCTGATTTTCCTGGTAATCCTGGAGCGAACCTTCCTTGTTCACCCAGTTTATGTTCCTTTTCTACCACTACGGCTTCACGTTTCCAATCAATTCCAAATGGAGGATTGCTAATGCAAAAATCAAACTGATATCCACTAAATTGGTCATCTGATAGTGTGTCTCCAAATTTCATGTTATCTGGATCACCACCATGAATCAACGTATCTGCGGCTGCTATTCCCATTGTAAACGGGTTTATTTCTTGACCGAATGTTTTTACATCAGCGTTTTTATCAATTTGTTTCAATCTTTCTTCCATGCAAGTCAACATCTGACTCGTTCCCATTGTCATATCATACACAGTACAGTGCAACCCATCATCATCGTTTAAAGCATCACTATTAACGACCAATAAATCACACATCAAATATATGATATCCCTACTTGTAAAGTGTGCTCCGGCTTCCTCATCATAAGACTCAGAAAATCGCTGAACCAAATTTTCAAAAATATATCCCATATCTACAGCCGAGAAATGCTTTTCACTCATATCAAGATTTTCTGTACTAAAATCAACAATTATCTGATAAAGAACTTTTGCTTCCTTCATTCTGTCAACTGCTGCAAAAAAATTCATCCTTGTCAAAATCTCTATAACATTATCAGAAAAGCCATGCAAGAAATCATCAAAATTTTCTTCAATATTTTCCGGGTCGGCCTTTAATTTATCAAATGTATATTCGCTTGTATTATAGAACTGGTAACCTGATGCCTTCTTTAAAAACCCCGCCTTAAGAGGACCTGCCGAAGCAAATTTTTTATTTGCTTCTAAGACAGCTTGATGTGTCGGCAACAAACAGTCATGAAACCTCTTTATTACGCACATAGGGAGAATTACAAGTCCATACTCATGTGGCTTAAAAGCACCAAACAAAGAATTTGCAGCATTCCATATAAGGTTTGCATTCTCTTGTGCTTTCTTTCCAACTTCATTAATTTTTTCTTCACTAACACTCATTCGTTTAGTCCTCCATTTCGTTTAATAGTGTATCAAGCATATTCAAAACATCTGCATACGGAACACCTCGCCATTGTCCACGAGATTCCTTTATTTCTTCACCTATTTTAGATAAATATAATACTTTTGCTCTAAACACCTCATCAGAGCAGAGTTTAAAACTTCGAAGTTTCAAATCTAGCTTTTTTAATTTTTCATATAACTCCGGAGTTACTTCTCTTCGTCTTTTATAAAAATTTAGAAGTTCCCCCCAATATGTATCGATGTACAACGATGTTAAACCAAATTCATCTGTACAATCGATAGGGATTTGGTTTTCCCACTCTCGAATATCAGTTATATCCCATTTCCTTGCCAGAATGCTTCTTAGCAAATTTAAATGATCATAACCATTATTAACTCTTGGCTTTGCATCTGTTACATTCTTAATACAAATTACATCGAAATCATTTAGACTTGATGGATTCGTTAATAATCTGCGTTTGTCTACATTCATTGTATGAGCAGCATCTTTTTTTATAATCTCTTTAAACCCATCAACCGCCGAATCAAACAAAATATCAGTATTAACAAGGATCTCCGCGTTTGGCAATTGGTCAATAACAGCAGATACAATGATATCATTGCAATCTGTCACGACATACTCGATTTTGTTCTTTTCCATATGAGCGAGTAATACTGTAATTTCATCCGTACTTATTTCTTTTAGCACATCAATAATATGTATATCTTTATCACATGCATCAACAACTAGAACATAGCCTCGTATATGTTTCTTAACTCTTTTCTGGTCATCCCATAAAAAAGAAAAAAGTCCCAATACTCTTGGCGTATAAAACAAATCACCACGCTCTATATCTTTCTGTTCAACCCATCGTTTTACTATTTGCCCAACAGCTTGTTTTGTAACTGAACTTTTTATTCTCTGCTCAACTTGAGAATATGAAAGATATGAAGCATATCTAACTATCAAGTTCTCAAGTCTCTTTGTTACATTTGCATTCTCATAGGCAAAATCGATAGGTTTCTGATAAAGGGTAAGTTCACAATCCTCATTCAGGCAGCGATATTTGTAAAACAAATAATGTAATGTTATAAACTTTGGTTTTTCTATATTTGAAGATATAACATCTAAATACTGTCGTTCATATTTACCATGATTCTTCATTCGCTGTTTACACAAAGGGCAATTAGGAACAGCGGTATCTGTATTCATAGCATATATATTATAAACATCACCTGCCGTAGCTGCTAATTGCTCCAAGTCAAGTGTTTCATCTAATTCTTTCTCATATGCCTTCAATCTTCGAGGTTTCGACATCTGTGCACCTCCAATCGTTATCAATTATATTATACCATCAAAGCACAAAAAACACACCACCTACTTTACGATTTTACACATCTTTTTATCAAGCACCCTTTTTACCCACCACCTACTTTACGAGTGTATTCATAAACTAGCATTTTCGCCTAAAACCCACTACTTACTTTACGAGTGTCTCTATATTAAGTTTTATCAATGTGCGATAATATAATCAGAACAGTAAAGAGATGAACTTCTTCTCAAATACAAGATATCATATCAGATGTCCCATAAAAAGGACACAGAAAGGAAGGATTTAAAAATGGTAGAACTTAGAACCGCTCCAACGCCAAAATCCCCAAAAGGGAAACTTGATGGTAAGTGGGACCCAGAGAACCACACCATCACGATTAGAAATCAAAAATTAGGTATCGACACTATCTACTATCTTGATGACAGTACAGGAACTTGTACTATTCTCGATACCGTCAGCATCACGAATGCTGCATAACAACTGAATATTGACTGCATCCGCAGAGCTGCTAGACGGCCTGGATGAACACTACCAAGGTGTTCCCAGGTCGTTTTTTATTATAGCAAATTTCCACTATTTTTTCCAGTGGCTGGTCTTGGGATGACCAGTAAAAAAGCAGCCAAACTTGGAATTTGGACTCGCCCCGGCCAGGCTAAGTCTTATG
>ERZ808240.5453-NODE-5453-length-10356-cov-25.753519_pt1 | contig 10356 bp, 6 predicted proteins | sample MGYA00521084_ERZ808240 | MGnify/ENA primary metagenome ERZ808240 (study PRJEB31516, sample SAMN03275571) | gut metagenome | biome: mammalia-associated habitat; material: feces | host: Papio cynocephalus | place: Kenya | collected 2012-08-06 ... | reverse complement strand
ACAGGAACGCACTTTTCAAGACCTCCGCACGGCACTGAAAGGCACTGATTAAGCCATTTTGTGTAAATCTACGTAAACCTATGTAAACTCGTCCAAGACAGCCGTACATTCCCGCCACTTGAACCACCGTGGTTCAAATGCGGTTCAAAAGTACCCGAAAAACCCCGTAATACAAAGAAACAAGCCGAAAAGTTATCCACACTCTCGGCTCTGAAACTCAACGATTTATCCCAAATAAGGAACTATTTTCCCGCTTGCTTTTACCCCGTTATTTTCCGACGCAGAAATTCCTAAACACATTGTTCAGAACTTCCTGGCTGCTGATGACGCCGACAATTTCGCCTAGGGCGTCGATGGCTTCGCGGAGGTCTTGGACGAGCAGGTCGGTCGGGACTGAGCGGGTCAGGCCGAGGCGAATGCGGGAGAGGGCGGCGGAGGAGGAGGCGAGTGCCTGATAGTGACGCAGGTTTGTCACTAATGTCTGCTCCGTCGAGGCTTCGTTCCAGCCCTGCTGCGAGTCCGCCAGTGCTGCTTTCAGGTCGGATAGGCCTTCTCCCGTCTTGGCGGATACGGGAAACAGAGAGATCCTTGTATCTTCCTCTGTTTTTGCGTCAAAGTCTGAGCCATCAGCGTAGGAAATAAAAATGTTTTGTATTAAAACATTTTTGTTATCGAGTTCGTCTTCCGAAATTTCATCAATTTTGTTGAGGATGACGAACAGTTTCTGCTTCCGAAAATCAACCAGAGGGAGGAGCGCGGAGAACTCATCGGCAAGGATGGCGTCGAGTTTCGTCGCGTCAAGCATCGCGATGACTACCGAGGCCTCAGAGAGCTTGCGGTAGGACCTTTCGATGCCTATGCGCTCAATCGCGTCGGTTGATTCGCGCAGGCCGGCGGTGTCTATGAAGCGGAAGAGGATGCCGTCGATGTTGAGGGTCTCCTCGATGGTGTCGCGGGTCGTGCCGTCGATGTCCGAGACGATGGCGCGGTCCTCGCCGAGAAGGGAGTTGAGGAGCGTGCTCTTGCCGGCGTTCGTCGCCCCGACGATGGCTGTCTGGATGCCGTTGCGCAGGGCGTTGCCGAGCCGGAACGAATCCATCAGGCGGGTGATGTGTCCTGATGTCCCGTCAACGAGGGCTGCAAGCCTTGAACGGTCGGCGAACTCCACGTCCTCTTCGCTGAAGTCCAGTTCCAGCTCCATCATGGTTACGAGCTCCAGCAGCTCGGCGCGCATCCGGGTCAGCTCCTGCGAGAAGCCGCCTTTCATCTGGGACATCGCCACCCTGTGGGACGCTTCCGACGACGATGCGATTACATCCGCGACCGCCTCGGCCTGCGCGAGATCCATCTTCCCGTTCAGAAATGCCCTCTGCGTGAACTCTCCGGGCCTGGCGAGCCTGCATCCTGCCTGTATCAGCAACTGCATCAGTTCCGAAACAATATATTTCGACGCATGACACGAAATCTCCAGCGCATCCTCTCCCGTGTAGGAATGCGGTGCCCGGAAAACGCTGACAATCACCTCATCGAGGGTCTCCATGCCTCCCGCCATCGAGGCTCTATCGTCGCCCCAAATATTGGCTTTCCGTGTTGGCAAACTTTCCTTACTCGAAGTGTAAAACACCGTGCCATAGTGCAGAGTGTAGCCCGCCGCGTCCGCGAGCCTGCCTTTCTTCAGGGAGACTATCCTGTCCGCGAGTTCAAGGCATCCGCAGCCGCTCACCCTTATAATGGAAATTGCCCCCGTGCCCGGAACTGTCGCCGGGGCGCATATTATGTCGTCCGCAAAAAACTTGTCCATAAAAATATATGTGTTCGGCGAAATCATCGGAATCGACGAAATCGTCCGCGAATTTAGCAATATATCGTCAAATAACAGTAATTTTCATTACGGGACGATATTATCTTCGCCGATTGGATGAAAATAGTTAATTTTGCAGCGAAAAAAATGTTGAAAATGATAGACAAGAAGACAAAGATTATATGCACCGTCGCGGACAACAGGTGTGAGGTGGACTTCATCCGGCAGCTCTACGAAAACGGGATGAACGTCGTGCGCATCAACTCGGCCCACGCTTCGCTTGAGGGGGCGCAGACGATTGTGGATAATGTCAGAAAGGTCTCAGATAGGATAGCCATTCTCATAGACACGAAGGGCCCGGAAGTGAGGCTCACGCAGATGGCCGATTCCGTCGGGTTCATAGCGCGGACAGGCGAAACGATTGAAATCGTGGATGATCCGACGCAGCCGTGCCGCCGGGGAACGCTATATACAACCTATCCGCATATGGCTGAGGACGTGCCCGTGGGGTCGGACATACTCATCGACGACGGCTCCGTTGATTTGTCCGTCGTCGCGAAAGGGGACGGAAAGCTCATCTGCAAGGTGATGAATGAAGGGATAATCAAGGGGCACAAGAGCGTCAATGTTCCGGCCGTGCACATAAACCTCCCCGCGGTGACGGAAAAGGACCGCAGGTTCATAGAGTGGGCAATCGGCGCCGACATCGATTTCGTCGCGCACTCGTTTGTCCGCAGCGCCCGCGACCTTCATGAAATTCAGGAAATTCTTGACGCGCACGATAGCCATCTGAAAATCATATCAAAGATAGAGAACCAGCAGGGCATAGACAACCTCGATGAAATCCTTACATACAGCTACGGGATTATGGTAGCCCGCGGAGACCTCGGGGTTGAGATTCCGGCGGAACGCATTCCTTTGATACAGAGGGATATCGTGAAGGCCTGCAGGAACAGGAAGAAACCCGTGATTATTGCGACGCAGATGCTGCAGAGCATGATAGAGAATCCGCGTCCGACCCGTGCCGAGGTGACCGACGTCGCGAACGCCATTTTCCAGAGCGCCGACGCCATCATGCTCAGCGGGGAGAGCGCCTACGGGAAATATCCCGTGGAGGCGGTGGAGACCATGACGAAGATTGCCCTGCAGACGGAGAAGACCATTGACGTGAATCTTGAACTGAATCTGAAGAATGCAGTAAAGCCTGTGGCGGTGGTGATTGCAAGGTCTCTTGTGGCCGCGACCCAGGAACTGCCGGTCAAGGCTCTCGTGTTTGACACCTACACGGGGCGGGTCGGGCGCTACCTCTCTACATATCGGCCTAAAGTTCCGGTTTATGCCATGTGCTATAACAGCTGCACAATGAGGGAACTGGCCCTTGTGTTCGGGATTGAGGCCTACCCCTTCTCAAGAGTGAACGACAAGGAAGAGTTCTCAGCCAAGTCTATTGACCTGCTCACGCGGGACGGCAAGATTTCCCAGGGAGACCTCATCGGATTCATCGGAGGCGTGTTCGGCGCCCAGATGGGCGCGACGTATATGGAGCTGAAATATGTGTAGGACGATGGAAAACAGGGCGCTGCTTTTTGACTTTGACGGCGTTGTCGTCGACTCTGAAAAATTCTATACGATACTTTGGGATGGGATTGGAAAGGAGTGTCTCCACTGTGAGGATTTCGGGAAGGCGGTGAAGGGGAGTACGCTTGACTGCATCCTTTCGACATATTTCGGAACCCGGAGGGATTTGTGGCCGGAGATAGCCGCCCGTCTCGACAAATTTGAGAAGGATATGCCATACGACTACATACCCGGTGTCGTCGACTTCATCAAGGAAGGACGTCGGCGCGGGTTCAAGATGGCCGTCGTGACCAGCTCCAATCTTCAGAAAATGAGGAGCGTCTATGCGAAGAGGCCTGAGATTCCGGGGCTCTTCGACGCCATCCTGACAAGCGAGGACTTCGCGGCCTCGAAGCCCGATCCGGACTGCTTCCTCAAAGGAATGGCGCGTTTCGGAACAGATGCCGCACACACCGTAGTCTTCGAGGACTCCGTCAACGGTCTCAGGTCCGGCAAGGCCTCCGGCGCTCTCGTGATAGGTCTCACGACCACAAACCCGCCCGAAGTGGTTCGCGAATACAGCTCCCTTCAAATCCCCGACTTTACGGATAAGGAGAGAATTTTTGAATTTATTGAAGATAATTTAGCCAGGCTTGCATGATGTGTATTGTTGAGAAAAAGGCGCATAAGCGCCGTGCGGAGAACAGCGAAGCGGGGACTTTGTGCGATGGTGCGCACGGAGCACCGCTTCCCCTTTTAGGGGACGGGAGGGGTAATGAGACAAACGGGAGGGGGGATTTATGGCAGTAGTTTGCATCGCAGAGAAGCCGAGTGTGGCGAGAGAGATTGCCGATGTCCTTGGAGCCAAGCTGAAAAAGAACGGCTACATCGAGGGCAACGGCTATCAGGTGACGTGGACATTCGGCCACCTGTGCACACTCAAGGAGCCTCACGACTACGACCCGAAGTGGCGTGTATGGGCGCTATCGACCCTTCCCATGATGCCCCCGCGCTTCGGCATAAAGCTCATAGACAACGAGACTTACAAGGCGCAGTTTCAAGTTATAGAACAGCTGATGCAGAACGCCGACATGATCGTGAACTGCGGCGATGCCGGACAGGAGGGAGAGCTGATTCAGCGCTGGGTCATGCAGAAGGCGCGGGCGAAGTGTCCGGTCAAGCGCCTGTGGATTTCATCCCTCACCGAGGAGGCTATCCGCGAAGGCTTCAACCACCTTGAGGACTCTTCCAAGTTCCAGCGGCTCTACGAGGCAGGCCTGTGCCGCGCCATAGGGGACTGGCTGCTCGGGATGAACGCCACAAGACTCTATAGTCTGAAATATGGCGGAGGATATTCCCGCGACCGTAAGGTGCTGTCGATCGGAAGGGTCCAAACCCCTACTTTAGCTCTTATTGTAAGTCGGCAGAACGAAATCGAGAATTTCAAGCCGGAACCGTATTGGGAGCTCAAGACCACCTACCGCGACACTGTCTTCAGTTCGACCAAGGGCAAGTTCAAGGTGAAGGAAGACGGAGAGAAACTGCTTGAGGTAATAAGCGGCAACGACTTCACGGTCACCGACATCGCCGAGAAGAAAGGCAAGGAGTTCGCCCCGCGCCTCTTCGACCTCACCTCGCTTCAGGTCGAGTGCAACAAGCGCTTCGGCTTCAGCGCCGACGAGACCCTGCGCCTCATCCAGTCGCTGTACGAGAAGAAGGTGACGACATACCCCCGCGTCGATACGACCTTCCTCAGCGACGACATATATCCGAAAGTTCCCAAGACCCTCGAAGGACTCGTTGCATACCGCGAATTTACCGACCCGCTGAAGGGGAAGAAGCTTCCGAAGACGAAGCGGGTCTTCGACAACTCGAAGGTGACGGACCACCACGCGATAATCCCGACCGGAGTTCCGGCGACAAACCTCACGCAGCAGGAGATGGTGGTCTATGACCTCGTGGCGCGCCGTTTCATCGCGGAGTTCTACCCCGACTGCGAGATTTCGACGACGACGGTCCTCGGCAGGGTCGCCGACATCGAGTTCAAGGCATCCGGCAAGCAGATTCTGAAGCCCGGCTGGAGAGCGGTGGAGCAGCGTCCGCAGGCAAACGCGCAGCAGCCGGACGGCGGGCAGGCTTCCGCGGGGGGCTCACAGGGAGATGGCGAAGGCCCCTCCGACGGCGCGGAACTCAGGATTATGCCGAACTTCACGAAAGGGGAGTCCGGGCCGCACGTCCCCACTCTCAAGGAGACCTGGACAACACCTCCCAAACCCTACACCGAGGCGACTCTTCTCCGCGCTATGGAGACGGCCGGCAAGTTCGTTGACAACGAGGAACTTCGCGACGCCCTCAAGGAAAACGGCATAGGCCGCCCATCGACCCGCGCCGCCATCATCGAGACGCTCTTCAAGCGCGGTTACATCCGCCGTGAGCGCAAGAATCTCCTCCCGACCGACACCGGCCGCGACCTGATCTCCACCATTCATGAGGATCTCCTCAAGTCCGCCGAGCTGACCGGCATCTGGGAACGCAAGCTCCGCCGGATCGAGCGCGGCGACTATGAGGCCTCGGCCTTCATCGACGAGCTCAAGGCCATGGTCTCCGGCGTAGTCTTTCATGTCATGAACTCATGATATTTGTCGGATTTGAGCGCTTTGATGCAAATTATTTGTCGGATTTGAGCGTTTTCGAGCAAATTATTTGTCGGATTTGAGCACTTTTTTTATCTTTGTGCCACATTGATAAATAATTACGATGCCAAACAGGGAATTCCTAAATTCCATATTTATGCATCCCATGACTTTCGATGAGTTTCTTACGGTCATCCATAATGAGGGACTTTTTCTCGACCCTGGGCTCCTTCTGGCAGTGCTCAACCTTGAGGGCACTCTGTCGCAACAGCTGATAGAGTCGATTATGACAGACTCTCCGCAGGAACTTGTCAACAAAGGATGTATCGCGGAGATGGTCGCTGGCCTTGAAATTATGCGGAACAAGCCTGCGGTTCAGCGACAGAAGCTGTACTATTGGAAAAAGACCGGCAATAGTGTGGCGGAAGTGGATTATCTCGAAATCCTCAATGCGACGGTAACTCCGATTGAAGTCAAGTCCGGCACTCAGGGCGGCATGAAAAGCCTGTGGCTGTTCATGTGCGAGAAGCACCTGAAGGAGGCAATTCGCTGTTCGCTTGAGAATTTCGGCGAAATTGACTATGTGGATAAAGAAGAACAGCCGTCGGTCGTCCGCCATGTCAAAATCTACCCCTTGTATGCCATGAAGCAGCTTGGGCGATAAGCCGGTACTGTTTGTTGCAATTTTCATTTTCATAGAAAAAATTTGCAATCAGAGCAAAAAGAGATATATTTGCAGGCGAGAAGCAAGGCACATTATTTAACCTTAATGTTACTTATTTCGTTTGTATGTATTTGACACGATGAGACTCAATGCAACCTTTTGTCTTGATACTCTCATTGTCACTTTTCCAATAAGTGCAGGACATTGGAGACAAATAACTTTTAACATAGAACTGACAGAATGAAACGATTGCCTAAACTTTTGTTTTTTAGCCTATTATTGATTGTTGGCTGTAGTAAGGAGTATGATGATTCGGCATTGACCGGGCGGGTGAAGAATCTGGAGAACCGGGTTTTGAAGCTCGAACAGTTGTGTCAGCAGATGAATGCAAATATCTCGTCTTTGCAGACGATTGTTTCCGCTTTGCAGAGTAATGACTATGTGGCAGGGGTCGTGCCGGTTACTGAGGGCGGAAAGACTGTCGGCTATAGGATTTCGTTTACAAAGTCGCAGCCGGTGACCATTTATCATGGGAAGGACGGGATTGACGGAAAGAATGGAGCTGATGGAAAAGACGGGCAGGATGGTGCTGACGGTAAGTCGTATGTTCCGGTGATAGGTGTAAGGCAGGACACTGACGGGATTTATTACTGGACGTTGGACGGGAAGTGGCTGACGGACGATTCCGGAAACAAGGTCAAGGCTGAGGGGCGCGACGGCAAGGATGGATTGGACGGCAAAGACGGGCAGAATGGTTCCGACGGTAAAGACGGTATCGATGGTAAGGATGGGCAGGACGGAGCCAATGGGACAGACGGCCGTGATGGGGTTACTCCGGTGCTTAAAATAGAGGACAACTTTTGGTTCATCTCTTATGATAACGGCAGCAGCTGGACAAAACTTGGCAAAGCCACCGGCGCGGACGGGCGTGACGGAGTTGATGGAAAGGACGGGAAAGATGGTGAGAACGGTCGCGACGGCGTTGATGGAAAGGACGGGAAAGACGGTGAGAACGGTAGCGACGGTGTCGATGGAAAGGACGGGAAAGACGGAATAACTCCGTTGCTTCAGATTATTGACGGATATTGGTATGCCTCGTATGATAACGGCAGCACCTGGCAAGAACTCGGCAAGGCGACGGGTGCCGACGGGAAGGATGGTCAGGATGGAGTAAATGGGGCTGATGGCCGTGACGGCGATACTTTCTTCAAAGATGTCACACAGGATGATGCCAATGTACACTTCATCCTTGCGGACGGCACGGTCATTACTATACCGAAGGCTGTTGCGTTAGATATCGTATTTGAGGAATCCGATTTGGTCGTAATGTCGCCAAATTCAACCCGAACCATTTCATTTACAGTGACAAGTACGATTAAGCCTGTTGCCGTTGAGGTTGTCTCTTCGGCGGATGTCAAGGCAAAAGTAATTTCGGATGATGCCGATGGTCTGACTGGAAAGATGCACCTGACAACCGGCTCTGTGATTGATGAATACAGCAAAGTCGTTGTCTTTGTGTCAAATGGCGAAAAAGTCATGATGCGGAGTATAAGGTTTGAGGAAGCCGGACTTAAGGTTGAAGAGAACTCCGTTAAGACAATTCCTGCTGAAGGAGGAGAAGTTGCGCTTGAGTTCATGACCAATGTTGAGTACGAAGTCGTCATTCCGGACTATGCAAAATCATGGATTAGCGTTATTCCGGATACTCGCGCGATGGAAAAACGGTCTGTTGCACTAAAGGTCGAACCTAATGCCGATTATTATCGTAATACACTTATTGCTGTTCGGTCTTCTGACGGGCGGTTGGAATTGGAATATAAAATAGAGCAAAACGGGGCGTTGGGTGTGAAGATTGACGCTGAAAATATTCCGGATAATGAGATTTGGTATACAACGGAAGATAACTCATTGATACGCTTGGTGCTTGGTGACGATAATAAACAGCCATTCAATAGTAATATAGTTAGTCATGTCTATGAAAATGGCATAGGTGTAATAGTATGCGATGCACCGATAAAAGTTATTCGGAGATCGGCATTCTCTAATTCAAAGAATATGACAGGGCTGTTTCTGCCCAATTCGATAACGGACATGGAGTCGTTCTCTTTGGGTAATTTAAAAATGAGAGAATTACATATTCCATCGAAGTTACAATATGTTGGCTCGGGAGCTTTTCTGAATTCCTCTTTTGAACGTTTCACAGGAGCACATACTTCTGAAGATGGCCGTTTGGTGTATTTAGAAAGCGGATATGCCGACGATTTCGGTGGTACAAGGAAGTCCGTCCAGGGCTATGTAGCAGCGTTTGCTTCCTTTGGATTAAAAACATATACTCTTCCAAGTTACGTAAAAGAATTGGGGTGGGAGACTTTTTCTAATATTGATTTGAACGAAATAGTTCTTAATGACGGTTTGGAGATTATAGACGGAGACTGCTTTTCTGGCAGTGTTCTTGACTGTGAAATCAGATTGCCCGTAACCCTAAAGGAGCTTGACCCGTATGCTTTTCGGGCTTGTTCCGGTATTCGTGGTTTTTATGGCAACAATAAATTCCATACAGATGATCATCATTGCCTTATTTATTATCGAGGAACCGAAAAATGGATTAATCGATTTGTTGGTGATGATATTGTGAATTATACAATACCGGAAGGAGTCGCTTGTGTTGAAAATTACACCTTTGACAATATGCCGAACTTAAAGACGATATCATTTCCGTCATCGATAACCTTTGTTGGTTCTTATGCCATCAATAATTGTCCTAAGCTTGAAGCAATTTATGGCGGATGTACGAGTGAAGACCATAGGGCTATAGTCTTTGGGTCAAAGTTCAGTAGATTGTTTGTTGCGAAGGGTATAAAGAAGTATGTTGTTCCTGAAGGATTTACATCGCTTGGTCATGAGGCATTTGGTGATTTGTTTGAATCTGAAATAGAAGAGATAATTCTTCCGGATAGTATTCTTGAACTCGGAGGGTATGATTTTACAGGTAATCAAAAATTAAAAAAAATTGTGCTTTCAAAAAATCTCAAGAGCGTCGATAAATATAACCCTTTCTTTCATTCGTATAATTTGGAGGAAATATATTTCCGCTCATTTATTCCTCCGATTTATACTGATAAACAATTCGATGAAAATGAATGCACGCATCTTACAATATATGTTCCAGAAGAAACTCTTGAATTGTACAAACGCTCGGGTTGGGCACAATATGCTCCCTATATGATAGGATACAAATACGATGACATTGGCGAGTGGATTCCAGATTATTACATATCTTCCGACTTCACTCAAGACGGCACCGTGACAACCATACAGTCCGCGACCGAAGGCAAGGGAATCAACATCGTCCTTATGGGAGATGCATATAGCGACCGTCAGATTGCGGACGGTACTTATGGCGCGGACATGAAGTATATATATGACAATCTTTTCACTGAAGAACCATATAAGTCGTTCAGAGAGTATTTTAACGTGTATAGTGTCAATGTCGTGTCAGCTACTGAAGGCTATGAGCATGAGGGGGCTGCGCTTGGAGGGTATTTCGGTGACGGGACACTCGTCGGAGGCAATGACAGCAAGTGCTTTGAATACGCCGCGAAGGCTGTCGGCGAGCAGAACATGGACGAGACCCTTGTTGTAGTAGCGATGAATTCGGACAAATATGCCGGAACCTGTTATATGTACTATCCGTCATCAAC
>ERZ808240.5451-NODE-5451-length-10361-cov-11.041335_pt1 | contig 10361 bp, 10 predicted proteins | sample MGYA00521084_ERZ808240 | MGnify/ENA primary metagenome ERZ808240 (study PRJEB31516, sample SAMN03275571) | gut metagenome | biome: mammalia-associated habitat; material: feces | host: Papio cynocephalus | place: Kenya | collected 2012-08-06 ... | reverse complement strand
CCCAGAGCTTTCAGAGTTTGTTTTTTCTCTGTCCACTCTAGGGGTAGCATATCACAAGGACGGGAGCCTTTCTGCGTTTGTAGGAAAAAATCAGGATGAGGAGATGGCTGTGTTGGCGGAACTTGAACCGGAAGCATTCTGATCCGGCCGTTCCGGCGGGGTACCGCCATTGCCCGGGGCTGTGCCGGTGGGCGGGGTAGGCGGCGTACCGTTGGTGTCACCGTTCTGCGTCGGCGGTGTCTGGCCGTCCGGGTCGCCCTGCGGCTGGCCGTTGGTGCCATCCGGCGGGGTCATGCCGTTCGGCATCTGCCCGGGCATTCCGCCGGGGCTGCCCATCCCGCCGAAGCCGCCGGAAATGGTCAGGGTGCCGGTGGAGGCAGTGCAGGGGTCAGACGAAGTGTCGTTTGCGGTGAGGGTGTAATCGCTGTCCGCGTTCAGGCTGGCAGCGGAGTAGAATACGAAGCTTGCGTTGCAGACGGCGGTGCCGCTGTAAACAGTGCTGCCGTCCGCATCGGTCAGGGTAAAGGCGTCGCCGGTGCTCAGTGCGGCGGATGTGTAGTAGATGCCGGCCTGGTCTGCCGTAATGGTGCAGCCCATGCCGTTGCTGCCGCCCGCGGCCAGCACGGTGCCGCCGGAGATGGTAATGGTGCCGTCTGCATCCAGGGGCTGGTTGTCGGCGGTGTTGGCCGTCCAGACTGCAATGGCGCCGCCGGTGATGGTCATATCGCCGTTGGAGTCAAAGCCATCGCCCTCCGAGGTGTAGGCGTTGATGGTGCCGCCGTAGATGTTCATCGTGAAGTTGTAGTCGGTGAGGTCGCCGTTGGCGGCATTCAGGCAGTCGTCCGAGGCCGTGATATCAATGGTGCCGGAGTAGATGTTCAGGTCAGCACCTTCCAGGCCCTCGTAGCAGGCCGTAATGGTGATGGCAGGGCCCTCGGTACCCTCGGCACCGATGTTCAGGGTGTAATCGCAGTGCACGGCGTCATCCCCGGCGGAGATGTTGAGGGTGCCGCTCTCCACATTCAGCGCCTGCTCGGCATTGATCGCATCGTTGACCGGGGCATCGATGTTCAGCGTCAGATCCCGAATGGTGAGGCTGGCATCCCGCCCGTCGTTGGAAGTACCGGATTTGATGCCGTTTTTGCCGGCGGCGGAGATGCTGAGCGTACCGGTGCCGCACAGAACGACCTGTGAGCCATCCTTGCATTTGAGCACGGCGTTTTCCGCATCTTCGCTGGCGTCGTCATTGTCCTTGTTATTGGCAGTTGTGTCCGCGAGGGTGTTCTCGGTGCCGTCCATGGCCACGATGGTCACACCGGTGGACTTGCCGCATACGATGGGGGCAGTGGTCGTGCTGGTGAGGTCCAGCCCGTTCAGAAGGAGAACGACATCCTCCGTCCCGGCCTTGACCTTGATGGAGCCGTCTGCACAGCTGCCGGAAACGGCGTAGGTGCCGGCTTTCGTGATGGTCAGGGCAGTACCGTCGATCTCCACACCGCTTCCGCTGCCGGAAATACCGGTGTCTGAGAAGGTGAGGGAGATGGCGTTCTCCAAAGAATAAGAAGTGCTTACCGCAGCGGCGGCCGACGAAGAAACGGCAGTGCTGGACGAAGAAGCGGTGCTGCACCCGGCCAGCGAAACGGCCAGGGCAGTAGCTGCCAGAATGGCGGCAGGCTTGATCAGTTTCATAAGGAACCCTCCTTGTGGATTCGTAGTGGATGCCTTGAGGATGGCATGAGTATAGCCGCTGTTCCTAAAATGAACCTAAAGAAAAACGGCAAAGTTTCTTTAGGTTGGTTTTAGGTTGGGGCAGTATCCTCTTGGCACAGGAGGTGATCCGGCATGGCAGAACAGGTGCGATGCTGTTTTGAACGCTACGAAAAGAAATATTTCCTCTCGCCGGAACAGCAGGCCCGGCTGCTGCAGTTGGTGCAGCCCTACGTGAAAATGGATTACTACGGCAGGTACACCATCTGCAACCTTTATTATGACACGCCGGATTGGCGTCTTGTCCGTGCTTCGCTGGCAAAACCCGTTTATAAGGAAAAGCTGCGGGTGCGCAGCTACGGCGTCCCTGCAGAGGACGGCAAGGTTTTTGCGGAGCTCAAAAAGAAGTACAAAGGCGTCGTCTACAAGCGCCGCATCACGGTGCCGGTGGGCGAGGTGCAGCCGCTGCTGGCCGGGCAGCTCTCTCCGGAGCCGTACGGGCAGATCGGGCGGGAGATCGCCTGGTTCCAGAAGGTATACCAGTCTGCGCCGCGCGTTTTCATCGGGTATGACCGCATCGCCTTTGCGGGCGTGGAAGACCCGGAGCTGCGCATCACATTTGACACCAATCTCCGCTGGCGGGACACCGAGCTGGATCTGCGCCTGGGCGACCACGGCGCCCCCCTCCTGCCGGATGACCGGGTGCTGATGGAGCTTAAGCTCCCCGGCACCTGCCCACTCTGGCTCAGCCGTATCCTCACTGAGGTGGGAGCCGTGCCGGTGTCCTTTTCCAAGTACGGCAGCTGCTACTGCCAGCACATCGTGGGCACGGCCCGCCAACACTTCATCACCAAGAACCCGAAGGAGGTCTTTTTCTGTGCTTGACTCGATCATTGGAACCGAAATCACGGTCACGACATTTCTCATCTGCACGGCGGTATCGCTGGTGCTGGGCGTAGGCCTGGCGCTGGTGGCGTCCTATAAAGAGCATTCCAGCCCCAGCTTCCTCGTCACGCTGGCCATTCTTCCGGCAGTGGTGCAGCTGGTTATCATGCTGGTCAACGGCAACATTGGCACGGGTGTAGCCGTGGCGGGCACATTCAGCCTGGTGCGCTTCCGCTCTGCGCCCGGCACGGCCCGGGAGATCGGAGTGATCTTCCTTGCCATGGCGCTGGGCCTTGCCACCGGCATGGGCCTTGTCACACTGGCGGTGCTGGCTTTCGTCATCCTGTCGGCCGCGCTGCTGACGCTGTCTGCCGTGAATTTCGGCCAGAAAAAGGATACCGACCGTATCCTGAAAATCACTATTCCGGAAAACCTGAACTACGAAGGCCTGTTTGACGATCTGTTTGCGCAGTATACGCAGAAGTGTAGCCTGCTCAAGGTCAGAACCAGCAACATGGGCACCCTCTATGAGCTGGAATACCGTGTTACGCTGAACAGCGAAAATGTGCCCAAGGAATTTCTGGATGCGCTGCGCTGCCGCAACGGAAACCTGAACATCTCCTTTGGCCGCGAGGCAACCCCGGAACTGCTGTAAGCGGCATTGATTTTGTGGCGGACGTTGGGTATACTGGAAGCAAAAAATGAGGGAGGAATGCTCCATGCGGCTGCTCATTGCGGAGGATGAACTGGACCTGGCCGAGGTGCTGACCGTCTTTTTTGAAAAGAACCATTTTACGGTGGAGACCGTGCACAATGGAGTGGACGCCTGTGAAGCTGCCCTGGCAGAACATTACGACGCCATCATCCTGGATGTGATGATGCCCGGCATGAACGGCATTGAGGTGCTGCGCACCCTGCGCGCCCGCCAGGTGCAGACGCCCATCATGATGCTGACGGCTAAGGGCGAGACGGATGACCGCATCACCGGCTTCAACGCCGGGGCGGATGACTATCTGCCCAAGCCCTTTGACCCGGATGAGCTCATCAGCCGGGTGCGGGCCATGCTGCGCCGCAGTGCGGTATACCAGCCCACTGTACTTACCTGCGGCGATTTGACGCTGGACCCCGCCACCGGCAGCCTCTCCTGCAAGGGAAAAACGGCCCCGCTCAGCGGGCGGGAATACCAGGTGATGGAGCTGTTTGTGCGCAACCCGCACATGCTGTTTTCCGCCGACCGCATTTTAGAAACGGTCTGGGGCTGGGACAATGAGGCCGAGATCAACGTGGTGTGGGTGAACATCTCCAACCTGCGCAAAAAGCTCAAGACGATCGGTTCCGGCCAGACCCTGCGGGCCAAGCGGGGCCTTGGCTATGCGCTGGAGGAAGACACATGATCCGGCGGATGCGCAGGCGGTTCATCTGGATCGCCACCCTGTCCGTAACGGCGGTCATGCTGCTGCTGACCATCCTGCTCAACACGGCCAGCTATCTTTCCACCAGCAGCGATACGGAAGAACTGCTCACCCTCATCCGGGACAATCAGGGCACCATTCCGGCCTTCTCCCAGCGCATGGACGGCACCCCGCCCAGCGGGACGCCGCCGCAGCTGCCGCAGGGCCAGCGGGGAGAAGGCCCCATCACGCAGGAAACGCCCTATTCCACCCGTTACTTTGTCCTGCGCTGCAAGGATGATGGCACCCTTGTGCAGGCAGACCTGAAAAACATCGCTTCGGTCACGGAAGAAGACATCGGCCCGTATCTGGCTGCTGCCATGGCCCACGGCGAAGGATACGGCTATTACGGCAGCTACCGGTATCTCGTTACCCACACCGGAGACGACCGCAACCTCATCATCTTTCTGGACTGCTACCAGCAGATCCGTTCCATGCAGCTGGTGCTGGTGTGGTCGCTGGCGGCGGATGTGGCCTGTGTGCTGCTGGTTCTGCTGCTGGTGGTGCTGCTCTCCCGGCGGGCCATTGACCCGGTGGTGCGCAGCGCAGAGCAGCAGAAGCAGTTCATTACAGACGCCAGCCACGAGCTGAAAACCCCCATTACGGTCATTTCCACCTGCCTGCGGGTGTTGGAAATGGAAACGGGCAGGCAGAAGTGGATCGACAAGGCGCAGGCACAGACCGAAAAGCTGACCGCGCTGGTCAACTCCCTGGTCACCCTCTCCCGCATGGACGAGGGAGTCTCCCCGCTGAAAATGGAGCCTTTTGCCCTCAGTGACGCGGTGGAAGAGACGGCAGAGTCCTTCCGGGACTTTGCGGAGTCCAAAGGCCACGCCCTGCAGCTGGCCATCGCGCCGGACATTACCTATAAAGGCGATGAGTACGCCGTCCGGCAGCTGGTCTCCATCCTGCTGGACAATGCGGTCAAGTATGCCAAAGAGGGCACGGCCATTGCCGTCTCACTGGAAAAGACCCGGCGGGGCGTGGTGCTGCGCTGCCGCAATGGCTGCGACCCGATCCCGCAGGAGTCGCTGAACAAACTGTTCGACCGCTTTTACCGGGCAGACCCCTCCCGCAATGCGGCTACCGGTGGTTTTGGCATCGGGCTTTCCATCGCCCGGGGCATCACCGAGGCACACCGGGGCTCCATCCGCGCCCGCATGGACGGGGAAGAAATCGAATTTACGGCAGAATTGAAATAAGATCCGCGTTTGGCTCCCCTTTTGGGGGAGCTTTTTTGCTGCCCAAAAGAAATTTGCAACCAATTTGCATTTTGGACTTGCATTCGGGGCACAAATCGTGTATAATCGTCCCTGTTCGAAAATGCAACTTGATTGCAATTTAAAACAATAAAGCAACACACAGTCGTTTTTGGAGTCATGTATGGAGCTGTTTCTGGATGTTCTGGGCGAATCTCTGGTGGATACCGCCAAGATGCTGCCGTTTCTGTTTTTAGCTTATCTGCTCATTGAATACATTGAGACCCGCCATGGCGAGCGCATCGAGGCGCTGCTGGCAGGCGGCGGGCGCTGGGGCGCGGTGCCGGGGGCCCTTCTGGGCTGTGTGCCGCAGTGCGGCTTCTCGGCCATTGCGTCCAATTTCTACGCCTCCCGGGTCATCACACTGGGCACCCTGATGGCGGTCTTCCTCGCCACCAGCGACGAAGCCATCCCGCTGCTGGTGTCCATGCCGGCCTACTGGGACAAGCTCGTCCTGCTCATGGGCATCAAGGTGGTGTATGCTATCGTGGTGGGCTTCGTGCTGGACTTTGTCCTGCGCGGCATTTTGCCCAGGTCCCTGCGCGGCGGCTACACCGGCCATGCCGATGAGGTGGACTGCCACGAGGAGCACGACGACGAGAAAGGCCACCCCCAGCCCATCTGGAAAGCGGCCCTGCGCCACACGCTGGAGATCTTCGTCTTTATCTTTGCATTCAGCCTGGTGTTCGGCCTCATCGTGGAAGGCGTGGGCGAGGACGTCTTTGCGGACCTGCTGGGCCGCATGGGCTTCTTCCAGCCGGTGGTGGCCGCGCTGGTGGGCCTCATCCCCAACTGCGCTGCCAGTGTGCTGCTCACCCAGCTGTATGTGGAGGGCGCGCTGCGGTTCTCCAGCCTGGTGGCAGGCCTGTGCACCGGTGCCGGTGTGGGCCTGGCCGTGCTGTGGCGGGCCAACCCTTCCTGGAAGCAGAACCTGTTCATCACCGGCCTGACCTGGGCCGCCGGTGCCTTTGTGGGCGTGGCGATGCAGATTGTGGTCACAATTTTTGCATAATTTACAGAAGAAAGAAGCAAAAGCTGTTCCGGAATGTCCGGAACGGCTTTTTTGCTGCGTAAAAATCCCCCGCAAAGCCGGTTTTTGTGGTATACTGGAAGCAAATTCATCCGGATAAGGGAGAAAACGATGCAGTATACGATTCTGGCAAGCGATTACGATAATACTCTGGTGCCCTTTGGCGAGAGCCGCCCCCGCCCGGTGGTGGTCAAAGCGGTGAAAAAACTGCAGGCCGCGGGCGGCAAGTTCGTGCTCAGCACGGGCCGCGCCTACCCCTGCGTCAATCTGAAAGGCCAGCTGGGCGGCATCCGATTTGACTACGCCATCACCTGCAACGGTGCCTGCGTGGTGGACCGCAATGGTGCCATTGTGGCAGAACACCCGCTCACGGCGGAAGAAATGTATGCGCTGGTGGATTTCTGCGAGGACTATAATTATCCGCTGCAGTTTGATTTCAAGGATGCCTGCTACGCCTATTGCGAGTACGAATATCTGCACAAAGGCTACCAGCAGATGAACAGCACTGGTCTGGACTGCGTGGATGGCGAAGACCAGGACCGCCACCTGATCGACATGCCGCACGCTGCCTTTGCCGCCATGCCGCCGGAGCGGGTGGCAGATTTTCAGGCCAAGTACGGCCACCTGAACCTGCACTGGATGATGGTGGGTGCGCAGAATGCGGACGGCTACTGCTACTATGACGTTGTGCGCGGCGGCATTGACAAGGGCACCGGCCTTGCCGACCTGTGCGGGAAGATGGGCCTGACGCTGGCGGATGCCGTGGCTGCAGGCGATTCGGCCAACGATGTGGGGATGCTGCAGGCGGCAGGCCTTGGCTGCTGCATGGCCAACGGCACTGAGGACGCCAAAGCTGCCGCTGACCGTGTCATCGGGGATGTACGGGAAGACGGCCTGGCCGCCCTCATCGAAGAGCTGTGGTTCGATGGCCCGAAGGCGGAGCCTTCCGGCCGGGATCTCGGTTCCGCCTGGGGCAGCATTGAAAGCGCAGGCGGCCAATGAGCTTTGCACCGGTTTATTCGCCCGCCAGCCGGGCGCTGATCCTGGGCACCTGGCCCAGCCCCAAGAGCCGGGAGATGGCCTTTTACTACGGCCACCCGCAGAACCGCTTCTGGCCCATGATGGCAGAGCTCACCGGGGAACCGGTGCCCGCCCGGGAGGACATCGAAGCCAAAAAGCAGATCATCCTGCGCCATGGGCTGGCGCTGTGGGATACGCTGGAAAGCTGCACCATCACCGGTGCGTCGGATGCTTCCATCAAGGATGTGGTGCCCAACGACATTGCTGCTCTGCTGCGGCAGGCCCCCATTGAGGCTGTGTTCTGCAACGGGGCTACGGCCTACCGCATTTATACAACGTATCTGCAGCCGGTCAGCGGGATCGCCGCCGTCAAGCTGCCCAGTACCAGCCCGGCCAACGCCGCCTGCCGCCCGGACCGCCTGCGCGCCATCTGGGGCGAGGCCCTTGGCCCCTGGATCTTGGGCAAATGATGACCAGGCTGTAAAATCTTCATGAAATGCTTGCGTTTTTTGCAAAAGGCTATATTATGGAGAGTATAAGGGGCTTCTGCCCCGGAAAAGGAGAAAAACCATGAGCAAGATCATCCGCACCCAGAAGCCCAGTGTGCTGCCGTATTATGCGGCGGCGCTGGTGTTCGTGGTGCTGTGCGCGGTGCTGCCGGTCTATAAGCTGTGGGCGCTGCTGGTGGCGCTGGGCGTTGCCGTGCTGGCATTTGCCGGTGCCAAAAAGGTCTGCCCGCCCCGTGTGGTGGAGACGGAAGTGCCCTTCCACACCGGAGTGGAGGATGTGGACCAGATGCTGACCGACATCCAGCAGAAGCTGGACACCCTGCACCGGCTCAACGAGGCCCTGCCGGACCCGGAACTGTCTGCCGCCATGACCCGCATGGAAAAGGCCGGCCGCTCCATCGTGGAGACGGTGGAGGCCAGCCCCGCCAAGGCAAAGCAGGTGCGCCGGTTTGCCAACTACTATCTGCCGGATGCCGTGAACGTGCTGGAACAATATGCCAAACTGGCAAAGCAGGGGGTGCGCGGTGAGAATGCCGCCGCCATCCGCACCGAGGTGGAGCACAACGCTGCTTCCATTGCCACGGCATTTGAAAACCAGCTGGATGCTTTGTATGCTGCTGAGAGCATGGACCTGTCTGCAGACCTGACGGTGCTGCAGAATATGCTCAAGGGCCAGGGCCTGAGCAAGTAAGACTGGACGAAAAACGGGATCTGATCCCGAAAAACTGCAAACGAGAAACAAAACTGTGACCTACGGAATTTGGAAAGGAAGGAATCTCTTTATGGCTGACAATACCCTGAACTTTGACCTGGATGCCCCTGCCGTTCCCACCCTGACGCTGGACCCCACCCCGGCCCCGGCAGCAGAAGAAAAAAAGCCGGAGCCGGCTGCGGCACCGGAAGCAGCGCAGGTACAGCTGACCCCGGAGGAGCAGGCGATGGTGGACTCCTTCGCCCAGAAGATCGACATCACCAACAGCCAGCAGGTGCTGCAGTATGGCTCTGCCTGCCAGAAGAAGATCGGTGATTTCTCTGAGGCGGCGCTCTCCAAGGTCTCCACCAAGGATCTGGGTGAGGTGGGCGACATGATCACCAGCCTGATCGGCGAGCTGAAGAGCTTTGACGCCAATGAAGAGCAGCAGAAGGGCATCATGGGCTTCTTCAAGAAGAAGACCAACCAGCTGGATGCCATGAAGACCAAGTACAGCAGGGCCGAGACCAACGTGGAAAACATCCAGTCCATGCTGGAAGCCCACCAGGTGCAGCTGCTCAAGGACATTGCCATGCTGGATAAGATGTACGACCTGAACATGGCATACTTCAAGGAGCTGAGCATGTACATTCTGGCCGGCAAGAAGAAGCTGGCGGATGTGCGTGCCAACGAGCTGCAGCAGGCCATGGATAAAGCCAAGGCTTCCGGCCTGCCGGAAGATGCCCAGGCCGCCCGCGACCTGGCTGACCAGTGCGAGCGCTTTGAAAAGAAGCTTTATGACCTGGAGCTGACCCGCAACATCAGCCTGCAGATGGGCCCGCAGATCCGCCTGCTGCAGAACAACAACACCATGATGGCAGAGAAGATCCAGTCCACCATCGTCAACACCATTCCGCTGTGGAAGAACCAGATGGTGCTGGCCCTGGGCCTGGCCCACAGCCAGCAGGCCATGCAGGCAGAGCGCGCCGTGACCGATATGACCAACGACCTGCTCAAGAAGAACGCCGAGGCCCTCAAGATGGGCACCATCGAGACGGCCAAGGAGTCCCAGCGCGGTGTGGTGGATCTGGAGACCCTGCAGCAGACCAACAAGAGCCTGATCGAGACGCTGGACGAACTGAACAAGATCCAGTCCGAGGGCCGCGCAAAACGCGCAGCAGCCGAGCAGGAGCTGACCCGCATCGAAGACGAACTGAAAACAAAGATGATGGAGATCCGGAGCTGAAATGGCGAACGCAGATTTTTCTCAGAACGCAAAACAGAGTGCGCCCGGCGGTTTTGACAGCGGCAGCTACCGCGAGACAAAGGCCGCAGCGCAGACTGTGCCCCTGACCCCGCTGCAGCAGAAGCTGGCCGGGCTGGAAAAAAGCCTGCCTGCTGCGCTGAGCACGCAGGCAGCGGCCCTGGCGCTGAGCATCGTGGTGATGCTGGCGGCTTTTGTCGGCTTTGGCGGGGCAAAGGTACGGGCCAAATACAACACGGCAAAGCAGTGGTTCACGGTGGGCGTGGCAGCAGACAACGGCTACAACCTCAGTGAGGAGCTGACCACCCGTGCCAACACGGCAGCGAATGTCATCACAACGGCGCAAAACACCCTGGGCGGAGATAATGCCGAGGTGCTGGCCGCGCAGGATGCGCTGACCGTGTTCCAGAACGATCTGGACGGCGTGAATGCAGGCAAGACCCGGCTGCACGCCCTCTATGAGGACAATGAGGCACTGGGCAGCGCCATTGACCAGCTCTATGCAAAACTGCAGGAGCAGGCCGCAGACCCCATGAAGATGGGGG
>ERZ808240.5450-NODE-5450-length-10362-cov-4.506937_pt1 | contig 10362 bp, 9 predicted proteins | sample MGYA00521084_ERZ808240 | MGnify/ENA primary metagenome ERZ808240 (study PRJEB31516, sample SAMN03275571) | gut metagenome | biome: mammalia-associated habitat; material: feces | host: Papio cynocephalus | place: Kenya | collected 2012-08-06 ... | reverse complement strand
AGATGCGGTAGTTGTTTCTTCTTCATATCCCCCTGATGAATCCGGTCCTCTTCCAATCAGCTTTAACAGAAGCCATAATATAGCTTTAAGCACCGCCATAAGCCCTGCTGATATTGTCTGGAATATGTTGCCATATTTTCCACTGTAGAATAAAAGCATTCCCATTATCATAAAGAATGCAAATATGAACATCATAATAACATTAATGCGTATTATTCTTCTTGCCGGGAACTCTGACTTTCCTTCATTGACCGAAAATATCTTATATAATTCACTAAGCTGGTTATAGAAGAACTGGCATATAACGAAAGCTATAAACAAAAAAAGCTGTATACCCATAAGTGTATCATTATGCTTATAACTTCCAATTATATAGAAAGCAATCATGAATATTCCGTATGCTGCGTGAAGCTTTTCATTCGCTCCAACAGCAAGCTGCATATCATCCCTGCTCTTACCTGATACATCATAGCTTGTCTCAGATGCTCTCTCGTATTCTTTTTTCTGCACATACAGATTCTTTAATCTGATGGAGTGTGCAGCTATAGCAACAGCCACTAACACATACCCGGCTAATTCCATATCTGATGTTGAAAGTCTTGCCGCTATGAACACAAACACAATATTAAGAACCATAAACAATGGGTAATTAGTAATATATTTTCTTGAGAAATACGTGACTAACACAGGTATTAACACTATCAGACAATAATATGATGTAGCAGGATCATTGCCAGCAAGTCCTGTATACACGCCAACAGCCATGGACATATATACAATACAGAGTATTAATATCTCAAGTAGCATCCTGCTGTTTCTAATATGTTTTATCTGCATCATTCTTTCCTTTCAATACATCTTCATAATACATGCTGCCAACTCCGCTTACAACCTGTGGAACAATCCATATCTTATTATACTGCTTATCCATGATAAGCTGTGCTGTTTTCCTGATTCTGTCGTTTTTATTGGCAGATATGAGGACATATACCATATCATCCTGCCTTTTTATGCTGTTAGATGATACTTTATTATCTTTATTCATAGCCGTCAGCATATCAGCGAACTCATCCATAGCCTGCGATACATCTATCCTTGCAAGTTCCATATTAATCTGGTTAAAGTGTGATAAACCAGAACCCGGTTGTATAGTTATATTGGCCTTAGTATCTATATCACGTCCGTTAGAAATCATTGATACATTAACACCCCTTGATACAAGCATCTGCGAAAGAGCGGCAGCTATACTTATAGCCTGCTCGACTATATCCTCCTGCATATACGCCCCCTCACTCTCAAGATTAAGAAGCAGGCATACATTTCTGCTGACTGTCTCGTTATAATGATTAACCATCAGATTACCTGTTTTGGCATATGCATTCCAATTGATATCCCTTATGCTGTCATATGACTGATAATCCCTTATTCCTGCGAAAACAAACTTATCTTCACTAAGATACTTTTTTCTCTCAAGTTCGCCCATAACCATGTTGTTAACGTCTGATAGCTGGCTTACGTCTGCTGGCTTTGGAAACACCGTTATGTTACTATATAATCTGCTTCTATGTATCATAATCTCATTCATAAAAGCACCTGGAAACACCATTTCCACGACATCAAGTCTGTATACACCTCTTCTGCTGCATTCTACCTCAATACGTCTTGTGACCTTCTGGTTTGAAAGCAGCGAGAACACATCATTCCGATATGTTTTATCCGACACCATGGAATTCGTATCTTTCTGCCCGAATATAAAGCTTCTGTCTATATCAAACTTTACATTCATGCAAAACACTGGAAGCCTCTTGGCATTCACAACTGTTTCCACTAACTCTATCTTATCACCCTTAGTAGCTGTAGTATGTGAAAAGACTATATCAGAACTAAGGTTTTTGTCCCAGTTTTTCTTATATACTACTGATATAACCTTATAAACAATAACAACTCCTATAAGCATCAAAATAATATTCATCTACTTAGTCCACTCCTCAGTTGGTACTGCAACCTGTGCAAATGCAGCGTTAACAGCCTGTTCTCTGCTGCCCTTTGATACAAGTCCTGTACTAAACACAAGTCTGTGTGCCCACACACACACTGACAGTTCTTTGATATCAGATGGTATAACATAGTCTCTTCCATTCACATATGCATATGCCCTGGCAGCATTCACCATGGCTATCGAACCTCTTGGACTTATACCTATTGCAACATCTGACATCTTACGTGTCGCCTGCGCAAGTTCCGCTATGTAATCAATAAGTGAAGGATGTATATATACCTCCTTAACCTGTTTTTTCATGTCTATAATATCCTGTCTTTTGCATACACTGCCAAGCTCTGTAACAGGGTTATTGTTTAAGAATCTGTTAAGAATCTCAACTTCTGCACTCTTATCAGGATATCCCATCTCAAGCTTCATAAGGAACCGGTCTAACTGTGCTTCTGGAAGTGGATATGTTCCCGCTGTTTCTACTGGATTTTCCGTTGCAAGTACTATAAATGGCTCTTCCAGTTTAAGTGTATCACCATCAATAGTAACCTGGTGTTCTTCCATGCATTCAAGCAGTGCAGACTGTGTTCTTGGTGTGGCTCTGTTTATTTCATCCGCAAGTATAATATTAGCAAATACTGGTCCTTTGCTTAACACGAACTCTCCACTCTTCTGATTATATGTATGAAGTCCTGTTATGTCCGATGGAAGAAGGTCTGGCGTGAACTGTATTCTCTTAAAATCACAGTCAATGCTCTTAGCTACAGTCTTTGCAAGCATAGTCTTGCCAGTTCCAGGAACATCCTCTAAAAGGATATGTCCTCCCGCAAGTATGCTTGTAAGTACCTTTACAACCACTTCATCTTTTCCTACAATAACTTTTCCAACATTATCTAATATGCTATTAATATTCATAATTCCTCTTTTCATTTATAATTATAGTTTGAAGTATTATTCAATCTTGTTAATTATAACAAAAAAGCCACAGCAGTATCAACAACTACTGTGACTTTTTAACAAAGTATTCATATTATGTCTGTTATGTTTCTATTGTGTTTCTAACCTGTCAATTTCAGGCTGGTCTTGCAGCCCGCCTCTTAATCCTGTTGCTCTTCACCTGGAAGCTCCTGATTAACATCTATTCCTCTTGGTGCAACTGGTGTCGAGAACACTATTTGTGTACTTGTTCTTCCAAACTTCTGCAGCTGTCCTATGAATGTATCAAGTTCCATTGTGCTTGGAAATACCACCTTTAGCAGCATCGAATAATTACCTGTTACACAGTTGCATTCGACCACGTTAGGGCATGACTTGATAAATGGATAAAACTCTGGTTTCTGTACCGGTGCTACCTCAAGGTTAATAAATGCTGTTATATGATAGCCCAGCTTTAACTGGTTTATCTTAACTTCATAACCTTCTATGATTTCTTCTTTCTCAAGTCTTTCTATTCGTGCTGATACAGCAGGTGATGATAAAAACACATTTTCAGCAAGTGCCTTAAGTGGCATTCTTGCGTTATTCTGCAATAATGTAATTAATTTCTTATCAATCTTATCCATAATCATTCTCCATTTCTATGTTCTTTATTTTATCATCTGTCATCTATTTTAATATATAAGACATTGATGATATGATATGAGTGTCAAAAGTAAATTTTGACGCTCACTGATGGTTAGTAATCTTTACTATTCAAAAAGAAAAAGAGGACAATTCCAGCTATGAATGTTAGAATTGTCCCCTTTGACTTCGAATATTAATTTATTTGTAATATACACCTTCTTTTCTAAATTGGCAACCCCGTATTTTGTATTTTTTTGTATAATTATATTATTTTATTAAGTTTTTTATTTATTCGTTAAATATAAATTGCTATGATATATAATATATGTTAAAGTCTAATATGAATGTCGTATTAAGCTTGTATCGTATTAAACTTGCGTTTTCCTAGCACAACAACTGTCAAAGGTCTCATGACATGACAGCGGCTTATACAGCATTCGTATGATAGTGACATATAACACAATAAAACAAAGTAATTAAGATAGGAGATAATTATGTCAGATAATACAGATTATAACAATAATTCAGAATATTCAACAGTAACTCTTGCCTTAGATGATGGTGATGTTGAATGCGCAGTCATAAGGACTTTTCCTGCTGGCAGCAAAAACTATATAGCACTTCTTCCAATTGCAGATATCGATAAAGATGAAAGCGAAGTTTATCTTTACAGATATTCTGTCTCTGATGACAACGAACCTGTTCTTGAGAATATAGACTCTGATGAAGAATACGAAATCGTTTCTGATGCCTGGGATGAAGAACTTGATGCTATGGAATATGAAGCTCTTTACGCACAGGAGGATGCTGAGAACTAATAGCTATGAACAGATGTTTTCATTACATACAAATGATGGATCCAGTTCACCTATAAACCTTGAAGCAGTTGTGTCTTGTCCATATCTTTTTACAGGATATGCAAGATACAACTTTTCTTTTGCCCTCGTCATTGCCACATACATAAGCCTTCTTTCTTCCTCTATCTCTTCGTTTAAGACAGCCTTATTATATGGAACTATACCCTCGCATACATCCATTATGAACACGTACCCAAACTCCAGTCCTTTACACCCATGCATCGTATATATATTTATGGCATCATTTTTTTGAGTGTAACATTTTTCACCACTCTGCTCATTTATATATTTAACCAGACTTTTTATATCATGATGTTTTCTTGACATATGCTTTAGTTCTTCCAGTTTTCCATATACTTCTTCTTTATTAAGTCTTTTTTTAATTATCTCTTCTTCCATATAATCCTCATACCCTACTCCTTTAAGTATATAATTAATTGCGGCATATGGTGGCATTTTACTTATCATTTTCATATCAAACTGCATGTCATTGATTCTGTTTATCATATCTTTATCATTTTCATAACATTTTCTTAAATCCTCATAACTGAAGGGCTGCGTGATAAGTGCCCTCTTAACATATCTTGAAGGCTTGTTTATTATTCTTGCTGTAATTTCCTTGTCACATTGACCTGTTGCAAGCTTAAGATACGAAACCATATCTTTGATAAGCCAGTGGTCATATATATTATGCTGCTTTACTGCTGTTTTACAGCATAGACCTTCATTTTCAAGCTTCTGATAATATATGCTGCTTATTATGTTAGTTCTTGTTATAACTGCAATATCACTTAAGCTTACTCCGGCTTTTATCAAGGCTTTCACCTGTACCACAAGATATGAGGCTTCCGCTTCTATATCATCTGCCCTGCATACAACTATTTTTCCATGCATAATTCCACATGACCTTATATCCTTCATAAATCTTACTTTGTTACATTCTATAAGTGAACGTGATGCAGCTACTATCTCTGATGAACATCTGTAATTCGTATTAAGATTAATCTGCACAACATCTTCATAATCATCTCTTAATCCAAGCATAATGCCTGGATTAGAACCCCTGAAACCATATATGCTCTGGTCATCATCACCAACCACGAAAAGATTAGCATTATCTCCTGCAATCAGCTTTACCGTATCATACTGTGCCCTGTTAATATCCTGAAATTCATCTATCAGTATGTATTTATACTTATCCTGCCACGCTTTCCTATAGTCCTCACGTTGCTTTAACAATTCATAACACATAAGTATCATATCGTCATAGTCAATCATTCTCCTGCTTATAAGCATGTTCTCATATGTCTTATATATGATTCTGAATGTTTCAACAGGACAGCTTGTTGCTTCATATGTATCTATACTTTTTCTTTCGCACTTAACGCGGCTAATCTCTGCTATAATTCCTGATACCATCTCCTGTTCGTCAGGATATTCCAGTTCGAACCTGTTAGCCATATCTTTTATATAATTATATTGTGTGTCTGCTGTTATTATTGAATCTGCTGAATAATTATAAGCATGACGCAGCATGGAAAAAAATACTGCATGGAATGTACCAAATGTAACTGATACATAAGAGTTCCCGGCAAGGGATAAGAATCGCTGCTTCATAGATACCGCAGCTGCCTTGGTAAATGTAATAACCAGTATAGAAGATGGTTCCACATCATATTGTCTTATAAGCCCTGCTATTCTGTTAACTATGACAGTGGTCTTACCAGAGCCAGGACCTGCAAGCACAAGTGCAGGTCCATCTTTAAAATGTATAGCCATCTTCTGTTCTTCACTAAAAACCATATAACGCCTTTCAATATTTAATAACTCATAATCTCATCATCTGCACCATCTGTATTCTCTATAGCCAGTATATCTATAAAATAACTGTTATTATCATTAACAACTACTTCTACCCTGTCACCGGCCTTATGACCTAAGATAGCCTTTCCAAGTGGCGACTCTATGCTTATAAGTCCTTCGAGTGAATCGCCTCTTACTGTGGTTACAAGCTTTATCTTCTCTGTTGTTTCATCATCCTCGTATTTTACTGTTATTGTATTATTAACACCTGCCTCATCATCTGCTGAATCTTCTGATATAACAGTTGCTGTTTTTATCATTCTCTGAAGATATCTTATACGGCTTTCATTCTGGTTCTTGAACTTCTTAGCTGCATAATATTCGAAATTCTCGCTTAAGTCTCCCTGTGCCCTTGCTTCCTTAACATCTTCAAGAGCCTTCTTTCTTACTTCATGTACGCGATATTCTATCTCATCTTCCATCTTCTTGATATCGCTTGGTGTCAATTCGTTATTCATAACAATATCACTCCTATCAATAAAAAGTATTACCAGAATATCTCCCTGTATGAATATTCACCACGGTAATTAGAGGCATTGTAATCTGGATACTTATATGGCTTATATACATCATCCTTAGGCTCGTCATCCTGTGTGTATATATACATGTAATTATAATCCCATGTAACTATTTCATCCCTTGCATCGCCAAGAATATTGACCGCTTCAGCACACAGTGTTGGATGTCCGTCATCCGGGAACTTCACAACCATAATACCATCACCATCTATCATACCTCCACGCTTAACATCTGCATTAAGAAGTATGAAATCCTGACCATCACCTGTCCAGTTGACTGGTGTAAGCAGATTGCCGTTTAGCTCATTCTCCATCTCCCACAGTTCGTGTCCCTCACTGTCATAGAAATATATGATACCCTGATGTCCCCAGAAATTCACTACTGCCATCTCATATCCTGGCTTATCAGGACAATAATTGGCAAGACTGACTCTTTGTGCATGTCCTATGCCATCCTTTTTTAATATGTTGCCGTCAAAGTCACATAAAATAAAGCCCTGTGTACCAGCAACGCAGGCAAAGAACTTCTTTCCCTTATCCGGTCCTGATTCGAATCTTCCTGGAACTATCTCATCTATATGGTCAACCTTAAAAGGCATAGTCCACAGCCTTTTACCATGGCAGTCAAGCATATTATAGCCAACAAGAAGCTCATCATGTCCATCACCATTAATATCTATGGCAAAAGGAAAATGACCTGTATTCTTATCACTCTTAAAATGCCACATAACCTCAAGATCATCGTTAAGTGCATATACTCTGCAGTATCTGTCTTTTATAAGAATATCCCTTGGCTTATCCAGTCCACGGAAGTTACATATTCTCATACCATCAGGATTAATCCTGTCAAATGCATATTCTCCATCAGGAACTCCTATAATTGTTCCATCCTCTTCACTTGTAGAATAAGGTGTCTTGGCTCTTTTCTTGACTTTACCTGTTCTTCCATCAAGAATAAGCACTTCAAAGTTCTTAGCTGTTATGACTTCATCATAACCATCACCATCTATATCATATATCTGCATAGGCATATCTGCTGATATGTTGCCTATCTGTGTGTTATCAGTCGGTTCACCATGCTGCCATAATATATTGCCATCAAGATCCATAGCTGTAAGACAGCTTATAGTACCATATGCATCCCTGTTTACTCTCTTCTGGCACTGTGCCATAACCATCTGGTATTCAGAAGTGCCAAGAAGATGACCGAACCTTAACTGTCTTCCTGTTCCACAGCCTTTAAGATCTATCTTCTTTGCAAGCTTCATCTTAGGATACTTCTGCTGTGCCTGGCTGCATCTTGTTTCATATTCTTCCATGTCATGATTTATTCCATCAGCCACACTCTTATCAACTGTAACTTTAACATATCCAAAGGCTGCTGGTATAGTTGCTGTAATAGCAACCTTTCCACCCTGAATTGCATAATCAGTATGAACATCGATATATACAACATCATTGACACTGCATACTACATGGCTTCCTCTTACTGAAACATTAATCTTATATGTGTCATCACAATTGTAATCATAATCAGTACTTTCTATCTGTTCAACATTTTCCTTATGTCTGTATACAAGCTTCAGCTTCTTATCCTCGAATATGCATGCAAGCAGATTAAGAGAATTCTGGGCACAAAAACCGATACCTGCGCTTCCCCACTTGGTATTATACATTCTTACTGAAGCTTCTATATCATAATCTCTCCAGAACCGGTCACCAGTTTCAAGCATTGGGAAAGTTCTATGAGGTTCTGTATTATGGAGTCTCATCTGTTCCATATAATGTTTTCCATTATATTCCATAATACACCACGATGCACCTTGTCCGTTATATCTGTAGTTGCACACTGGGTCATACCATTTTCCATAATATCCTTCATAGTGTATATAGTGATATTCTCCCATAGCTGAATGATTCTTATCATACGGGAATTCTCCTATAGGAAAGTCCATGAAGTCATCGTTAAGCAAGCTAATCTTTTCCATTAGTAAACCCTCCATTATTCTTTATCAATACAAACATGTATATTGTTTAAATATATTAATATTATATAACATCACAATCATTACAGCAACTAATATCATACTCTTTTCTATTGATATTACAGATTATTATTCTTTTTTTCTGTCCTGTGCATAGCAATAGGTTTTCTTGATACATTCTTCTGTTCTCTTTCATCAAGAGTATGCATCTTTCCATCATGATCTCTTTTATGTTTAGGTCTTTCACCAACATATACCATTGATTGTTTATCTTTGTTAAGCTTGGCTGTACATTCAGGGCAGAATCTTCCATACCTTATATCAGCGCCACACATCTGGCACTTTATATAAGAATCTGAACCATCTGGTATCTCTATTCTTCCCTGATATAAAAACTTCTGTATAGCCTTTACACTCACACCTGTTGCATCTGCAATAGTCACAGCATTCTGTGGTCCGTGTTTTTCAAGATATTCTCTTATCTTACCAAAATCAGTATATTCCTTATGACCACACTGTGGACATTCATATACCTCTCCAAATGCATAAACCATCTTGGTACCACATTTAGGACAATTCGGTGTTATTGTGTATTGTTCATCTACTTCTGATTTTATATATTCTCTTTGTTCGTTTTTATCAGGCATATGCCTTCCTGTAAGTTTTATATTATTAGTTTCCAATTCAATTCCTCTTTCCCTTATTCTTACCAGAATTCTTCTTTTCCTTATCCTGCCTGCTGCTATCATTAATATGATTAGAAGGTTCTTTTAACGCTTTCCTTATAGCAGCTCTGTTAGCATTAATCTGGACATTCCTTGCTGTAGAAAGATAATATCTCTGCTTTTCGTTGATATAATGTGTAACATCTGTATTAGCTGATGTCAGCGAACATCCATATATTATCTTTTTTTCGTTAACAACTATCTTCCTTACAACCAGCCCCATAAGACTTATAGTTTCATCCATATCCTTGAAAACAAGCCTTACAGGTGTTTTATTAACTTCCATATCTTCATTGCCTACGAATGCAAAACCATTCTCGCTTATATCCTTAACGATTACATTAATTGCCTTTTTATTAATACCAATCTGAGCTACCCCTCCTAATCCAAGAAACAGACGAAACGCCTGTCTTCTGTTCATTTCATAGCCCTCCATGGCTGTGGTTATTTTATACATCGCCCTTCCGTTTTCATGGACAGTCGATATACCAACACCTCTCCATAATACCGGATTCTTATCTTCTCTTATATACACAAGACTAACCGACAAAGCAACTGAAGCCTCAAACGAGATTCTTTTTCCATCTATTCTGATAGGCTCTGCATGCATATAATTCATCCCTGTCTCTATACATTGAGACTTAAACTCCAGTTTTCTTCCAGAAATGCTCACTTCTATAGTAAGCTCTGCATCCTTAGGTACATCTTTAATAAGCATTATTTTCTCCGTTAACCAGCCATCCATCCTTGACAGCCACCAAATATTTTCTTTATAATAACACGATTTTCTATAAATTAAAAGACTTTATTACTGTTTAGTGAAGTCAACGTAAGTTGACGAACGGACGATATAAGGAACTG
>ERZ808240.5449-NODE-5449-length-10366-cov-3.926486_pt1 | contig 10366 bp, 8 predicted proteins | sample MGYA00521084_ERZ808240 | MGnify/ENA primary metagenome ERZ808240 (study PRJEB31516, sample SAMN03275571) | gut metagenome | biome: mammalia-associated habitat; material: feces | host: Papio cynocephalus | place: Kenya | collected 2012-08-06 ... | reverse complement strand
CGCTGAAGGTCTTATCGCTATGGCTGTAAAAGAGAAAGATAACTTCGAAGAAGTTACTGTAAAAGCTAAAGTTGCTCGTAAAGATGAGAATGGTAAGAGAGTAAAAGAAGTTGTAGACGGAAAGAAGAAAACAGTTTACGACGAAGTTGACAAGACAATCAAGAAAGATATGCCTAGCAGACTTCACGTTCGCCGCCAGATGCTGAAAGTTCTTTACCCTGTAACAGAGGTTCCTACAGCACAGGCTGGAAGAAAGAAAAATACAAAAGAAGTTGATCTTGTTGCTAAATTATTCGATGAGATCGCACCTAAATATGCAGACCGTAAGGGTGGATACACAAGAATCGTAAAGATTGGTCAGCGTAAAGGTGATGCAGCTATGGAAGTTCTTATCGAGCTTGTATAATTGCAGATACTTCAACAATCTGAATAAGATGATTTTAAAGCTGTCATGTGAAAACATGGCAGCTTTTTTGCGCAAGTGAAATGCAAACTATGCCGTAACATATAGAGCCATAGAAGGATCGATAGCTATTTTAACACTATGATTAGAGAGTGATTTCACCTCATATGCCAATTCCACAAGTTCAGCATAAGTTTTCTTAGAACGAGAAGGTCGTATCTTAATCATATGAAAGGAGTCAGTCTGCTTTGCTTCTGTCAAAAAATCAACAGTGACAGGATAAAAAGAGTGGCCGTCACATAATACGGTCTTTTTATTTAAGACACCACATTCAAAATTTCTATCTGAATCGACAAAACCAGCAAAGATATCATTTTCTTTATAAAAATGATTTAGAATCAGATAACCGACATCATGTGGAATATCATTTTCATTTATTATCGTATGTGCATTCATTGGAAATCCCTCCTTAAAACATTATTATATGGCCAAGTGCATCAGGTAAATGCTTTTATTTTATATTGGATTTAAAGAACTTGATTCACTAATATTATTATAAATAAAATGGAGGATTGCTACATTCATAGAAACGTCATATACTATAAGAAAAACGACAAAGAGGTTAGAAATGATACTGAATAGAAATTATCTTCATACAAATGCACAGAGAAGAGAATTGCCAGAGCAAGGTATGGAAATGTTTGATCTGACGGCGAACGAGGCAGAGATTCATCAGTTCCCGGGAAGCTGCATTTCCCTTCACTGGCATTCAGAACTGGAGATATTCGTTTTGTTAGAGGGAGATGTAGAAGTACAGATAGGAGAAAAACGTTTTCGCCTGACAGCGGGAGAAGGCTGCTTTATCAATAGCGAGATATTACATTCTTATTATGCAGTGGGTGATGAGCCTTGTCATTTCCGTTCTTTTGTATTTGATGCAGCCATTGTCAGCGGTATGCCGGGAAGTGTATTTGATATAAAATATGTTCGTCCACTCTTGAATAAAAATGTTCCGTTTATACAAATGAATGGTGTGAAAAAAGATAAGATCTATTTTGAGCAATTTGATATTGCATTTAAGGCTGCTCAGAATGAAGGACACGGATACGAATTTGTGATTCGCGAGGCATTGACGCATATTCTCCTTTTTCTATCAGAACGTTGCAAATCCTACGATATACAATCAGTATCTGTGCAGGAAATAAGATTAAAACAAATGTTAGAATGGATTAATAAAAATATAGAGAAAAATATATCTCTTCCGGAACTTGCAAAATCAGCAAACATTTCCGCACGCGAATGTCAGAGAATATTTAAGAAATATCTTCAGTGCCGCCCGGTAGCATACATACAAAAACAACGAATATTAATTGCAGTTCAATACCTGACAATGACCGATGATCCAATCACCGATATCGCACTAAAATGCGGATTTTCAAGCCCAAGTTACTTTACAAGCCAATTCAAAAACATCACAGGGGAAACACCTACAGAATACAGAAACACATATTACGGGAAACAATAGTAGCATGGCCAATGCCGAATATGATTGTCGTTTAATGAGGTTCCTTGGAATTATATCCTTTATTTAATTCATTGCAGCGTAAATACTTCTAAAGCCAGCCAATAAACAGGAATACAAAGCAAAATAGTGTAGTGGATATTAAGAAGGAGAAAACCTCACGAGAACACGACTGAAGCACTGTGGAGATGAGACACTGACAATCATAGAGGCCAATGCCGAATATGATTGTCGTCTTACGTGGCTCATCGGAATGTTTAGTGCTTGGAGTGTGATTGTGAGGCTTTCTCCTTATAAAGTACAAACAACTATTTTGCTTATATGTATTCCGTTCTATTTATTTCATTTACGCTGTAATCTTCTCAACTTTGACCGTACATACTTTGTACTCTGGTGTTGCTGAGATGGAATCCAGTGCATCGCTGGTCAGCCAGTTAGCACCACCTTCAATGTAGTGGAATGGCATCCAGCATTCTCCAGGATTTGTCTTGTAAGATACAGCTGCCTTTGCCTGAATTGTTCCACGTCTGGAGGAGATAGAAACCATCTCTCCATCTTCAATACCAAGCTTTTCAGCATCTTCTGTATTTAACTCAATAAAGGACTCTCCGGCAATCTGGTTAATTCCTTCCGTTTTATCCGTCATAGCACATGCATTGTAATGATACAGGATACGTCCAGTCATCATAATCAGCGGATATTCTTCATCTGGAAGCTCCATGGAAGGAGTGTATGCAGCCGGTCTGAAATATCCAAGACCTCTTGCAAACTTACCAACATGCATAATTGGTGTTCCAGGGTGTTCTTTTGACGGACAAGGCCACTGAAGTCCCTGACCATTTACTTCCTTACTGTCAAGTCTTTCATGGCTGATACCGGCAAATGAAGGTGTTACGGAAGCAATCTCGTCCATGATCTGTGCAGGTGTCAGATGAGGCTGTGGATAGCCCATACGGCGCATGATTTCTGTAAAGATCCATGTGTCCGGCTTTGTTTCGCCTTCGATTTCAACAGCTTTTCTTACACGCTGTACACGTCTTTCTGTATTGGAGAATGTTCCTTCTTTTTCGGCATAAGACTGTCCAGGAAGGATTACATCAGCAAGTTTTGCAGTTTCTGTCATGAACAGTTCATCGATTACAAAGAAGTCCAGTGACTCCAGTGCTTTAATTACATGATGTGTGTTCGGATCTGTTCTGACCGGATCCTCACCGAAGATAAACAGTCCCTTAATATCGCCTGTAATCATCTTAGGGAAGCATTCGGTAGCTTTTATACCGATATTAGGATTCAATTTTGTATCCCATGCTTTTTCAAATTTTTCGAGGACACCCGGCTTGTCGATATTCTGGTATCCGCTGAACTGGTTCGGGGAAGCACCCATATCGCAGGCACCCTGTACGTTGTTCTGTCCACGGATCGGGTTTACACCACATCCAGGCTTTCCAAGTTTTCCGACCATCATGGCCATGTTGGACAAGGACATAACGCCTTCTGTACCTGTATGATGTTCTGTAACACCAAGACAGTACATAATCGGTGCACGGTCAGCTTTTGCATAAATACGTGCAGCCTCTCTTAACATATCCGGATCAATCTGACAGATTTCTGCCACTTTTTCCGGCGTATAATCTTTGACCATCTCTTTCATCGCTTCGAAGTTCTCTGTACGTTCTTCGATGAATTTGTGGTCGATTAAATCTTCTTCAATAAAGATATGCATCATTCCATTTGCAAACGCTACGTTTGTTCCTGGTTTTAATTTCAGATGGATATCAGCATCTTTGCAAAGGTCGATATCACGAGGATCAACTACGATGAGTTTTGCTCCACGCTGTACGGCCTGACGAACCTGCATTCCGATAACCGGGTGTGCCTGTTCTGGGTTAGATCCTACAAGGAGGATAGCGTCAGATTCATGAGTAATATCATAAATGGTATTTGTCATAGCTCCTGAACCAAGTGTGGTTGCCAATCCGGCAACAGTTGGAGCATGTCAAACGCGCGCGCAGTTATCGGTATTGTTGCTCTTGAATGCTGTTCTTACCATTTTCTGAAGCATGTAAATGTCTTCGTTGGTAGAACGTGAGCAGGCAAATCCGGCCAGCGCTTCACCTCCGTATTGATTTCTGATTTCGGAGAATTTAGATGCTACGAGATTCAGTGCTTCATCCCATGTAGCACGTTCAAATTCACCGGTTTCTTTATTTTTAATTAAAGGATAACGAATTCTTGCATCGCAATCTACAAAGTCGAAAGAACCACTACGTCCTTTGACACAGAGAAGTTTGTGGTTGGAAGGACCATCTGCACCCTGTACATCTACGATCTTACCGTCTTTTACATACAGATCCATCTGACAGCCTGTAGCACAATGTGGACAAGTCGTGCGGACTTTCTTTACTTCCCATTCACGGTAGTCTTTTCTTCTCTTGATTGTAAGAGCACCTGTCGGACATGCCTGAGCGCAGTTTCCGCAAGACTCACACAAGGTATTCTCCCAGCCTTCGCCGAATGGTACTTTTACGTACACACGGGCTCCGTTTCTTTCAAGAGAAAGAGCATGTCTTCCGGTTGCATTTGCGCAAGTACTGATACAACGCTGGCACTGAATACAAAGACCCGGATCATAGGAGAGGAACGGATGAGCATCAAATGGCTCATGCTGTACATCTCCGTGAGATGGTTTGAAGTTCGGTACGTCAATACCGTATTCGCGTGCCATAGCCTGAAGTTCACAGGCACCGTTCTTAATACATTTAAAACAGTTTGTCTTATGCTCAGCCATCAGAAGATGGAGAGTATTCTTTCTGGATTCAATAACAGCCGGGCTGTCAGTTGTGATGTTCATGCCTTCTTTCACTTTTGTGTTGCAGGCTGTTACAAGTTTTGCCAGCCCTTCGACTTCTACAACACAGATGCGGCAGGAACCAATTTCATTAATTCCTTCAAGGTAGCAAAGTGTAGGAATGTAAATTCCATGCTCCCTTGCAGCGCTTAAGATTGACTGACCTTCTTTTGCTTCAATCTGTACGCCATCGATTGTCAGATTAATCATAAGTCTTTACCTCCTACCATAGCTCCACAGCCGAAGTGGTCACAGCGCAGACAGCGGCAAGCTTCCTGCATAGCCTCTTCGTGAGTTAAGTGTTCTTCTACATGTTCGAAATCTTTTTTGCGGATATTTGCAGGACGTTCACCAATCTCAGTACGTCCCATAAGCTCACGCATATTTTCTTTTGGTTCCGGAACAACAGCTTCACAAGTAAGGGTATGATGATAACCAAGGTATTCATCGATATTGTGTGCAGCCACTTTTCCGGCAGCAATTGCACGAATTACAGTAGATGGACCGGTTGCACAGTCTCCACCGGTGAATACACCAGGGATTTCTTTTACCTCCGTGTCGAGCCCGGCCTGAAGGATATTCCATTTTGCAGGAATGCCGAACTCTTCAAATGGAGCGGATACAATATCCTGTCCGACAGCGATCATAATAACATCTGCTTTGAATTCCTGCTTTTCTTTTGCTGCATCCTTTGGAGCAGGTCTGGAACCGCGGTAAGCACTGATCATCTGTGGCTGTGTAATCAGTGATGTACAGTTGCCGTTCTCGTCCTTTTTAATTTCGACCGGAGCCTGAAGTGTTACAAGGGCGATTCCTTCCATAACTGCAGATTCAATCTCCGACTCCAGAGCAGTCATATCTTTCTGGCGGCGGCGATAAATGATAGATACTTCTTCAGCATTACATCTGACAGCACTTCTTGCACAGTCCATGGCAACATTACCGCCACCGATAACGATGACATGTTTGCCAGTATAATCCGGAAGATGTCCATTACCAATCTGATCCAGAATATCTACGGCAGAAACAACGTTTCCGGCGTCAGCACCCTCGATACGGAGTGTCTTACCTGTCTGAGCACCGATTCCAACGAACATGGCATCATGTTTCTCGTAAATATCTTTGACCGGAATGTCTTTTCCAATAGTTGTATTGTATGTAACATGGATATCACCACTGTTCAGGATCGCACGGATATCTTCATCCAGACGGTCTTTCGGGAAACGGTAATTCGGAATACCATAACGAAGCATTCCACCAAGTTTATCATGTGTTTCGTATACTTCTACTTTATGTCCCATAAGAGCCAGGAAGTATGCTGCAGTCAGTCCGGCCGGACCGCCACCGATGACGCCGATGGATTTTCCGGTGGAAGGATTTGGAGCCGGTGTTGCAACTTTATCAGCCGGCATCATATCAACTGCGTATTTTTTCAGTGCACGGATGTTGATTGGTGATTCCAACATCTTTCTTCTGCAGCGTTCCTCACAAGGATGCTCACAGACCATGGCGCAGGCTGTCGGGAAAGGATTGTCTTTACGGATCAGATTGATTGCTCCGGCATAGTCTTCCTCGCCGACTAATGCGATATATCCAGGAATGTTCACATGTGCAGGACATAAAGAAATACAAGGTACTTTCTGTCCGATGAATTCCTGACATTTTTTATTTTCAATATGGCTTCGATATTCTTCTGCAAACAGAGTTAATCCTTTTAAAACTTCATCTGCGGCATTCCAGCCGATAGCGCAGTCGGCAGATGAACGGATCATCGTAGCCATCATACGGATATTATCCAGAGTTTTCTCAGTTGCGCGTCCATCTAACACTTTCTGCATCAAACGTGCAACAAGCGGAAGACCATCGCGGCATGGGACACATTTTCCACAAGTCTGGTTCGCTGCTGTACGAAGCATAGAGATCTGCATCGTGATCGGACAGCTTCCAGGAGGATAAACCTCGACCTTATGAGAAAAATGTCTTGAAATTTCATTCATTTTCACGTCATAACCTGACGGATCAGCAAGATATAATTTGCTCATAATTTTCCCTTTCTAATTCAATAAATAATAAAAATTTTTAGTCGTCTTTCAGATAGACGAACCAGTAGGCAAGACCTACAAGAACTGCTCCACCGATAATGTTACCTAACGTTACCGGAAGAAGGTTCTTTGCGAACATAGATCCCCATGTAAGCCCTGATACATCTGTGCCGGCTTTTGTTGCAGCTTCAAGATATGCTGCATTTCCCTTTGCAAAAATACCGGCAGCAATATAGTACATATTGGCTACGCTATGCTCGAATCCACATAATACGAACATCATGATTGGAAAGAACAATCCGATGATCTTGGAAGACACCTGCTTGGCAGCAAATGAAATCCATACAGCGATACATACCAGGAAATTACATGCGATTCCACGAAGAAATGCATCGCCAAATGAGAGTGATACCTTTCCGACAGCTGTACTGATCATGGAAGCGGCAAGTCCATTGTTGAAAAGACCGGCTTCATGACTGAATACACAAACAGCTGCAACAGCAATACCGCCCACCATATTGCCAAGGTATACAACAACCCAGTTCTTCAGCATTCCGCCCAGTGTAATTTCTTTTTTACACAGCGGAATGACCAGAAGACAGTTACCTGTGAACAATTCACTTCCTGCAAGGAGTACCATGGTAAGTCCTCCCGGGAAGATACATGCCCCAAGAAACTTGCCCACAGATGGCAACGGAATGGATACGGCGACTACAGTAGAGGCGACACCTCCAAATGCGATAAAGATTCCGGCCAGAATTCCAAGAACAAACATCTTGGCGACTGGAGTGTTTACCTTACCCTTTCCGATTGCAATATAGTTGTTGGCTACTTCTTTTGGTGAATTCATGACAAATTCCTCCCTTCCCCTAAATTTATTTCTATTATATATGATACCTGAAGATTGCTTTGTGCTACGCACTTTGCGTCAAAGTACTGCTTTGGACAGTGTCCTGAGCATGCGGTGCTGACACATAATGCTTCGACATCATAATATATAGACTTCAAGTTTACTTCCTGCCTCGAGGGGCTTACTTCCGGCAGGAATGACAGCCAGCAGATCACAGTCATTCATAGAGGAGACCGAGCCATTGTGCTGATTGCCAAGCGGGATAAAATATAACATACCATCCCTGAATTCTGAGTGTCCTTTTAGAATCCTTGTTACAGGACTTGATTTTTTAAAATCTGTACCCAGATAAGCGGTGGTCCGTGCAAATGTGATGTCGGATCTTCCGGAAAGTTTTCTTATAAATGGAAAACCGACACACAAAAGACCAGTTGCGGCAGCGCCCGGATTACCGGATAAGCCGAGAATAACTTTTCCGTCCTTCAAAGCTCCAAGCATTGCACCGCCCGGTTTGAATTTCAACCGGTGAAATAGAAGCTCACCGCCAATACGGCGGATTACTTCCGGCATATAGTCGAAATCACCGGCGGATACACCACCTGTCGTGATTACGATATCATTTGTATCAAGGGCTTTTGATACAGCCCCGCACAGTGAATCCAGATCATCTTTTACGATATCGAGGTAATTGACGATCATGTGGTATTTTTGGAGATAACCACCTAACAGATAAGGATTCGTATTATAGATTTTACCGTATTCCAAAGGAGAACCGGTATTCAGCAATTCGCTTCCGGTACTGATCAGTCCTACGGATAACCGTTTGTAGACCGGAACCTTGTCAATGCCCTGTCCGGCGATCAATGCCAGATCAGAAGCAGTGAGAATCTTCCCCTTTGAAACTAATAAAGTTCCCTTTTCGACATCTTCTCCAGGCGGAACGATGTTCCCTTGGGTAACAGGTGCAGTTAAAGTAACTGTTTTATCAGTAAATACTGTGCGTTCATGCATGATAATGGCATCGGCGCCCTCCGGAACCGGTGCACCTGTCATGATGCGGGCAGCCTTTCCTTCTGTGACCGGATAAGCCGGGACACTTCCGGCTGGAATGACTTCTGTGACTTCCAGTGTAACAGGATGTTCTGGTGTGGCATTTGCCGTATCAGCCTGACGCAGTGCATAGCCGTCATAAGCACTTCTGGCGAAAGAAGGTACCGGAATAGCAGCAAAAATGTCCTGCGCAAGGATTCGTTCAAATGCATCTTTTAATAAAATAGATTCAACAGGCTGAGAATCAGGAGTTACAAGATTCAGCAGACAGTCAGATGCGTCTTTTAAAGTTTGAATGTTCATATGTATTCTTTCCTTATTTAAATAATGAAAATATATTGATTTTCATTATCGTTATTCATGAAAATATTTTAAATGTCCATTGTGAAGCTGTTGCAAAATATAATCTGCCAGTGCTTCAATATCATCACGTTCAAAAACCGGAGCCACCGACTGCTTGGCGGCAGAAGACTGACCGGTCGTAATATATGCGATACAATTGGAAGCGGAAGAAAGTAATTCTTGATTTTCTTCGTGACTTCCGGTTAAAAGTATGAGCTTTGGATAAGGACTCCATTTAAAACCTTCTAAAAGAACAAGGTCAGCATCCCCGACAAGATGGGCGATTGCATCTTCCTGTAAAGGTTCCCGCCTGACAACGGAATATTTGTCTTTATCGTAAACGATGGAAGTGCTTACACCTGCATTCCAAAAGCGAGAGCTGTCTGTTCCCGGATAGTCTGGTTCAAAAGAGTGGCCGTCATGCTTGACTGTGGCAATCTTCAGCCCACGTTTCGTAAGACTGGGAATCAGACGTTCAATTAAAGTGGTTTTCCCGGAATTCTTAAATCCGGAAACTGCCAGGTAACTCTTGGCGGTCAGTTTCTGATATTCTTCTGGTGTGTTGATGTTCTGAAGCTGCCAGGAATCATCACCGACATGATAATAATGGATATCCAGATCCTTCAGAGCCTCCGTAATCTTGAGCTTTCCGTCGTTTAAGCACCTTTCCAATACTGGCAGGCAGCTTTTTCGATAAATACCACACAGAGGGTGAATCCGTTCATCGGCTGTAATACAGACGAAAGCATCTGCCGTTGTCTGGGACATGGCTTTCAAAAGCCGATGCGCCAGTGCACTGGTAAATAAAGGAACATCACAAGGAAGGACAAGTAAAGCCTCCGATTTACAGACAGATAAGGCACTGTACAATCCGCTCATCGGACCACAGTCCGGATATCTGTCATTGACCATATGATAAGGGATTTCAGGATGCTGAAGGGCATCGTCGACTGAAATTAAAAATTCAGGAAAATCTCGTAATTCAAAAGCCAATTTATCAAGAAATGTTGTCCCGTTCAGCCGGAGAGAGGATTTCCGATATCCCATCCGACGGCTTTTTCCTCCTGCCAGAATCAGGCAGCCTGTATGCATCTATATCACCTCGAGTTGTATTTATCTATAAACAAGCGCGCTTATAGTCGTTTCTTTCGATTTATTATAACATTTGAAATTAAAAACCACAATAAAAGATATATGTTTCACATGATTGATAAAATAAGGACAATGTATATATGTATCTATATATGTAATATGCAGTCTATGATATAGGAAAAATCTATAAAAAGCTTCTAGATATTGTGAAAAATAT
>ERZ808240.5446-NODE-5446-length-10369-cov-2.661916_pt1 | contig 10369 bp, 11 predicted proteins | sample MGYA00521084_ERZ808240 | MGnify/ENA primary metagenome ERZ808240 (study PRJEB31516, sample SAMN03275571) | gut metagenome | biome: mammalia-associated habitat; material: feces | host: Papio cynocephalus | place: Kenya | collected 2012-08-06 ... | reverse complement strand
CATGACGTGGGACCGGAGCCGTTTGGGCTACCGCTTTGTGAAGCGCACGTTCGATATCTGCTTTAGCGGTTGCGTCCTGGCGGTTATCGCTATTCCCAGTTTGATCTTGGCAGCCGCTATTCGCCTTGAGAGCGAAGGCAACCCTTTCTATAGCCAAATCCGCATCGGGCAGACCAACCTCGACGGTTCTCTTTCCACGTTCCGTATGTGGAAGTTCCGCTCCATGTACAAAGATGCCGACGAGCGCCTGGAAGAGCTCAAAGAGCAGAACGAGATTGAAGGCGCCATGTTCAAGATGAAGGATGATCCCAGGATCACCCGCATCGGGCGCTTTATCCGTCGACATTCCATCGACGAATTCCCCCAGTTCGTGAATGTCTTTCTTGGTCAGATGAGCGTTGTGGGTCCCCGTCCTCCGCTGCCGAGCGAGGTCGAGCAGTATACCGAGTACGATCTGCAGCGCCTTGCCGTGAAGCCGGGCATTACCGGCTGGTGGCAGGTGACGGAGCGCAACAATACCGGGTTTGACGGTATGGTGCGCAGGGATCTTGAGTACATTGCGAATAGTTCGGCGTGGATGGATTTGAGGATTGTTTTATTAACTGTTATTGAAATGTTCACGGGAAGTGGAGCCTGTTAAGTGGATATCGAAAAAGCCAAGATCTGCATTCCAAGTTCAAGCGGTGGGCATCTGACGCACATGTGGCTGTTAAAGCCCGTGTGGGGGAAGGCGGCTGATAGGTTTTGGGTGACTTTCGATAAAGAGGACGCGAACTCGCTGTTGGAAGGAGAGCGCGTATATCATTGCTATTACCCGACGAATAGAAACATCCCCAACCTTATCAAGAACACCAGATTGGCTTGGAAGGTGCTTCGTAAGGAGCGCCCTAATTTGATCATATCGTCTGGGGCCGCAGTCGCTGTACCCTTTTTCCTAGTTGGAAAGTTACTGGGTGCCAAGCTCGTTTACGTTGAGGTATTTGATCGCGTTAATAAACCAACCATGACTGGCCGCATCCTCAACGGGGTGGCAGACTTGTTCGTGGTACAGTGGCCTGAACAGCTGAAAGTCTACAAACACGCCGTTAACCTCGGCTCTATCTTCTAGGTGGGTGCATATGATTTTCGTTACCGTGGGCACCCATGAGCAGCAGTTCGATCGTCTAGTGAAAGCTGTCGACGAATTGAAGGCGAACGGGGCAATTAACGGGCCCGTCTACATTCAGACAGGCTACTCAACCTATGAACCAACCCACTGTAGGTATTCCAGGTTTGTGCCGTTCAAGAAGATGAAGGAATACATGTCTGAAGCCGATGTAATTATAACACACGGCGGGCCTTCTAGCTTCATCGAGGCGATGGCTGCGGGCAAGGTGCCCGTCGTGGTGCCTCGCAGGGGCGAACTGGGTGAGCACGTCAATGATCATCAGGCCGACTTCGTGCGCATAGTTGCCGATCGTCAGGGTGGCATTGTGCCTGTTTACGATGTAGCCGATCTTCCTGAGGCAATAGGGCGTGCCCGTGAACTGTCGCGCGGCGTCGAGTTCAAGAACCATAATGCGGAGTTCTGTCAAAATCTTCGACGATTAATAGAGGAGTTGTAGGATGTCAAACACCAAACTCGCGATTTTGATTTTGGCCCATAGAGATGTAGAACATCTAAATAGGCTGATTCGGAAACTTCAGCATCCTGATATCGAGATTTTTGTTCACGTAGATGCTAAGTGTGGGCCATGTTATCGGTCTAGAATCTCGAATGATGTGTATATCCTTCCACAAGAAGATTGCTTTGATATTTCGTGGGGCGGGATGGAGATGGTCTACGCGACTGTCTCCCTTCTGCGTTACGCAGTCGTGCACGGGAGCTTTACCCATTATGCTCTAATTTCGGGTCAAGATTATCTCGTAAAAAGTGCCAACGATCTCGTTGCACTTTTAAGTAAAAATGATGGGGACTATCTGAATATCCTTCCGGATGAATTAAGGTTCATAAGTCGCTATAGTCTTTACTATCCAAAATGGCTGCTCGGAAAACAGCCTTGGAAAAGACCGGTCAGAACGGCATACAAGATGGTCGGTGCAGGCCTTTTCCCAAATATCTTTTGCCGGAGAGATTGTCCGACAAATCGTTTTCACTGCGGCCAGCAATGGTGGGTGCTGAGAGGCGGCCCCGTAAGGTGGATACTCGGCGAGATAGAACGTAATCCTAGTTGGTTTGCCTTTTTCTCTCATAGTCAAATACCAGATGAGGGTTTTTTCCAAACACTGTATTGTCTGAGCCCGTTCAGCGGATCCGACTTGGGAAACCTGACGTATGCGGACTGGTCGGGGCGTGGCCCTTCACCGGAGCTCCTTTCCGAGAGACATTTCGATGAGATTATGCTTTCGGGAAAGTTTTTTGCTCGAAAGATGGACAGTGTAATTAGTAAAACCCTCTTAGATAAGGTCGACCGTGTGTGTGGCTTACCGGTTATGGGGGGATCGAATGCATGACGCAGTCCGCATTCTCTGTCTGAGCACCAACGGAATAATGGTCGACGGCATAACAAGCTGGATGAAGAGTACCTTCTCTGCAATGGACTTCGAAGGGCTCGATGTGACGACGACCGCATTCGAGGGATGCCCTTCTGACGTTGTTGACTCGGTCCGACGTTGTGGCATCAAAGTCGTAACAGTTCCGGATAGGAAAAAACAGCCCTTTAAGTATATCGGAGCGTATCGGGGACTTCTTCGAGCGGGGAATTTCGATGTTGTCCACGTGTGCTGCAACAGTGCTATGGCGGTGTTTGAAGTGTTTGAGGCGAAAAGGGCGCATATACCGATGAGAATCGCTCACTCACACAACACTCGCTGCGAGCATCCCTTTGCGAATTCGGTCTTGAATCCGCTGTTCCAAGCTTGTATCACGGATCGTTATGCTTGTGGACAAGATGCGGGCAAATGGCTTTTTGGAAATCGTCCTTTCACGGTCATTCCCAACGGGAAAGACCTATCCGAATATGGGTTTGATCTACAAAAGAGAAAGATCCTCCGAGAAGAGCTCGGTCTCGCCGAAGGGGAAGTCGCTATCGGACACGTTGGCGGGTTCAACGAGCAGAAGAACCATGGCAAGCTTATCGAGGTGTTTGCGGAATTGTATCGGCGCGATCCCTCGAAGCGGCTTTTCCTCGTTGGGGAGGGGTCCTTGATGCGCGAGGTCAAGGAAAAGGCTATGGCTTTAGGCGTCGCTGATGTTGTTCGTTTCCTGGGTCGACGGACCGATGTGCCGCATTTGCTTAACGCCATGGACTGCATGGTGCTCCCCTCGTTGTACGAGGGATTTCCGAACGTTGTTTTGGAATGGCAGCTCAACGGGTTGCCCGTGGTCATGTCCGATATTGTCACTGATGAGTGTGCTATCACATCGCTTGTATCGCAGGTGTCCCTCAGTGCCCCGGCATCCGAGTGGGCGGAAGTTGTTGAACATGCCATGTCGGGTCGTAGCCGAGCTGATGATAGCGCTGCCGCCCGCAAGGTGGCGAAAGCTGCGGGCTACGATATTCGGGAGAATGCGATGATGCTGCGTCGATTGTACCTTGAGGTGTTGAGAGATGCGGATAAATAAACTGGTCAAGTGGTCTATGAGTGCCGTACGAGTTGCGGTTACCAAGGGGATACTTGGGCATAGACTGTGCTTGCCACAGGATGGTAAGCCCGTCTACCTTGGACGTGGGTCGCGTCTTATCGTTGTGGATGGTGACGTCCTGGAACTAGGTCGCGGCGTGTATATCGATGTTAATTGCCGCTTTCAGATTTGTACCAGCGCACGCCTCAATGTCCGCTTGTTCGACCACGACCATGTGTTCGACTATGATGGGGTGTACGAAAAGGCCGTTGCTTCTCCGGTCTCCATAGGAGAGCGCTATTGGTTTGGGGCGAATTCACTTGTGACGAAGGGCGTTTCTATTGCTAATAGGATTTGCGTTGGAGGGGGTCGTCGTGGTTCGGTCCCTTACGGAATCGGGCGTATATGTTGGGGCGCCCTCGCATCTGGTGTGTAGCTTTGGGTGTTCGGGCGGGGGTTTAAATGATCCTTCTGCAAAAAGCGAAAAAAATCAACCGCGAGACTGTTCGTCTCAAGGTGCGCAACAACTTTTGGTTGCCTAGAACCTGCAAGATGCGGGCGAGGGGGCTTGAGGTGGACGGGTTCACCATTATTTCCAATAACTGTTGGGGCGGTACGATATACGAGAGTTACGGCATGCGTAAGGACACCCCTACGGTGGGTATGTTCATCATGCCGTGTGACTTTGTCCGGTTTTGTGAAGACTTGGACAGTTATCTGACCGAGCCGCTGGAGTTCATCTCTAAAGACGAGTCTAAGTGGAAAGGAGTTCTTAGCGCTATCGATAACTGGGGAACCTACCCTATTGGCTGTGTCGGTGATGTGGAGCTGCATATGCTGCACTACCACGATGAGACGACTGCACGCCGTAAGTGGGAGAGCCGCGTGAGGCGGGTGGACCGCGATCGGTTAATTTTCAAGTTTAACGATCAGAACGGGGCCACCGAGGAAGATCTGATGGCTTTCGACGCATTGCCGCTGGAGCACAAGCTCTTGTTCGCCGCCAAGCAGCACCCGAAGGTGAAGTGCTGCAGGTGTATCCACTGCCCTAGAGGCAGCGAGTTTATTCCGGCATCGTGGGAGCCCTATGGAATGAACCGTTCGTTTAACGTTACCGAGTATATAAATGGCTGTTTTGCTAATGCGGGACTCTAAAGGCATTGCTCCTTTATTGTTACTGTATTGATGATGGGGACCCAATGATACCTAAGGTTATTCATTATTGTTGGTTTGGCGGCAAGCCTCTTCCTAGGACGGCCAAGCAGTGCTTGGCCTCATGGAAAAAAATGTGTCCAGATTACGAGATAAAGCGATGGGATGAGTCGAATTTCGACGTTCATCAGAACACCTTTGTCTCATCTGCTTATAAAGCAGGGGCTTGGGCCTTTGTATCCGATTGGGCGCGGCTAAAAATCGTTTATGAAAATGGCGGGATTTACTTAGACACCGACGTAAAATTGCTTAAATCACTTGATGGACTGCTCGATAACCTGTGTTACATAGGTGTGCAGCAACCTGCACACCTATGTACCACAGGGCTCGGCTTTGGCGCGGCCAAAGCGAGCCCTGTGGTACAGGAAATGCTTGCGCAATACGATGGAATTTTATTCAACTGGGATGACTCTAGGGAACTTGCCTGTCCCTATCTTAATGACCGTGTCGTTCGCGCTCACGGTTATGAGGGGGATGGAACTGGCGATATCGCATTCCTTGGAGACTTGACGGTTTATCCTTGCAAGTATTTCGATCCCATTTCGACAGGGGATTCACTGAATCTTCTATGTGCAGATACTATTTCAAAATCGCTATATGCCCATTCGTGGGGAACTGGTAAAGAGCGGTTGCGCCGAGCTTTGGTCAACTTGATTGGTTCGGAGCGAGCTCAAGCAATTAAGAGTTGGGTTCGACATGGGTAAGTCTTCCGGTATTTCTTATCGCGCTCCCATAACGGAGAAGAGTATTACAAGCTTATTACGCTATTTTGTTTTGATTCCTCTGGTCGCACCTAAAGGCTTGGAATTCATTCTTCCAGGATACAAAGACCTTGTCACCATGTGGGCGATGGTGGTGCTGGCCGTTATCCTGCTTGATAGCATCGTGCGCCTTCATGTCGGTAGTAGATTTATGTCTCTACCAATTGGATTAATAGTCTATTACCTTGTTGCAATAGCGACTTCTGCGTTTTCTTCCGGAGGGATAGTTAACGGTCTTCAAGAATTATTCTTGTATCCAGCTGCATTTCTATATTTTTTGGAGCTCGATGAAGATGAACTCCAAGAGTATGCGACTGCATCTGCGTATATCCTTTGTGTTCTCTTCGTCTTCCAACTTGTCTTGTCCGTGTCCTTGTTCATGGGTTTTTATCATCTGACATTTCTCGGACATGTTCAGGTGCTTAGTCAATATGGTTTACTATCGATAATGCTTTCGAGCTTCTTGTATTTTAAGAAACGGGGCCCGCGTTTTTTACCCATCATTTTGTTATTGCTCGGAATTGCGTGCATGCTGACGGCGGATGCGGATTCGGCGCACTATAGTCTGATTGTATTTGTGGCCGTGTTGCTACTGCTGAAGATATTACCTCCGCTTGGAAGACTTGATTGTCGCTATATTGTGCTTCTGGGTATGGCCTTTAGCTTGCTTGTTGTCTCATTTACGATAACACGGCGAAGTCCGCTTATTGGAACGGGTTTCGATTGGACATTCAATGGTAGGTTATTCGTTTGGGAATCTGCGGATTCTCTGATTCGTCAGGCTCCGTTGTTTGGTTATGGAGTCGAGAATTCCGTTATTTCCACTTTTTGGAGTTCCGGCATGAGTTACGCGCACAACCAGGCAATGCAGTGTCTCGTAGATGGCGGGGTCATCCTTCTTGTCGCAATGGTATGGATGCTCTGTTCCGTTGCGGGTTGCGTAAACAAAATCATGGATATCAAAGTGCGTCGTGTCGCCATGTCTATATTCTGTGCGCTTCTTTTTGTAATGGTTTTCGATAGTTTTTCACCTTACAGTTATTCGTTTATTTTGCTTGCTTTTATCGCTCGCGAGGGCTTACTTGCAAAGGAGAGGGATCACGATGGGGTTCAGCATTATTAAGCAAAAGTTCGCACGTTTTTACTACGCGCGAAAGGTTAAACATGTTGCTGCTGTTTGCGAGGGCAGTGTATATACGGGCGGTAAGTCGTACGTGACACCTAACACATACCTTGCGGATAACGTTTGTTTTAACGGCATGGCGATGTCGGGGAACGGCAAAATCGTCGTCGGTGCCAATTTCCACTCCGGTCCCGGTTGCCAAATCATCACTTCATTTCACGACTATGATCTCGATGATGCGATTCCTTATGGTAATCATATGATCGATAAGGACGTAACGATTGGTGACAACGTTTGGCTCGGCAATAACGTAATCATATTGGGAGGGGTCACTATAGGAGAGGGTGCCATTATTCAGGCAGGCAGTGTGGTTTGCAAGAGCGTTCCAGCGTACTCGATTGCCGGTGGCCATCCGGCTGTACCATTTAAGCAGAGGGACGTCAAACACTATGAAGAACTCAAGCGTCTCGGTCGATTTCACTGATGTAACAAATCTTGGCGCTTGACTGAATGATGGGATGTCATTTGAGTTTTCTGTCGAAATACAAATCTATGTCGTTACCAGCCAAGGCGGCCATTTGGTTCGTCGTCTGTAATGTGTTGAATAAAGGCATATCACTTCTTGCTACGCCCATACTGACGCGTATCATGACGACTGATCAATACGGTACGTTCAGCGTGTTTCAGTCATGGGTTTCAATTATGACGATATTTTGCACGTTGAACCTTTTCAATGGTGCATATGGCAGGGGACGGCTCGATTTTAAGGGTAAAGAAATGCAGCTCGAGTCGTCGCTGCTTGCCCTTTCCACCTTGCTCACATCTGTTTTTTTCGTGGTGTTCTGCATTGCTCCTGACTATTGGTCTGGATTGATGGGGCTGTCCCCATTCCTCATCGTGTTGCTTTTCGTTGAGATCGCATTGATGTCTGCCGTGTCGTTCTGGAGCACTCGGCAGCGTTTCGAGTACCGCTATCGGTCTTTGGTGTTTGTGACCCTAGGAACCAACATTTTCAGCTTAGGGGCGGGGATTCTTGCCATATTGACTACGGACGCCAAGGTTGAGGCGCGTGTTGTAATGGACGTAGTCGCCAAGGGCGTCCCGGGTGTGGTCCTTATGATTCTTATCTTTGCAAAGGGGAGATGCTTCTTCAACAAGGAGTATTGGAAGTACGGTTTGACTTTCACCCTGCCGCTGCTTCCGCACTTTCTGTCACACTATGTTTTGAATCAGTCAGACAGGCTTATGATCAGCCAGATGGTGGATAACAGCGCTGCCGCCTTCTATAGCGTGTCGTATTCGATAGCTATGGCGCTGGTCATAGTGGCTACTGCGATCAACGACTCTTATTGCCCCTATACTTTCCAAGAGCTCGACAAAGGCAGAGTGGATGGTGTGAGAAAGAGCGGGTATCTGATTTTGGCACTTGTAGGCGCACTTACCGTGATGGTGATGGCTTTTGCGCCCGAGGTCCTCTCGATTTTCGCGGGCCCCGAGTATTCAGATGCTGTAGATATTATTCCGCCTTTGTCGGCCTCGGTGTTCTTTATATTTTTCTATTCGATGATGAGCAATCTCGAGTATTTCTACAAAAAGACATCGCTGATTGCGGTCGCTTCTGTAGTGTCCGCGGTGCTTAATATCGTTTTCAATCTCGCGTTTATCCCGACGTTCGGATATAAAGCGGCGGCATGGACAACGCTTGCTTCCTATATAGTGCTTGCCTTTATGCACTGGGCATTCAGTGCACGCATCTGCTGCACGGAACTTGGCCGGCAGGTGTACTCGGTGAGGTGTCTGGCATTTTCGGTTGCTGTTGTACTCGTCGTAACACTGGGCATGGATGCCATCTACGGTATGGCTCCTATTCGTTACGCAGTACTCGTTGCAATCGCCGTTTGCTTGTTTGTCAAGCGTCGCGAGATCATTGCTGTTTTACGCAGAAAGGGCTAGGTCTTGCCAATGAACCCCTTGGTTTATTTGAAGGAGAAGGGTCTCCGAAGGGCTTTTCAGGTGATATGGCGCTTCAAGTTGCCAAAGCTGCAGGTCGCGATTGTCGCATGGTTGACACGTGGCCGGCCGTTGAAGGATAAGGTCGTTATCGAGAGTCACAACGACTTTGATTGCAACGGTGGAGCTTTCTACGACTGGCTCATCGAGAACCACCTCAACGATCGGGTGAAGATCGTGTGGCGTTTATATCATGCTGCCCCAGCCGATTTGCCAAGAAACGTAAGCTGTGTGTCTGTTTATGGACCCAGCTGGAAAAAAGCATGGGCGGTCTGTACCGCAAAATGGTTGACCGCCGATTGCACTGTAGCTGATAAGGTGCGCGATGACCAAGTATCGCTATATATGACTCATGCAGCCTTTTCTTTGAAGGAGACTAAGGGACTGGTGGAGGTTCCTTCTTCAGTTGACTACGTGCTTGGTTTGACTCCAGAGATGGACGACTATTTTATTGAGGAATGCGGAATTGACACTGGGACAACCGAGATTCTCCATCTTGGCTATCCCGACCTCGATAGGCTATTAAGCGGAATACACACTAGCGTGTATGTGCCCTGTGCGCATCCCGGCAAGAAAATGATTCTTTGGATGCCTACGTTTCGGAAGGGGGTCGCATACGGTAGGAATGATTCCGGCGCTAGCTTTCCCTATGGAGTTCCCCTTATCGATGGCGAGAATAGTCTTAACGATTTGAATAAGATGATGGCTAAACTCGACATGTATCTTGTAATTAAGCTTCATCCAAAACAGGATGTCTCTTCAATTGGTTTAAAAAAAATGAGCAATATTATTTTGCTCACTGGCGATGCTGTTAGGGAGTCATCTTTCGATAATTACGATTTGATGTTGGACGCTTCGGCGTTAATCAGTGATTATTCGGGGGCGGCGTATCAGTTCCTGGCTTTGAATCGACCCATCGCATTCGTGCTTTCTGATTTAAACGAATACAGAGTCGGGCTTATCGAGCACGCGGAGGATTTTATGCCCGGCTCAAAAATTATGACCTACGAAGATCTGCGCCGCTTCATTAGGGAGATTGCTTCAGGAGTTGATCAATACAGTGAAGATCGAGAGGCTTTGAGGAGCAAGTTCTATGGCGATTGGGGCGCGGGGAGTTGCGAACGGCTGGCGCGTTTCCTTAGCATTCCATCGCTCGATCAAAAAAAGAATAGGTGAAACGATGAATATTGCTGTTATCTTTGCGGGCGGAGTGGGTTCGCGCATGCGTTCGAAGGATCTTCCAAAGCAATTCCTCTGCATTCATGGTGAGCCTATCATCGTGCGCACTGTCCGACACTTTCAGGAACATCCTCTGGTCGATGCAATTGTGGTGGTGAGCGGGAAGGAATGGCTTGATTATTGCCGAAAAATGCTTGATGGATACCAAATGTCAAAGGTCACTGCTGTGGTACCAGGAGGTTCTACTGGGCAGGAGTCCATATTCCACGGCTTGCTGGCAGCTGAGAAGATCGCCGGCGGAGAGCGAACTGTTGTTCTCATTCATGATGGGGTGCGTCCGCTTATTAATGGACAAGTGATTACAGATAACGTTGAGGCCGTGCAAGCGACTGGCTCTGCCGTGACCTGCGTGAGGGCCAAGGAAACAGTACTCGTTGAGAATCCATACGGTGCGGTGGATTCGATACCTGATCGATCCGT
>ERZ808240.5445-NODE-5445-length-10369-cov-3.402754_pt1 | contig 10369 bp, 9 predicted proteins | sample MGYA00521084_ERZ808240 | MGnify/ENA primary metagenome ERZ808240 (study PRJEB31516, sample SAMN03275571) | gut metagenome | biome: mammalia-associated habitat; material: feces | host: Papio cynocephalus | place: Kenya | collected 2012-08-06 ... | reverse complement strand
ACTCCCGTATCAGATGAATTTGGCCACGAACTTGCTGTTATGATGTCAGAATCCTCAACAGCAGGAATAATTCTTATATGCCGGGCAGAAATTGCAGATGATGTTTCAGACAAGGTCGGGGAATTCGGCGTGTGTGTTGTCTCAAAACCTCTCAACCGCTCTATATTTCATCAGTCACTCAAACTTGTTCAGGCGACAAGAGCAAGAATGCTCGGACTTAAAAGGGAAAATGTCAAGCTCCTGACAAAGATAGATGAACTAAGACTTATAAACCGTGCAAAATGTGCATTAATGGAATATCTAAAACTTACTGAACCTCAGGCACATCGATATATAGAAAAACAGGCTATGGACAGTCGTCAGACAAGAAAGGAAGTAGCTATAAATATACTCTCAAGATACGAAAGATAAAAGGACGGATTTTAAAAATCCGTCCTTTTTGTCATAATATACATTTATCAAAGGAATATTTTATGCATTTCTCCAAAATTTAAAATCAGATGAAACAAACAGATTATATTATTGCACCTTATTTATAAAGGAGGGGTATTATGAATGATGTTTCTGCACTTTCCTATACAGATGACAATAACAGCGATTTTGAAAAAGATGTAAAACTTGCTGTTGCAGGAGATTCAGATGCTTTCTCCCGCTTGTATTCACTTGTATACAAGGATATGTACCATATAGCAAGATATAATCTCAGAAGCAGTCATGACGCAAGCGATGCAGTAAGCGATGCTGTTGCAGATGCTTTTGAATCTATAAAAAATCTCCGTAATGAAAAGGCTTTCAGAAGCTGGATTATGAAAATCCTTTATGCAAAGATAAAGAGAAAGCAAAAGGAATATTTAAATGACAACACCTGTGAATATGAACAGAGTACTTCAGAATCCGAAAATTTCAATTATGAATATCATGAACTGAAAATAGCTCTTGAAAGTCTTGATGAAAAATCAAAGATGATTCTTTCAATGTCAGTTATAAACGGTTATACAAGCCTTGAAATTGCAAGGATATGCAAAATAAATCCTGCAACAGTCCGTTCAAGGCTTATGAGAATAAAGAAAAAATTAAGACTGAATCTTGAAGAATCAGACTGATGAAAGGAGAATTTTTTATGAACGACAGAGAAAAAGTAAGGAGAATACTTGAATCAGAGGAAGTTCCTCAGCACCTCCGCCCCGAAAATATTGATTTAATACTTAATTCAAAAAAACATTCTGTAAAAAATTCTGCAAAACATTACAGAAATCAGTATATGCAGGTTATTGCAGGTCTTGTAGCATGTATGACAATCAGCACATGCGGAATATTCTTAATAGGCAAAAAAGTTCCTCAGACGAATATTGAAGATATATCTAATAAAACTGCATCAGAAAAACTTTCAGTTCAGACTGAAATAACAGATAATACTTCAATGCTGAAAAGTTCGGAAAGCTATGACGAAATCTATAAGATATTTTCCTATAACAGCAATTCAGAAATGGTCAGTGCTTATGATGAAACAGAAAAATATCAGGAATTCAACGATTCAACAGTAACAGACGGAAAAACAATATTCAGCTCAAATGAAAACACTTCATTTATAAATTATTCAAGAGTTGAAAACGGTGAATTTCTTTACAGTTCTTCATTGGGAATTGGTATGTTTCAAGACGCTGTACAGTCTGATATACGCTCATTGTTTATAAACAGCAATACTCTTTTTGTTGTATGTGAATCAATTATGCCGGACGGAAACTATGTAACAACTGTTACAGCATATGATATATTATATGAGAATGATGAACCAATTCTCGAATATATCAGCGAATATTCTCAGGGCGGAAATTTCAGTGATATAAAATCAAACGGAGATTATATATATCTTGTAACATCTGAAACAAAAACTTTCAGTGAAGATTTCAGCCCCGAAAATTACAGTTCATATCTTCCTGAATATTATATAGACGGTGAAAAATATTACCCCGAACCCGAAAATATATATATTCCCTCAGATTTTCTTGAAATAAATTCAGAACAGCTCAATACAGGTTTCACAACAGTAGCTTCATTAAAATTCAGCAACAATAATCTTGAACAGACTGATATAAAATCGTTTGCAAAATCTGCTGAATTTGTCTGTTGCACTGAAAACAATCTCTATGTCACAATAAGCAACTATTCCAATGCTTACACAGAAAATACAGATATACTGAAATTTTCATTCACAGACGGAAATATAATTTTTCAGGAATATGCAAACACAAAAGGAATACCCTTAAATACAGATGAATACAACGGATATTTCAGAATAATTGTGACATATGTTCAGGAAACCAATAATTATGTTTACTCTAAAAATGCCATTTATATATTTGATGAGAATATGAATCAGGTCGGATTTATTGATGACCTTGACTCTGAACAGGATATAAAATTCTTTGAAGATATTGCAGTTTCAGACAACTATATTGTTGATTTGAAAAATCCTGAAAAACCGACAATAACTGAAAAATATCAGGGTATAGGCTGTATAAAAAATCTCGGCAAAAACAGCTATTTAAATCTTGAATATTTATCTGAAGAAAACGGATTTAAAATTTCCGTATTCGATAATTCCAATAATTTAATATCAAAATTTGTACAGTACTTCAATGATACAGAAATGTTTCTTGACTCCCCTGCATTTTCAGACAGCAATTCCCTGTTTGTTGACTATGATAAAAATATAATCGGTATCCCCTGCTATATTCAGACAGAAGATTATACAGCAGAACTCAGATATGAATTTTATTACTTTGAAAATAATTCATTTCAGTATATTGGAAACGTTTCAGAATTTGAAGAAAACTGTTACAGTATGAACAGAGCATTATGCATAGATGACTATATATATGTAATATGCGGAAATCAGTTTATATCGTTTATGCCGTCAGACGACATTATATACAACAAAGTAATATTTCAGATATGAAAGGAAGTTTTATTATGAAAAAATTCAGAAAAATATGTATTATGACATCTGCCTTGATAATGGCTTTAAATCTTAACATTCCGGCAGTATCAGCAGTTGAACTCCAGATTCCCTCGGTTTCAGCAGAAAAAACCGCTGTTGATTATCAACAGCAGGCAACTACACTTATGGGTGCATTGGACTATATTGACAAAATAGGCGGAGGAAATATTCCTCTTGATACCTCTGCAAGCTTTACCGACAGCAACGGCAATGAATTTGCACAGGTTGTTAAAACACAGTTTTCAACTACTTCTGATTTGCGTAGCTTTATGGAATCCTCACTCACAAAGAAATTCATAAATTACAGATATTCAGGTATTCTTGATACTGATGACCCAAGCTATATTGACTATAAAGGTAAACTTTACGGAAAAGTAACTGCAAAGGGCTGTGGATTTGAGTGGACTTCAAAAACTCCTGAAATCAAAAATATCACTGATACTTCATTCGATATAGTTGCAGAATATGACAACTATGGAACTACTGATTATATGACTCTTAACGTTGTTCTTGAAAACGGACTGTGGAAAATAAATTCAATTTCAGAGGTTGACTATAATCAGAAAGCATCAACACTTATGGGTGCATTGGATTATATCGACAAGATAGGCGGAGGAGATGTTTCATTCGATACTTCCACAGCCTTTAAAAACAGCAACGGCGATGAATTTGCACAGGTTGTTAAAACACAGTTTTCAACTACATCTGATTTGCGTAGCTTTATGGAATCCGTACTCACAAAGAAATTCATAAATTACAGATATTCAGGTATTCTTGATACTGATGACCCTCGATATATCGACTATAAAGGTGTACTTTACGGAAAAACTTCTGCAATGGGCTGTGGTTTTGCGTGGACTTCAAAAACTCCTGAAATTAAAAATATCACTGATACTTCATTCGATATAGTTGCAGAATATGACAACTATGGAGCTACTGATTATATGACTCTCAATGTTGTTCTTGAAAACGGACTGTGGAAAATAAATTCAATTGGAAAAGAATCAGATTACACAACAAGAGCAAATGAACTTCTCACAGCTCTGAATGATATTGAATATCTCGGCGGAAGCTTTGTTGATTTTGATATGTCAACAGCTTTTACAGATAAAAACGGCAATGAATTTGCACAGGTTGTAAAATCAGCATTTACAAACACTGCAACAGTAAAGGCATTTATGCAGGCTAATCTCACTGACAAGATGATTTCAGAACGCTATTCAGGAATAATCGGAACTGATGACCCTCGTTATATCGATTATAAGGGCGTACTTTACGGAAAAACTTCTGCAAGAGGCTGTGGTTTTGCGTGGAGTACAAAAGCTCCTGAAATCAAAAATATCACCGGTACTTCATTTGATATAGTTGCAGAATACGACAACTACGGAGTTACTGATTATATGACTCTCAATGTTGTTCTCAGCAACGGAGTATGGAAAATAAACAGCTTATCTGAAGGTTCAGCAAGTAATAAACTTGCAGGCGATGCAAACAATGACGGAAAAGTTGATGTAGCTGATGTTGTTGCAATAGCTGCATATGTAGGAAATCCTGAAAAGAACAAACTCACTGAACAGGGTATTATAAACGGTGATGTTCACAATTCCGGAAACGGTCTTAATGCAAATGATGCACTTACAATTCAGCAGTATCTTTCAAACATCATAACAAAATTCTGATAAAGATTTTTTCTATTCTCTCCTCTCTTAGTTTAATAAAAAGGCTGTCGCAGTCCCCAAAAACAAAAAAACACTTCTGTTTTTTAACAGAAGTGTTTTTTTATCATTTCGATTTGAATTTAAATGCTTCACCTGATGTATACATAACAGTATCGGGTTCAACACGTCCTCTTACAACACAGCCTGCACCTATTACAGCACCACTGCATATATAAGCACCTTTAAGTATGGTTACATTTCCGCCTATCCAGACATTATCCTCTATAACAATTGGTTTTGTTATAAACTTATGCATAAAATCACTGTCTCTGTAATTATGGTCATTGTCAAATATAAGTACATTAGGGCCGAATATAACGTTATTTCCTATTGTAACTGATTCTCTGCATGTAAGAACACAGTTATTATTAAAAAAGACATTTCTGCCGATTTTAAGTTTTGCATTTTCTCGTACTCTTATACAGCAGTTGGAATTTAAAACAAGATTTCCTGCATATTCAAATCTGGCACTTTTGCTGACAGAAACACATCTTTTTATTCTTAATTTTTTTATAAGCTTTGACATTTGTAATTTCTCCAATCAGTTTTTATGCTTTCTGAATTTTTTAGGAATAACATTAAGCAGATATTTAGTCTGCTTTAACAGAATCAAAAGAATAAAGTAAACAACAGCTATTGCTATAAACTTTACTATTGCTGACAAAATAAGTGAATTGATATTTATAACTGAATCCAGAACAAATGATTCAGCAATAAGTACAGCAAGGATTATCATATCGGGAATATACATCTTCAGGAAATCAGCAAATCTGTATTCAAATCCCTTTATTATAAGAAATCCGAATTCAATAAAGAACTTTGCAATCAGTCCTACTGTAACACATACTGCAACCGTTTCAATCGTTCCGATAACACAGCCGAGTATAATCATTGAAGCTGTTATAATCATCTGTGTTATACCTGCATTAAACATAAGCTTTGTTTTTCCGAGACTCTGGAATATTGAACCTGCTGTTGATGATACTATCTGAGAGAATACAGAAAGACTTAAAATTTTAAAGCACATAACAGCTTTTTCCCACTGATTTCCATACATAATCAGAACGATTTCACGAGAGGCACAGAAACAGAAAGCAGATATGAATATACCGATTAAAGATAAAAGCTTTGTAATCTGTATGTATTTGTCATAGATATATTTCTTGTCATTCTGGTGGTCTGATAGAATAGGGTGAAGAACAGGAGATATAACGAATGTTAAATTCTGTATAGGATAAAGCATAAGTGTATAGCCCTTGCTGTAATATGCTAAATTTTCATCACCTTTAAGCTTTCCTATCAGTATATTGTCAAGATTTCTTGAAAAGTAGTTCACAATATTATATGCAAACTGATATTTGCTGAAATTCTTGACCTTGTTTATGCTTTCCTTGTTATATTTAAATCTGAATTTAAGATGAACACCTTTAAGATTCCAGAGGAAAATTATAAATGAAGATGTTACAGACTGAAAAACAAGTGCATAATATTTAAATCCCAGAAATGCAAGCAGAATTGTTACTCCGCCTGTTATAAGAGTAGTGACTATATTTCTTACTGCAACTGTTATAAATCTCTTGTTTTTCATAAGGATAGCATTCGGAATCATATTCAGAGTGTTGAACAATACTGAAATTGAAAGTATAGTGCATATCGAAAGATAAACATTATTCTTATAAAAAACAGAAATCGGAACAGAAAGTATACAGAAAAATACTGAAAGCATTATTCCCTGATAACAGGAATATGAAAATATATCATTTACTTCATCATCAGTAAGTTCCTTGTTCTGAACAACAGCACTTCCCAGTCCCATATCAGCAAGAATATTGAAAAAGGACGTAAAAACTGTAACTATGGCAACAACTCCATAGTCGTTAGGTGAAAGCAGACGTGACAGAACTGCTGTGAATACAAGGTTCATCAGAACTTTTCCGTATTTTGAAACAGCGTTTATCATCGTCGCTTTTTTAATTGATACTTCTGCCATTATACCTTACCTTTCTTTGAATACAGTTCCAGTCTGCTTTTAAGGTTTTCAACAAAAACAAGCCGTCTGTATCTTTTTCCTGATATATAGTTGGAATTAAGCAGTTCCTTTGTAAACAGTATCAGGGTGAAATTATTGACTACATTATAACCTCCTGTCTCTATAATCAGAGTCAGTGAGAAATAGAATGATGCAAGCAGAAGTCCGAATTTTCTACTCTGAATAGAATACTTGTTTCCAAGCACTGAAACCAGAATAAAAAATGCAAATATCAGTATGCCGTATTCAACAGCAAGCCTGACATATCCCATATCAAAAATCTGAGCCTGTACACCAAGCTGTTTAGCCTTTTCGGTACTGATTGTAGTTATTTTGCTTCCGAAAAGAGAAAAACCATGTTTCATATAAAAATGGTGAGCCCAGTAAAGTCGTGTTGAAAGCAGTTTATCCAGCATTTTAAGCAGATGATTGCTTTTTGTATAAATAACTGCAAGGAAACAGCACCCTGCTGATATAAAAACAGGGAATGATGATACAAGCTTATAATGCTTTCTGATAAATTTATTCACACGGGCATTTCTTACAAAGAACAGCAGAACAAAAGTCAGTCCCATTGCAATAATGGAAGTTCTGCTGATTCCGATTTTATAAAGGCAAAACAGTGACGCAAAAAATACAACTGCATGCTTCCAGTTTATTTTATTATAAAAAAGCATAATAAATTCAGCAAATATTGAACCTATAAGCATTCCGAATATATTTACATGAACAAATCCGAATGAATATTTTTCATATCCGCTTATTTCGACTTTGACATTTTCAATTATTCCCATACTTACTGAAAACAGAACAAACAATACAAGAACAATTCTCAGTATAAAATCATACCTCACAAATTTTTCAGCCTTGATATTATCCTTTGCAGAAAGAGCAAAAAGAATAACCATAAGAATCTGCTGTGAATTCGATTTCATAGACGACAAGGCAAAAATCCCCACAGAAATGATTATGGCAAATATCGACCTGAAACTATATTTTTCTATAAATACTACTGATACCATAAGAAGCAACACAGTAGATGCCTTTACAAGAGAATCAATAGTATTATAATTAACCATATTTTTATAACTGCTGTCATTTATTACAATATAATAAACAAGATAAAGAGTCCACGCAAGATAGAAAAAAAACACATTAAACTTTTTCATTTTTTTTCACCTTATTTATAAGAATCTGATAAACGTCCTCAAAGCTGTCAATCTGACGTTCTATGCTGTATATCCCTATATTATTTTTTATATTTTCAAAGCTTAATTTAATTTTATCCCTGTTGCAGTATTCTTTCATAACTCCTGCAAGTTCAGAATTACTTCCGTTTTTATAGACAGTACCGGCTTTAGTATTGCTTATAATTTCAGGCATTCCCCCGCAGTCAGAAACAATTACAGGAAGTGCATGCATATTCGCCTCAATAACAACTCTGCCAAAAGGTTCAGGCCACATTGAAGGAACTACCGCAACATCACATTCATCATAGACTTTTCCGAGCTGTTCATTATCAAGCTTTCCATGAACAATTATTCTGCTGTTTTTTTCGGATTCCTTTTTTACATAGTCAAGCAAAGCACCGCCGCCGCATATATGAAGTTCAGTATTATCCATATCAAGCTGATTGAATGATTCTATAAGATGAACTATACCTTTTATCTCAACAAGTCTCCCTGCAAAGAAGAACTTGAAAAAATCAGAATTTCTCTGTTTTTTAATTTCAATTATTTCTGAAAGCCTGTCATTGTCAATCTGAACGCTGTTGAAGATACATTTTTTCACAACTGCATTTCTGAAATTATTGTTGATAAGAGATGTACTCAAAGTGTAATTTGACGGAGAAGTCACACCCGAAACAAACTGGCTTGTATATTTAACATATGTTCTATGCATTTTCACAACAGCTTTATTCTCCTTGTGTCCATAAGTAAAAGGTGAAATTATAGCTGTATCCCTGATAGTATGTACAACAGGAATATTTTTGCTGTGAGCCGTTTTCCAGATAAGCGTTGACATTCCATATGTTGAATTGGTGTGTATAACATCAGGCTTAAATTTATCAAGTAACTCATCAAAGCATTTCAGTGTTTTCTTATTGTAATAGCATATAAGTTTCTGCTTTATTTTTTCTGCCTTGCTGAGACCTTTTTTATCATAGCTGAATCCGTATAAATTAAAGTTTCCGGAATCGTGGCGGAATACTTTAACTCCGTTGTATTTTTCGATACTTGGCTTTGATTCCTTTGAATCTATGCAGAAAATGCCGACTTCGTGACCTCTTTTTACAAGATTTTCAGCCAAAAGCTTAACACTCTGTTCTGCACCGCCCTGCATATTGGGGTAATAAAAAGTATTGACTATTAAAATTTTCATTTTTCATCTCCGCTTCAATTACTTTTCCAAAGATTTTTTCAGATAATCATATGATTTCTGTCTGCTTTCTGCCATTATGGAATCAACCTTTTTCCAGTCGGCAGGCTTTATGGCTGATATATCCTCAAAGCTTTTTACTATTCTGTTATTCAGTCCGTTTTCGGATATAAGTGAAATAAGTCTCTGCATCTGAGCTTTTCCCTTTTTAGGGAAAACATAAAATTCCTTATGATAGATTATACTGAAAACAGATGCATGGAAAGAATCAGTAATAACATAATCTGCATTTCTTATATAACTTATAAAATCTTCGGGAGAAGCGTCCCATATTTTTTTATCACCGAATCTGAAATCATATTTTTCTATATGTTCTGCCTCAAGAAAAGGAAACGTTACAATTTCAAGATTTTTTTCCTTTGCAAATTTTTCAACATATTTTCTTGGTGATTTATCGCACCTCAGAAAATAAACAAACACATAAGGCTTGCAGTTACTGAATTTTTTTGATATATTATCCCATACAGATTTTTTCACAAGAAGTGTAGGGTCTACTACCTTAGTACATTTCTGATGTTCGTCAAGTATACTGTTCAGAAGTTTTGTACCGCTTAATTCACGGCATGATATTCCGCAGAAATCCGAAAGATTTTTTCTTATGATTTTCTGTTCATCTTCTGAAAGCTTTTCAACTCCTATACTGGGAGCATAGGCAATTTTTTTCTTGGATTTTTCAGCAAAAGTCAGCCAGTAAAAACTGTCAGTAGCTGTAAGATTAGGATTCCATATCTGGTCACTTCCGCATATAAAAGCATCATAGATTTTATTTGTTTCAGAAATATTCTGAGAATTGTAACTCTTTTTGGAAACTTTAAGATTTTTACTTATAAAACTCTGCATTGCAGAAGTACGTTTTTTAAGATTGGGAAACATAAATCTCCAGAAAGTACGCTTTAATGTATTCGCAAATCCAATCTGCCTGATTTTTCTGAAAAAGTTTTTTGCATTTGCAGGATTTTTGTCATACTGTGAAATTATTTCATAATCAACATCATCAAATTCATCAAGAACTTTTTGCAGAGCATAAGCCTGAAGAATTGAACCGTAATTATTTCTCCACCATGTAATTATACCTGTTTTCATAAAAATCACCCTTTAAGAAATTCTGTATAATAATTGCGTAAAACTTCTGCACTTCTGGTAATATCATATCCTGCATCAGCAATTTTCACGTTATTATAG
>ERZ808240.5444-NODE-5444-length-10369-cov-4.370855_pt1 | contig 10369 bp, 7 predicted proteins | sample MGYA00521084_ERZ808240 | MGnify/ENA primary metagenome ERZ808240 (study PRJEB31516, sample SAMN03275571) | gut metagenome | biome: mammalia-associated habitat; material: feces | host: Papio cynocephalus | place: Kenya | collected 2012-08-06 ... | reverse complement strand
ATTCCTTTGCTACTACTGTATCAATAGGAATAAGCATCTTAACACCCTTAGCTTCTGCCTTAGCCATCATTTCCTTAGCATAATCAAGGTAATCATCTTCAACTAATGACTGTCCAACGTGACCACCATGAGCCTTCTGGAATGTATAAGACATACCACCACCGATGATAAGTGTATCTACCTTATCAAGAAGGTTGTTGATAACTGAAATCTTTGATGAAACCTTTGAACCACCAAGAATAGCTACGAAAGGTCTTACTGGATTATTAACTGCATTTCCAAGGAAATCAATCTCCTTCTGCATAAGGTATCCAACTACAGCTGTGTCAACATACTTTGTAACACCTACGTTAGAGCAATGTGCTCTGTGAGCTGTACCAAAAGCATCATTAACGAATACATCTGTGATTGAAGCAAGATCCTTAGAGAACTCATCACCGTTCTTTGTTTCTTCTGGTCTGAAACGTGTATTCTCAAGAAGAATAACATCTCCATCCTTCATAGCTGCAACAGCTGCTCTTGCATTGTCACCAACTACTGTATCATCTGCTGCGAACTTAACTTCCTGTCCAAGAAGCTCTGAAAGTCTCTTAGCAACTGGAGCTAAAGAAAGTGTCTTATCTGGTCCCTTTGGCTTACCAAGATGTGAACAAAGGATTACTTTACCTCCATCAGCTATTAACTTCTTGATTGTTGGAAGTGCAGCAACAAGACGTGTTTCATCTGTGATTTTGTCGCCATCTAAAGGTACGTTGAAATCACATCTGCATAATACTCTTTTGCCTTTAACATTGATGTCATCTACTGACTTCTTATTAAGCATAATTAATTCCTCCATAATATTATTACAATACTATAATTATAAGAATCATAGTACATATCAAAATACGCATATATCACAGTATTCTATAATATAAACATACACCATATTAACAAATATATACCTTTTTTCAATAAATATATACTTCTTATCATCAGGTATGTATTCAATAACAAATATACCTACATTAACAAGTATTAATGCACCATCATAAAATATGCAACATAACACGCTTATTAAAATACCGGAGAATGAATTCTCATCTCCGGTATTATTACTAATTAAACATAATCAACCTTATAGGCTTTACAATTAATGATTACTTGCTTAATTCAGCGAAGTACTTAATTGTTCTAACCATCTGGCTTGTATATGAGTTTTCATTATCATACCAAGAAACAACCTGAACCTGGCATCCACCGTTTGGAAGGTCATTAACCATAGTCTGTGTAGCATCGAATAATGAACCAAATCTCATACCAACGATATCGCTAGATACGATAAGATCTGTATTGTAACCAAAGCTTTCTGTTGCAGCAGCCTTCATAGCAGCATTAACTTCATCAACTGTAACCTTCTTAGAAACTACAGCATTAAGGATTGTTGTAGAACCTGTAGGTGTAGGAACTCTCTGAGCAGCTCCGATAAGCTTTCCGTTAAGTTCTGGAATAACAAGACCGATAGCCTTAGCAGCACCTGTTGAGTTAGGAACGATGTTGCAAGCACCTGCTCTAGATCTTCTTAAGTCACCCTTTCTCTGTGGTCCATCAAGAATCATCTGATCGCCTGTGTAAGCATGAATTGTACACATAATACCTGACTCGATTGTAGCAAAGTCATTAAGAGCCTTAGCCATAGGAGCTAAGCAGTTAGTTGTACAAGAAGCAGCTGAGATAATCTGATCATCTGCTGTAAGTGTTTCATGGTTTACATTGTAAACAATAGTCTTAAGATCGTTACCAGCTGGAGCTGAAATAACAACCTTCTTAGCACCAGCATCGATATGAGCCTGTGCCTTAGCCTTAGATGTATAGAATCCTGAACACTCAAGAACTACATCAACACCAATCTCACCCCATGGGCAGTTATGTGCATCTGGTTCCTTGTAAATCTTGATTGTCTTTCCCTTTACTGTGATTGTACCAGCTTCATCATCAGCTGTAACCTGGTCTTCTTCACCAAAGTTAACATATCTTCCCTGTGATGAATCATACTTTAAAAGATGAGCTAACATCTTAGGGCTTGTTAAATCGTTGATAGCAACAACCTCATAACCCTCTGCACCAAACATCTGTCTGAATGCAAGTCTACCGATACGTCCAAAACCATTAATCGCAACTTTTACTGACATAAAATAAATCCTCCTAATATAAAGATTGTTAATAAAAAATCAACTACAGATATTCTACATAAACTAATTTAAAATATCAAGTGTTAATTACTATTTTTTACAAATTATTATATAAAACGCCATAATATGATGTAATAATTAAAATTAAAAAGTCATTCGTACCTGAACAATATGACTTTTAAGCCTGTAACATACCTGACATCAAAAATATAGAATCAATTCTTCTGTGCAAGTTCTTCTAACACACAATCGGCTATATTGTTAGCGTGATCTGACATTCTCTCAAAATTAGACAATGTATCAAGGAATATTACACCATTAGATGGCTTACACAAACCTGATGATAATCTTTCGATATGCTTATTTCTTAACTCTTCTTCCATATCGTCAACCTCATCTTCTATTCTGCACACATTCTCTGCTGCCACACGGCTCAGTTTTTCTCTTGCCTTGACTGCCTCTGAGAAGCTTGTAACAACCTTTTCATAAAGTGCTTTAAGTTCTTCCATGGCATGCTGTGAGAATGTTATGCCATTCTCTATTTTATATTTGGCCAGATCTGCCATATTCTCTGCATGGTCTGACACTCTTTCTATATCTATAATAGCATGGAAAAGATTATTAATCATAAGATGCTGTTCTTCTGTGATAGACAGATTGTTAACCTTTATAAGGTATTCTGTAAGATACTTTTCATACAGGTCAACCTTATGTTCTGTATCTATTACCTTGTCTATCATATCCTGGTCATTATTGATAACAGCCTTCGCCGAATATTTAATATTATCAAGAGCAAGGTTTCCCATAATAATAACCTCGCTTAAAGCTCTGTCAACAGCAACTGATGGCTGTTCTAATATTCTGTTATCAAAATGTCTTGCAAGTTCAGCCGCATAACTGTCACTTGCCTCAAGTGTGGCATTCTCCTCATCCTGTGACTTTTCTCTTATTATCATGCCTGAAAGCTTAACAAGTAAACCGCCAAATGGCATCATAATCGTTGTACATATAATATTAAAAAATGTATGGAAAAGCGAAATTTCTACACTTGTTATGTTATGTGACGCAAGTGCCGGTCTTACCATGAACAATATAAAAGCGCCAGTTCCGAATATAACAGCACCAGCTATATTAAACAAAAGATGCATACATGCTGCTCTTTTAGCGTTACGTGTAGTTCCTGCACTTGATATGATTGCAGTCACACACGAACCGATATTCTGTCCTAATGTTATAAATACAGCTGCATTAGTTGTAACAACACCATTAATAGCAAGTGTCTGAAGTATACCAACGGATGCAGATGAACTCTGCAGAAGCGCTGTAACAACAATACCTATAAGTATTCCTAACAAAGGATTATTTCCTACAACTTCAAATGCTTTTGAAAAAATCGGAGCATCAGTATATGGTGATATGGACTGTGACATAAAGCTTAATCCTAAGAACAAAAGACCTATACCAACTATGATTTCTCCTGCCATTTTCTTCTTTGGTTTCTTACTAAATAATACTAAAATCGCGCCAATACCAACAAGCAATGGTGCATAAAACTCTGGCTTTAACACTTTAACTGCATCACCTAACTGCCCAAGTGAAACAATCCATGCTGTAATGGTTGTACCTATATTAGCACCCATTATAACTCCGACTGCCTGGACAAGTGTCATAAGCCCCGCATTAACGAAACCTACAACCATGACTGTAGTAGCACCACTACTCTGAATAATCGCAGTTATAAATGCTCCTACCAGAACCGCCAGTAATCTGTTTCTGGTCAGATACCCAATAAGCTGTTTCATCTTACTTCCAGCTGACTTCTGCATACCATCGGCCATAATGTTCATTCCATAAAGGAACATACCTATGCCGCCTGCAAACATAAACAAATTGCCAACTAAATCAATATCCACTTTTTTCTCCTGTCCTGCACATATATAATATTGCTTTACTTTATAAAATCAATGTGCATTTTGTGTAAAGAATGTAAAATTACGTTTACATAATAACAATCACAAGCAATATTTTCAAGAGTTTTAGATATAATATCATATCTTTTCACAATGTATTTTATCAGGAACATTTACAAAAATGGTATAGCACAGAGTTATCATATGCTATATTGTTGTGTATACAGACTGTTATTCAACAGTTTAATAATATTGATTTCATGGCACTTAAACCAAAGTTACTTATAAGGCTTATTTATTGCCAGGCAGCTGACATTACCTGAATATTATATACACCTGACACCTGGTTTGTATGCTTATAGTTTGTGCATGTGCGCATCAGGTACAGACTTATCATAACACAATGCGCAGAAATGAGGCTTACTATGTTTTCAAACAATTATCAAGGCAGACTTTCTGACTATCATCTGCATACTTCTTTTTCTTCCGATTCAGAAAATCCACCAGAAAATGTTATTAAGAAAGCCATAGAACTTGGACTTCAATCCATCTGTTTTACTGACCATAATGATTTTGATTATCCTCCTGAAAATGGCGAAGTTATGTTTATGCTGGATTATGACCACTACATAGATACTATAACCACACTCAAAGAAAAATATTCACGTGTTATAGATATAAATATCGGTGTGGAGCAAGGTCTTATGCCATCTGTTGCCAAGCTTGTCAATGAATACGACAGGGCATCTGTCCTTGATTTCATCATTGGCTCCTCACATCTTATATATGGCGATGACCCATACTACGAAGAATTCTGGCAGGACATATCTGCAAAGGATGGTATAACAAGATATTATCAGGGCATCATTGACTCTGTTAAGGTATGTGATAATTTCGATGTTTATGGACATCTCGACTACATTATAAGATATGCACCTGGTAAGGATGCTACATATAACTGGAAAGATTATTACGATTATATAGACACTATACTGCGCATGCTTATAGAAAGAGGAAAAGGCATAGAAATCAATACTGCCGGTCTTAAATATGGTCTTAAGAACCCTAACCCTTGTCCCGATATAATCAAAAGATATCACGAACTTGGTGGAGACATCATCACCACAGGCTCTGATGCACATAGTACAGAATACGTTGGATACCAGTTTGACATTATTAAAGATATTCTTACCGATTGTGGCTTTAAATATTATACTATATTTAAAAAAAGAAAACCTGAGTTTATCAGATTATAATATTATAATATAATATATACATATATAATTTATGCATATATTATGCCATGGGCGAAAGCAGCTGTCGCATTAGTTATTATTTATACAACATATAGATTAACTGAAAATATATATGCAATTTTTCTTATTGCGACACTCCTTAGCCCCGGCATCATAATATAATATTATATTATATTACCAACTGTATTTCTTAACTCCATTACCGCCTTTTTTATACATTCCACACAATAATCACACTCTCTTTTCGTAAGTCCTCTTCCAGTTGTCAGCCTGATAGATGCCTGCGCTGATTCATCATCAAGTCCTATAGCCTTTAACACATGTGAAGGTCCTGATGAATTGCCATGACATGCAGAACCAGCCGATACGCATATTCCATCCTTATCAAGCATAATTACAAGCTCCCCTCCATTAACACCTTTAAACCTGAAGTTCATATTGCCTGATATTCTGTTTATGTTATCTCCGTTAAGAGCTGAATCTTTTATCTCTCTTAAAATTCTGTTTGTTATATATGCTTTTGTTCTGTTTTCTGCCTGTATTCTCATATTAAGATTCTTACATGCAGCCTCTGCTGCTGTTGCAAGCCCCATTATTCCGGCAACATTTTCAGTACCTGAACGTCTGCCTTTTTCCTGACCACCACCACATATATATGGCTTGATATTTCCATCTTTGGCATATAAGAATCCAACGCCTTTTGCTCCTCCTATCTTATGTGCGCTTACACTAAGATAGTCCACTCCCAACTCATTAACATTTACCGGTATATGTCCATAAGCTGCAACCGCATCTGTATGAACCGGTATTCCATATTCTGCCGCAATATTGCATACACTTTTTACAGGCTGTATTGTTCCTATTTCATTGTTTACAAGCATTACAGATATAAGCTTTGTATCATTGCGGATTTTGGACACAAGATCATTAAGATTAATAATGCCGTTGGGATACACTCTGATATAATCAATATCATATCCACGTTTCTTTAGTTGTTCACACTTATTAATAATAGCAGGATGTTCTATAGAACTTACTATGATATGAGCTTTTCCTTTATGTCTGTTGTATGTCTGATTTTTACATATTTTATCTTCTGCTTCTACTGCCGACTCTAACACCCAGTTATCACTTTCTGTTCCACCTGACGTAAAAAATATATCATCTGTTCTTGCTCCTATCGTTTCTGCCACCATTTTTCTTGCTTTTTCAATGGCTATTTTATTCATTCTCCCAATCTTATATATAGAAGACGGATTGCCATAATTATCCATCATATAATTCATCATAACATCACGTACTTCTGGAAGGAGCGGAGTTGTAGCTGCATTATCAAGATATAACATAACACTCTTTCTGTGCATATGTAATCGCACTTTTCCAATATACTTATAATATTATATTCAGAAACAGCATATTATGTTAAAAATCTCATAAATAAAGTCTGAATCAGGAGGCTCTATGAATAATCGTATAAACAGCTCCATTAATTCCATAAAAACCCCGCTTATACAAGGAACTATCATTCTGACACTTGCCGGACTTTTCTGCCGCATACTCGGATTTTATTACAGAATATTCCTAAACTCGCATATTGGTGCTTATGGTATGGGAATGCTTCAGCTTATTATGCCATTATGTGGTATAGCTTTCTCTATATGCATATATGGTTTTAATTCTGCAATATCCAGATATACAGCCGCCACAAACCAGAGCTTAAGACCTCTTATATCAGGAATATGTCTTTCTTTTCCCTTATCAATCATATTTTCAGCAATATGCTATATATATGCCGGGGCCATAGCTGAACGTATTATGTTAAACGCAGACTGCGCTGCACTAATCAGGATTATCGTAATAAGCATTCCGTTATCGGCATTACATGGCTGTATATGCGGATATTATTACGGATGCAAATCTACAGTAATTCCTGCAATATCACAGATAATCGAACAGCTTGTAAGAATCATTGGCGTTATTATATATTATTATATTTTTATACACAGTTCAGACAGAACGCTTAACATTAAAGATGCAATATATGGGAACATATTTGGGGAGCTTTCTGCCGTTATATTCTGTATTATACTATTGTATATCCAGAAAATAAGGCATAAGCAAACAGCTGCTTTAATACCGCAGCTTATTACATTTCGCATTAAAAATATATATAAATCCATAAAAAATATAGCTATATATGCTATTCCGCTTAATCTGAACAGTCTTCTTATACACCTTCTTGAAAGCGGGGAAGCTATTCTTATACCAGCTGAGCTTATGCTGTATGGCATGAATAATGAAAATGCTGTAAGCATCTATGGAATAATCGCTGGTATGACTATCCCTCTTATAATGTTTCCTGGTGCAATAACGAATTCTCTTGCCGTCATGCTTGTTCCAAAGATATCCGAAGACAGTTCATCTAACAGAGCTGCCAATATAACCAGCACAATATCTTATACTATCACCATATGTATGCATCTTGGGATCATGTGTTCTGTTATGTTTGTACTATACATAAGCCGCCTTGGTGCTATCATATTTAATCAGCCCGATGTATATACATACACCATTACACTTGCTTATGTTTGTCCTTTTTTATACCTCAAGGTCAGTTTATCCAGCATCTTAAACGGAATAAACAAAACCGCATTCACATGTGCCTCAAACATAACCGGACTTATAATACGTATAGGCTCTCTCATCCTGTTAGTGCCACATATAGGTATACATGGATATCTGTATGGTCTTATAATAAGCAATATTGTAGTATGTATGCAAAACTACATAAAACTTTATATTATATACCATTTTCCAGTGAACATAATAAATAACATAATCTGTCCGCTAAGCATAAGCATAATATCTGTTGCGTTTGTTCTTATAGCAGAAAAGACAGCATATATACTGCTGCCTTCTCTGTCATACAACATTCACTACACCATGAATCTTTTGATTAAACTTATAGCTTCATGTATTATATATGTTGTCATATTTATTATTATGTATTTGTCCGATTATCGTGTTTTATCCTCAGATCATCATAATAAAGGTGCCTGATTGATGGATGGGGCATTGTCCCATTCATCTTTTCTGTCATCATACATCTTTTGTATCCACTCTATAGCTTCTTTTCTTCCTTCTTCAGAATATTCGAACTCTTTCTTTGTTATATCATCAGGATTAACAGCCGTCGAAGCATATGGTCCTCTCCATACAAGTGCATTAAGAACAAAATCTGGTTTTTTCCCTGTTCTTTTAATCATATATCTCATACCATTATGATCTCCGCTGTACACTCCGCCATACGAAAAAAAGTTGAATGGAAGAATCTGTTTTTCATCTATCAATTGACTGACCTCTTCTCATAATTATATAACACAATAGCTCTTTATTTAATTGTCTTATCGTACACCATCATCTTTATATCCGTACACCATTTTGCCATTGAAATACATAGAAATACGTGGATTTTTGTGGGGTACGCATATTTTACTATACCTGTAAAAACGTGATAAACGCCCTATTTTCCCACCTTCTCGTTAAGGTCATAAGGGGTAGTCTGGTACACATAATAATTAAGCCAGTTAGTATAAAGATTATTCGCATGGCTTCTCCATGATAACACAGGCTTTCTGTTGCAGTCATCATCTGGATAATAATTAACTGGGAGCTTTGGCTCAAGCCCTTTCTCATAATCCCTCTTATACTCCTGGTCGAGAGTCATTCTGTCATATTCAGGATGTCCCATAACAAATATATGCTTGCCATCCTGACCTATGACGATGTATATTCCGGCTTCTTCTGAGTCTGCAAACACCTTAAGCTGCTTATTCTTAAGAATATCCTCTCTGCATGCTTCTGTATACCTTGAATGTGGTGCCATGAAATAATCATCAAAGCCTCTGACAAGTGGCTCTTTTCTGTTTAATACGTGATGCTTATATACACCAGATAATTTCTTATCAAGAAGGACTTTCTTTATACCATAATGATAATAAAGACCAGCCTGTGCTCCCCAGCATATATGAAGAGTTGATGTAACATGCTCCTTTGACCATTCCATAATAGTTGTTAACTCATCCCAGTAGTTAACCTCTTCAAAATCAAGCTTCTCAACTGGTGCTCCGGTTATGATAAGTCCATCAAAGTTCTTATCCTTTATATCAGAAAATGTTTCATAAAACTTCTTAATATGTGAATGGGATGTATTCTTTGAAACATGTGACTCTGTCTGTATAAATGTTACATCTATCTGTAATGGTGTGTTAGATAATGCTCTTAAAAGCTGTAATTCTGTGTCCTGCTTTATTGGCATAAGATTAAGAATTGCTATCTGCAACTCTCTGAAATCCTGTGAAAGCGCCCTGCTTTCGTCCATCACGAATATATTTTCTTCCTCTAACTCGTGCTTAGCTGGAAGGTCATTCTGTATTTTAATTGGCATATTTACCTCGATTCCTGTGTAAATCACATTTTAATATAGTCAAACTTACTGTTAATGATGTATTCTACAACAATTCATCTTTTCCTGCAAGCTTGATGAATTCTTCCTCCGTAATCACCGGAACACCAAGCTGGGCAGCTTTCTTGTTCTTAGTTGACTGCGATGTACTATCATTATTAATAAGATATGATGTGTTACCTGTGACAGAACCCGTCACCTTGCCTCCCATACTCTCTATAAGTGCCTTAAGCTCATTACGGTTAGCAAAATGATTAACATTTCCTGTTATAACAAATGTCTTGCCAGCAAGTTCTTCTGTTGTCTGTTCATTTTCAGTATCTTTAATATTAACCTCACTTAATATGTCAAGATACTCATCTTTCTTATCTTCATTTTTAAAATATTCAACAAATGCCTCTGCTATAACTTCACCTATTCCATCTATATCAGTAAGTTCATCTGCTGTAGCTTTAAGAACTGCCTCAGGGGCATTATTAAGCTTATTAACTATTAATCTTGCTGTGGAAAGTCCCACATTATCTATTCCAAGACCATATATAACCCTGACTAAATCTGTATCTTTCG
>ERZ808240.5443-NODE-5443-length-10376-cov-6.937603_pt1 | contig 10376 bp, 8 predicted proteins | sample MGYA00521084_ERZ808240 | MGnify/ENA primary metagenome ERZ808240 (study PRJEB31516, sample SAMN03275571) | gut metagenome | biome: mammalia-associated habitat; material: feces | host: Papio cynocephalus | place: Kenya | collected 2012-08-06 ... | reverse complement strand
ACCTTGAGCAGGACTGGCAGGTCAAGCTCTTAACGCGCAACCACTCCGGTATCGAGATTTCCTCCGATGGCATGGTGCTCCTGCCCACGATCCGCGAGATTGTCAAGGACTATGAGGACCTCAACTTCGCCGTGTCCGAGCTGCACGGCGTACAGTCCGGCACACTGCGCCTCGGCTGCTTTACGAGCCTTGCCATCAGCCTGCTGCCGGAGATTCTGAAGGACTTTCACCAGACCTACCCCAACATCCAGATCCAGCTGATGACCGGCGAGTATTATGAAATTTCCGAGTGGCTGCGCCGCGGCGCGATCGACTGCGGCTTTCTCGCCCCCCCCGCCTCGAGCGACTTTGAAACGACGCCCATCCTGCATGACACGATGGTCGCCATCCTCCCGAAGGATCACCCGATGGCGGGCGCGCCCGTCTTCCCGCTCGAGCAGCTGCCGCACGAGAACTTTGTGCGATTGATGGAGATCGAGGACTACGAGTTCAACCGTCTGCTCGACCATTACAACATCCACCCCGAGGTGACCTACGACACGACGAGCGACTTTGCGCTTTTGTCCATGGTCGAAGCGGGGCTTGGCGTCGGCATCGTGCACAGCCTGCTCATCAAGCCCGGGCGCTATCAGGTCGCCGCCGTGCCGCTCAACGTCAAGCAGTCGCGCGAGATCGGCATCGCGGTGAAAAAGGGCTTCCTCCCCTCCACGATCACGCAGCTTTTCCTCCAGCACGTGATCGACTACTCCAAAAACATCGGTGAGATCACCGTCTCCCGGCGCTGAACCCTCCGTTTTCGCGACAAATCGCGGCAGAACTCCGCTTTCCAACCGGAGGTTGGAAAGGATCTGCCGCGATTCAACCACTGCGCCATTGCCAATTCTCCCTCCTTCCCCTATACTGAGCCCATAACCGGTGATTCAAAGCCGCGGCTGCAGCACGGGGCAAGGAAGGACCAAAGATGATACTCTCAGCGATCAGGCGTTTGCACACAATATTCCGCCTGAGCACGAGGGAAACGAAAGCGAATCTGCCTGTCAGCACACTGGACGCAGATCATCCGCTCATCGCGTTTCCCACGCTCACTTTATTATTATAATGCAGTGCAGGAGGATACACAATTGGAAAAACTGACAATGGGCGCGCGCATTTTGCGCCGCCGTAAGGAAAAAGGGCTGACACAGGAGGCGCTGGCGAACCGGCTCGGCGTCAGCAATCAGGCCGTTTCAAAGTGGGAGGGCGACGTCTGCTGCCCCGACTTGCAACTTTTGCCGCTGCTGGCCGACACGCTGGAACTCAGCCTCGACGAGCTCTTCGGCCGCGAAAGCACAGGAAAGCCCGCCCAAAAAGCGGAGGCGGACAGCCAGATCCTGCCTGTCGCAGCCGAGCTTCCCTGGGAGGATGACGACGCCATCCACGCCGTGCTCTTTCAGGGGCACCGGCTGCTCCAGCCGAAACAGGGGAGCCTGTTCCGTCACGACAAATACGACGAGATCCGCAAGACCGTCGAGCTGCACTTTTCCGGCACGGCGCAGGATATTTACAGCGACTTTTCCGTCGTCTGCACGGATTCGACGATCCACGGCAGCGTCAGAGCCGGTGACGGCGTGACCTGCACCGATGTCGGCGGCGATGTGACCGCGGGCGACGATGTGACCTGCGGCAGCGTCGGCGGCAATGTGCAGGCGGGCGACAGCGTGCACTGCTCCGGCGACGTGCAGGGCAATGTCCGCGCGGGCGACAGCGTCACCTGCGGCAATGTCGGCGGCGATGTGTCCGCGAGCGACAGCGTCCGCTGCGGCGAGGTCAAGGGCAGCGTCCGCGCAAGCGACAGCGTCACCTGCGGTGATGTCGGCGGCAGCGTAAGCGCCGAGCGCGTGCGCTGCACCAAAGCCGGCGAAGAGCAGGAGGGCTTCACCTTCACCAAGAAGGGCAAGAGCTTCTCCTTCCCCCTCCGATAAAAGCGCGAAAGCGCAGTGTCCTGAGACGCCGCGCTTTTGCTTTTTTCCTTGTCATCTCGGCGGGTTTGTGTTACCATAACTTTGACAAAGGAAAAGGTGGGAGAAACATGGAAAATACCTTCAAGAGTTCCGTCTTCGGCGGCTTCAACCGCGATGACGTCATCCGTTATATCGAAAAAACCTCGCTCGAGAGCAAGCAGCAGATCGAAGCGCTCGAGCAGGAGAGCGACGGTCTCTGCCGCGAGAACGCAGACTTGCGCGGCAAGCTCGCCGCCGCCGAGCGCGAGCGCGACGAGCTGCGCGAGTCCTATTCGACCGCATCCAGCGCGCAGGACGCGCTCAAAAAGGGTCTGACCGCCGCGCAGGAGACGATCTCCGAGCTGCGCGCGCAGATCGAAGAGGGCGCGCAGAAGCTCGCGAGCGCCAAGGCCGATCATGACCGCCAGCTGAAAGCCAAAGACGACGCTGCCGAGCAGCGCGTCGCCGAGCTCGAAGCCCAGCACGCCGAACGGCTCGACGCCGCCGAGCAGGAGCGCGAGCGCCTTTTAGGCGAGCTGGACGAGCTCCGCCCGCAGGTTGAGGAATACGGCCGCGTCAAGGCGCACATCGCCGAGATCGAGCTCTCCGCCCGCGAGCGCGCCGACGCGCTCGACGCCGCCACGCGTGAGCGCTTGCAGGCGATGATCGCGGCGTGCAGAGAGCAGTGCGAGCAGGTGCTCTCGACGCTCGGCGCGACGTGTGAGAGCGTGTCGAACGAGCTCAAGCGCGCGGACGCCGCCGTCGCGCAGCTGCCCGAGGCGTTCACCACGCTGGAAGGCCAGCTCGACGAGCTCAAAAAGCTGGAACAGTGACAAGAGCATAAAAGGAAGTGCGTTCCCGACGGGAACGCACTTCCTTTTATGACAATTCGCTGTACTGATCAAAGATGTCCGCAAATTCGTTCAGACGGTCCCGCAAATCGTCGGGCGCCTCGGTGCGGAAGTAGAGCACCTCTCCCCCGCGGCGCAGGATGAGAAACTGTCGGACGATTCGGTCCTCCGGCGCGGTGGAATTGGCGTAGCGGTAGAAGGTGTTTGCAACGTAATACGCCTCGTCAAAGCCGTCAATCGAAAGCGTCTGCGCGCCGTCTTCCATAAAATAGTCCCGCAGCTCACGTGTCAAAGGCTTTGCCAGCGCAGAGATGCGCGGTGCGTAGAAGTCAAGCTCTGTGCTGTAAAGCCACCAGTTTCCGATCATTCCCCCGTAGGGCGGCTCGCCCAACATGCTCACGCGGCCGCCGAACGGCGTTTTCTGCTCACGCAGTTCGTACCAGTCCGCTGCATCTCCGCCGAGCGCTTCGGCGCTGATATACGGCAGCGGCGGTGTATCGTATTCCTCAGCCGCAGAGGTATTGCGTCCAACCAGCCCCAGTGCGAGCGGCAAAATAAGAAGAATCGCCGAGACGATCTTACCGGGCGTTGCCCAGCGGTCACGCCGGGCGGTGCCCACCCGCTCGCCGTCTTCCATTGCGTGCTTGAGCGCGAGGAGGTTCTTTCGCTCCTGCGCATCGCTGAGCGCCGCAAAAATAAGGGAGCTGAGCAGCGCCGCGCCCTGTATGGCCACTTCGGGCCCGATGGTGATCAGACTGCGTACAGGAAGGTCAGATTTGCTCATAAGCCACTGGGAAATTGCGACAATGGCAAGCAGCAGTATAAGCGGCACAAGGCGATTCCACAGCAGCTTTTTGCGCACCGTGCGGTAGCCGTAGGAATCCGTGCAGGCCTTTGGCGTGGGGACGTGCGCAGTCCTGTCACCGCGCCAGATATAGAAAATGCCGTCCTTCGTCCGGCAGACGTACTCCCAGCCCAGGCGGGCGCGCTTTTCGCGCAGGCTTTCGTCGGGGTCGTCATCGTCCGCGGCGGGCTCAAGGTGATAGCGGCAGTCGCGCGGCTCGCCGGTCACAAAATCGTCGTAGCGGAGCAGAAACTTACCCTCCGCCGCGCGCTCGGAGAGCCACTGCTCGATGCCGCGCGGGTCGTAGGCGCTGGGTGCAAAGCGGATGCTCTTCGTCTCGGGCTCAGTCTCTTCATTCGGCGCAGTCCCTCCGCTCTCCGGAAGCTCTGTTGTCTCGCGCAGGTTTTCGTCCATTTGCGCTCCCTCCTCTCTTCTCTCTATGGCAAAGTATAAAGAAGCGAGGGAGATTTTTCAAGCAAGTTCAGCGAGCATCGACAAAAATCGCGCGCAACTTTATTGTTACATCGCAAAAAAAGCAGGAAATTCCTGCTTTTTTTGTTTCACAGCAAAATCGGCTGAAGCTGACGGCCCTCCATCGCCGCCTCGGCCGTCGGAATGATCTTGCGGAAGTCCGCGATCAGCGATGTCGGCTTCGTCTCGGCATTGTCCTGCCCGAAAGGAACAAAGTAGTAGTTCTTGCGGTTCAGCAGCGCCGCGATGTTCGGCGCGCTCGCGGAGAGCCCGTCGTTCGTCGCAATGGCGAGCACGACGGGCTTGCCATTGCGCAGATGCCCCTTTGCCGCCATCGTCACCGCGCCGTCCGTGATGCCGTGGGCGAGCTTGGCAAGTGTGTTCCCCGTGCAGGGGGCGATGACGAGCACCTCCATCGCCCCCTGTGGGCCGAGGGGCTCGGCCTCGACGATATTGCGCACGGCCTTTCGCCCCGCCAGCGCCTCCACACGGGTGACGAAGTCCTCCGCTGTGCCGAAGCGCGTGGAATACTTCGCCGCGTTTTCCGACAAAATCGGGACGATCTCGTGCTCGCGCGCGATGTCCTCGTAGAGTTTCAGCAGCTCGGGATGGTTGCAGAACGAGCCGCAAAAGGCAAATCCGATCTTCATGCTTCCTCCTTGATGAGTCGACATAACGTCTTTTTGATGGCGCGTGCCGCCGTCTCCGGCGCGACGCGCCCGGGCAGTCCCCCAGCCTTGAGGTACGAAAGGCGCAGCTTTTCGACCGCGTCCATGTCAAAGCCGCTCGCCCCCGCAAGCTCAATGAGCAGACAGTCCGGCGGCAGCTCGGCGAGAAGCGCTTCGTCCAGCACCTGATGCGGCACGGTGTTGAACACCACGCGGAATGCCCCCAGTGTGCCGAAGAGCCGGTTCGTGTGCAGCGGCGCGTAGTCGAACGCGTCGATCCACGCAAGGTCCGACCGCTTGCGCGCGCTGACGCTGACCTTCGCCCCCAGTGCGCTCAGATCGTGCGCGAGCACCTTTCCGATGCGGCCAAAGCCGAGCACAAGGCACGGCGTGCCGTGCAGCGTGACACTCGTGTGCTTCATCGCCGCCTCGATCGCCCCCTCCGCCGTCGGCACGGCGTTGCGCACGCTGAGCTCTTCGGACGCAAAATAGTCCGTGATCGTGAGCCCCAGCGACTGCGCAAGCGCTGCCGTGTCGTTTCTCACATTGCCCGCAAAAATGCGGTGCTCGCGCCGCAGCGAGCGGAGCAGGCTCTCCATTGTGAGCTCCGTGCCGCTCAAATAGCCGTTTTTCTCCGCCGGCAGCGGCAGGACAATAACGTCCGCTTTCAGCGCGTCGCACAGCGCCCGTTCGTTCGGCGCGCCGGTCAGCTCCCACGAGCAGACGTCGTACCCTTCCGCCGCCATCATCTGGGCAAGCAGGCGCATACGCGTGTCGCCGCCCAGGAATGCTATCGTCTGGTCCATCTCATTCCCCCTTTTCCATAAAGGGTATGCCGGAGCGCGTGCGCGCATGACGCAAACTGTTTTTGATTTTCCGCTTGACAAATCGGTTTCTATTGCTATAATAAGAATTATTCTAATTTTAATTCAGGAGGAACACATGACAAAGTACGCCCGGCAGATTCTCGACCTCGTCCTGTGCTCCACCGAGCACCCGACCGCCGAGCAGATTTTTTTGCAGATGAAGCAGACAAATCCGAAAATTGCGCAAGCTACGGTGTACAACAACCTCAACGCACTTGTCTCAGACGGCAAGCTCATCCGCCTGTCGCAGCCCGGCTCGCCCGACCGCTACGACAACACCACGCGTCACGATCACCTGATCTGCACCCGCTGCGGCGCGCTCGCGGACTTCAAGTTCACCGACCTGACGCAAGACATCGAAGCCGCGCTCGGCGCGCGCATCCAGTCCTACGACCTTCGCATTCACTACCTCTGCCCCGCCTGCCGCAAGGCGCAGGAGCAGCATGAAAATTTTGAGAGATGAAAAGGAGAATTTCACCATGAAGACCAACAAGTATTCCGGCACCAAGACCGAGCAGAACCTGCGCACCGCTTTCTCGGGCGAATCCGAGGCACGCAACAAGTACACCTTCTTCGCCTCCACGGCTAAAAAAGAAGGCTACGAGCAGATCGCCGCGCTCTTCCAGAAGACCGCAGACAACGAAAAGGAGCACGCCAAGATGTGGTTCAAGGAGCTCCAGGGCATCGGCTCCACCGCCGACAACCTGCTCTCCGCCGCCGAGGGCGAAAACTACGAGTGGACCGACATGTATGATTCCTTCGCCAAGACCGCCGAGGAAGAGGGCTTCCCCGAACTCGCGCAGAAGTTCCGCCTCGTCGGCGAGATCGAACGCCATCACGAGGAGCGCTATCGCGCGCTGCTGCGCAACATCGAGACCGCCAAGGTCTTTGAAAAGAGCGAGGTCAAGGTCTGGGAGTGCCGCAACTGCGGCCACATCGTCGTCGGCACCAAGGCCCCCGACGTCTGCCCCACCTGTAACCACCCCCAGAGCTACTTTGAAATCCACGCGGAGAATTACTAAAAATAGGCAAATAAAACGAGAGCCGCAGGCTGTGCCTGCGGCTCTCTTACTATTCAGTTCTCCTTCGGCAGCAAAATGCAGATCGTCGTGCCCTTGCCCTCTTCGCTGTGGAGCTCCACCGTGCCATGGTGGTACTGCACGGCGTGCTTGACGATGGAAAGGCCGAGGCCCGTGCCGCCGCTCGCCTTCGAGTGGCTCTTGTCCACGCGGTAAAAGCGCTCGAAGATGCGGCTCTGGTGCTCCGGTGCGATGCCGATGCCCGTGTCGGCCACGGAGACGAACGCCTTGCCGTCCCGCTCGCCGACGCTTACCTTCACGCTGCCGCCTTCGACGTTGTACTTGATGGCGTTGTCGCAGAGGTTGTAGATGACCTCGTACAAAAGCCGCCGTACGCCGCCGACGGTCTCGCTCTCGCCCTCGACGGCGATCGAGATGTGCTTCTCCGCCGCCGCAGTCTTGAGATCGTCCGCCGCCTCCTGCGAAAGCGTGAGCAGGTCGACCGTCTCGCGCGGCATTTCGTCGCCCTCGTCGAGCTGGGAGAGGCGGATGATGTCGCCGATCAGCGTGACGAGGCGCTGCGCTTCTTTTCGGATGTGGCCGACAAAGCGGGGAACATCCTCCTGCTTCACCATGCCGTTTTCCAGCAGCTCCGCGCTGCCGATGATGCCCTGCAGCGGCGTTTTGAGCTCGTGCGACACATTTGCCGTGAATTCGCGGCGTGTCTGCTCCGCCGTTTCGCGCTCGGTGATGTCGAAGGCCAGCAGCACCGCGCCGACCGCCGCTTCACCTGCGCCGATGCGGCTGACGTCAAACTGCCAGATACGGCCGCCGCGCTCCATGCGCGCCTCGCTATGCCCCTCGTCCATGGCGCGCTCGATGGCAAGGCTCATGTCGTGGCTGCGGTCGATGGTCAAAAAGTCCTGCCCGATGTAGCTTGTGTCCGCGCCGAAGAGCTTTTCCGCCGCGGGGTTGATGCTCAGCACATGCTCCTTTTCATCGAGCAGCACGAGCCCTTCGCGCATGCTGCTTGTGATCTGCGAAAATTCCGTCTGCTGGCGCTGAAGTTCGTCCATCTGCTCGCTGATCTGCAAGTGCTGACGGTTGATGCGCCCGAGCAGCGGGGCAATCTCTTCGTAAGCGTCGTTTTCAAGCGGGTGCTCCAAATCGAGCTTGTTGAGCGGCTGAACGATGCGGCGCGAAAGTCTCTTGGCAAGAACGCTGGAAAGAATCAGCGCCACGATCAGCACCACCAGAATAGGCTGCACCATGCCGACGAGCAGCACCCCCGCCGTCGCGCGGCTCATGGAAATGCGCAGCACGCTCCCGTCTGCGAGCTTTTCTGCGCAGTACATCGTCTTTTGCAGCAGCGTCGAGGAATAGCGCGTGCTCTCGCCCTCGCCGTATTTGAGCGCCTGTTTGACCTCTTCGCGGTCGGCGTGATTTTCAAGGCTCTCGGCGTCGCTCACGGTGTCGTAGAGCACCGTGCCGTCGTTTTCGATCCACGTCAGGCGGTAGCGCTCGGAGGACAGCTGGGAGAGGTATTCCGTTCCGTTTTCCTCCACGGCGACGGCGGCGAGCTCCAGCTCGTCGTGCAGCTGCTTTTTTTCAACGCTACCAAAATACTCATACAGGCAGCCCATGATGACAAGCAGGCTCGCCAGCAGCACCGTGCCCGCCACGAGCAGGATGGAGTGAAAGATCTTTTTGGTCATGCCTTGCCCTCCATCCGGTAGCCTACGCCGCGCACGGTCTCGATTTTTTCGCCGTAGGCGCCGAGCTTCTGCCGCAGCGTGCGGATGTGCATGTCCACCGTGCGCGTCTCGCCGCAGTAGTCGGTGCCCCACACGTCCGCCATGAGCTGGTCGCGTGAAAACGCCGTGCCGGGATGCGAGAGGAACAGGCGCAGCAGCTCGAATTCCTTGTATGTCAGCGCGACGCTTTCGCCATCCGCCGTGACGGTGCGGCTCTCTTCATCGAGGACAAGTCCGCCGCAGCGAAGCTTGGATACGCTCTTCGTGCCGCAGCGGCGCAGCACCGCCTTGACACACGAGACAAGCTCCATCACGCCGAACGGCTTTGTCAGATAGTAGTCCGCGCCGAGGTCGAGCCCGCGAATTTTGTCGTACTCCGCGCCCTTGGCCGTCGCCATGACGACGGGGATGTCGGCAAGCGCCGCGTCCGCGCGCATGCGGCGCAGCAGCTCCATCCCATCGATGCCGGGGAGCATCACGTCGAGCACGACAAGCTCAGGCCTTCCCGTGCGCAGCGCCTCCCAGAACGAGGTGCCGTCTTCAAAGCCTCTGGCCTCGAAGCCGGTCGATTGCAGGGCATATACCTCGATATCGCGGATGCTGGCATCGTCTTCCACGCACCAGATCATACTTTACCCCCCCTTATGCTCTCCTGTCACAGAGAAAATAACCCATTCGGCGATATTCGTCGCATGGTCCCCGATGCGCTCAAAATATTTGGCGATCATCAGCAGGTCGAGCGCGAATTCGCCGTCATCGGGGTCTTGCGCGATGCGCTTGATGAGGTCTTTCTTCACGCGCGCGAAGTAGTCATCTACCACATCATCCTCAGCGATGACCTGATCAGCGAGCGCCGTGTCCTGCTTGACGTAGGCGTCCACGCTCTCGGTCACCATCTTGATGGTCGAGCGCGCCATCTCGCGCAGGAGATTGCTGTTCTCCGCGCCGCGGCCGCCGAGGAACGTGATGATCTCGGCGATGTCCTCGGCCTGGTCGCCGATGCGCTCCATGTCCGTGATCATCTTGAGCGCCGCCGAGATCTGGCGCAGGTCCTTCGCCACGGGCTGCTGCTGCAAAAGAAGTTTTAAGCACAGCGATTCGATCTCGCGTTCCTTGCGGTCGATCTCCTGATCGAGCGGCGCGACGCGCGCAGCCAGCTCCGCGTTGCCCTCCGTCAGCGCCTGCGCCGAAAGGGCGATGACCTCCTCGCACAGCGCGCCCATCTCAATGAGCTCGCGGTTCAAAAGCGCTAACTGTTCATCAAACCGGCTTCTCATTTAACCGAACCTCCCCGTGATGTAATCTTCTGTCCGCTTGTCCTGCGGCTGGGAGAATAGCTTCTCCGTCTCGCCGTACTCCACGAGCTCGCCGAGCAGGAAGAACGCCGTGTGGTCGGAAATTCGCGCCGCCTGCTGCATGTTGTGCGTGACGATGACGATGGTATACCTCTCCTTGAGCTCCATCGCGAGCTCTTCGATCTTGGACGTCGAAATGGGGTCGAGCGCGCTTGTCGGCTCGTCCATCAGCAGCACCTCGGGCTCGACCGCGAGCGCGCGGGCGATGCACAGGCGCTGCTGCTGGCCGCCAGAAAGGCCGAGCGCGTTTTTCTTCAGGCGGTCTTTGACCTCGTCCCAGATGGCCGCACCGCGCAGGGATTTTTCGACGATCTCGTCGAGCTTCGCCCTATTCTTGATACCGTGCGTACGCGGGCCGTAGGCGATGTTGTCGTAAATGCTCATCGGGAAGGGGTTCGGCTTCTGGAACACCATACCCACCTGACGCCGCAGCTCGCTCACATCCACGGACGGGTCAAAAATGTCCTCGCCCTTGTAGCAGACGCTTCCTGTGATCTTCACGTCGGGGATCAAATCGTTCATGCGGTCGAGCGTCTTCAAAAACGTCGACTTACCGCAGCCGCTCGGGC
>ERZ808240.5442-NODE-5442-length-10377-cov-10.102790_pt1 | contig 10377 bp, 8 predicted proteins | sample MGYA00521084_ERZ808240 | MGnify/ENA primary metagenome ERZ808240 (study PRJEB31516, sample SAMN03275571) | gut metagenome | biome: mammalia-associated habitat; material: feces | host: Papio cynocephalus | place: Kenya | collected 2012-08-06 ... | reverse complement strand
ACCAGGTGCGCATGGCCAACATCTGCGCCTACACCGCCAACAGCATCAACGGCGTGTCCAAGCTGCACAGTGAGATCATCAAGGAGAGCGTCTTCCACGACTACTACCTGTACAAGCCGCAGGCCTTCAAGAACGTGACCAACGGCATCGCTTACCGCCGCTGGCTGCTGGCTTCCAACCCTGAGCTGTGCAAGCTGCTGGACGAGACCATCGGCGACGGCTACAAGCACGATGCTTCCGACCTCTCCAAGCTGAACAAGTACGTCACCGATAAGACCGTGCTCAAGCGCCTGAACGAGATCAAGCTGGACAACAAGAAGAACTTTGCTGCCTATATCGAGAAGAGCACCGGCCAGTCCATCGACCCCAACTCCATCTTCGACTGCCAGGTCAAGCGTATGCACGAGTACAAGCGTCAGCACCTGAACGCTCTGAACATCGCTGCACAGTACCTGTACCTGAAGGAGAACCCCAACGCCGACTTCATCCCCAAGACCTATATCTTCGGTGCAAAGGCTGCTCCCGGCTACTATATGGCCAAGCAGATGATCCGGATGATCTGCAAGCTGGGCGACCTCATCAACAATGACCCCGCCGTCCGCGACAAGCTGCGCGTGGTCTATCTGGAAGAGTACTGTGTCTCCCTGAGTGAGCACCTGATGCCTGCAGCCGAGGTCTCCGAGCAGATCTCTCTGGCTGGCACCGAGGCTTCCGGTACCGGCAACATGAAGTTCATGCTGAACGGTGCCATCACTCTGGGCACTCTGGACGGTGCCAACGTCGAGATTGCAGACGCCGCCGGCAAGGAGAACGAGCTCATCTTCGGTATGCTGACTCCTGAGGTCAACAACCTGAAGCAGGTGGGCTACCATCCCAACGCCTTCATCATGGGCGACGATGTTGCAAACGCTGCCCTCAACTTCCTGGAGCGTGGCTGGAACGGTGAGAACTTCCATGAAATCACCGAGAACCTGCGCACCAGCGACCCCTATATGGTCATGGCCGACTTCAAGGATTACCGCCGTGCACAGGCCGACCTGCAGCGTCTGTATGCCGACCGTGAGCAGTGGGCACAGATGAGCCTGAAGAACACCGCCAACAGCGGTATCTTCAGCGCTGACCGTGCTGTGCTGGATTACGCCCGCGATATCTGGCATGCTTCTGCCGTCAAGTAAGCATTGACCGCCCAAACAGAATAAACGCAAGGCCCCGTGGCATCCGTGCCCGGGGCTTTTTTTGAGAAAGGACGATCCTTTTGTCTTGTCTGTTCAACAGTTTTGACCCCTATTTCAAGCAGCCCTTCGGTGCCGTGCGTGCCGGTCAGAGCGTTCATCTTGCCCTCTGCATCCCCGAGGAACTGGGCTACGTAGACCCCCATCTGGTGCTCCAGAAAGAGGGCAAATATGATGTGCCCGTCCACTACCGGATGAAATTCGACGGCCAGACCCCTCACCAGAACCACTTTTCCGTGGATGTGCCCCTCAACGATGTGGGCCTTTACTTCTACTACTTCGACCTCTACACTGACTTTCGCCGCATCGTGCGGGGCCCGGACAACTGCGGCGTCATCAGCTGGCAGGACGGCGAGAGCTGGCAGATCACCGTCTACGAATCCGACTTCCAGACGCCGGAATCCGTCAAGGGCAAAGTGTTCTATCAAATCTTCCCCGACCGCTTCTGCGAGGGCGTAGAGAACAAGCCCATGCCCTTCCCTGACCGGCTCTATCAGGCCGATAAGCACGCCGAGCCCTTCTGGCAGCCCAACGAGGTGGGCGGTCACCTGAACGAGGACTACTTCGGTGGCGACCTCAAGGGCATCCAGATGAAACTGCCCTACCTGCACGAGATGGGCGTGGACTTCCTCTACCTGAACCCCATCTTTGAGGCCCACTCCAACCACCGCTACAACACCGCTGACTACCTCAACGTGGACCCCCTGCTGGGCACCAATGAGGATTTCGAGACCCTCTGCAAGGAGGCGAAAAAATACGGCATCGGCATCGTGCTGGATGGCGTATTCAGCCACACCGGCTCCGACAGCCGCTATTTCAACCGGGAGGGCCGCTACGGCGAGGGCGGCGCTTACCATGACCCCAACTCTCCTTACCGCAGCTGGTACGACTTCGACCCCAAATATAAGGGCGGCTACCGCAGCTGGTGGGGCTTTGAGACCCTGCCCGAGGTCAACGAAGAGACGCCTTCCTACGTTGATTTCATCACCGGTGAGGGCGGCGTCATCGACACCTGGCTCTGCCGGGGCGCGGCCGGCTTCCGTCTGGACGTGGCCGACGAGCTGCCGGATGAGTTCATTGAGAAGGTACGCACCGCCGTCAAGCGGGTCAGCCCCGAAAAGTTCCTTCTGGGCGAGGTGTGGGAGGACGCCACCACCAAGTTCGGCTTCGACAAGCGCCGCACCTACCTGCTGGGCAAGGGACTGGACAGCGTGATGAACTACCCCTTCAAGAATGCTGTGCTGGGCTTCGTCTGCGGACGGGACGGCAGCGAGACCATGACCGACATCCTCACCCTCTGTGAGCACTACCCCGCCCCCGCCATCCATACCGCACTGAACTTTCTCTCCACCCACGACACCGAACGTGCCCTGACCGTCATTGCCGATGAGCCTGCCAATGGCCGGGGTCGCGAGTGGCAGAGCGGCCGCTGTGTCACCGGCGACGCCTACGAGGAGGGGATGCTCAAGCTGCGGATGGCCTACGCCATCATCTACACTCTGCCCGGCGTGCCCTGTCTCTACTACGGCGACGAGATCGGGATGCAGGGCTACCGCGACCCCTTCAACCGGGCTTTCTACTGCTGGGACAGCCACGAGGAGCGGCTGCGCCCGGTGCTGGCACAGCTGGCACAGCTCCGTCACACCTGCGAGGCCTTCCGCACCGGCAGCCTGCGGGTGCTGCGGGCCGAGGGCGGCATTCTTCACTACCAGCGGGTCGGTGAGGTAGAGACTGCGGAGATCATCGTCAACCGAACCGAACATATCGTCGTGGAGCCGCTGGCTTCCGGCAAGCACACCGAGGTGAACCCCATGGGCTTTACCATCGTTGTGGAAGAGATCGGGCATAATCCGAATCACAGCTATTACGATGTGATATAATTCTTGAGGAGGGATCATCATGTCAAACACTCTGCGCCGCGCTCCCCGTCTCCTGCTGGCCTCTGCGCTGCTGATCTTCTGCTGCGTCTTCCTGGCCGGCTGCAACGGCACGCCCCTTTCCCGTACAGTGCCGCTCCATCTTTCCAACCAGACCGGCCGTGACGTCACGGCCCACATCACCAGCATCGACTACGACGACTCCAGCTACAGCTCCCGCTATTACGGCACCCCCAACCTCCCGCTGAACGGCTATACTATCGCCGCTGGGGCTGAATCTGACGTTTCCGTTCCGGCCAGCGCTCTCCACAGTCCCCTGTATATCTACCTCTCCGACAGCACCGGCGGGCGGTTCTTCTATGCAGACATCGACGTGCCCACCATCGGGGAATACATCAACCTGACCCTGCGGATGGAGAACGACCAGATGATTCTGGATGTGGACTGGGGCAGCGGCTCTGTCCGCACGCTCCGCCCCGTGACCAGTGCAGAGGAGCAGTATGAGCAGTTCTCCCACTGGTACGGCTGGAACGTCGTGACCTACGACGAGTTCAAGAACGAGAACTTCTGGCTGCTGCTCCCCGGCTACAACGAGGCCAAGTGGGCCTATGTCTACGGCGGCAACGACAGCGGCTATTCCAGCAAGGCGGATGCCGAGGCCCACATGGTGCGGGTCAGCTTTCCCATCTGGAAGCTCTCCAACGGCAAGAAGGTCTCTTCCAGCACCTCCATCTGGGTCAACTCGGCTGTGGCCGATGAGGTAGTGCGCATCTTCACCGAGATCTACAACGACCCGGAGAAGTTCCCCATCAACAGCGTAGGCGGCTACAGCTGGCGGGGCGACACCTCTTCCAGCCTGCACAACCCCGGTCTCGCCATCGACATCAATCCCAATGAGAATTACCAGATCCGCTATGGCAAAGTCGTGGTCGGCACCTTCTGGGACCCCAGCACCAGCCCCTATTCCATTTCGGAGGACAGCTCCGTGGTGCGCATCTTTGCGGCCCACGGCTGGAGCTGGGGCGGCAACGCCTGGGCCGGCTTCACCACCCCCTCCACCGAGGGCAACCACGACTATATGCACTTCTCCTATTTCGGCACCTAATTCCCGACATTTTTTGACGGGATTTCGGGGCCCGCGCAACATTTCATAAAAAATCTCTTGACCTCTCCCTGTCGGCATGGTTTATAATAGCAGCAAAGGAGGGATGTTCATGTCGCTGGTCTCATCCGTTGACCCTGTATTCTGGCTTCTGTGCACCATCGGTTTCGTCCTCATCGAAGCCATGACCCTGAACCTTGTCTCCATCTGGTTCGCCGTAGGCAGCGCGGCGGCACTGCTCAGCTGCCTTGCGGTGGAATCCTTCCGGGTGCAGGCGGTGGTATTCGTTCTGGTCAGCACCCTCTGTCTGCTGGCCTTCAAGCCCCTGTGTGCCCGGCTGCGCAAACCGCCCACAGCCACCAACGGCGACCGCTGCCTTGGCCGGGAGGCCGTGGCCCTGACCCCGGTCTCTTCCGATTCCACCGGCCGTGTCCGTCTGGACGGCGTGGACTGGAACGCCCGCTGCGCCACCCCCGGTGACACCATTGCCCCGGGCCAGAACTGTCGGGTATCCGAGTACCACAGCACCCTGCTCATCGTGGAGCCTGTCCTCACCGAGACCGCCCGCCGGGCGGCTCACTGAACCGAAAGGAGCATCTTATGCCTATCATGCTGTTCCTCATCCTCGCGCTGGTCATCGTCATCCTGCTGGTGGTCGTCACCAACATCGTCATCGTGCCCCAGTCCATGGTCTATGTGGTCGAGCGTCTGGGCAGCTACTCCGAGACTTGGAGTGCCGGCCTCCACGTCAAGATCCCGTTTCTGGAGCGGGTGGCGAAGAAGATCAGTCTGAAAGAGCAGGTGGCAGACTTTCCTCCCCAGCCGGTCATCACCCGGGATAACGTCACCATGCAGATCGACACCGTGGTGTTCTTTCAGGTGATGGATGCCAAGCTCTACACCTACGGCGTCAACCAGCCCATCGCGGCCATCGAGAGCCTGTCGGCCACCACCCTGCGCAACATCATCGGCGAGATGGAGCTGGATCATACCCTCACCAGCCGCGACACCATCAACAGCAAGATCACTGCCATCCTCGACGAGGCCACCGACAAGTGGGGCATCAAGGTCAACCGGGTGGAAGTGAAGAACATCATCCCGCCCCGGGAGATCCAGGAAGCCATGGAAAAGCAGATGAAGGCAGAGCGCGAGAAGCGCGCCGTCATCCTGAAAGCCGACGGTGAGAAGCAGGCTGCCATCACCGCCGCCGAGGGCGAGAAGGAATCCGCCATCCTCCGGGCCGATGCAGTCAAGCAGCAGCGTATTCTGGAAGCCGAGGGCGAGGCTCAGGCCATCCTTGCAGTGCAGAAGGCCAATGCCGACGCCATCCGCCTGCTGAACGAGGCCATGCCCACCGACAAGGTGCTGGCCCTCCGCAGCCTTGAAGCCCTGGCCAAGGTGGCCAACGGCAAGGCCACCAAGATCATCATCCCCTCTGACCTGCAGAATCTGGGCGGCGTCGTGCCCAGCATCAAAGAGCTGATGACCGACCCGAAGGACGCCGAATAAACTGTTTTCCGCTCCCGTCTGCCCCGGCGGGAGCTTTTTGTTGCCAAACGGCCCGGCTTATGATAGGATAAAGACAAAATTCAGAAGCTGTTTTCGGAAGCAGAGTGCGCCGAACGACGAAAATTTTTGCTTCCAGACAAGGCGATTTTTCGCAGCAACGCAGGATGGGAGCAAAAAGGCCGTCCGGGCGGCGTGAATGCTTATGAAAACGGCTTCTCAGACACGGAGGTACTTTTCCATGATCTACGACACCCTCAACAATCTTCCCAACTACCTCGGCATGAGTGAAAATCTCGACACTGTCATCGAGTTCGTCATGGCCCGGGACATCAACAACCTGCCCGCCGGCAAGACCCGCATCAGTGGTGACAAGGCTGTGGTGACGGTGAGCACTGTCACGCCCCAGACCTCAGACAAGGCCCTGTTCCAGCGCCGGGACAGCCACCTGACCCTTGAGACCGACCTGGAGGGCAGTGAGCTGTTTGAGGTATCGCTGGGCGAACTGACCCCCACCAAGCCCACCGACGAAGCCGCGGACCTGACGGTGGGCACTGCTGGCACCAGCATCGCCGGAATGCTCTGCGAGGGCCGCTTTGCCCTCTATCTGGCCGGTGAGCCCTACAAGTCTGGCCTGAAGGCACAGGGCTGCGGCAAGCTGAAAAAGGCCGTGTTCAGCATCGAACTGGACGAGGATGAGGAAGAAGCCGCAGAATAACGGAGGTCTCCCATGAAGCGTTTTCTGGGCATTTTTGCAGCGACGCTGCTTTTCCTGTTCCTGTTCACCTTCTTTGGCGGCTCCTATTTTCTGGACATCCAGCACCATTTTTATGCGTGGATGTTCCCGGCAGGCTTGAGCATCGCCCTTGTGGTCTGGACGCTCTGGCGGATGGATGACAAGATAGAAGCCCTGCAAAAGCGCGTGGACGAACTGGAATCCGCTCAGCAGAAAAACAAATCCGAATAAAAATGAAGCTCCACGCAGCGTAGGTTGTGTGGAGCTTTGTGTTATGGTATCCTTTGGGCAGAGAGGAACAATCACAAAGGAGAGTTTTTATGGATTCTTACGTCACCGGCACTGCCATCCGGCAGCTGCGGGAAGCAAAACGCATGACGCAGGCAGAGCTGGCCGAAAAGCTGGCCGTCAGCGCAAAGGCCATCTCCAAGTGGGAGACAGGCCGCGGCCTGCCCGATATTTCCCTGCTGGAGCCGCTGGCGGCGGCTCTGGGCGTCAGCGTATTGGAGCTGATGCAGGGCGAACCGGTCATCAACCGGAACCGCTCCGCCAACCTGCTGCGCTCCAAGCTCTACGTCTGCCCCCTGTGCGGCAACGTACTGCACGCCACCGGTCAGGCCGTCGTGAGCTGCTGCGGCATCTCTCTGCCGCCGCTGGCCATCTCCGAGGCCGAGGATGCAGACGAACACCATCAGCTAACGCTGGAACGGGTGGAAGATGAGCTGTTCGTCACCATCCACCACCCCATGAACAAAGACCACTATATCTCTTTCATTGCCTGCCTGACCGGCGACAAGATGCAGTTCGTCAAGCTCTACCCGGAGGGAGACGCAGCCTGCCGGTTCCGTCTGGCCGGGGCCGGTGTTCTCTATTTTTACTGCAACCGTCACGGGCTGATGAAAGCCCCGGACTTCCGTGCTGCTGCCCGGCGCACCCCGCCCCGGAAACTCCACCTGCGGGAACCGGAGGAAAGCGACCGGGAGCAGGTCATGACCTACCGGAAAGAGTTTCTGGCCATCAGCTCCCGGATGGATGGCACCTCCGCGCTGGACCGATACGATGATTTTGACCGGTGGCTGGCCGACATCCGGAAGCTGAAAGACCCTGCCACCACTCCTGCCGGGCTCGTACCTGCCACCCAGTATCTGGCACTGGACGAGCAGGAACATCTTGTCGGTATGACCAACCTCCGCCACCACCTCAACGATTATCTGCTGGCTTACGGCGGGCACATCGGCTACAGCGTCCGCCCCTCGGAGCGGAAGAATGGCTACGCCAGCCAGATGCTCCGCATGACCCTCGAGAAAGCCAAGGAGCGCGGCATCTCCAAGGTGCGCATTTGCTGCGACCACTACAACATCGCCTCCGCAAAGACCATTCAGGCCAACGGCGGTGTGCTGGAAGACGAGCTTTACGATCCCACCGACGGAATGCTGACCCAGAGGTACTGGATCGAAAATCGGTGATACACAGAAAGCCCCGGCATCAGCCGGGGCTTTCTTGCGTTATTCTGTAAAAATCAGCCCAGATGGAACATATCGATGAGCACGATCAGTGCAAGGCCATAGTAGACCACGACAGCCACCAGATCGTTGATGGTTGTGATGAGCGGACCGGATGCAACAGCGGGGTCGATGTGGATCTTATGGAACAGCATGGGGATGACGGTGCCCACCATACTGGAAATGACCATAGCCACGACCAGCGAGGTGCCGACACAGCCGGAGAGCAGGAAGGCCTCTCCCCAGGCATAGGACTTGAAGAAGTGGATATAGCAGCCCAGGAAGCCCAGCGCCATAACAGCCAGCAGGGCACCGTTCACAAGGCCCACCCGCATCTCTTTCCAGAGCAGGTGCAGTTTCTTGGCTGTGGTCAGGTTTTCATCCACCAGAACGCGGATGGTGACAGCCAGCGACTGAGTGCCAACGTTGCCGGCCATATCCAGCACCATGGACTGGAAGCAGATGACAACGGGCAGCACAGCCACCACCGACTCGAAGGCACCCACCACCGAGGACACCAGCATCCCAAGGAACAGCAATGCGATCAGCCAGGGCAGACGCTTTTTCACACTCTCGAAGACGCCCTCGTTCAAATCTTCCTCACTGGTCAGACCGCCTAACTTGGCGTAATCGTCGCCCATCTCGTCATCCACCAGTTCGACCACATCGGCCGAGGTGATGATACCTACCAGCTCCCCGGCGTCGTTCAGCACGGGCAGCGAGCGCTCGGCGTAATCCACGATGCGGTCGATGCAGTCGCTGATTTTCTCATGGTCGGTGACGTAGGGGTAAGACCGGGCGATGAGCTTTTCGAGGCTGTCATCTGCCCGGGCAATGATGAGGTCTTTCAGGTCGATGGCACCATAGAACTTGTTGTTCTCATCCACCACATAGATGGTGGAGATGTTGTCGTTCTCGCCTGCCTGCTTCACCAGCTCACTCATGGCCTGCCGGATGGTCATATCCCGCCGAATGCAGATGTAGTTGGTGGTCATGCTGCTGCCGATCTCGTCTTCGCCATAGGAGAGCAGCATCTTGACGTCTTTGGCCGAGTCTTTGTCCAGCTGGCCGACAATCTTGGCCTTATCCTCTTCCTCAAGGTCATCCAGAGCATCCACGGCATCGTCGGAGTCCATGTTGGAGACGACTTTTGCGGCCTTGTCGCTGGGCAGTTCCTTCAGGTAGGGTTCTGCATCGTCCAGGTAGGAGAAGATCTCTGCGACCCTCTCCACGCCCAGGATGGTGTAAAGCTTCTGCCGTTCCTCCGGCGTCAGGGCCGTCAGGGCGTCGGCCAGGTCGTTCTCGTGGTAATCCGAGAGCTTTTCAGCCAGTTCTGCCTGCGGCAGGCCGCTGTGGATGAGGTCCAGTATTTCCTGCTGGTAATTTTTCTGCTGCATTTCAGGTTCCCTCCGTATCCCGTTCCGGGCATAAAAATACACCGCATCTGTCTGTTACGACTCCTGCGGTGTACAAAGGGCAACTTGCAGTTCAGGATGCGGCAGACTCGTTTGCCTTGCCCGCATCGCAGGAGAAGCGTTGTTTAGGTTTGTCTGTATGGTCGCCGGACATCTGTTTCGCTTCCTCCTGTTGAAAGATTTGCTTTTTCGGCCCCGTCATCATACTACGCCGGAGCAGATTTTTCAACCCCTTTTTCAAAAATTTTACCGTTTTGTTTCCGGAGCTTTGCCTTTTTACGGCAAGAGCGGTCGCTCTCCCGCAGGAAAGCAGCCGCTCCGATGGTTTTCCGTTTTATTTACAGCTTAGTATGCCACGCCCCAGTAGACCATGGTCTTGGCGGGCTTGCCGCAGCAGGGGCAGACATCGCTCAGGTGCTCCTGCTCGAAGGGCATGCAGCGGCTGGACAGGCCAGCCTCTTCCTTCATCTTCATCTCGCAGGCCAGGTCGCCGCACCACATGGTCTTGATGTAGCCGGTGTTGGCCTTGGCCAGCTCCTTGACCTCATCCATGGTGGTGGCAGCCCAGGTGCGGGCCTCGCGGTTCTTCAGGGCACGGTCGTACAGATCCTTGCGCAGGGCCTCCAGCTGAGCCGGGATCGCAGTCTCGAGCTCATCCAGAGAGACAAACACCTTCTCGCGGGTATCGCGGCGGACGAGGACGCACTGGTTCTTCTCCAGATCCTTGGGGCCGATCTCAAGGCGCAGGGGCACGCCCTTCATCTCCCACTGAGAGAACTTCCAGCCGGGGGCATTGTCGCTGTCGTCCAGCTTGACGCGGGCGTACTTGCTGATCTTCTCTGCCAGCTCTGCAGCCTTCTCGCTGACGCCGGGCTTGTGGGCAGCGATGGGCACCACCACGACCTGGATGGGAGCGACAGCCGGGGGCAGGATGAGGCCGTCATCGTCGCCATGGGTCATGATGATCGCGCCCACCAGACGGGTGGAAGCGCCCCAGCTGGTCTGGA
>ERZ808240.5441-NODE-5441-length-10377-cov-12.543984_pt1 | contig 10377 bp, 8 predicted proteins | sample MGYA00521084_ERZ808240 | MGnify/ENA primary metagenome ERZ808240 (study PRJEB31516, sample SAMN03275571) | gut metagenome | biome: mammalia-associated habitat; material: feces | host: Papio cynocephalus | place: Kenya | collected 2012-08-06 ... | reverse complement strand
TGCGGCCATCGCACATGACCATGACACGGTTGGACATACCGATGATCTCGCTCATCTCGGAGGAGATCATGATGATGCTCTTGCCCTGCTTTGCCAGGTCGGCGATGATGCAGTAGATCTCATACTTTGCGCCGACGTCGATGCCGCGGGTAGGCTCATCCAGAATGAGGACATCCGGGTTGTTCGCCAGCCAGCGGGCGATCAGCACCTTCTGCTGGTTGCCGCCGGAAAGGCTCTTGATCTGGGTCTTGGGGCTGGGCACCTTGATGGCCATCTTCTCTTTGTTGGTGGCGACCAGGTCGAGGATCTTCTTATCGTCCAGCATGATGGGGCCCTTGCGCAGAGCGTCCAGCGAGGCGATGGAGATGTTATCGGCCACGCTCAGCACGCCCATGATACCGGTCGCGCGGCGGTCCTCAGTCAGCAGGGCCACGCTGTGGCGGATGGCGTCACGGGGCTGCTTGATGGTGACTTCCTGACCCTTGATCCACACCTTACCGGAGGTATGGGCACGCAGGCCGAAGATGCCTTCCATCAGCTCGGTACGCTGTGCACCCACCAGACCGGCCACGCCCAGGATCTCGCCCTTCTTCAGCTCGAAGCTGCAGTGGCGGAAGGAACGGGGGTGGATGGAGGTGAAGTCTTCCACCTTCATCATGACCTCATCGGAGGGGTGGTTCTCCAGCGGAGGATACAGGTTCGAGAGCTCACGGCCGACCATCTTGGCGATGATCTGCTCCTTGGTCATATTGGCCACGTCCCACTTGCCGATGTAATGGCCATCACGCATGATGGTGACTTCGTCGGCAATGACCTTGATCTCGTCCATCTTATGGCTGATGTAGACCAGTGCAACGCCCTGCTCTTTCAGCTCGTTCATGATGCGGAACAGCGACTCGACCTCGTTTGCGGTCAGGGACGAGGTGGGCTCGTCCAGAATCAGCACTTTGCAGTTTGCAGAAACTGCCTTTGCGATCTCCACCATCTGCATCTGTGCAATGCTCAGGCTGCCCAGCTTTGCATGGGAGTCGATGTCCAGCTTCAGCTTCTTCAGCAGTTCATCGGTATCCTTGTACATCTTGGCGTGGTCCACGATGGTGATGGGGCCGACCTTCTTGGTGGGGTAGCGGCCCAGCCAGATGTTCTCAGCCACGGTACGGGCCGGGATGGGCTGCAATTCCTGATGCACCATGGCGATGCCTTTTTCCAGTGCATCCAGAGGGGTGGGGATGACAACTTTCTTCCCCTCATACTCGATCTCGCCCTCATCCATCTTGTAAATGCCGAACATGCACTTCATCAGGGTGGATTTGCCGGCGCCGTTCTCGCCCATCAGGGCCATGACCTTGCCGGGGCGAAGCTCCAACTGCGCGTGGTCCAGCGCTTTCACGCCGGGGAAAGTCTTGACCACGCCTTTCATTACCAGACGGTATTCTGACATTCCTCAGAGCCTCCTTATCTATGGTTTCCGAGTGCCAGTTTTTTCCTCAGACTCTTTAAAACAAGGCGCGTGCGCCGAGATGTATTCTCGCACGCACGCGCTTTTTAGCTTTACTCAAGCCTTATTGGTTCACTGCGCACCTTGCAACGATAGGGGATTGGAAAAACTGCTTATTTGAGGTACTGAGAAGCGTTCTCCTTGGTGACCTTGACGTAGTCGACCCAGTAGTACTCCTCAACATTGCCGCCCTCGACGAACAGCTTGGTAGCAGCAGCAGCAGCGGTAGCCTGGCCCACGTCATCGTTCAGGACGGTGCCGGTCATGTTGCCATCGACGACGTTCTGGACAGCCTCGCTCAGTGCATCAACACCGACCAGATAGATGTCCTTGCCGACGGTGCGGCCAGCCTGCTGGATGGACTGCAGAGCGCCCAGAGCCATAGCATCGTTGTTGCAGAAGACGACTTCGATCTTGTCGCCGTACTGTGCCAGAGCGTTTGCCACGTCCTGCTGAGCGGTGGTCTGGTCCCAGTTATCCAGGTACTCGTACAGGCACTCGACTTCCTTGCCGGCGTCGGTCAGAGCCTTGATGGAGTACTCGGTGCGGTACTGAGCATCGATGTTCTCGGGGTCGCCCTTGCACATGATGTAGGTGATCTTGCCATCACCGTTGATATCGCCCTGAGTGTCGGTCTCCAGGATCAGCTCGCCCTGATAAGTACCGGACTGACGTGCATCTGCACCGACGTAGCAGCACTTGCCAGCGTAGGAATCCAGCACGCTCTTGTCGGGCTCACGGTTGATGAAGACGATAGGAGTCTCAGAGGGAGAGATGGTATCGACGATAGTCTGTGCAGAAGTAGTCTGGACGGGGTTGATGACCAGGACATCCACGCCCTGCTGCAGGAAGGTGTTGATCTGCTCGGTCTGGGTGTTCTGGTCGTTCTTGCCATCAACGATGGTGACGGAGTAGCCCATATCCTTCAGGTACTCTTCCAGATCGGTGCGGTACAGGGTCATGAAGTTATCAGCGAACTGGTAGATGCAGACGCCGACGTTAGCAGAACCGGAAGCAGCAGCGGTAGAGGAAGCTGCAGCAGAAGAAGCTGCCACAGAAGAAGCAGCAGTAGAGCTGGAAGAGCCGCCGCAGGCGGTCAGGACACCGGCAGCACCCACAACAGCGGAAGCCTTCAGGAAGTCACGACGAGAAATCATTTTCATAATCTTGTTCTCCTTCATTACGCTTATCACAAGCATCTCGCGGAGCGCACTCTCAGCGCGTCTCGCGGTTTCTGTTTGTATTATAACCGTCTCCGGAACGCTTCGCAATGGGACAATTCACCAAGATTCTTTATTGGTTTTTGTGCGTGTTTAACAATACCTTCTGTTGTATCCCAAAATCTTTTTGTCAGGCAGCACAATTTTTCATGTTCGTGCAACGAGTGTACAAAATTATTGTCTCTGTGAGGAATTTCTGTGGAAACAGTCACAAAGTTTTCGACAGCATTCGTCCTTTCATGCAACAATTTTATCAGCCTGCTCCAAAAATCTGTTTTTCCCGGAAATTCCCGCATGAAAGGCGCTTCTTCGGGAAAATCTTTCTCACACATTGACGGGTTTACCCAGAATGTGGTAATATATTAAATGACTTATAATAAGAATCAGATCATAAGATAAAAAGTATCTGTCGCAGCCGGCCCCGCAGGACCTCCTGCGTTCGTTTCCGCCACAATCTCTGGTGTCACAGGAGCGACGATCATGTCCGAACTTTCCGATAATTCGATGACAAGGCAACAGGCCGAGCAGGAGATGGCCTGTCTTCGCAGGATCTACAAGACGGTCCGCCTGCTGGACGAGACCACCCTCAGCGAACAGCCCTGCTACCCGCCCTGGAAAAACGCCCATCCCTGCACCCGCTGTGTGGGCCGGGAGGCGCTGGACGGCAAATGTCAGTGTTCCAAGCTGGAGCTGCTGGACGGCAGCCTGTATCAGGTGACGGCCCGTTACCTGCTGGTGGACGGCAAGCCCATGGTGATGGAGCTCATCCTCCCCATGGACCCCGATGTGCACCCGCACGACCGTTCCAACGACCTCCTCTACATCGACGCCCTCACCGGAGCCTACAACCGCCGTTTTTATGAGGAAGACCTGAAGAACCGGTATCTCAATGCGGGCGTCGCCATGATCGACCTGGACGACTTCAAGCTCTGCAACGACACCTTCGGCCACTCGGCTGGTGACTCAGCCCTCCGGTTCATCACCTCCATCATCCACCGGAGCATCCGCACCTCCGACATGCTGGTGCGGTACGGCGGCGACGAGCTGCTGCTCATCCTGCCGGGCATCTCGGCGGAGGACTTCGTGCGGAAGCTCAAATACATCAACAAGCGTCTTTTCGCCGCCCATCTGCCCGAGTTCAACAAGCTGCGGGTCTCCGCCAGCATCGGCGGCGTCATGTCCACCGGCATTCCCATCCGGGATGCAGTGCTCATCGCGGATAAGCGGATGTATCTGGCCAAGCGGTGCAAGAACTGTGTCGTCACGGAGGACATCGCCCCCGATGCCGTCCGCTCCGACAACGCCCGCCGCCCCATGGTGCTCATCGTGGATGATTCCCCCATGAACCGGGATATCCTCAGCGAGATCCTCTCGGACGACTTCGAGGTACTGGAAGCAGCCGACGGCCCCAAAGCCCTTGAAATTCTGGACACCTGGGGCATCGACATCTCCATCGTCCTTCTTGATATCATCATGCCTGACATGGATGGTTTCGAGGTGCTCTCCCGGATGGCCGAACAGGGCATGCTGGAAGACATCCCCGTGGTGATGATATCCAGCGAGGATTCCAGCCTTGCCGTCCGCCGCGCCTACGAATTGGGCGCATCGGACTACATCAGCCGCCCCTTTGACGCCCGGGTCGTCCACCGACGGGTCTCCAACGTGTCCCGGCTCTATGCCCGGCAGCGGCGGCTCAGCGCCATGGTCTCCCAGCAGTTCTACGACCGGGAGAAAAACGACCAGATCATGATCGGTGTGCTCAGTCAGGTGACGGAGATCCACAACAGCGAGAGCAGCCACCACATCCAGCGGGTGCAGCGCATCACCAGCATCCTGCTGGAACGGCTCTGTCAGAAGACCGACAGTTACGGGCTCACCAATTCCGACCGGTATCTCATCACCACGGCCTCGGCCCTCCACGATATCGGCAAGATGGGCATCGATGACAGCATCCTCAATCAGAAAGAGCCGCTCTCCCCGCAGCAGGAAACCATCCTTCACACCCACCCCATTCTGGGTGCCCAGATGCTGGAGAACCTGACCCAGTACCGGGACGAGCCTCTGGTGAAGGTTGCCATCCAGATCTGCCGCTGGCACCACGAGCGATACGACGGCACCGGCTACCCCGACCATCTGAAGGGCGATGACATCCCCATCGCGGCCCAGGTAGTGGCACTGGCCGACGCCTACGACGGCCTGACCGGAAAGGGCGACAAGCACAAGCTCCTGTCCCATGCAGAAGCCATCGCAGAGCTGGAAGCCGGGAAGTACGGCGGGTTCAATCCCCTGCTGCTGAACTGCCTGAAAGAATCCGGGAACCGTCTTGCGGGAGAGACAGAAGATGACATCCCTGCCCCCCCCCCGAAAAATAAATTTCCATTCCGCGAAAATGATCTTGGGTGAGGTGTAAGAAATGACGTTAGAACAAGCATATGCTGCCATCGGCGGCGATTACAAAGGTGTTATGGAGCGTCTGCCCAGCGCAGACTTCGTGAAGCGCTTTGCACTGAAATTCCTGCAGGACGACAGCTTTCCCAACCTGAAAAAGGCGCTGGAAGAAAAGGACGCCCAGACCGCGTTCCGCGCCGCCCACACGCTGAAAGGCGTCTGCCAGAATCTTGGCTTTGATGCCCTCTACAAACCGGCCAGCGCCCTCACCGAGGCCCTGCGTGACGGCAGCCTTGAGGGCTCCGACGAGCTGTTCCCCCCGGTGGAAAAAGAGTATCAGCGCGTCGTGGAGACCCTGAAAAAACTCGACTGAATCACAGACAAAAAAAGCACTCGCAGCGCCTGTTACGGCATTGCGAGTGCTTTTTGTTTGGTCAGGATATCAGGAAATGTCTGTCATTACTTGCGGCTTGCCAGCAGAGCCTCGATCTTCTTGATGGGGTCGATGATGCTGGAAACGGACATATCGTGGTTCAGAGCTACTACGAAGTAGGCAGCATACTTGGAAACATCCACGTCCACATACCAGTCGCGCTTCAGCAGCTCAGGCATACGGTAGGTCAGGTTGGTACCGGTGACGTAGTCCAGAATGCCGTCGGACACAGCCTTGTCGAACTTTTCCAGACCGCTGGTGAAGAGGGGGAAGGTGGCGTTTGCGATGATGCGCTTTGCGCCGCGCTCCTTCAGGCTGGTGGCGACTTCCAGCATGCTCTCACCGGAAGCGATGATATCATCGGCCACGAAGACGGTCTTGCCCTCGACGGAATCGCCCAGGTACTCATGTGCCACGATGGGGTTGCGGCCATTGACCACGCGAGTATAGTCGCGGCGCTTGTAGAACATACCCAGGTTGCAGCCCAGCACGCTGGAGAAGTACATATTGCGGCTCATAGCGCCCTCGTCGGGGCTGACCACGATGAACTTGTCCTTGTCGAAGCTGATCTCAGGGTTCTTCTTGAGCAGGTTCTTCAGCACCTGATAGGTAGGCATCGCATTATCGAAGCTCATCAGGGGCACTGCATTCATCAGGCGGGGGTCATGTGCATCAAAGGTGATGATGTTCTTGACGCCCATGGTCTGCAGCTCCTGCAGAGCCACAGCACAGTCCAGGCTCTCGCGGGAGACGCGGCGGTGCTGACGGCCGCCGTACAGGCTGGGCATGATGACAGACACGCGGTGTGCCTTGCCGGCCACAGCCTGAATGAGACGCTTCAGGTTGGCGAAGTGGTCATCCGGGGAGAGGTGGTTCTCATAGTTGAACAGCTTGTAAGTCACGCTGTAGTTGCCGGGGTCAACGACGATGAAGATATCGTCGCCGCGCACGGACTCCTTGACCAGGCCCTTTGCATCGCCGCTCTGGAAGCGGGGGCAGTCGCTGCCGATGATGAAGGTATCCTTCTGGATACCGGCCTCAGCAGCCCAGCGCACCAGATGCTTATCAATGAGGCCGGTCAGCTCCTCGGCACCCGGGCAGGCGATGAGGCGGAGGTCGGCGACCTTCGGCTGATGGAAACAATCCTTAGGGGTAATGACAGACATAATTACAGCTCCTTAAAGTTCCTTTTATCAGGGTTGATAAAATCAGACATTGAAGTGCATATCCATCTTTATTCTATCACATTTTCGTGATTTCGACACTACAAAGATGCATACAAGCTGCAATTTCTGCGCCTTGCACATCTCTTTTTAGAAAAAAGGCCGGAGACTATGTGATTTTTACAAAAACCATACAATCTCCGGTCAGATAGTCATTCTTTCGCTTTCTCAGATGCTCACAGGGCAGCGACAGCAGCCTTCAGCTCATCCACGCGGTCGGTGTTCTCCCACTTCACGCCCAGATCCTCGCGGCCCATGTGGCCGTAGGCAGCCAGCTTGCGGTAAATGGGCTTGCGCAGGTCGAGTTCACGGATGATGGCAGCAGGGGTCAGGTCGAAGACCTTCTCCACAGCCTGCTCGATCTTCTCGTCGGCCACGACGCCGGTGCCGAAGGTATCCACCATGATGGACACGGGCTTTGCCACGCCGATGGCGTAAGCCACCTGCACCTCGCACTGCTTGGCCAGACCAGCGGCCACGATGTTCTTGGCCACCCAGCGGGTCGCATAGGCAGCGCTGCGGTCCACCTTGCTGGGGTCCTTTCCGGAGAATGCGCCGCCGCCGTGGCGCGCGTAGCCGCCGTAGGTATCCACGATGATCTTGCGGCCGGTCAGGCCGGTATCACCCTGCGGGCCGCCCACGACGAAGCGGCCGGTGGGGTTGATATAATACTTGGTGTTCTCGTCCAGCAGCTCAGCGGGGATGGTAGTCTTGATGACCTTCTCCATCACGTCGGCCCGCAGCTTCTCCATGCTGACAGACTCGCTGTGCTGGCTGGAGATGACCACCGCATCCACGCGGACGGGCTTGCCGTCCACATACTCCACGGTGACCTGGCTCTTGCCGTCCGGGCGCAGGTAATCCATCTCGCCGTTCTTCCGCACCTCGGTCAGCTTCTTGGCCAGCTTGTGGGCCAGGCTGATAGGCATGGGCATCAGTTCGGGGGTCTCGTCACAGGCATAACCGAACATCATGCCCTGGTCGCCGGCACCGCCGACATCATCGTTGGTGCCCAGAGCGATATCGGGGCTCTGACCGTCTACGTTGGAGATGACGGCGCAGGTATCGGCGTCGAAGCCATACTTTGCGCGGGTGTAGCCGATGTCAGCCACCACCTCACGGACGATCTTCTGGAAATCGACATAGCATTTGGTGGTGATCTCGCCCATGATGTGGACAAGGCCGGTGGATGCGCAGGTCTCGCAGGCCACGCGGGCGTCGGGGTCGTGGGTCAGGATCTCATCGAGGATGGCGTCGGAAATCTGATCGCAGATCTTATCGGGATGTCCTTCGGTGACGGACTCAGAAGTAAACAGACGGTGTTTTGCCATTTTTGTGCCTCCTTTGGCCAGGGGTGTGTGTATCTCAGTGTTGACAGCTTCCTACTCGTATCAAGCTTTCATGCAAATAAAAACGCTCAGAACCGAAGTTCTGAGCGTTGCACTCTTATCTTTCGGTTTCCCGCAGGATTTGGCACCTTATGCTCACGCACAGGTTGTCGGGCTTCACAGGGCCTGTCCCCTCAGCCGCTCTTGATAAGTCGGTATTCAGTTTGTCCGGGTAATATCTTATCATTGCTTCGTTGAAATGTCAAGAACAGTATCACTTATTTTTGACATTTTTCCACAACGGATAAGAGATCGTTTCTCAGTAGCCCTTGGCCTGCTCGCCGTTCAGGATCTTGACGGCGCGGCTGGTGCCCAGACGGTCGGCACCCAGCTCCAGGAACTTCTCCATATCCTCCACAGTGGAGATGCCGCCGGCGGCCTTAACCTTGCAGCGGCCGGCCACACCCTTGACCATCAGCTCCACGTCGTGGAAGGTCGCGCCTGCGGTGGAGAAACCGGTGCTGGTCTTGATGTAGTCAGCGCCAGCCTCGCAGACGATATCGCACATCTTCCGCTTCTCGTCGTCGGTCAGCAGGCAGGTCTCGATGATGACTTTCAGGATCTTATCGCCCACGGCCTCCTTGACGGCACGGATGTCCTCGCGGACAGCGTCGTATTCCTTGTTCTTCAGGCGGCCGATGTTGATGACCATATCGACCTCGGAAGCGCCGTTCTCGATGGCGGTCTTTGCCTCAAAAGCCTTGGACTTGGTGTCCATAGCGCCCAGAGGGAAGCCGACGACACAGCACACCGGGATGCGGCCTGCCATATACTCTGCGGCCTGCTTCACATAGCAGGTGTTGATGCAGACAGAAGCAGTGTGGTTTTCGATCGCCTCATCGCAGAGGGTCTGGATCTGGGGCCAGGTGGCCTCAGGCTTCAGCAGGGTATGATCCACATGGGACAGGATCTCTTCACGAGTCATAATTTTTTCCTCCTGATAATCAATTCTTGGTGGCACGGCGCACCTTTGCCATGCCCACAGCGCTCAGTGCGATGGCCGTAGCGGACACCGTTGCGCCGATGATGCCCAGCACCAGGCCGGAGACCAGAAATGCAAAACCTTTCAGACCACGTTTCATAATACCGTACCTCCTGAAAATAAATTGTTTGAAAAAGACGCCCTCATCCGGCACTGCGTGCCACCTTCCCCCGTCCGGGGGGAAGGCCTTAGCCGCAGCCGCCGATATGTTTCAGAATATCCGCGCAGACACCATCAAAATTTCGAGTGACATCCAGGTTCGAATATATCAAAACCGTCAGTCCCCTGCTTTTTCAGAAATTCATCCCGAACCGCATCCGCCTGCTTTCCTTCCGGCGTATAGTGCCGTCAACGTTTCATTCTTGACGTTCTTCATCTCAGAAAAGCACCGCCTGCCCTCCCGGAAGTCTCCACCCCTTGGGGGGAAGGTGTCACCGCAGGTGACAGATGAGGGGGTTATTTTTCTTTCTTCTTAAAGACGATAAGTTTACTGAACACATAGTTCAGCACCACCACGACCACATTGGAAAAGACCTTGACGGCCAGGCCCCAAAGCGTCTGCGCATTGTAGCGGCTGGTGACGAAGATTGCCGTAGGGCCGTCTGCCCCACCGATGACAGCAATGGCGGCAGAACCGTCCGGGCCGCTCATCCCTGATGCGGCATAGTTGTTGATGATGTTCACCGCCGTCTCCGGGCTGATGTGGTTTGCCACAAAGCCCAGCACCCCGCTCATCAGGTTTTCCATCAGCGCCGCTCCCTGTGCGGCCAGCAGGTTGCCGAAGACCATCATGATGGCGGCATCCAGCACCAGTGTGCCCAGACGGCAGGTGATGAATGCCCCAAACTCCTTCAGCGCTTCCCTGCCCCGGCTCCTGCTGACGAACACGAACGCCCGATTGGTGACATAGGCGAACAGGATGCAGAGGACATTGTCCAGCACATTGCCCCAGCTGTTGGCCGCTTCGTAGCCGAAGAGCCGGTTGAACAGGGCATACAGCACGATGTTCAGCAGGGTGGTGAGCACTCCGAAGACGAGATAGGACAGCACCTCCCGGTGCTTCTTGAACCAGTTTACCATAAAGTTATGTCTTTATTATGTGTTTCTGATAAAAAACAGCCCCGCCGCCGTTTTCCCGGCAACGGGGCTGTAGTTCGCATTGTGTTCTGAGACTATGCTGCGGGCTGATTACTCAGCGTCGTTGTTCAGCAGAGCCTTCATGGACAGGCTGATGCGCTTCTTGTC
>ERZ808240.5439-NODE-5439-length-10380-cov-2.592833_pt1 | contig 10380 bp, 8 predicted proteins | sample MGYA00521084_ERZ808240 | MGnify/ENA primary metagenome ERZ808240 (study PRJEB31516, sample SAMN03275571) | gut metagenome | biome: mammalia-associated habitat; material: feces | host: Papio cynocephalus | place: Kenya | collected 2012-08-06 ... | reverse complement strand
ACTGTCTAATGAAGAACCCACCTTCGCGTCGATGTCCGCAGCCGTGTGATACTCAAGATTATCGGCGCTTATGTACATAAGCTTTTGATCTGGCGCCAGCTGATCTCTGCATTTTTGGATAATATCAGCTTTCTCGGTAAAGCCGCACTCATAGTGGAGTTCATCGACATGAAGCGATTTAGCAAGCTTTTCGCTAACTTCCCTGCCATCCTCTGTTACAAGTATGCTCTTGATTTTGCCCAATGCCGAGAAATCCGAGATAACGCTTTCTGCGTAAGGGTTAAGCTTTTCTTTCAGCGTAAGACTTCCGGCATATTGTCCTTCGACAGCAAGATAAAGAACATATCCGCTTTTGCAATCGGAATCAGGAATCGCTATCCCCTTTGCGTCGAACAGCTCACGTGTTCCTAAAATAATATGTTTCCCGTGCAAAAGCATCACCATCCCGCAACCTGGGATATCCCTGAAATCTGATATATATGAAGGAATTATATCTCCGCCGTAAGCGCTTACGATAGGAGCCGCAAAGCGCTGCTCGGAGGAGTATGCGGTGTAAGCGGCTATCTTTAGGAAGCTATCATTGTCAAGTATCGGTGAACTGACTGATGCAAGCTTAGGCGCACCGTCCGTAAAAACATCAGCTTTGTCGTATATAACGGCTGACACGCACCCTGTGTTTTCAAGCGTTTTTGCATCTTTGACAAATACTCCGTATTCCGCCGAACGGCTGATACCCGCAAGCGAATAAACAGGGAGCGCTGCCAAGGCTGATATCGGAACAGCGGAGATTATAAGCATACTACCTCTGCGAATGCTCATAACATAGCTCATATCGGTAATTAATGGCACAGCTATTGCAAACAAAACACCGACGATGAAAGCTGCCTTTGAAAACAACTCAAAATATGGCAGATACTTTTCCATGACTGAGTTTTCCGCACCGGCCGGACTGCTGAGAATGCTCCTTAAACGAAGACTACCTTCCCTATCGTCGGCGGAAACTGCGGAATAGAATACGCGGCCGGTTTTCCGAATTGCGATACTCAAGCAGGTACGCCCTATTTGATAGATTGCGAGCATGACTATTGTTTCAATATAACATTCGACGCAAAAGCACGCAATTGAGCATAAGCAGATAAGCAGTTGATTATTAAGATAGTCTCGCTTTCTCAGCGCTTTATCGACAGCATCCAAAATTATATCAAAACCGCTTATCAGAGCCGCCGCTGCGAGTATAAGCACCGACAGGAAGGCGGATGCATTGATGGAATATGCCAATATCAGCAGCAAAACAGACAAAAACGCCCGAACGACGGTCACGATGTCTTTAGCATAGCCGCCGGTTTTGCATTTTCTGGATGATTGTGCTTGAGTCACTGGAACACCTCCCTGCTGTGTCAAAAACTGTGTCAGGCCTTACCGTCGCAGCCAAGAACGTCTTTGATCTTGTGTGCTACCATATCCTTTATTGCGGTTCTTGCAGGCTTAAGATACTGCCTGGGGTCGAAATGCTCGGGATGTTCATTGAAGTATTTGCGGATCGTCGCTGTCATTGCGAGTCGAAGATCAGAGTCTATATTTATTTTGCAGACAGCCATGGAGGCAGCCTTGCGCAGCTGATCCTCGGGAACTCCGATGGCGCCGGGCATGTTGCCGCCGTTTTCATTTATCATCTTGACAAATTCCTGAGGAACGGAGGATGAGCCATGCAAAACTATCGGGAATCCGGGCAGGCGTCTTTCGACATCCTCAAGAATGTCAAATCTGAGCTGGGGCTTTGTGCCGGGCTTGAACTTATATGCACCGTGGGAGGTGCCGATGGCTATTGCAAGCGAGTCGCAGCCTGTGCGCTCAACAAATTCCTGCACATCCTCGGGACGGGTGTAGGACGAGTCCTCGGCTTTTACATTGACCTCATCCTCTATACCCGCAAGCGTACCGAGCTCCGCCTCGACGACAACGCCGTGATCATGAGCGTACTCTACGACCTGACGGGTAAGCGCGATATTATCTTCGAAGGACTTTGATGAAGCGTCTATCATTACAGAGGTAAAGCCGCCGTCAATGCAGGATTTACACAGATCAAAACTGTCTCCATGATCAAGATGGAGTGCTATGGGAAGGCCGGTCTCTTCTAACGCAGCTTCAACAAGCTTTATGAGATAGGTGTGGCTTGCATATGCGCGTGCGCCCTTGGATACCTGAAGGATAAGCGGAGCGCTGAGATTAGCAGCGGCTTCAGTGATGCCCTGCACGATTTCCATATTATTAACATTGAATGCGCCGATGGCGTAGCCGCCCTTATAGGCTTTTTCAAACATCTCGGTTGTGGTTACGAGTGGCATAGTAGATCCTCCTGTAAGAAAAATAGTGATGTTGCACAATATTTTTTAAAATCATATTTATTATAAACCTAAAACATGTTATAATCAATAATCATTACGTAAAGGGAGGCGTATTTTTGGATATTTTTTTTGACCCGCCGCTGATTGGCGCGTGTATTTTCGGCCAATCTGGTGGACCTACGGCAGTTATCAACGCAAGCGCATACGGAGTTATTAGAACGGCACTTGACAGTGACGTCATAACCGATGTATACGGTGCTGCGTATGGCATTCAGGGTGTACTTAACGATGAACTCTATGATATGGGTGAAGAAGATGATTACGAACTCAAACTCCTGCTTAATACGCCGTCATCTGAGCTGGGATCGTGCAGATACAAGATGGCGAATCCTGACGTTGATGACAGCGACTATAAAAGAATACTTGAGATATTTAAAAAGTACAATGTCAGGTACTTTTTCTATAACGGCGGCAACGATTCCATGGATACCTGCAATAAGATAAGCAGATACATGGAGAAGGTCGGATATGACTGCCGTGTTATGGGCGTACCGAAAACTATAGATAATGACCTTTTCGGAACTGATCATTGCCCCGGATTCGGCAGCGCCGCAAAGTTTATTGCCACCTCCTGCATGGAGATCGGAAAGGATACAGACGTTTATAATGCCGATATGGTCACAGTCATCGAGATAATGGGACGTCATGCCGGTTGGCTGACAGCCTCAGCGGCGCTTGCGACGGAGTATGGAAACGGCTGCGGACCCGATCTTATTTACCTGCCGGAGCGAGACTTTGATCTTGACCAGTTCACCGATGACGTTCTGAAAATCATGAAGCAGAAGCGAAATGTTCTCGTTGCCGTATCCGAAGGACTTCACTACGCCGACGGATCGTTTGTATCTGAGGCAAAAGCGTCCGGAACTGACGGTTTTGGTCACGCTCAGCTTGGCGGATTGGCAGTAAAGCTTGCAAACTATCTTAAAGAACGACTCAATCTTAAAAAAGTTCGAGGTATTGAGCTCAGCCTTCTACAGCGCAGCGCGGCTCACATAGCTTCTGCAGTGGACGTTGAGGAAGCCTATCGCGTTGGCAAATACGCAGTCGAAGCTGCAGTCGGCGGCGCTACGGGGCAAATGGTCGCGCTCGAACGCGAGGATAATCTGGGGCTGTATTCCTGCAAGCCTGTACTGCTGTCGCTCAACAGTGTTGCAAACTACGAAAAAAAGGTTCCTCTCGAGTGGATAACCGAAGATGGCAACTATGTTACTAATGAATTTATAAACTACGTACTCCCGCTTATTCAGGGAGAACCGAAAATACCACGCAGTAATTCCCTCCCCCGCTATGCTCGCCTTAAAAAGGTCAGAGCAAAAGTGCGCGAGGAAGCATTGGCGGAGTGACAGACGTTAATTAGGTTAGGTATATAATATATATATTATAATAATTAAAATTCCCCGCTGCGAGCGGGGAATTTTTTCAGTCAAATGCGGGATTTACGGCGTAAAAGTTCTTGGAGTCCATTTTCTCGATCGCTTTTCTAAGCCCTTCGCCGAAACGCTGATAGTGAACGACTTCCCTCTCACGCAGGAATTTGATTACATCGTTAACATCAGGATCGTCGGAAAGTCTTAGAATATTGTCATAGGTGGTTCTTGCCTTCTGCTCTGCGGCCATATCCTCACTGAGATCGGTTATAACATCTCCGTTTACCTGCATCGTAGCCGCAGTCCACGGCGTACCTGAAGCAAACTGAGGATAAACGCCGGCAGTGTGATCAACAAAATATGCCTCAAAGCCAGCCTTTTTGATCTCTTCGGGGGTCATTTTTCGAGTGAGCTGGTGGACTATAGTTGCTACCATCTCAAGGTGACCGAGCTCCTCTGTACCGATATCCGTGAGCAGACCCTTGAGCTCTGGGTATGGCATGCTGTATCGCTGGCTTAAATATCTTAAAGATGCCCCGAGTTCGCCGTCCGGCCCGCCGTATTGCGTCAAAATAAATTTTGCGAGCGCCGGATTGGGGTTAGCTATTTTTACGGGGTATTGCAGCTTTTTTTGATAAATAAACACGCTCAGCCCTCCTTCTTAGCGCAATAATCCCAAGGCCACGGGTTCTTTAGCCAGGTGTAGTTTTGTGACTGGCTCAGATCCTGCTGTGTCAGAGGACCATAAAGCTTAACGTATTTTTCTTTTACGGTTTTGGACAGGCTGAGAATATTTTTATATAAATTAAAGGCTTCATCGTCATCACTGTGAGTGTCAAGATATAGTGCCAGCTCATGGGCAACAAAGTCAAGCGCCATTACCTCACCCAGGGGCGTACCGGTCAGATCTCCGGTGTTGACCATATTCATAAAAGGCAGGTCGAGTCCCGGAAACAGAGTTCCGCGGCTGAGCGCCTCGCCATTACCGTATATCGGCTTAATCGATTGCTGCATCGGTACATAAGCCATTGCAAGCGGCGCGCATGACGGGAGAATGCCCTCCTTGCAGCCACAGTTTTTGTTTTCATCCATTGGTGCAGTCCTCCTTTTCAAACTATTATATGGAGGAGCATGCGTATTTGTTAAATATAAACGCGCCGTCATTACGACGGCGCGTCATCTTACTTTATCATTTCTCTAAATTGTTCTTCGTTTATTACGGTAATTCCGAGATCTGTTGCTTTTTTGAGCTTGCTGCCCGCATTTTCTCCGGCAAGGACATAAGTAGTTTTCTTAGATACGGAAGATGATGTTTTGCCGCCGTAGCTTTCTATTATGGCGGCCGCTTCATCTCGCTTATATCCGCTTAGCTCGCCCGTCAGCACAAATGTCTTACCGGCAAAGCGGGTATCCTTAACGGTGTCCGTGCTTTCAAATGATACTCCTGCCTCTCGCAGCAGCTTTATCTGATGCTGTGACTGCGGCAGAGAGAACCATTCGATCAGAAAATCGGCTGTTATTGCGCCAATATCGGGAACGTTCTTAAGCTCATCTTGACTTGCCTGCATTAGCTTATCAAGCGTGCCGAAATGCACGGCGAGCGTCTTTGCGGCCTTCTGTCCTACCTGCCTTATGCCGAACGCGCACAACAGGCGTGCAAGGCCGGCACTCTTGCTTTTTTCAATGGCATTAATGAGGTTTTCGGCAGATTTTTCGCCCATGCGGTCGAGCTGAGCTATAGACTGCGCATCGAGCGAATACAACTCCGCCGGACTGCCTACGAGACCGCTGCTTATAAGCGCCTGACAGACCGAAATGCCGAGACCTTCTATATCCATTGCCTCTCGAGAGGCAAAATGTGCAAGGTTACGCAGCCGCTGCGCCGGGCACTCGGGGCTTGTACACCTGAGCGCGACACCGTCGACGTCGCGAACGACCGGGGCGCCGCATGCAGGGCAAAACTCCGGCATTTTATACGGAACAGTTCCATCAGGACGCTTATCCTTATTCACAGACAGAACCTCAGGGATTATCTCTCCTGCTTTTTGAACGAGTACAGTGTCTCCTATGCGGATATCGAGCCTGTCTATATTGTCCTGATTATGAAGTGTGGCATTGCTCACAGTAGTTCCGGCAAGGCGAATTGGTTCGATTACCGCTTTCGGCGTCAGAACTCCTGTTCTTCCGACCTGAACAACTATATCTACAACACGGCTTTCCTTCTTTTCCGGCGGATACTTATAAGCTACCGCCCAACGGGGGAACTTTGCCGTGCTGCCAAGCGCTTCGCGCTGAGAAAGTGAATTTATCTTTATAACAGCGCCGTCAATATCATAGGCAAAGTCTCCTCTCTCCTGTCCTATCTGTTCTATACGCTCACAACACTCGCCTATGGTGCAGCACAGCTTATATGGTACAATCGGAAACCCCATGTGTTTCATAGCATCAAGAGTTTCCGAGTGGGTCTTATATGGTTCACCATCGGTATATTGCATGTTAAAGCACACGATATCGAGCTTACGTGATGCGGCGACCTTGGGATCAAGCTGACGTATAGATCCGGCAGCGGCATTGCGCGGATTTGCCAGCAGCGCCTCGCCGTTTATTTCTCTTTCGGCATTGAGCTCATTAAACACGGCTTTGGACATATAGACCTCACCGCGAACTATAAGATGTGCCGGGGCATCGGCCAGATGCATCGGCAAGCTTCTGACAGTACGCAGATTCTCCGTTACATCCTCGCCGGTAATGCCGTCACCTCGTGTCGCGCCGCGCACAAAATAGCCGTTTTCATACTCAAGAGACATTGACAGTCCGTCAATTTTCGGTTCAACGCAAAACTGCCTGTCACTGCCGAGCGCCTGATCCATTCGCTCGCCGAAGGCTTTCAGCTCATCAAATGAAAACACGTCGCTGAGGCTCTCGAGTGGTACCAGATGATGCACCGGCGTAAACTGAGACAGTGCCTTGCCGCCGACCCTTTGCGTTGGAGATGTCGGCGTTACGAGCTCGGGGTGCTCTTTTTCAAGCTTTATGAGCCGCACCATTAGCATGTCGTAGTCATAGTCGGATATTACCGGTGCGTCGTTAACATAGTAAAGCCGGTTGTGGTATTCTATTTCTTCTCTGAGTTTTTCTATCTCTTTTTTTGCGTCCATGCTCAGTTCTCCATGTTCAAATATGTGTCGGGCACTTTACCTACAATAACGGTATCGGCGACGATGACCTCGGTCACGGTGGACGTGCTCTCGGTTCCCCATGGTATGAGAATGTCAATATCGATGGTGACTTCAAGCACGAGCTGATATTTTGCCTGGTTTATGCCGCAGGATACGACCTCGTTGCGAAAATCTACCCTAGACGATGTCAGCATGATTATCTGTACATTCACATCAGGGCCCTTGTTCAGCAGCAGATTCAGCCCGGTGAGGTTTCCTAAAGGTATCCCCACAGTTATGATGCCGTTATCGGTCGACTCGATGACGGAATTAAGTATATCCGTGGACAGCGTGTTTATGTGCGCCATATCGCTTGTAATAGCCGTCACATTTCCGTTTGCATCTTTTTCGAGATTTATGAAATAGTCAAATCCGTAAATTCCGCGCCCGATGACCGCGTTTATTGAATCATTAACAGCCTTTGTCACTATATCTGTTGCGTCAGACACAGCCATCCGGGTTGATAGATTTCCGAGAAACCAGCTTATTGCCGCACACAGCGCCAAAACAATTAGAATAAAGGCTCCGGCTGACCTGCGCCGGTGTCGCCCTCCGTCAGACTGCCTGTCGTATCTCTGCTTTTGATGCCGGCGAAAATACATGAGACCACCCCATGTATTATATGCTCATTTTCAGCTGAGCATTTCATTTACCGCCATCATTATTCCGAGCTTACCGGATTCATATGTTATGCCTCCCTGAACGTACAGAGTGTACGGCTCACGCATCGGACCGTCGGCGGAAAGCTCGATCGACGAGCCCTGAACGAATGCTCCGGCTGCCATGATAACGGGAACATTGTATCCCGGCATCTGACACGGCTCCGGTGTTACATATGAATCCACAGGTGCGCCGGCTTGGACTCCCCGGCAGAATTTCTTCATATTTTCCGCATTTTTCAGAGCCACCATCTGGATTATATCATTGCGATGCTCTTCAGGCGTCGGTGACGATTCAAAGCCTATATTTTTCATCATTGCCGAGCAGAAGGTCATAGTCTTTATAGCCTGCGCAACAATGTGAGGCGCCATGAAAAGTCCCTGGAACAGCAGACGGTTATTGCCGAGCGTAGCGCCGCATTCGCCTCCGATGCCGGGTGTTGTGAGCCGCATGGCCGCATTTTCGACAAGCTCTTTCCTGCCGACTATGTAGCCGCCGGTCGGGGCGAGGCCGCCGCCGGGGTTTTTAATAAGAGAGCCTGCCATGAGATCGACACCGAACTCCGTGGGCTCGTGCTCGCCGGTGAACTCGCCGTAGCAGTTGTCTACCATGACTGTGACATTCGGAGAGACGCTCTTGACAGCTGCGCATATATCGCCTATCTCCTCTGCCGAGAAAGCCTTACGGTTTTCATAGCCTCTTGAACGCTGAATGAGCACGGCGGCAACAGATTTATCCGAAAGCGCGGCTTTTATAGCTTCAATATCCGGCTCACTGTTTTTGAGATCGACCTGCTTGTAGTTTATGCCGTAGAACTTAAGCGAGCCGTGGCAGTTGCCTTCGATGCCGATGGCGTTTCTGAGTGTATCATAAGGAAGCCCTGTCACCGAAAGCAGAGTATCGCCGGGCTTGAGCATTGCAAAAAGTGCAGCCGAGAGTGCGTGTGTTCCGTTTACGAAGCCTATGCGGACAAGCGCTGCTTCCGTGCAGAACACCTGAGCATAGACCTTATCGAGCACTTCCCTGCCAAGGTCATCATAACCATAGCCACTTGTTCCCGCAAAGCACGAATCGGAAACCCTGTTATCCTGAAAAGCGGTCATGACCTTGCGGGTGTTCAGCATAGCGATACGGTCTATGCGCTCAAACTGCGGTCTGATTTCAGCCTCCGCCTGATGCGCAAGCTCGTATACTTCGGGTTTTATATCGTTTACATTCATTTTTAAAGCTCCATAACTATCTGTTTGAAGTATTTGCCGCGCTCCATGAAGTTTTTGAATTTATCGAAAGCGGCACATGCCGGAGAAAGAAGAACTACATCTCCCTCCTGCGCGCCTTCGGCGGCGGCAAGTACGGCAGTCTTAAAGTCATCTATCTTCTCTATCGGCAAAGCTCCGTCATAATATTTTGAGCTAATGACGGCATTATATATTTTTTCCGTAGTTGCGCCTGTCAGATACAGCTTTTTAACGTGCAGGCATATCTCGTCGCCAAGCTCGTCAAAAGGTATGTGCTTATCATAGCCGCCGGCAATAAGTATCGGCTTTGTTTTAAGTGCATGCAGACCGGCAGCAGTGCGTGTCGGGCTTGTGCCTATAGAATCGTTAATAAAGGTAACTCCGTTCAGAACTCTAACCAGCTCGAGGCGATGCTCGACCCCGGCAAAGCTTTTTGCGACAGCTATACATATGTCATCGCCGACATAGCCGTCTGTCGCTGCAAAAGCGGCCATATAGTTTTCGAGATTGTGCGTTCCGGGAAGCTTTATATCATCGGCGGACATGATAACTTCAGACTTACCTCCATGTACGCGATATATCTTACCGTCTGCGCAGTATACGCCGTTTTCGGGCTTGACGGCGCGGCTGAAATATGCTATATCGGATTTTGCTTTTTCGGCATAGTACGGAGAAAATTCATTCTCGTGGTTGAGAACAAGCCTGTCATTTTCATCCTGATATGCGAATATCGAGCTTTTAGCATCGATATAATCCTGATAATCCTTATGTTTATCAAGGTGATTTGGTGAGATGTTCGTTATCACGGCGACATTCGGCTTGCAGACCATGCTGTGCAGCTGGAATGAGCTCAGCTCAAGTACCGCAGCATCGTCTTTGCCCATATCATCGACATCGCACAGGAGCGGCCGGCCGATGTTTCCGCCGAGGTGAACGGTATACCCCTGAGCCTTCAGAAGCTCGGATATTATTGTTGTGGTGGTAGTTTTGCCGTCGCTGCCCGTTACGGCAAAAATCCTGCACGGGCAAAGCTTCATGAAAAGCTCCATTTCGGAGGTGAGCTCCGCTCCGCGGCTTACAGCAGACTGAAGATGCTCGTCAAACGGCATAAGACCGGGTGTTCTGAAAATGAGCTCAAAGTCAAGATGCTCGAGATAATTATCACCGAGGCAGAGCTTTGCGCCGAGCTGCGAAAGAGCATCAAACTCATCCCCGAGCTGCTCGGCTGTGCGTTTATCGCAGGCTGTTACATCGCAGCCTGCGCCAAGCAGCTTTTTAATAAGAGGTGTGTTACTCACTCCGATACCGATAACGCCTATACGTTTGTGCCTAATGCTGTCAATATATTTATTCAAAGTCATGATAATAGCCTCCAATTAACTCCCGTTAACTTAAATATTATACGGCTTTAGACGTATAAAGACAAGAAAATTCTATTGACTTGCGACATTGAAATGATTAAAATACTTAACTGAGTGAGCCGAACGACCGC
>ERZ808240.5438-NODE-5438-length-10380-cov-3.277772_pt1 | contig 10380 bp, 6 predicted proteins | sample MGYA00521084_ERZ808240 | MGnify/ENA primary metagenome ERZ808240 (study PRJEB31516, sample SAMN03275571) | gut metagenome | biome: mammalia-associated habitat; material: feces | host: Papio cynocephalus | place: Kenya | collected 2012-08-06 ... | reverse complement strand
TGCTTGAAGTGTAAGTTCCTTATCACTTTTCAATTTTTTATATTTATATTACAAAAAAGAAAGGAGTGTGTTCCGGTAAATCGAAACACACTTCTTTCTTTTTGGAGCATTCTTAATTATGGTAAATTCTGCAGGGGGAAATACAGAATTATATATGTCTAATTTCTGTTACTATCCACTAATCTTTTGACATTGCTGTCTGATAGACTTAATTGCACTTGTAATCGGAAGTGTCATGATACGGTCTTTATGATACATCAGATAAATTTGTCTTTCTGTATTCACATTCGGGAACTCAAACTTCAATAATTTCCCCAATGCAAGAGAATCCTGAATTGCCAGACTACTGACAAATGCAACTCCCATTCCTTCTTCTACACTTCTTCGAACCAAATCAGAAGATTCTGCCTGCATTGCAATTTTCAATGGTTTTGCATGAAGTTTCAAAGTCTTTTCTATACTCTCATATGCAAGTTTTGTTCCGCTTCCTGATTCTCTCATAACAAATGTTTCTTTTCTCAACTTATCCAACGGAAATACGCCATTCAGTCTGCGGTATTCTTCTGTATTCGGTGTTGCCAGTACAATCTGATCTTTCAAAAGTGGCAGGCACATACATTTTTCATGATTCGTACGAATACTACCGATTCCAAGATCTGCCTCGAAACGAAGTACTGACTGAATTACTTGTGTACTGTCTCCCTCCAACATACGATAGTCAATGTCCGGATATTTCAATCTTGTCTGTTTTAAAATTCCAGGAAGAATATAATTGCCCGGAACGGAAGATGCTGCAATGGTAACCGTTCCTTTTACTTTCGCCTCTGTCTTATTCAAGTGTGCCAGTGCTTCATTCTCTGTCTCCAAAAGCCTGACCGCATATGGATAGAACAGTACTCCTTCTTCTGACAAAATCACATCTTTCGTGGAGCGCACCAGAAGCTGGACTCCTAATTCCGCTTCCAGTTGCTTGATATGTGTACTGATCGTCGGCTGTGATACAAAAGCTTTCTTTGCTGCAACAGAAAAACTCTTGCAGTTGACGACATTAATAAAACTCCTGATATAATCCAATCTCATATTTTCTCTCTTTTCCTCTTTTCCCCATGCCTCTCTTAAAGCTGTCTTTTTCTATTTATATTTTAAGTCGCTTCTCATAAAATGTCGAATTGATAGTTTTCATAGTTTTATCGAATTCATCTATATTTTATTAACATTTTCAATGGTATCCTGTTTTTTATCAAGATTATTAATATTGGTTCAGAAGGGAAAAGACTTGTATCTATACTTCTCGTTATGGCTCTCCATGTCCCTACTATAACCATTTGTCACGATAGTAGTAACGATGTTCAATGCTAAGATTCGGCCATGGTGCGGTGTACGAGCCAATATTCACCGAATACTGAAGAAATTACAACAGAGAAGTAAAGAAAGACCCTTTCACACTTCAGCTGGATTTCAAGACTGTCCATCATCTGCCAGATTTTCTTTGCAGACTAACAATACTTCTACTGTCAGATATGCTTGTTTATACCTGAGTATTTTGCATCATATGATGTGGGTGTCAAAATATATAAATGCAACATTTTTATGTTCTTGGAACATCATTCTCAACTGTCACGCTTATTCTAAATTATTAATTAAATCGTCTAAAAACTTCTTTTTACAGGTTGTTACTGTCTGTACTTTAGTGTATAATAAAAACATCAATTATTCGGTACCGGAAGCGGTATAATATTATACATAAAGGAGAGTTTGCCATGGTAAATTTATTAACAGGCCCTAAGGGCAGCGGAAAAACCCAAATAATGATCGAGCAGGCAAATAAGCAGGCGAAAGAGTGCAAAGGAAATGTCGTATTTATCAAAAAGACACATCGTGATACTGCAAGTGTCGCCTTTGATATCCGTACAATCTGTATGGATGATTTTCCATCAATCACAAATACAGATGAATACATCGGATTCCTGTATGGAATGTACAGCTCCAACCACGATATCGAATGCATTTTTATCGATGGTATCTTAAAACACGCAGATATTTCTATTGAAAATATTCCAGGATTTATTGACCGGCTGAAGAAGCTCTCTAAAGAATGCGATATTAATTTCTATGTAAGTATCAGCGCAGACAAGACAGAATTAAAAGACGTTAATTTAGATGGCTGCACTCTTTTAAATTAAATTGATTACGAGAACAGAGCACTTGGACAGTCCATCTTTTGATGGGCTGTCTATTTTTAATATTCCATATTTCTTTTTAATTACAAAAATACTCCAGGAAAAACATAAAGGTATGAACTATGAGCGAAAATCATTCAGGAATCAAGGATGCAAAAAAACGACAGGCGCAAGCACGCCAAAGACGCATGCGGCGCAGAAAAAGGAGAAGGCAACGAGCCATGCTGCTCGGAGCTATGTTCTGCATTGCATGCCTGCTTATATTTGGCAGTATCTATGGTATCAGTCACCTGCTTCATAAAAAGACTGGTACTACAGAAACCGCAAAATCTACGCAACAGCAAACTACTGAAAAAAAGACAAAATCCAATAATACTGCCCAAAAAGATAAAGTAGATACTTCCTCAGTAGAAGTAAAGGAACTCGTCATCAATACGGATAAAAATTCTAAAAAATCGAAATCCTCTGACAAGAAAAAAGAATCTACGTCTATTACAGTCAGTTCGATGGGGGATTGTACCCTGGGAACCGATGAGAATTTTGATAAATCCAGCAGTTTAAATGCCTACTATAATCAATATGGAGCCGACTATTTCTTCAAAAATGTACGTTCTATCTTAGAGGCCGATGATTTATCTATTGTAAATTTTGAAGGCACTCTGACAGAAGAAACAAGTCGTGCAGATAAAACATTTGCCTTTAAAGCACCTGCCGAATACGCTTCCATCCTTTCTGGAAGTTCTGTAGAAGCTGCCAATGTAGCTAACAACCACAGTAAGGATTACGGTACGAAAAGTCTGGAAGATACTATCACTAATCTGACGAATGCCGGAATTGCCCCTTTCGGATATGAAAATGTAGTTGTGCTGGACGTAAAAGGCATTAAAGTCGGGCTGACCGGAATCTATGAACTTGCCGAACATGAGAAAAAAGCTGAACAAGTAAAAGAAAATATCCAGGCTTTGAAAAATGCGGGAGCCCAGATTATCATTGTCAATTTTCATTGGGGCGTAGAAAAAGAATATACTCCGAATGACACACAGAAAAAACTGGCACACCTGGCAATTGATGAAGGCGCCGACTTAGTCATCGGTCACCACCCACATGTACTGGAAGGCATTGAAAAATATAAAGGAAAATACATTGCCTACAGTCTTGGGAATTTCTGTTTCGGAGGTAATAAAAATCCTTCCGATAAAGATACCATGATTTTCCAACAGACCTTCACCATAGATGCCGACGGAAAGGTCGCAGATGATGATAATATTAATATTATTCCATGCTCACTTTCTTCTTCCAGCAGCAAGAATGATTATTGTCCGACACCACTGTCCGGAGACGAGGCAGACCGTGTAAAGAAGAAAATAGAAAAATACAGCGAGGGTCTTTAAGACTCCCGCTGTATTTTTCTATGACTGTATTGTCTGTTACTTTGTTCAGCTCTCTGTCTTTGGAGCCGTATTTTCTACGATTTTAAGGCTTACAACTGTATCCGCCTTGTCTCCCTTCTTGTATTCCAGCGTCACTGTCTGCCCGACTTCACATCGAACCACATCAATATAATCTACGACTGATACGTCGAAAATATCATCCGAACCTGAAATCATCAGATAATAATGAGAAGTTCCATCAATGACCGCCTGAGCAATTTTTGTAATCTCTCCGGAAATCGTCTTAATCTCTCTCTCGTCTTTCGTCTCTTCTTTGACTCCATTACTCAAAAGCAGATCCAGATAATTGTCCTCACATTGACTCACACTGTCTCCAATCGCAACAATCTGATATTTCCGAACATTTACCATTGCATATTTCTTCACCAGCCCTGCATCGTCTTTCAATGCAATAAAATACGTCGGCTCTCCTGATATGTTCAACAACAGTGGAAATGTCGCTGTATACTTCAGATTCTGAACCTGACCTTCCGCAGAAGACATAGCAGATGCTTCTGTTGCACCCTCACACTCATAATACTTTGTCTCCATTGTTCTCTGATTTGATAATACAAATCCCACATTAGACTGGTCTCCATTGACAGATGTCACACCCGTGTACATCCACACATCATCGTCCAGTGCCAGATAATTATAACCATCTGTTGTTTCCAGACAGTCTTTCTGGCTCAGCACACTGTTGAAAAATCCATGCTTCAATGTTCCGTAATAATCAAAAAGATCTACAAGTAAATCTGCGGAATATACTCGGTCCACCCACTCCGGAACATCAGATGTCTTATAAGTAGTCGTCTCACCTGTAATTGCATTGCAGATTACAACCTTTCCAACTGTCTCGCCGCCGAACAGACCGATGTTATATTTCTTCACCGGTGCAATCCAGTACGGCACACCGTCATCATCGATTTCAAAACTTAAATCACCGTAAATGTATGTCGGGTGCGCAAAGCGAAGATGCCTGTAAATGTTCCGGTTAAAATGTTCACTGTTTACATATTTCATGCCCTGATCCAGCTTCACAAGTTCTGTATTCTGATTTGCCATATTGATACGGATATATGCCGGAATTCCTTCAGAACGGTTGGTAAACCATTTGATAATACTGGCATAGCGAAGTGGGGTTACACGAACCGGATTGTCCTTATAGTTAATCTGAGAATAGATATCATCGGCCTCAAACTGAGATACCATATCTACCATACTTCCCATCTTTCTATCCCCCAAAAGCGTTGCAGTATCTTTGTCCAGGAGTGGTATCTTATCAAAAGAAAGCTCCTGTACATCTTCCGTGAAATTTCCCTGTTCAACTTTCATAAGTTTCTGATATTTCTTCGCATTGACAATCGGAGATGAAAGTATACTTCCGATTAAATAAATTGCACCAAGTATAACTAAAAGCAGAATTCCCGCACGTAATACTTTACTCTCTTTCAGATCATTGATACGAAAATTTGCAGGATTTCTAAAACCGCTTAAAAACAGCTTTACAAGCAAAATTACCACTATCAGAAACAACACGGCTCCCCATGTGTCTGTAGAATGAATATTGATTGCAGGTATAGTCACATAATAATAAATTGCTGCAGCGACAACCACAATCAAGGCTATCAGACCTTTTGTTTTTGTTTTCATAACTTTATAACTTTCTCCTTTTCATGAACTTCTACTGTCTTTCCTGTTAACAAAAATATACATCCTGCCAGAAGTTTTTTCTCTAATAGGAAACTCATCTCCTATTAGAGAAAAAGCCGGGGCGTAAACGCCCCGGTTATAGAACGATTAAAACTTTCTTCTCCATGCGAACATTGTTAAAAACGTCAAAAATGGGAAGATTTCCAGACGTCCTGCAAGCATATCTACGCAGAATACAATCTTAGATAATGCTGAAAAATCTGCGAAATTCCCAGTCGGTCCTACAGCCGAAAGTCCCGGAGAAATTGCTGGCCGGACCGGCGAGTTCAAGTCCCGGACCGATATTGTTCAATGTTGCCATAACAGATGTAAATGTTGTAGCAAAATCCTGATTATCTAAGGAAATCAAAAGTACTGATGTTATTGCAAGAAGTGCATATGCCATCAGATATACATAAACTCCTCTCAGTGTCTCATCACTGAGTTTCTTTCCGTTGACACGAATCAGATTCACAGACTTCGGATGTACCAACTGTTTAATCTCACGTTTTACACCTTTTACTACAATCATAAGTCTGGATACCTTAATACCTCCTCCGGTAGAAGAAGCACATGCGCCGATAATCATCAGAAGAACAAGAATGCACTGCGAAAGCATTGGCCACAGGTTAAAATCTGTAGTCGCATATCCTGTTGTTGTAATGATTGTTGCCACCTGGAACAGCGCATAGCGAAATGCCTTTGCAATACTCCCATACAGATTGGTCGTATTCAATGTAATGATGATCGTTGCTGCTGCAATAATTCCCAAATACACCCGAAGTTCTTCATTTTTCCAGAAAGCTTTAAAATCTCCCAAAAGCATGAAGAAATATAAGTTAAAATTAATTCCGAAAAGTATCATAAAAATCGAAATCACATAATCAATATAAGCGCTGTGGAAATGTCCCACACTGTCAGCATAATTTGAAAATCCCCCGGTTCCTGCTGATCCAAATGCATGAATCAAACTGTCAAATAAATTCATTCCACCAAGCATCAACAGAATTACCAGAATCAGCGTCAGTCCAAAATAAATACCATACAAAATTCTTGCTGTTGATTTCGTCTTTGGAACAAGTTTATCTTTTTCCGGTCCCGGAACCTCTGCCCGCATCAGATACATAGAATTCTTCTTATCCAGATTCGTCAGCATCAATACAAAGACAAGCACTCCCATACCACCGACCCAGTGTGTAAAGCTTCTCCAGAACAGCATACACTGTGGTAATGCTTCCACATCTCTTAAAATCGAAGAACCCGTTGTCGTAAATCCAGAAACCGTCTCAAAAAATGCATCAATAAAATTCGGAATACTTCCTGATATTGTAAAAGGGAGTGCTCCAAATAATGACCATGTAATCCATGCACTGGCGACTACGACCATACCTTCCTTTCCGTAAATCACCTGACCTTCCGGTCTCTTTCTTCCGGCTATTACAAAAATACATGCCAGAATGACTGCCGGAATCACAAATGCCAAAGCTTCTTTTTCTTCGCCATATAATATTCCCACAAACGCCGGAAGAAGCAAGAGCAATGCCTCCACGCCCAGCATTCTGCCTACAATATAGCGTACCATTTTCCCATTCATATCTTATGACTCCCTATGCAAGTATATCTCTGAAATCATTAATCGTGTGCTCTTTCGCGATTACAATGACGCTGTCACCGACTTCCAGATGATCATCTCCGTTGGGAATAATGATCTTCCTGTGCCGTCCGATGCACGCAATCAGATTATTTGGTTTTGTTGGCAGATCTTTAAGTGGAATATTCGTAAAATCGCATTCCTTATTAATAATATATTCCTGCGCTACAATCTTTCCATTCAACAGACGATACATCGTCTCAATATTCGCACTGCTGTAAGAGTTCATTCTTGCCTTTACATATGCTAAGATTGCATCTGCCGTAGCACTCTTGGCTGAAACTGTACATTCAATTCCAAGGCTTTCCACCATCTGAGCTCTTGTATCTGCATTGACCTTTGCGACAATCTTCTTGATTCCTCTCGTCTTTGCAAAAAGAGCCATCATAATATTCTCTTCATCCATCCCCGTCAGTGTTACAATTGCATTGGCGTTCTCCAGACCTTCTTCTATCAGAAGCTCCTGATCTGTTGCATCGCCGTGAATAATGGTCGCTTTTGGAAGCAGCTCACAAAGTTCTTCACATCTTGCCTGATTCTGCTCGATGATTTTCACCTGCATACCTGCCTGCAATAATTGAGCTGCCAGATAAAAGCACACATGACCTCCTCCACAAATCATAACCTTCTTCACTTTTTCTTCTTTGTGCCCAAGTGCACGGAAAAAAGTCTTCAAATTCTGATGCGATGCAACTACATGCATACGATCCCCTTTTTCGATAACAAAATTACCATCTGGAATGTAGACCTGTTCACCGCGCTTTATGGCGCATACAAGAATCTGGAATCCGAACTTTTTGTTAATTTCTGCCAATGACAGACCTACAATCGGGCTTGTCTCTGAAATCGGGAATTCTACCAGTTCCACTCTTCCCTTCATAAAAGATTCCACTTTATTCGCTTCCGGGAAAAGAAGCATTCTTGATATCTCATTCGCTGCAGCAAGTTCTGGATTGACAGCCATACTCAGATGAAGATCTTCTTTTAATAATTCCATCTGGCGATAATAGAGTGGATTTCTCACTCTCGCAATGGTGTGCCTTGCCCCCAGTCTCTTTGCCAGCAGACAGCTGATCATATTCATCTCATCTGTGGATGTACATGCAATTACAATATCTGCATGCGGCACATCTGCCTGTTTTAAAACTTCTGCATCGGCTCCATTTCCATTGATGCAGAAAATATCCAGATTATTCAAAGCTGCTTTCAGCTTTCCGGCATTCTGGTCAATCAAAGTAATATCATAATCTTCTTCAGACAACTGTGTTGTCAGCTTATGACCCACCTTACCGTCGCCGATAATCACTATCTTCATTTCTTATCCCTCGTTATGTTTCTCTTTCTATTCTTGCCAAACGCTATAGGTAATAAACCTTATAAGCATAGAGATTATAGCACTTTTATTCAAGGAAAAAAAGCCCTAAGCGGGCCTTTTTTCCTGTTAAATCTTTATTAAACCTTTTCTTATCTTTGTTAACTGTCATATCAGTCTGATATTTGTCCCAATTTCCGTTCTACGTACATTTTATTCTTCTGCAGCACGTTTTGCAATCTCTGCTTCCTGCACTTCAGATGGTGCCTGCTCATAACGCGCAAATGTGTATTCATACGTTCCGCGTCCACCTGTCATCGAACGGAGTGTCGTACAGTATCCAAACATGCCTGTCATCGGAACATCTGCTTCTACAATCTGACTTCCGGCTCCGACCGGTGTCATTCCGAGCACACGTCCACGACGTTTATTCAGATCTCCCATCACATCTCCGGTATACTCATCCGGAACGGTTACTTTCACGGATACAATTGGTTCAAGAAGTACCGGGGAAGCTTCCATAAATCCTTTCTTGAATGCCTGGATTGTCGCTGTCTTAAATGCCATCTCAGAAGAATCTACCGGATGATAAGATCCATCATAGAGTGTCGCTTTAACACCGACAACCGGATATCCTGCAAGAGGCCCTTTTACTACAGATTCCTGAAGTCCTTTTTCAACTGCCGGGAAGTAATTCTTAGGAACTGCACCACCTACAACTTCCTCATCAAATTCATATGGTGTCTCCAGATCTCCGGACGGCTCAAAACGCATCTTTACATGTCCGTACTGTCCATGTCCACCGGACTGCTTCTTATATTTGCTGTCTACATCAGACTTTTTACGGATAGTTTCACGGAAAGCGACCTTCGGAGTCTCCAGCGTTACTTCACATTTATATCGGTCTAATAATTTGCTGACCGCAATCTCCAGATGCTGGTCTCCAATACCATAAAGAAGTGACTGGCGGTTCTCACTGTCATTAACTACCTTCAGTGTCACATCTTCTGCCATCATTTTCTGAAGCGCCTGGGAAACTTTATCTTCATCACCTTTATTCTTTGTCACATATTTCATATATGTATAAGGTTTGGAATATTCTGTCTTACCGTAGAGAACCGGCGTTGTCTTTGTAGATAATGTATCACCTGTCCTTGTAGCTGTCAGTTTTGCAATAGCACCGATATCACCGGCAAATAGCTCGCTGACTTCCACTGGTTTATTTCCAAACATAGTATAGATCTTGCCAAGTTTTTCATCTGTATCTGTATCTGCATTATAAAGGGTATCATCACCTTTTAATACACCGGAACAAACCTTAACAAATGAATACTTTCCAATAAACGGATCGACCATTGTCTTAAATACATAAGCAGTTTTTGCTCTTGCGAAATCATAATTTGCTTCATAGATTTCATTTGTCTTACGGTTAATACCTGCGCATTCTCTCCAGTCCGGACTTGGGAAGAATCTTACGATATCGGACAGCAGGTTTGCAACACCTTGTGCCTGAATATTGGATCCCATAGCTACCGGAACAATACTTCCTTCCATAACTTCCGTTCTCATGGCTGAACGGATCTCTTCTACAGAGAACTCATCTCCCGCAAAATAACGCTCCATATACTCGTCACTGATCTCTGCGACTGCTTCCAGAAGTTTCTCACGGTACATCTCCAGGTTCGGCTTACAGTAATCTGGAATCTCACATTCTTCTCTCTGTCCCAGGCCTGTATAACGACGTCCTGCATTCTTAATTACATTGACATATCCGACCAGCTTCTCGTTCTCACGGATTGGCTGGAAATGTGGTGCAATCACTTTACCAAACTTATCAGTCAAATCCTGTACGACCTGTCTGAAACTGGCATCATCTACGTCCATCTCTGTAACATAGACCATTCTTGGAAGATTGTACTTGTCACAAAGTGCCCAGGCTTTTTCTGTTCCGACCTCTACGCCTGCTTTACCAGATACTACGATAACTGCCGCATCTGCTGCACTGACTGCCTCTTCTACTTCTCCTACAAAATCAAAATATCCAGGAGTGTCTAACACATTGATCTTCGCTTTTTCCCATTCGATTGGTGTCAGGGTAGTGCTAAGAGAAAATCG
>ERZ808240.5437-NODE-5437-length-10381-cov-6.745109_pt1 | contig 10381 bp, 6 predicted proteins | sample MGYA00521084_ERZ808240 | MGnify/ENA primary metagenome ERZ808240 (study PRJEB31516, sample SAMN03275571) | gut metagenome | biome: mammalia-associated habitat; material: feces | host: Papio cynocephalus | place: Kenya | collected 2012-08-06 ... | reverse complement strand
GGAGATTCCAGAAGACCGCTTCTGTATCTGCTGGTCTGTTGTGTAATGAATATTGTGCTGGATATCTTTATGGTAGTGGTGTTGAAGATGGGTATTGCCGGTGCAGCGCTTGCAACTGTAATCTCGCAGTGTGTCAGTGCCGTTCTCGTTACATATTCACTGACAGGAGCCTATGATGCCATGAAGCTTAAGTTCCGGGAACTTCGGATGGATGCGGGAGTGCTGGGAAAAGAACTTAGGATCGGAGTTCCGGGAGCACTACAGGCATGTGCCTACGGAGTGACCAATGTTGTGATCCAGGCATCGGTCAACAGCTTCGGAACAGATACGGCAGCAGGATGGGCGGCTTATGGAAAATTAGATATGATCTTCTGGACGGTTTCCAGTGCGCTTGGAGCAGCCGTGACTACATTTGCCGGACAGAATTATGGAGCAGGAAAGATGGACCGTGTATATAAAAGTATCCGTGTAAATGTATTAATTTCTTATATGTTTACCGGAGCGATCATTGTTATACTATTTGTATTCTGCGAACCGTTATATCATATGTTTACGACGGATCCGAAAGTAATCGAGATTGGTGTATATATGTTGAGATTTCTGGTGCCAAGTTATCTGATCAGTGTATTATTAGAGAATCTGACCGGAGGGCTGAGAGGGCTTGGCGATGTATTATGGCCGACAATCTTTACTTTTGGAGGGCTGTTCTTTGTAAGGCTTCCGTGGATCATGATCCTTACGAAGATCCATCATAAAGTAGAAATCTTACTGATCAGTTATCCACTTGCATGGGGAGCAACACTTTTATGTCTGATTCCGTATTACTTCTGGAGAAAGAAAAGAATGAAGGCTTCATGATTTCTTGTCTTCAAATTAAGAATAGCATATGATAAAATGTACATAACAGCTTAACACAGGAAAGAGGGGGTCATATGGACCGGTGGACGGGAGTAAAAAAATACATTTTATGCCCGGTTGTTTTGTTATTATGTCTGTGTATGATCAAGCCGGTTGCAGCAGAAGCAAGAGAGAATAACATTGCAGACTCAAGGACGATCCGGGTAGCATTTCCGGTGCAGAAAGGAATGAGCTACTTCCACAAAGATGGAACTCCGGATGGTTACACTCACACCTATCTGGGAAAAATTGCGGAATATACCGGTTGGAAGATGGAATATGTACCATATGACAGCGGAGATGAAAACCGTGACATACAGAATGCTCTGCGGGATTTGAAAGATGGAAAAGTAGACCTTATGGGACCATTAGTAAAAGATGGTGAGGAGATTGACGGACTTGTGTATACAGAGCAGAGCTATGGAACTGTATATACAACCCTCTGTGCGCTTGACAGCAGCAGCTTACGTGAGGATAATGCCGGAGCGGAAGCAAATCTTAAAGTAGGATTGTGGAAACAGGCAAAGAAGCGGAATGAAGATGTCCTCCGTTATCTGAAAAATAATAATTTTCATTATGAAGTGAAGTATTATGATACAGCCGAAGAGCAATATCAGGCTCTTAAGGATGGGAACATTGATTTGATCTCGAATACCTCACTTTATCAGATTGCAGGGACCCGTATTATTGAAAAATTCGCACCAAGGTCATATTATTTTGCATCTGCTTCAAAAAATGCGCAGATGATAAAGGAACTTGATCAGGCAATTTCTACAATTGAACAGGTACAGCCGAGTCTGCAGGATGTCCTTTTTAACAGATTTTTTCAGGAGACCAGATATGAATTCACAATGACGAAAGAGCAGGAAGAATATCTGAACTCTTTGAAAAAAATAAAGGTTTTGTGTGTAGATAATGATGCCCCGTATGTCTATCAGAAAAATGGAAAACCGGCAGGAATGTTGATTGCAGTTCTGGAAGATTTTAAGAAAGAGACCGGCGTTCCGATAAATTATACATTTTGTGAAAGCTCAGAAGAAGCAGAAGAAAAGATAAAGAAAGAAAAATATGATATTATGGTCGGCATCCCCTTTACTTCGGAATATTGTGCCAGAATAGGCTATGTAAGAAGCAAATCAATCATGCAGTCAAGCCTTGCATATCTGCATAATACTGATAATGGCGGACATAAGACGATAGCTGTTCAAAAAGGTCTGGAGAATCTGATCGATACTACAGAATATAAAAAAGTTGTCTTGTATGATAATCCGGAAGAATGTATCCGTGCGGTGGATGCAGGAAATGCAGATTGTGCGGTCGGAGACCGCTCCGGACTTGAATATTATATTTATGATACATATAGTCAGATGACGACCAGCATGATCTCTGGTGCAGCACAGACGATATGTATTGCGATTAACAGGGACAGCAATCAACTTCTGATACGTGCATTGAATGATTATATATATAGTTTATCAGATCTGCAGAAGACGACATTTCTGGAAGAGGGGAATACCCATATTCACAAGGCAAGTCTGAAAAATTATGTGAAGATACATACGGGACAGGCAATATTACTGGCCGCTGTCATCACATTTATCGTGGCACTTGGAATATTCATGGTAGTACATGGAAAGAAGATGCGCAAAAAGAATGAAGAACTTGAGAAGGCCAATCAGGCAAAAAGTGAATTCTTAACCAGAATGTCTCATGATATCAGGACACCTATGAACGGAATCATAGGATTACTTGATATTGCAGATCGTTATATAGAAGATCCTAAGACTGTGAAAGATTACCATAAGAAGATTCGTGCAGCGTCGGAATATCTATTGTCACTGATCAATGATGTCCTGGATATGAGTAAACTGGACTCAGGCGAGATGGTATTTGCAGAACAATCTGTATACCTTAGAGAAGTCCTGGAAGGCTGCAGAGACATCCTTGAGACCAAAGCGTCAGAATATGGAATAACGTTTACGACACATGGATTTGATGAATTCTATCCGCCGAGAGTGTTCACAAGTGAACTTCATTTACGGCAGATTGTGATGAATATTGTAAGTAATGCAATCAAATATAACAAGCCAAATGGAAAGATCATGGCAACTGCAGAAGTGATCAGTCAGACGGAGGATGAAGTTACCTGTAGATTTTGTGTAGAAGATACTGGAATCGGAATGAGTGAAGAATTCCAGAAAAGGATGTTTAAGCCATTTTCCCAGGAGCATGGTAAGAATCGGAGTGAATTTAAAGGAACAGGACTTGGTCTTTCAATTGTTAAGAAGATTATTGATAAGATGGGTGGAGAGATTCATGTGGAAAGTGAAAAGAATGTAGGAACTAAATTCACATGGATACTCACTTTCCGTATTGACAAAGAATATGAAAAACCAAAGGCGAAGATATCTGTAGATGAAGAGGAGTTTGCAGGAAAGAATGTTCTGGCAGCAGAAGATAATAGTCTGAATGCAGAGATCCTTACATTTGTTTTAACAGAAATAGGAGTGCATGTTACACTTGTAGAAAATGGGAAACTGGCGGTAGAGACTTTTGAAAAATCTGAACCGGGATATTATGACTGGATTCTGATGGATATCATGATGCCGGAGATGGACGGATATAAGGCAAGTGAAACAATCCGCAGAATGGACAGGAAAGATGCAAAAGTGGTACCGATCATAGCATTGACGGCCAATGCATTTGCAGAAGATGTAATAAAATCAACAAAAGCAGGAATGGATGCACATATCACAAAACCGATTGATATGGACAAATTAAAAGAATGCATGGCAAAGCTGCTTCACAGACAAGGCAATGGAAAGGAATGATGCTTTCATGATAGAGAAAAATGACTGTATGACAATGGAAGAAGCCGAACGGAAAATGGAATGCTTAAGAGAGGTGTTCTCCGTTGTGCGTCTTGTTGATGGGGAGATGCTTAAGAGGAGAAAGGAACAGAAAAAAGATGTAAAGACAATGGATATGTGTGAGTGTTATTCTTTCTGGAATAAGAGCAAACCATGTGAAAATTGCATTTCCATGAAGTCGCTGGAGGAAAAGAAACAGGCATCAAAGCTGGAGTTCCTAGATTCAGATATCTTTCAGGTATTTTCAAGATATGTGGAGATTGACGGAAAGCCTTATGTAATGGAAATGATCAAAAAGTTAGATGAGGATACATTGGTTGATACTGCAGGATATGGGAAGATGATACATAAGCTTTCTACTTATAATAATAAGCTTTACAGAGATGCTCTGACGGGGGCATATAACCGCAGATATTATGAGGATGAGATCAAGATGACAGAGGGGAAGGTTGGCGTTGCAATTCTGGATCTGGATGATTTCAAACTGTATAATGATATTCATGGACATGCGGTGGGAGATAAAGCATTAAAAACAGTTGTTGATGTAATCCGTCAGTTTATCCGGAAAACAGACAAGCTGATCCGCTATGGCGGAGACGAGTTCCTTCTGCTGATTCCAGAGATTGATCCGGAAAGTTTTGCAAGAAAGCTGAATAAGATCAAGACAAAAATTTCTGCTACAAGTGTACCGGGATATAAAAGGCTGCAATTGTCCGTGAGCATAGGTGGTGTTGTTGCAGATGGAGAGACAATGGAAGAGGCAGTTGAAAGAGCAGATAAATGGATGTATTATGCAAAACACCATAAGAATATGGCAGTTGTAGAAGGAATGGAGAAAGAGACCACGGATGGCATAGATGCAGAGGAGATGAAACCACAGATCCTTATTGTAGATGATTCTGAGATGAACCGGGATATCCTGTCTGAGATATTGAAAGAAGAATATCAGATCCTGGAAGCGGAAAATGGAAATGAATGCATCGAGATCATGAGAAAATATGGAACCGGAATATCAGCAGTTCTTCTTGATATTGTGATGCCGGGAATGGATGGATTTGAAGTGCTCGATTATATGAAACGGGAGCAATGGAGTGAAGACATTCCGGTGATCATGATTTCAAAAGAGGATTCGGAAGAATACATCCGGAAAGCATATGAGATGGGAGCATCGGATTATATCAGCCGTCCGTTTGATGCGAAGATCGTGTATCAGAGAGTGTTCAATATGATCAAACTATATGCAAAGCAGAGGAGACTGATCAAGATATTGACTGCACAGATGCAGGGAACAGAAGAATATTAAAAAAGAGCTTGTGAAGAAACAAAAAAGTGTTTTTTTACAAGCTCTTCGTTTTACTGATCACGACCTTACGCAGGCCAAGAAGTGCGATCAGGTTAAGAATAACCATCAGTGCATTATTTTAACTAGTAGTTACCAAGTTTACCCAGATATTTGTCAATCGTATTAAGACGCTTTTCGATTCCTTTTGCTTTGTGACTGATGGTCTCTAATAATGCTTCTGATACAAATTGAGGAGCGATCATAGAATTGAAAAATGTATTACTGTCAACAGGAACAGTCAACAGTATCGTGGCATATTGAGCCAGTTCGGAACTTGGTTTGTCTGTAATAACAATGATGGAAGCACCTGCATCGTGAGCCATCTGGGCAGTAACCTTATCCTGAAGGGAATATCTTGGGAAACTGAAAAGTATCAGGCAGTCTGTCTGCGATATATTACACATATGATCGATCGGACTCATTGTAGTGGTGGTTGTCATCGTAACATGAGGAACCATTTGCTTTAAATATAAGATAAAATAATCAGCAAGACAGATATTCCCTCTGGTGGCTGCTATGTATTTATGCTTACTGGAAATAATGATATCGGCAGCCTGTTCAAAGGTCTGAATGGAATTCTGAATAAAAATCTCTTCCAGGTTATGGGCAGCATTCTTGAAATGCCGGTTGATATAATCGGCGGAAGTGTCCAGCTTTGCCTGCTTGGCAATCCGCTGAGAGGGAACGGTGATGCTGCTGGAGATACTTAGGATCTTATCCTGATAGTCCTTCCGCAGGGCTTTCTGAAAGTCCATAAATCCGGCAAAGCCAACTGTACGGCTGAAGCGTATGACAGAAGATTCGCTGACACCAAGCTTTATGGCAATTTCGGTAGAGGTCATAAAGCAGGCTTCCGATGCATTATCCAGAATATATTCGGCAATGACTTTTTGTGTTTTTGTAAGTTTTTTTGAGTGAAGTAATTCCTTCATATTTTCCATAATCTATTCCTCCGGGGGATTCTATTGTTAATTAGATTTAAGCATGAAACGAAGATTCTTGCAAGATGTGGGAGCTATTAATTATAGAAGAAAGAGCAGCAGATTAAGTGAAAAAAATAACTTTTATTGCAATGTAAAATGACATGTGCTAGTATGTAGTCAGACAAGGATGAAAAATATTATTCAGCAAAAATGATATAAGAAAAATAATATTCATTCAAAAAAAGAGAAAACGGATAATAATTTTAGGAGGTTTTTCAAATGAAAGTAGGATGCGTAAAAGAGATTAAGAACAACGAGTTCCGTGTAGGTATGACACCTGATAACGTGAAGAGCTATGTGAATGCAGGGCATGAAGTTTATATCGAAAAGGGAGCAGGAGAAGGTTCAGGATTCTTAGATGCCGAGTATGAGGCAGCCGGAGCTAAGATGATTGATACAGCAAAGGAAGTATGGGATACAGTTGAAATGATGATTAAGGTAAAAGAGCCGCTTCCGGAGGAATATCCATTATTCCATGAAGGACTGATCCTTTATACATATCTGCATCTGGCAGCAGATAAACCACAGACAGATGCACTTCTTAATGCGAAAGTAAAAGGCGTTGCTTACGAGACACTGATCGAAAGAAACGGAAGTATTCCTCTGCTTGCTCCGATGAGCCAGATTGCGGGACGATTGAGTATCCAGGAAGGTGCAAAATATCTTGAAAAGAGATTCGGCGGAGAAGGCGTTCTTTTAGCAGGCGTTCCTGGAACACCGAAGGCGAATATCGTAATCCTCGGAGGTGGATCGGTAGGAACCAATGCCTGTAAGATTGCAGTCGGAATGGGTGCCAACGTAACGATTATGGATATCAATCTTCAGAGACTTGCTTATCTGGATGATATCTTCGGAGCACGTATCCAGACACTCGTATCGAATGATGCCAATATCGAAAAAGAAGTAAAAGAAGCAGACCTTGTAATCGGATGCGTTCTGATCCCTGGAAAATCAGCTCCTAAGATCTTCAAGAAAAAATATCTGAAAGAGATGAAACCAGGTGCTGTATTTGTAGACGTTGCCGTTGACCAGGGCGGATGTGGTGAGACAACGAAAGTTACCTATCATGATGATCCGATCTTCATTGAGGATGGTGTGGTTCACTACTGTGTAGGCAATATGCCGGGAGCCGTTCCAAGAACATCTACGATTGCACTGACGAATGCTACACTGTCTTATGGATTACAGATTGCAGGCAAGGGACTGGAACAGGCTTGTAAAGATAATGATGTCATTTATTCTGCTATCAATACATATGATGGAAAATTAACTTGCAAGAATGTAGCAGACAGCTTCGATTGTTATGAATACACAGATATCAGATCTGTCTGCTAATAAAAAAATTAGTATTGTATAGCTTGAAAATATATGCTAATATCTTTACCATGAATTCAATACTTTAATATGCTAATATATAAAAGGCTATTTGTAGATATACTCTATAAATAGCCTTGTTTATTAAAATTATTTATTTCATATATTATTAAAAAAATGTTACACTTGACAACGGTAATCTTAAGGAAAGGGGAAAAGAAAAATGGATTTACTGTGTAGTGTTAATTGGATAGCACTTTTTGTGTTAGCCATAACATTATTGCTGTTCAAAGTATTGAATCAGTTAGCGATGAAGATCAACTGGACTTTTGTTGTATTGATCAGTATGGTAATGGGAGCCGTGATCGGTCTCGTATTTGCTTCAAAGGATAACAGTTATCTTGTCTGGGTTGATCTGATTGGTGACATTTACATCAACGTAATTACTGCTCTTGTGGCACCAGTTATCCTGATCTCTATCATGTCAGGATTTATTTCTTTAAACAGTAAAGAAAAGATGAAGAGCATCGGACTTAGTTCTGTGTTCTGGCTTCTGGTTTCATCTGCAGCAGCAATCGTTCTGTCATACATCTTCGGAGCCGTTACGGGACTCGGAAAAGGGGCAGAGGCTGTATTTGCCGATATCGCATCGGTAAGTGACAGCACAATCAGTTCTTATGAAGAACTTGCAACATCATTTGACAAAGTTATTTTGAAATTCTTCCCAACGAACGTAATCGGAGATCTTTCAAATGATAACGTCGTTGCGATCATCATCATTGCTATCGCAGTAGCAGTAGCATATGTTGGAATTGCAACAGAAGAGGGAGAAGAAAAAGTAGTTGCATTCAAGAATCTTGTAGAAGCAATGAAGAATATTATCTATCGTATTCTGGCATTTGTTATTGACCTGACTCCATTCGCAGTTCTGTGTCTGGTAGCAGGATCTGCAAGTCAGATCTTCGAGGATAAGAAGTCTCTCATACAGCTGGTACTTCTGGTCGTTATGATCTATGTGGTATGTCTGGTACACAGTTATGGATTCAATGCAATCCTGATCAAGTTTGTTGCAAAATTAAGCCCGGTCAAATTCTTCAAAAAGATTCTTCCGGCACAGATCACTGCATTTACAACTTCAAGCAGCGTCGGATCAATTCCGGCATCTATTGAGTGTCAGAGAAAGAGTGTTGGTATTGATGAGGAGATTTCGAACTTTACGACTTCCCTTGGTACAACCATTGGTATGCCTGGATGTACCTGTATATGGCCGATCCTTCTGGCTATCTTCTATACGAATGCGGTCGGACTTTCATGGACAGTATCTGACTATGTCATGTTAGCTGTTGTATGTCTGATTCTTTCACTCGGAAGCGCCGGAGTACCTGGTATCGGAGTGGTATCTGCCATGGCGGTATTCAAAGCAGTCAATCTTCCAATCGCAGCAATCGTACTGTTAGTACCGATCAACAACATCTCAGATATGATCCGTACATTTGACAATGTAACAGGTGCCAATGTAGCGGCAGCAATTGTCGCAAGAAAGACAGGCACACTGGATGATAAGATCTTCAGTGCAGAAGAAAAGAAAGGAGAGAACGCATAATGAAATTGAAAAAGTCAACCATCGTACTGATCGTGTTAGCTGTCATTTTCCTTGGTCTCTCTGTAGTATCTACAAAGTATTCTGTAACAAGAACGATTAATGCAATCGACGAGATCGGCGATATGAAATTAAATGATGACAGTATCGACAGATTTAAAAAGGCAGCCGAATATTATCAGGCACTGGATCCGAACCAGAATCTGGAAGAGAAGATCACAAACCTGAAGACATATAAAGAAGACAGACTGAACTATGCAAGACTTATGATCAAGCAGGCTTCTCTTGCCGATAAGAAACAGGAGAAAGCAGCAGATGCTGTAAAGGCAGCACGTGAGGCTGTTGATACTTATGTGCCGGCCGATGAGAAATGGAACATCGAGAATTATCAGGATCTGCTGGATCTGGAAGCTGCTTATAACAGTAACAGCGGATCAGGATCCAGTGATGATGCTGGGGAAGCACCTCCGATGTGCTAATTAATGGAAATGAAAAAGTTTATTTTAACCAAAAGGAGAAAAGAAATGAAGAAAAAAGTTCTTTCATGCTTACTTGCCCTGTCTATGTCAGCCACATTACTTGCAGGTTGCGGAAGCTCATCTGATAAGAAGAGTTCAGACGACAGCAACAAGAAAACAGAAGAAACAGCAAAAGCAGATACAACAAAAGCATTATCTGCAACAGATTATAATTTTGAACCAGATTATTACTTCAACACATTTAATACGAATTCTTTAAAAGACAAACCACGTCAGGGAATCAAGACATTTAAGAGTGCGGATGAAGTTGTATATGAAGACATCACATATGATGAGCTGATCGATCTCTTCCAGAAAGAGGGAACATACATGATCGCACTTTGCGGATCATGGTGTCACAATACAAGAGCTATGACACCTTCTCTTACAAAATATGCAAAAGAGTATGGTATTGATACGATTTATACATATGACTTCAATCTGGATGACAATGAGGATGGGAACACATTTATCCGTATGTCTGACGGAAGTGAAAATGCAGGTGTAAATTATAACTACATGTATGGTGAGGTTGTAAAACAGTATCTGACAAACATCGATGACTGGATTGAGTTCCCGTCAACAACAGAGAGAGCAATCACTTATACGAATGCAAATGGGGAAAAAGAGACCGTTGGAAGAATCCAGCAGCCAATCGCTTTCATTTATAATAAAGACAACACAACAAACTACAGCGACAAAGATGACAACGCTGAGAAGTTACCTGTAATGTATGCGTTCGAGCAGATGGTAGAGCGTGACAAAGATGGTGTATACACAAAAGAGTATGACAAAGACGGGAATGAAGTTACAGACAAGAACGGAGATCCTGTAAAACATTACTGCACAAAGAAATA